>Ga0265327_10003077_pt1 | contig 16467 bp, 19 predicted proteins | sample 41621metaG_FD_202089 | JGI IMG/M metagenome (GOLD analysis project Ga0265327, IMG submission 202089) | Rhizosphere microbial communities from Carex aquatilis grown in University of Washington, Seatle, WA, United States - 4-16-21 metaG | ecosystem: Host-associated > Plants > Roots > Rhizosphere... | reverse complement strand
ATATGCAGCTTTGCCTTGAGGTGACCCCATTCGTAATCGAGTTGCCCATCCGTGGCTACGATGCAATTTGTGCGGCCAACTGATTGTATTTTCGTTTTATCAAAACGGTAACTGCGCCTGATAGCTTCTGCATAAATTGCATGCAAATAACAGCCGATCAATTGCATTGGGAATGCATGCTTGCGAAAGCGAATTAACTGAGGGTGGTGAGTATATCCGGAGGTTTTTCCACCCAGAACGGCTTGAGCAAGTAATGCCTCACGCCATAGCGCAACCAGCCCCCGAGAATCAAGATATTTAGGGTGCAACGTCCAGAGGCGCATAATGATGAAGATCGATTAATTTAGGGATAACGGAAAAACTGTAAGATGGCCAACGGGGAAAATATTGCACGCCGCAAGTTCAATTCAAATTGAATATTGCAACAACATACCAGAACGGAGAGACCAGTGCTAAATGAGAATGAAATTAAATGTGACGGCGCATGTGCAGACTTTACCGAATTCTCTATCGTCATGGCATTTCAACCCGTGGTCGATGTTCCTTCACGGCGTATCTACGCTTATGAGGCACTGGTTCGCGGAACCGAGGGCCAATCTGCGGCTTCCGTCCTGGCGCAGGTCAATGAGACGAATCGGTACGCATTTGATCAAGCATGCAGGGTTAAAGCCATTGAAACAGCGGCTCAGTTGGGGCTTGACCGCCGCTTGAACATTAATTTCATGCCCAATGCTGTTTATCATCCAGAGGCATGTCTCCGACTCACATTGAACACAGCGCGTGAACACGGTTTTCCGCTCAACCTTATTACGTTTGAATTTACTGAGGATGAACAAATCATTGATCGTGCTCATCTCACCGGGATTATCCAAACCTATAAGTCACATGGATTTCAGACGGCGTTGGATGACTTTGGCGCGGGCTACGCAGGATTATCACTTCTTGCCGATTTCCAACCTGACACGATAAAGATTGACCGTTGCCTTGTGACTAACGTTGACACCGATAAGCCTCGGCAGGCGATCATCGCGGGTTTGTTAAGGACGGCAGAGATGTTAGGCTTGTCGGTAGTTGCGGAAGGGGTTGAACGCCGAGAGGAGTTGAATAGATTGCTGGAAATGGGCATCCAACGATTCCAAGGTTTTCTCTTTGCACGGCCTGCAATTGAAAGGCTGATTCCGGATAGTGAAATCAATTGGCAAGTGCTTTAACACGAAGTTGAATCCGTCTGCTACTGGAACTTGGCAGGCGTACCGCGATTTGGAGTGGATTGGCTTTGTAGCTAACGCCGCCTTATCGCGCTGCACGCTGGGCCGTTTCATGGTGTTGTAAAGTCGTTTGGGTGGGTCAGGTCGGCACGCTCTTCACCCGCGTAATCCTTATCACTTCGGGTATTCCGCGCAAGCCGCGCATCACTTTTGCAAGGTGCTGGCGGTTGCCGACTTGCAGGGTGAAGTACAGCGCGGTGTAGTCGCCTTCGTTGCTGAAGTGGACGTTCTCGATGTTGGACTCGGCTTCGGCGATGGCGGCTGCGACTTTGGCCAGCACGCCGCGCTGGTTGGCGACAATGAGTTTGATGCTGACTTCGAAGGGGCGGCTGATATTTTTGTCCCAGGTTACGTCCAGCCATTTGTCCATGCCGCTACGCCCCTTGCGCAAAGAGGGACAGTCGTGTGTGTGTACGATCAAACCCTGGCCGCTCTTGATCACGCCGACGATGGGGTCGCCCGGAATGGGGCGGCAGCATTTGGCGAACTGCACCGCCATGCCTTCGGTGCCGAGGATGGTAACCACGCCGCTGGCGGCGGCTTGTTCCTGCCCGCCCGGTTCGCCGACGCGCGCCAGTTGGCGCGCGATCACCATGTTGAGGCGGCGACCTAGGCCGATGTCGGACAGGACTTCCTCGCGCGATTTGGTGTCCATGTCCTTGAGCATCTTTTGCCAGTGGGGATTGTCGTCGATCTCTTGTGGTTTTAGTCCGAGCGAAGACAGCGCCTGATGCAACAAACGTTCGCCCAGCGCGGTGGATTCATGGAAGTGCATGGTCTTGAGAAAATGGCGGATGTGGCTGCGCGCTTTGCTGGTGACCACATAACTCAGCCAGGCCGGGTTGGGCTTGGCGTGCGGCGCGGTGATGATTTCCACGCGGTCGCCGTTCTTTAGTTCGGAGCGCAGCGGTACCAGTTCAAAATTTACTTTGGCGGCCACGCAGCGGTTGCCGATGTCGGTGTGTACGTTGTAGGCGAAATCTACCGCCGTCGCGCCGCGCGGCAGCGCCATGATTTTTCCCTTGGGCGTGAACACATATACTTCATCCGGGAACAGATCTACTTTCAGGTGCTCCAGAAATTCGACCGAGTCGCCGCTTTCGGCGAGGCTTTCCAGCAGGCTTTGCAGCCACTGGTGAGTTTTCTGGTGCAGGTCGTTGATCGGTGCGTGCGTGCTCTTGTACAGCCAGTGCGAGGCGACGCCCGCTTCGGCGATCTTGTGCATTTCCTGAGTGCGAATCTGCACTTCGATAGGTGTGCCGAACGGCCCGAACAGCGTGGTGTGCAGCGACTGGTAGCCGTTGGCCTTGGGGATGGCGATGTAGTCCTTGAACTTGCCGGGGATCGGCTTGTACAGGCCATGCAGTGCGCCCACCGCCAGATAACAGGCGGGCACGTCTTCCACCAGTACGCGGAAACCGTAGATGTCCAGCACTTGCGAGAAGGCCAGCGCCTTCGCTTGCATCTTCTGGTAAATGCCGTACAGATGCTTTTCGCGCCCATAAACTTGTGCGGGAATGCGTTGTTCCTCCAAGCGCTGGCGCACGGCCTCCAGAATCTTGCCGACCACTTCGCGGCGGTTGCCGCGCGCGACTTTGAGCGCCTTGGACAATACCGAGTAGCGGTTGGGGTGCAGGTGCTTGAAACTGAGGTCTTCCAGTTCCTGATAGATCGCGTTGAGTCCCAGGCGGTTGGCGATGGGGGCGTAGATTTCCATGGTCTCGCGCGCGATGCGTTCGATTTTTTCGCGCGACATCGAACCCAGCGTGCGCATGTTGTGCAGGCGATCCGCTAACTTGATGAGGATTACGCGCACGTCGCGCGCCATCGCCAGCAGCATCTTGCGGAAATTTTCTGCCTGCGCGTCTTCTTTGGTTTCGAATTCGATGCGGTCGAGCTTGGACAGGCCGTCGACCAGATCGGCTACCGGCTTGCCGAATTTCTTGGCGATGTCTTCGTTGCTGATGTCGGTGTCTTCCACCACATCGTGCAGCAGCGCTGCCATGATGGCTTGCGTGTCGAGGTGCAGCGGAGTGAGGATGCGCGCGACGGCGATGGGGTGCGAGATGTATAACTCGCCCGATTGGCGGAACTGGCCGTGATGAGCCGCGTCGCTAAATTCGAGCGCCTGCCGGATGCGCTCGACATCCTTGGAACTCAGATAGGAGGAAACCTCTTGGAGGAGTGTTTCTGCGTCGGACATTTTGCATTGTAAACCGCTGGTCGTTAGACGTTAGTCGGTAGCCGGTGTTGCAACTCGCTGTTAACTTACAGCTAACGACTAACGAGCGATGAACTGAAGTTACGCCATCCCGCGATTGAGGATTTCCAGACCGACTTTGCCTTCGCTGATTTCGCGTAAAGCAATCACGGTGGGCTTGTCCTTGCTTTCGTCCACCAGATAGCTGGCTCCATTGGCCAACTGGCGCGCGCGGTAAGCGGCGGCGAGGGTGAGCTCGAAACGGTTGGGGATACGTGCCAGACAATCGTCGATGGTAATGCGGGCCATGGTGTTACCTTTCTAATTTTGCAGTTGATGGATTAAATTGTGCTGGCGCGCGAGTTGCCTGTCGCGGCGGAGCCCTGCGGCAACGACGACGGCATTCATTTGTTGCAAGGCCTCGTCCAGCTTGTCGTTGATAATAACATAGTCGAACTCTGTGACATGTGCGACATCTTCACGTGCCGAGGCGATGCGCCGTGCGATCACTTCCGCGCTGTCTTGTTTGCGCCCTTTGAGGCGGTCTTCCAGCGCTTGCAGCGAGGGGGGAAGGATGAAAATACCGATGGCTTGCGGAAATTTGACGCGCACCTGCGCCGCACCTTGCCAGTCGATTTCCAGCAGGATGTCGCGGCCATTGCGGGTTTCTTTCTCGATCCAGGATTGCGAGGTGCCATACAGATTGCCGTACACCTCGGCGCTTTCCAGAAAGTCGCCGTGACCAGCCATTTCCAGAAATTTTTCGCGGCTGACGAAATGGTAATCCTTGCCATCGGTTTCGCCGGGGCGAGGCGCGCGCGAGGTATAGGAAATGGACAGGTCGATTTCCTTGTTGCTGGACAGCAGGTCACCCACCAAGCTGGTCTTGCCCGCACCCGAAGGCGCACTGACGATGAAGAGATTTCCGCTCATGATTTCCCCTATTCGATATTCTGGATTTGTTCGCGCATCTGTTCGATCAGCAGCTTCATTTCCATCGACGCGCGCGACACTTCCGCATCCGCCGATTTTGATCCCAAGGTGTTGGCTTCGCGGTGCAGTTCCTGCATCAGGAAATCCAGCCGCTTGCCCACCGCGCCGCCCTTGTCCAGCACCCGCTTCATTTCTGTCAGGTGGGTGCGCAGGCGCGACAGCTCTTCGTCCACGTCGATCTTGCTGGCGAACAGCGCGATCTCCTGATGCAACCGATCATTGTCATCGCCTTGCAACACCGTGCGCAGGCGCGCGGACAGCTTTTCTTCGTAGGCTGCAATTGTAGCCGGAATGCGCGGCGCGACATCGCTACACAGGGCTTCGATCTGCGCCACGCGCAGCAACAGGAATTCCTTCAGCTTCGCGCCCTCGCGCCCGCGCGCGGCGGCGAATTCGGCCAGCACTTGTTGTAACAGTTCCTGCACCGTAGTGCGCAAGGTGTCGGCGGACAGCGTGGCGCTTTGCAGTACGCCGTTCCAGCGCAGTACATCGGCCACGCTTAAACCTCGCGCCTCGGGCAGTACGGCCCGCACCTCGCCGTTCCACTGCGCTAATTGGCGCAGCAGCGCCTGATTGAGCTGGGCGGGATTCTGCTCGGACTGGCGCGGCGCGAAGCCGATGCGGCATTCCACCTTGCCGCGCGTCAGTTGTGCGGAAATGGCCTCGCGCAATGCAGACTCCAGCGCGCGCAACTCGTCCGGCAGACGCAACTGGAGGTCGAGATAGCGGTGGTTTACCGCGCGCAGTTCCAGCGCGAGCGAACCGGAGTCGAGTTCTGCGGCAACCGTGGCAAAGCCAGTCATGCTGTAAATCATTGCGGCTCCCCAAAAATTCCTAGGCTGAAAGGCGCATATTATATTACGATTACGACTTATGAAATTTTCTGTCTATCAAAACAGCCGTGTCGGTGGGCGCAAGTACAACCAAGACCGCGTAGCTTATGCCTACACCGATGAAGCGCTGCTGCTGGTGCTGGCCGATGGCATGGGCGGACACTTGCACGGCGAACTGGCGGCAGAAATAACCGTCCACGCCTACATGCAGGCTTTCAGGCAAGCGGCGCATCCCCGCATATCCGACCCGGCCAAGTTTCTGGCGGAAACCATGCAGGATGCACATGATGGCATCGTCAAGTACGCGCAGGAACAACAGTTGGGCGGCAATCCGGGTACGACTTGCGTGGTGGCGCTGGTGCAGGACGATCAAGTGTGCTGGGCGCATGCGGGCGATTCACGTTTCTATTTATTGCGCAACGGTGCGACCGCTGCGGTGACGCACGACCACTCGGTGGTGCAGCAGTGGGCGGACTGGGGCATCATCAGCGCGGATGAAATGAAAACGCATCCGGATCGCAACAAGATAACCAACTGTCTGGGCGGTGTGGGCGAACTGTTTTACTCCGAACCCGGCGCTTGTCTGCCCCTGCAAGGCGGCGATGTGTTGCTGCTATGCAGCGATGGTTTGTGGAGTCCGCTGATCGATAAAGAGATCGCGGCAGGTTATAGCGCCGCATCTTTACTCGCGACGACAGAACATTTTATGGATTTGGCCATAGGGCGCGAAGGTGCTCGCGCCGACAATACGACCGCCGTGGTTGCACGCTGGGGGGAGGGCGAGGAAGCTCATGCCACCTCGACACCGGTATGCAATGTGCTGGATATGAAAGAGCTTGAATCGGAGTCGGATCTTCTGGGTCGCACTCTTGCCGGCATGAAGCCGTTCCGCGCCGTCTGACCGCACTGTTTCAGCTGTAAGTTAAAATTCTACCGTTTTATTTTCCGAGGTTCCCCATGCGTCCTAGCCAGCGTCAGCCCGACCAATTACGCACGATCAATATCACGCGCCACTACACCAAACACGCCGAAGGTTCGGTGCTGATCGAATGCGGCGACACCAAAGTCATCTGCACCGCCAGTGTCGAAGAACGAGTTCCGCCGCACAAGAAGGGCAGCGGTGAAGGTTGGGTCACGGCGGAGTACGGCATGCTGCCGCGCTCCACCGGCAGCCGCATGCAGCGCGAAGCAGCCAAAGGCAAACAGTCCGGGCGCACGCAGGAAATTCAGCGCCTGATCGGGCGCAGCCTGCGCGCCGTAGTGGATTTGAAAAAACTCGGCGAGCGCACCATTCAGGTGGACTGCGACGTGATCCAGGCCGACGGCGGCACCCGTACCGCGAGCATCACCGGCGGTTTCGTTGCCTTGCACGATGCGGTGAACGGATTGATGAATAAAGGCTTGGTGACAGAAAACCCCATCAAGGATTTTGTCGCCGCGATCTCGGTGGGTATTTACCAATGCACTCCCGTACTCGATCTCGACTATGACGAGGATTCCGCCTGCGACACGGACATGAATGTGGTGATGCTCGGCAACGGCCACTTTGTCGAAGTACAGGGAACGGCGGAAGGCCACGCCTTTACACGTACCGAAATGGACGCCTTGCTCGGTTTGGCGCAGGGCGGAATTGCGCGCTTGGTGGAGATGCAGAAGACGGCGCTGGCCGCTTAATGCTCGGGGAAATTGCATGAGTGTGCGGGTAGGCCAAAGCCATTGTGAGCATATCCCGCTGCAATGCAAGCAAGGTGTCATGATGCCGCATCCCGCCGCGCTGATCTTTTTGTGGGCCTGTGTCACCGTAGCCATGCAAGCGTTGCAGGCGACCTCGTTGCTGTTCGCCGGTATACCTTTGCTGCTGGCCGCCACGCTACTTTCCGCCGCGCGCCTGTTTACCTTGTTGCGCCGCACGCGCTGGATCATGCTGTCGTTGCTGTTCATCTATGCCTATGCTACGCCGGGCGTGGCGGTGTGGGCGTCGCTGGCTCAATTCAGCCCAACTTATGAAGGCCTGCTCGACGGTTTGCTGCAACTGTGCCGCCTCGCTTTCGCGCTGGCCGGGCTGGCCGTACTTCTGGGGCTGTTGACGCAACAGCAACTCATCGGTGGTCTCTACACGCTGGCCTATCCTTTGCGTTTTTTTGGTTTGTCGCGCGAGCGCATCGCCGTACGGCTGGCATTGACGCTGCACTACGCGGAAACCGCCATTCTGGACACATCCGTAAATTGGCGTGCCAGCATTAAGCAGATGTTGGCGCAGCCGGAAATCACCCGAGACAGCATCGAATTGCATCGCACCCCGTTTACCTTGCGCGATGGCCTGTTGCTGATTTTGGCCTGTGCCTTGCTGCTGGTAGTGTGGCTATGAGAATCGCGTTGGGAGTGGAATACGATGGCAGCCCATTTTATGGTTGGCAGAGTCAGCCCGATGGCCACACCGTGCAAGATGCGTTGCAGGCTGCATTGAGCAGCATCGCGGACGAGTCCATTTCTGTTATAGCCGCAGGCCGCACTGATACCGGCGTGCATGCGCTGGAACAGGTGGTACATTTTGATAGCAATATTGAAAGGCCTTTAACTGCATGGGTGCGCGGAGTCAATGCGCTGTTGCCAAAAAGTATCGCCGTACTTTGGGCGCATGCGGTGCCAGACGAGTTTCATGCGCGCTTCTCGGCGCAGGCGCGCAGCTACCAGTACGTGCTGATCAACCGTCCGTCGCGCCCTGCCGTACATCACGGCAAGATGGGCTGGTTCCATGCGCCGCTGGATGTGGAAGCGATGCGCGAGGCGGCGCAATATCTCTTGGGTGAACACGATTTCAGCGCGTTTCGCGCGGCGGAATGTCAGGCCAAATCACCGGTCAAGAATCTGGCAAAACTCGATATTACCCGGCAGGGTGAAATGATTTTTTTCGACCTGACCGCCGGGGCTTTCCTGCATCACATGGTGCGTAATATCGTCGGCTGTCTGGTGTATGTCGGCAAGGGCAAACATCCGCCGCAGTGGATGCGGCACGTGCTAGAAGGCCGCGACCGCAAACTGGCCGCGCCCACTTTTGCGCCGGATGGCCTGTACCTGTGCCATATCACTTACGACGCGAAGTGGGGCTTGCCGCAAGGATGAATTACAATAGCGCCTCGATTTTGAAACGTAACAGTTAACGCCATGACCCGAACAAAAATTTGCGGCATCACCCGCGTGGAAGATGCGCAAGCCGTCGCCGCCAGCGGTGCGGATGCGCTCGGGCTGGTGTTTTATGCGCAGAGTCCGCGCCATGTCACCGTAGCGCAGGCCGTGGCATTGGCAAAAGCCATGCCGCCGTTCGTGACGCTGGTAGGGCTGTTCGTGAATCCTTCCATAGAGGAAATGTGCGCCGTGCTGGAACATGTGCCGCTGGACGTGTTGCAGTTCCACGGTGAAGAAGAGCCGGAGTTCTGTGCGCAGTTCGGTCGTCCTTGGCTCAAGGCAATCCGGGTAAAGCAGGGCGTGGATTTGCTACAATGCGCGGCTCGTTACGCCGGGGCACAGGGATTGTTACTGGATGCTTATGTCGAAGGCACGCATGGCGGCACCGGCGCGTCGTTCGACTGGGCGCTGATCCCGCATGATCTGCCGTTGCCGGTGATCCTGTCCGGCGGGTTGCACGCGGGTAATGTGGCGGAAGCGATCAAGCAAGTGAGACCTTACGCGGTGGACGTGTCCAGCGGCGTAGAGGCAAGCAAAGGGATTAAAGACGCAGCGAAAATCGCCGCGTTCATCAAAGAGGTTAAAGACGTTGACTTACAACTATCCAGATAGCACCGGCCATTTCGAGCAATTCGGCGGCATTTACATGGCCGAGACGCTCATCCCCGCAGTGGAAGAGCTACGTCAGCAGTATCTGCGCTTTCGCGACGATGCAGAATTCAAGGCCGAATTCGCCTACGAACTGAAACACTACGTCGGGCGCCCCAGCCCGATCTATCATGCCAAGCGTTTGTCAGACAGCCTCGGCGGCGCGCAGATTTATCTGAAGCGCGAAGATCTGAATCACACCGGCGCGCACAAGATCAACAACGCCATCGGTCAGGCTTTGCTCGCCAAGCGCATGGGCAAAAAGCGCGTCATCGCCGAGACGGGTGCTGGCATGCACGGGGTGGCGACGGCCACAGTGGCGGCGCGCTTTGGCATGGAATGCATCGTGTACATGGGCGCAGAAGACATCCAGCGCCAAGCCCCCAATGTCTTCCGTATGAAATTGCTGGGGGCGACGGTGGTTCCCGTGGAGAGCGGTTCTAGAACGCTGAAAGATGCTTGCAACGAAGCGATACGCGACTGGGTCACGAATGTTGAATCCACGTTCTACATTTTCGGCACGGCGGCAGGCCCGCATCCCTACCCGATGATGGTGCGCGATTTTCAGTGCGTGATCGGCAACGAGGCCAAGGTACAGATGCCGGAAATGATAGGCCGCCAGCCGGATGCGGTGATCGCCTGCGTAGGTGGTGGCTCCAACGCGATAGGCTTGTTTCATCCCTACATCGAAGAAAAGAACGTGCAAATCATCGGCGTGGAAGCAGGCGGCTATGGCATTGCTACCGGCAAGCACGCCGCGCCGCTCACGGCGAACAGCAAGGTCGGCGTGCTGCACGGCAACAAGGTGTACCTCATACAGGACGAGAACGGCCAGATTATCGAGACGCATTCCATCTCCGCCGGGCTGGACTATCCCGGCGTCGGGCCCGAGCATTGTCTGCTGAAGGATATGGGGCGCGCGCAGTATGTAGCCATCAATGACGACGAAGCCATTGCCGCATTCGACGCGCTGTGCCGTTTCGAAGGCATCATCCCCGCGCTGGAATCCAGTCATGCGCTGGCGCACGCGATCAAGATCGCGCCGACGATGGCTAAGGATAAAGTGCTGCTGGTGAACCTCTCCGGTCGCGGCGACAAGGACATGAACACGGTGGCGAAGTTGAAGGGGATCACGCTGTAAGCGATGGGCAAGCTGGAGAAAATTCTTTGGCAGGTTCTGAAAGCTGGCAGCGACCAGAATATCGCGTTCGATGATTTGGCCTATCTGCTGGAAGGCATGGGGTTTGAAAAACGAATCAAGGGCAGTCATCATTTGTTCAGCAAGGATGGTGTTGACGAAATTATCAATATCCAGCCTGCGGGCAATAAAGCCAAACCCTACCAAGTCAAACAGGTGAGGACTATTATCATGAAATATCATTTGGCTGGAGAATGACTATGTACCGTTATGAAATCATTCTTTACTGGAGCGCCGAAGATGCTGCTTTCATTGCCGAGGTGCCGGAATTGCCGGGCTGCATGGCGCATGGGGATACGCAAAATGAGGCGTTGAAAAATGCTCAGGACGCGATGACGGCATGGATTGAGGTTGCGCAGGAATTGGGGCGCCCGGTTCCCGAACCGCGCGGACGCCTGATGTATGCATGAAATGAATCAGCACAGACAAATTAAATTATGAGCCGCATCCAGACCACCTTCGACAAACTGAAGCTACAGCAGCGCAAGGCGCTGATCCCGTTCATCACCGCAGGCGATCCGTCGCAGCCACTCACTGTGCCGCTGCTGCATGGCTTGGTAGCGGCAGGCGCGGACGTGCTGGAACTCGGCGTGCCGTTCTCCGACCCGATGGCGGACGGCCCGACCATACAGCGCGCTTCTGAACGGGCGCTGAAGAACGGTATGTCGCTGAGCGGCGTGCTGGGCATGGTGGCGGAATTTCGTAAGCAGGATACGACCACGCCGGTAGTGCTGATGGGCTACGGTAACCCGATTGAAGCGATGGGCTGGGAAGTGTTTGCCAAACGTTGCGAAGAAGTTGGTGTGGACGGTGTGCTGACCGTGGATTTTCCGCCGGAAGAAAGCCATGAGGCGTTCGAGCATCTGCAACGCCATAACATTGCGCCGATTTTTTTGCTTGCACCGACGACTAACGAAGCGCGTATCGAACAAGTCGCTAAATTGGCGCGCGGTTATGTGTATTACGTCTCGCTCAAGGGCGTGACGGGCGCGGGCAATCTCGACCTGTCGGCCATCGAGCAGAAACTGCCGCAACTGCGTAAACACATCAAACTGCCCATCGGCGTGGGCTTCGGCATCCGCGATGCGGCCACCGCAAAGGCCGTGGCGAAGCTGTGCGATGGCGTGGTGGTGGGCAGCCGCATCGTGCAGGAAATCGAAAATTCAAATGAGCAGAACGTAGTGGCCAATGTGGGCAAGCTGGTGCAAGAGCTGCGCACGGCGATCGATCAATAACCCCCAATTCAATTTAACACGAAGCACACGAAGGACACGAAGATAAAGGCAAGGCAAGACAGGACGGGAGTTAGAAAGAGGATAAAAGATTTTTGAATGGTAGTTAGATTTCCTTCGTGATCTTCGTGTGCTTCGTGTTGAAAGATTTGGCTTTTAGTATTTAGGAGTTTTAACATGAGCTGGTTCCAGAAACTGTTACCCCCCAAGATCAAGCGTCGCGAACTGGGCGATGCGAGCAAGAAAAACGTGCCCGAAGGTTTGTGGCACAAATGCCCGGCCTGTCAGGCGGTGCTGTATCACTCCGACTTGGAAAAGAATTTAAGTGTCTGCCCCAAGTGTAACCACCATCACCGCATCACCGCGCGTCAGCGCCTAGATTGGCTGCTGGATGCCGAGGGACGCTTCGAGATCGGTGCGGAAGTGCAGCCTGTAGATACACTGAAATTCAAGGATAGCCGCAAGTACAGCGAACGCCTGACCGTGGCGCAGCGCGAGACCGGCGAGACCGATGCGATGGTGGTGATGCAGGGCAGCGTGCATGCCATCCCATTGGTGGCGGCGGTGTTCGAATTCAGCTTCATGGGCGGCTCGATGGGCTCGGTAGTGGGCGAACGTTTTGTACGCGGCGTGCAACTCGCCACCGAACAGCGCGTGCCCTTTGTCTGTTTCGCCGCCAGCGGCGGTGCGCGCATGCAGGAAGGCCTGCTGTCCTTGATGCAGATGGCCAAGACCTGCGGCGCATTGACCCAGTTGAGTCAGGAACGGTTGCCGTTCATCTCCGTACTCACCGATCCCACCATGGGCGGCGTCTCCGCCAGCTTCGCCTTCATGGGCGACGTGGTAATCGCCGAACCCGGCGCGCTGATCGGCTTCGCCGGTGCGCGCGTGATCCAGCAGACGGTGCGCGAGACCTTGCCGGAAGGCTTCCAGCGTGCGGAGTTCTTGCTGGAGCATGGGGCGATAGATATGATTGTGGATAGGCGCGAAATGCGTAAGCAATTGGCGACGTTGATTACGTTGCTGACCAAGCAGTCGGCGGTGGCGGAGATTGAGGCGGCTTAACGTTAAACATCACGAGCCTAATTGAGATATCTATGGAAGAAACCAACAAGATCAAATTTGCTCTCTACCTGAAAGCATGGGACTTCAAAAATGGAGACAAAAACCATCTCCGCAAAACGGCTCAAAAAATCCCCCCTACAGAATACATTTCTGAAATGAAGGGGCATCTATTTTGCCCCGAGTGCACTGCACCACTGTTTCGATCCCCAGAGGAGAAAGACTACTCGTCCAACGGAAGCAAAGCCTTCTACGCGCACAAGAGAGGCGTCAACTCGGATTGCAGCTTGCGCGTAAAGCAAGCCGAGGGGAAACGATATGAGAACGAGGAAGAGGCAAGAAAGGCGATTGAGGACGGAGAACTCGTCATCGTTCAATTCTTTATGAGAGACAAGCCTATTCCACCTCAAGTAAACGGCCCGCTTGTTTATGACAACGAGACCAACGAGGATCGGGACGGGGAGCTAACTCAAGTAGCAATTGGTCGCCACAATGGCGAAGAGTTCAAGTTACCTAGCAAGGTGACTACCATTCGAGGACTCTGCAAAAACTTCGACGAGAATCTCAACAAATACCTCATGCTTCCCGGCCAGCGCGCAGCAAGAACGTTGCAAGAGCAACTTGTTCGTGTGATCGACGTGAAGGAAATATGCGACGTACCTAGGCTTTATTTCGGTCACATCACCAATTCAGTCAACAAAGGCAAGACACCCCAAAATATCCGACAGACTTTTCTTAGTTACCCGGGCAGCAATAGCTACAAAGACTTCTGCCTTAAGGCCACAGACGAAATAAGCCGAGAGCATGGCATTGATGACAAATCAAAAGATCGAATTGCTATAGCCTACGGAATAGTCACCAAGAGTGGCATAGGGCTGTGCATACCCAATCTTGGCTGGGGCGAGATTGCACTATTACCCAGAAAATATGAAAGTCTACTTGACGATGTCTGATCTACGTTGATTGATACTAAGGGGAGCAAGCCGGGTAGGGTGGGCACGTTCTTGTGCCCACGCGGATTCGATATTTTAGAGTAATCGCTCATGTCCCGTTATCGCCGCGCAACGGCTGCTGGTTCAAGCTATTTCTTTACCGTAGTCGCCTACCGGCGGCAGCCGGTTCTATGTGACGAGCCGATTCGTAACGCATTGCGCGCCGCGATTGAAACGGTGCGTGTGGTGCGTCCTTTCGTCATTGATGCATGGGTATTGTTACCCGATCATTTACATTGCGTGTGGACATTACCTGACGGCGATGCCGATTTTTCCACTCGCTGGATGAAAATCAAGCGGGCGGTTTCTTTGGCCTGTGGGGAAGATTATCGTCGTACCGAGTGGAGGTCCGCATCAAAACTCAAACATCGCGAATCGACCATCTGGCAACGACGATTCTGGGAACATCAGATTCGCGATGAAAATGATTTTTCCCGTCATGTTGACTACATTCATTTCAATCCGGTTAAACACGGACACGTACAACAAGCGGGGGATTGGCCCTATTCGACATTTCACCGCTATGTGCGTGACGGGGTTTATGCGGATGGATGGGCGGGTGCAATAGGTAATGAGGTGGTGGAATATGATTGAGGATGACCGCGTGGGCATCCCGCGTGGGCACAAAAACGTGCCCACCCTACACGACTGGCTTTCCTACCTCGAATCCCTGCATCCCAAGACCATCGCGCTCGGCCTCGAGCGCGTGGCGCAGGTCAAGCAGCGGCTCAATCTTCAACCCGGTTTCCCCATCATCACGGTCGGCGGCACCAACGGCAAGGGCTCGGTGTGCGCGATGCTGGAAGCTATGCTACACGCCGCCGGATACCGCGTTGGCTGCTACACCTCGCCGCATCTGCTGGATTACAACGAGCGCGTGCGCATAGCCAAGAAGCAGGCGAGCGATGCGGAGTTGTGTGCTTCGTTCGAGCAGATCGAACAGGTAAGATGCGGAGGAACTGATGTAGGTCGGGATTCATCCCGACATGCGCTTGTCGGGATGAATCCCGACCTACAAATTCCGCTAACCTACTTCGAGTTCGGCACGCTCGCCGCGATGCAGTGTTTCATTGAACACAAGGTGGATGTAGCCATTCTCGAAGTGGGGCTGGGCGGCAGGCTGGATGCGGTGAATGTGTTCGACAGCGATTGCGCGGTGGTGACCAGCGTGGATATCGATCACACCGATTATCTGGGCGATACGCGCGAAAAGATTGCTTATGAGAAGGCGGGGATTTTTCGCAAGGGCAAGGTGGCGGTGTTTGGCGACCGGGATATGCCTGAGGTCATTGCGAGTGAAGCGCAACGCATCGGGGCGGAGTTGTGGCGTATCGGTAATGAATTCGGCTTTACGCGGCATCAAGGGCAATGGGATTTTCACGGGGTGAATGGCGCGCGCAACTCGCTGCCGCTTCCCGCCCTGCGCGGTGCCTATCAGCTCAACAATGCCAGCGCCGCTTTGGCCGCTCTGGATGCGCTGAAAAATAAAATTCCAGTAAGCATGGAAGCGGTACGTCGCGGGCTGGTCGAGGTGGCGTTGCCGGGGCGTTTTCAAGTGTTGCCGGGCAGTCCTCAAATTATTCTCGATGTGGCGCATAACCCGCATGCGGCAAAGTCGCTGGCGCAGAATCTGGCCGCGCTGCCTCCCGCCCGCACGTTCGCGGTGTTCGCCATGCTCAAGGATAAAGACATGGCGGGAGTGGTGCGGGCGCTGAAGGATCAGGTGGATGTGTGGCTGCTGGCGGGGATAGCCGCGCCGCGTGGAGCGACTGCCGCTGAACTGGCTTCCGTGCTGGCTGCGGAGGGCGTCGAAGGGTCGATTCAAGAATTTTCCACGATAGAAAATGCCCTGCATCATGCCTGCAATCTGGCCTCCGAAAATGATAGAATCGCGGCCTTCGGTTCATTCTATACGGTAGCGGAAGTGATGCGTGTGCGCGGATTGCGCTACGCCTGATTTTCGCGGGGACGCACGATGGCAAGACAGATCACGGATGATGAAGACAGGCTCAAGCGGCAGGCGCGGCGACGACTGATCGGCGCGGTGGCGCTGACCACGGCTATTGTGGTAGTGTTGCCTATGGTGCTGGAGAGCGAACCCAAGCCGGTCGGACAAGACATCGAGTTGCGTATTCCAGATAAGGATAAAGTGGGCGAGTTTGTTCCCAATATGGAGGTTCTGCCCGCCAGCGCGCCTGTTGCCGCGTCACCTGTTGCTTCTGTCGTGTCGGCTCCTGCACCCGTGCTTAATCCGCCAGCGCCACCAGCGCTGATTGCCCCTGTTCCCCCAGTAGTGGTGCCTGCGCCACCTGCGGCGAAAACGCTTGCTGCCGCAGCCAAGCCGGAGCCAGTCAAGCCAATACCTGCCAAAGCTGAGCCGATTAAAACTGAGCCTGCCAAAGCTGAGCAAGTAAAGCCGGGATCAGCCAAGCCAGAACCGGCCAAACTTGATGCAAAAGCAGATCATGCTAAAGCGGCTGGGGCAGCGCCGCAAGCCGGTTTCGCAGTGCAGGTCGGCGCATTTTCTAGCGCCGATACCGCGCATAGCTGGCAGAAAAATTTGAGCAAGCAGGGCTTCAAGGCCTACACCGAAAAAACCGCTAACAAGATACGGGTGCGCACCGGCCCTTATGCCACGCGCGAAGAGGCGAACAAGGTGCGCCATAAGCTGGAGGCGAAAGGTCTGCATACGAATATTGTTGAACTGGATTGATGTATGAATGGATTTGATTACGCGGTTATCGCGATAATAATTTTGTCTGCATTGCTGGGTTGGTGGCGCGGTCTGGTGATCGAGATGCTGTCGCTGGTGGGATGGGTCGCCGCGTATATCGTGGCGCGTATGTTCGCCGCCA
>Ga0265327_10003076_pt1 | contig 16475 bp, 17 predicted proteins | sample 41621metaG_FD_202089 | JGI IMG/M metagenome (GOLD analysis project Ga0265327, IMG submission 202089) | Rhizosphere microbial communities from Carex aquatilis grown in University of Washington, Seatle, WA, United States - 4-16-21 metaG | ecosystem: Host-associated > Plants > Roots > Rhizosphere... | reverse complement strand
CGTGGGAATGCAGTGAGGGACGCTCCGGCGTCCCGTACCGCTGGAGCGGTACTTCGGCATTCCCACGCGGGAGCGTGGGAACGATGTCGCTTTATTCATATCGGACTCTATAACGGCGTTCAGCGGTATTCTGTTTGACCTTGACTACTGCATTCCCAGCGGATATTCATGAAGCACTATTAAACTTTTTAATTCAAAAATTAGCAAACCTAGATTCCGGCGGTATTTCAAAGCAATCCGATAGGTGCCGAAACGCATAAAAGCCCTATAATTTCCAGCGCTAAAACGGCTCCAACAATAAGCAGAGGGAAAAGGGCGCGGAAATTTTTTATGGCATAGCTTGCTTCGTGTCATCCCGGTAATACTATTTTTTAACATTAAATAAAATCATCATGTTGCATTGCAAACCCGACAGACTCTTAGGCGCGGATGAGGTTCACATTCATGTGCTGCGGCCTGAACCGGTCAAGCCTATCGATGCCGACAGCCTTGATGGGGCAGAGCGTCAACGAGCGCAGTCCTTCAAATTCGACAAAGACCGGGACTTATATATCGCGGCTCACCTGTTTCTGCGGCAGGTGTTAAGCCGTTATGCCGCCGTTCCCGAACAGGACTGGCGCTTTAGCGCCAATGCCTATGGCAAACCTGCCGTTGCCAATCACGGCTATGAATGGCTACAGTTCAACCTTTCCCATACCCAAGGCAGGGTAGCTTGTGCCGTTGCCCGCAACCGGGCGGTAGGCGTGGACGTCGAGCAACACAAAGACCTGAATGACTTGCCTGCGCTCTGCCGTCATACCTTTTCCCCATCGGAAGCGGAGCATGTGCTGTCAACACCGCTTCCGAGCGAGCAAGAACAACGTTTTTTCAGCTATTGGACGCTTAAGGAAGCTTATATTAAAGCGCGCGGGATGGGTTTAAGCTTGCCCTTGCACCAGTTTTCCTTTAGCCAAGGCGCCGACCGGAGCTGGCAACTTCATTACTGCCCCGGTTTTCAGGATGATGGGGAAAGCTGGCAGTTCAATACCCGCCGTTTGGGGGAAAGTCATTTCCTTGCCTATTGCGTTCAAGCCGGATGCCGCGACTTGAGCGTACAACTGATTGACGCGAATGGTTCCGGCCATTTTTGCCGGAGCGAAAATGATTTTCTGTCGATGAGGAGCTAACCATGATTGCCATTGAAATTGACAACGGCGTGTTAAAACCGAGCCAACGCGCCTTGCCCACTCCGGCCTCTAAGCAAGTGTTAATTAAAGTCGCCGCCGCCGGCGTCAACCGGCCCGACGTTATGCAGCGTAAAGGCCTCTACCCGCCGCCGCCCGGCGCATCCGATATTCCGGGGCTTGAAGTTGCCGGCACCGTTCAGGCGGTGGGCGACAGTGTTAGCCATCTAAAACCGGGCGAAAACGTTTGTGCGCTGGTGACCGGCGGCGCTTATGCCGAATATTGCCTCGCCTCGGCGGCATTATGCTTGCCCCTACCGGAAGGCTTTTCTTTTATCCAGGCGGCGGCATTGCCGGAAACCTTTTTTACGGTGTGGAGCAATGTCTTCGACCGCGGCCATCTGCAAGCCGGCGAAACCTTGCTGGTTCATGGCGGCGCCGGCGGCATCGGCACGACCGCGATACAACTGGGCAAAGCTTTTAACGCCAATGTCATCGTCAGTGCAGGCTCAAAAGCTAAATGCGAGTTCTGCCTACAACTCGGGGCCGACGTCGCCATTAACTACAAAGAACAGGATTTTGTCGAAGAAATCAAACGCCTTAACGACAGCAAAGGCGTCGACGTCATCCTGGACATGATCGGTGGCGACTATTTCCCGCGTCATTTAAAATGCTTGGCCGACGAGGGCCGCTTGGTGCAAATCGCGGTTCAAAACGGCCCGAAAACCGAACTGAACCTGTTGCCGGTGATGCTTAAACGCCTAACGCTTACCGGCTCCACCTTAAGAGCCCGAGACGATATCTTTAAAGCGGCCATCGCCGGCCGCTTGCTTGAAAAAGTCTGGCCATTATTAAACTCCGGCCGAATCAAGCCGGTTATCCATTCAACTTTTGCGCTGACCGAAGCCGCCTTAGCCCATCAACTGATGGAAAGCAGCCAACACATCGGCAAAATCATCTTAACGGTATAAAACTATGACCTACACCACGCTCATCGCCACCGACACGCTGCATCGATATTTGAATCATTCCGACTGGGTCATCGTTGATTGCCGGTTTTCATTAGCGGACACCGAAGCAGGAGCCAAAGCCTACCGGCACGGACACATCCCTAACTCTCGGTACGCCCATTTGGACCGGGATTTGTCTTCGGCGATTACCGATTTTACCGGCCGCCACCCTTTGCCTGACTTTAAGTTATTGGCAAAAAAACTGGGCGATTGGGGCATCGCCACCAATAGCCAAGTGGTGGCTTACGACGATGCCGGCGGCGCTTTCGCGGGCCGTTTATGGTGGCTGTTGCGTTGCATGGGCCATGATAAAGTGGCGGTATTGGATGGCGGCATCAAGCACTGGCAAAAACAGGGATTTCCCGTTACCACGATCTTGCCCAAAGTGAAACCCGCCGCTTTCAGGCCCTACCTGAACGATGGCGCATGGCTGAATGCCTTGCAGGTCCAAGACAGTCTGGCCCGAAAAGCCGTTTGCCTGATCGATGCCAGAACGCCGGAGCGTTATCGCGGCGAACAAGAACCCATCGATCCGGTTGCAGGGCACATTCCCGGCGCTTTAAATCGCGCTTTTCAATTAAACATGGACAGCAACGGTTTATTTTTGCCGCCGGAACAGTTGCGCGAACAGTTCAAACGGCTGATCGGCACTCGTGCCCCCGAACAGGTCGTTCATTATTGCGGCTCAGGCGTGACCGCTTGTCATAATGTGCTGGCGATGGAGTATGCGGGACTTGAGGGTTCCAAACTTTATGCCGGATCGTGGAGCGAATGGATCAGGAATAAAAATCGGACCGTTGCGAAAGGATAAATGTCATCGGCGTTCTATTCTTAAATGCGAGGCTGGACTGCCTGCGATCCAGCCTTATTTCCAGGCCGGATGAATGCCGTAGTCGTAGGGGAACAGCGTAATATATTGCACCACCCGAGGATAATCCGCCAAATTGCGGCCGCTGCCGTGCGGTAAGGCGTGGTGCCAAAGCACGAAATCCCCGGCTGAACCGGTGACGGCTACCGGACCCAGGCTTTCCAAATCCTGTTCGCGCGGGTTCTGCTCCGGCGCGAGTTCTTGCAGCCATTGATCTATACGACGATGAAATCCCGGCACGCAGCGGAAAGCGCCCTGTTCGGCGCGGGTATCGCTCAAATATAGCAGGCCTTGAACGCCGAAAGGGATAGGCAAGGCCAAACTGACGTCCCAATGCAGACGGCTGGGGCCGGATATATCGATGCCGCCGCACTCAGGCCGGTTCAAACTGGAGCGGTCCACCGTAGCCCATAAGTCGCCGGTTCCCCAGAGCTGCTCGAAGGCCTTGCGGATACGCGATGCCGCGCGGGTTTTGTTCAGAGCCGGATGTTGAAACAGCGATACCCAAAACGTATGGTTGCCGTTGTACCAACTCTCGGGATTTTGCGGGTCCATGCCGAGAAAATCCCATATCGCCGCTTCGGCCTCCCGGCAGTCCTCTACGGAAACCGCATTGCGCAGCACTACGTAGCCGTTCTCCCGCCAAAACGCCAAGTCCTCAGCCGATAAGACCGGCTCCTGAACGATTGCATCGTCAACGGGATAAGTACGCGGCGGCTGTTCCAAATAATGCCGGACCATCCGGTTGAGGCGTTGCACCAAAGCGGGCTCAGGCGCGCCACCGCGTTTTTGCACAACCCAGTGTTCGAATTCGGCATAGCTCGGACGCCGATTGAACAAGTATTCCGGCGGTTCGACAATGCCCAGCCCCAAGCCTTGCATCAACGTAAAATCCAAGCCGTATTCATGGCGCACGCTGTCTTGATCAAGCCGACCTTCGACTTCCAGCAGCCGTTTAGACCAATAGCGGCGCAAATGCAGCAGGCCCAACTCGCCGGTTTCCAGCGAAGAAATAGTAAGCTCGTGTTTTGTCATTGTATGTTTTCTGTGTTTTTGTTGTTCAGTAGTATATGGATCAAAATGACAGCATTAAGGATTTGGCGAAAAATAACGTCCTCTTATGGTTCCCACGCTCTGCGTGGGAACCCAGTGAGGGACACTCCGGCGTCCCGAACCGCAGAGCGGTTCATACTGCATTCCCATTTATGCCCCAGAGGGTACGCGGAGCGTGGGAACGATAAATTCAAGTTTCGGGAAGTTATTGTGGGCCAAATCCTAAGCTCATCAATCATATAGAAGATTTGAAAGACGATTGACACTCAGCATGTGTCAGCTTATATTTCGCGTAGCCATTTTATTACAATTGCCCACTACTGGAACGCCGGGGTGTTAAACGATTAATCAAAGTGTCTGCTTTTGCAAGGTGACGATGCAAGATGATTTAACGGCGCCTGCTCCCTATGTTTTTTTGCTGAGTGGACTTACAAAACGACAATCCATTAACCAACCAGGAAAAAACTATGTATGCTATTGAATTTGAAACAGACGTTTGTAATAACACCATTCAAATCCCCCCTGAATATAAAGAACTCGAAGCAAAACACATTAAAGTTCTTGTCCTGGAAATGGGTAACAAGCAAAAAAAATTACCCGCCGGTTTTTTAAATCCCGTTGCCGTTACCAACTATAAAAATATCGCCAACCGGGATGATTTATATGACCGCTAAAGCTTTTATCGATACCAATATTTATATTTACGCACTCACCCAATCGCAAGATCCAACTGATGAAAGCAAAAGAATCATCGCCTTATCGGTTTTTGAAACACTGATACAATCCCAAACCATCGTCACTTCAACGCAGGTTTTAAACGAGTTTCATAGCAACTTGGTCAAAAAATTCAAGTTGGAAGACTCCGCCGCTTTCACTATCGCCTTGCAAAATATTTTGCCTATTTCACTCATTGCCCTATCGGTTTTCAAACTTACCATGCCGCTTACTATCTTCGCTCTGAATATAACTTATCGTTTTGGGATTCTCTAATCGTTGCCAGTGCATTGGAAAATAACTGCACGACACTTTATAGCGAAGATATGCAGCATCGGTAGGACATTGAAAATCAGCTTTTAATTATCAACCCGTTCAAGTAACTAAGCTTGTCACTTCCACAGGCTACAAAAAACAACACGGCCAGATGGAACAAAACGCTATTCCCCCCGCAACAACAACTCAAACTCCTCCGCCGGCACCGCTTTACTTTTAAAATAACCTTGATAAATATCGCAGCCCTTGTCCTGCAAAAACGCCAGTTGCTCAGCCGTTTCCACGCCTTCGGCCAAGACCTTAAAACCCAGCATATGCCCCATCGCGATAATGGTCGCGGCAATCGCCATGTCGTCTTGCTGATGGGGAATGTCATCGATAAAGCTTTTGTCTATTTTCAATAAATCCAACGGAAAATGCTTCAAATACGCCAATGACGAATAACCGGTGCCGAAGTCGTCAATCGCAAAACGTACGCCCAACGCGCGTAAGTTGTCCACCAGTCCCATTACTTTGTTCTGGTTTTCCATCAAGCCGCTTTCGGTCATTTCCAATTCCAGTTGCTCGGCCGGAAAACCGGTTTCGCTCAATACTGTCGTCACCAAAGCGCTCATGTCGGAACGGCGGAATTGGTGCGCGGAGACATTGACCGCCAAGGTTAACGGCGGTAAGCCCGCATCCAGCCATTGCTTGCCTTGACGGCAGGTTTCCTGCAATACCCAGGCGCCAATCTCCAAAATCAGGCCGGTTTCTTCGGCCAGAGGGATAAACTGGGCGGGCATAATCAGCCCTTCAACCGGGTCCTGCCAGCGTATTAAGGCTTCCGCGCCGATGATGCGGCCGCTGGCAATATTGACTTGAGGTTGATAAAACACCCGCAGCTCCTGTAGCTCAATGGCTCTTCGTAAGCGGGCTTCGACCGCAATGCGTTCGCGCGCGGTATGGGTCAGTTCTTCGGAATAATAGGCGAAACAACTGCGCCCTTCATCTTTGGCTTTATGCAATGCGACATCGGCGTAATTGATCAAGGCTTCGGGATTGTCGCCGTGCTGGGGATACAGGCTGATGCCGATGCTGGCGGTAATACGGACCTCATCGCCTTGGCTTAACTGGAACGGCCTGCTCAATATGGCGATAATCTGCTCCGCCACCCGTGCCGCATCTTCGGTATGGGTAATGTCTTCCAGCAGCATGATGAATTCGTCGCCGCCCAGCCGGGCCAGCAAGTCCACTTTACGCATTCGGGCGACGATGTCCACTTTACGCAAGCGGGTCGCTATCCGGGTAGCGACTTGGCGCAGCAACTCGTCTCCGGCGACATAGCCCAGACTGTCGTTAATCATTTTGAAGCGATCCAAATCCAGCATCATCAGCGCCAGTTGTTTGCCGTCGCGACGCTCCACTTCGATGCTGTGTTTTAAGCGCTCCAGCAGCAGGCGACGGTTGGGCAATTTGGTCAGCGAATCGTAAAAAACCAGGTCATGAATGGTTTCTTCGGCTTTTTTATGCTGGGAAATATCGTCGAAAGTCGCTACATAATTGACTACGTCGCCTTCGGTATTGGTCACGGCGGTGATGGTGATCCGTTCGGGGTAGACGTCACCGCATTTGCGCCGGTTCCAGATTTCCGATTGCCAGTAGCCGTCACGGCTCAAATCTTCCCACATGGCTTGGTAAAACTTGGCGTCCTGATGACCGGACTTGAGCATGGCCGGGGTCCGGCCGATGGCTTCTTCGGCGCTGTAACCGGTGACCCGGGTGAAGGCCTGGTTGACTCTGAGAATAACCTGTTTGGCGTCGGTGATGATCATCGCATCTTGGGTTTCGAACGCGATAGCGGCGATACGCAGATCGGCTTCGGCTTGTTTGCGCACGCTAATGTCGCGGATGATGGCGCTAACGAACCAGCCTTCGGCGGTCTCCCATTTAGCCAACGACAGTTCCAACGGAAATTCGCTGCCGTCCTTGCGCAGCCCGGCTAATTCGATGGTGTTGTCGCTAATATGCGACACGCCCTTGGCTAATATCCGCTGCAAACCGGCAAGGTGCCGGTCGCGGTATCGCTCCGGCATCAGCAAGGTCAGCGGCCGACCGTTAACTTCGCTTTCCGAATAGCCGAAGATGGTTTTCGCGCCCCGGTTCCAACCGCCAATGGTGCCGCTATGGTCGGTCGTAATAATGGCATCGCCGGCGGAATAAGTGACGGCCCGGTAACGCGCTTCGCGCTCCAGCAAGGTCTGCTCGGCTTTCTTGCGCTCATTGATGTCGTATAGGACCACCAGGCAAATACGTCCTAATGATTGTTCAATCGAAGACGCGTTTGCCAGCACGGTTTTAGTCGAGCCGCTATGACAGCGTAAATCCAGCTCTATCGGGCTAAGTTGAGTTTCGATAGGCGTGGTTTGCCATGCCGCGGCCATCCATTCACGGTGTTCCTGACTCAGGCTCGCCTTTGTCCACCAGTCGGACAAGGTTGGAATATCGTCCAAGGTGTAACCGAAAGTTTGAATAAACGCCGGATTCAGGTAGATGATGTTGTGCCGGTCATCGTTCAGCACCATCGGAATCGGCGACGCGTCAATGATGGAACGTAATCGGCTTTCGCAGGCTTTGTCTTGATCACGGGCATCGGCTAGCGCGGTGAAGCTATCGGCTATTTCGTTAAAGCTGTCGCCGATCCGGCAAAGTTCGTCACAGCCGTCCAAGTGAATGCGTTCGCGCCTATCGCCACCGGCAAACAGCCGCGCCGAACGGGCCAGCGACTGAATAGGGCCGGTCGTCGCGAAATACAGTCCGATCAAGAAATAATGCGCTGTCAGCAGTAGTAAAAAAGAAAGGCCGATACTGACGCGCAACTCATTTTTGCTCTGTTGAATGCGCGCGGTAAGCAGCGAGTCGATCTTGGGTAATAAAGTCCGCTCCATCAGCCGGTAACTTTTATCGATAGCGGCTGTGGCCTGTTTAAAAAAGTCTTCGGGAGGCGTGGTGAAATGTTCGGTCACAATGTCCGTCTGTATCAGGGTGGCGAGCTGTTGTCCCGCATCGGTGATCGCTTTATGCTCAGTCTGCAACACGCTTTGCAGTTCAGGATTGAATCGGCCGGATTGTTCAAGGTTGAGGCTAAGGCTTTTAAGCGCATGACGGAGTTCGGCCGTCAGCGCCATTATCTCGGCTTTTTGATGGTCCATAACGTTCCGTTGCGTCAAAATACCGCTGCCGGCTGCACGTATCTGTCCAAGCAGTTCGAGTGCCGACGGCAATGTGTCGATAACGCTATCGATCAGGTAGGACGTTTTGTTATCCGAATCAAAAGCCAGCCCGTAAGCATAGGCGACACGCGCCTCGAATATCAGCATTTGCTCGATCAGATCGGTGTGCGCGCTAAAATTGGTTGCCGCTGTCGATTCGGGCGAGTCCGTTTGTAGGCTATGCCAATCGGTTTTAAGCCGCGCCCAGTCCTTGTTTAAAACCAAGCCGGCGGGCAAGCGTTGTTCTAACGCAATAACGGCTGCGGTTAATTCCGTTGCCTTGGCCTTGCGTTGAGCGGACGGCTGCTCTGTTGAGAGCTCGCGCTGCTGTTGCAGCAGATGTATGACCCCGGAAATAGGCTTGATCAATTCAAGACCTTCCCGTTGCCGTTGCGAGGCCTCGACAGCTTGGTTAAGCTTTTCATAAAGACCGTAGCCCATCCCTGTCATCGCGACGAAGTATATCAAGCCCAACAGCATAAATTTTTGCGGATAATTCAGTCTGTTGGTCAGGGCGATAACGGGAGAAAACAGCTTATACATGGTTTTTTAATTCCTTAATTGAGACTTAGCGGCAGAAAGCCAAATCTGTGGTGAACATAAGTATGCTTCCTGATCAATAATCCCGCTACTGTTTCCTAAATGCTGTGGTAGAACCAGACAAAAAGAGGGGTAAAACAACCGGCTGCCGATTGCGAACACGATTAAGATAAGCTTTCGATTCTAACTTAAGTAATTAGTTTCCTCCAGCGTAGATAACTCCGTCAGCGTATTAATGTTGGTAAATATTTCCGGCTGATGACTAAAATCCGCCTGCACCCCATGCAACTGCGCCAGCCAAATCGCCACTTTATGGTGGTCTCCGGCTAAATATTCCTGCAAGCTGCTGCGTAACGATGTCTTTATCGCTAAAAAAACCGGATGCTGTCTTATGCCGTCAAAGGCGACGGCAACATCGGCATTATGCTCCGCCCGGCTTAATAATAGTTTGCGCAGGTGTTCTGTCTTGATTAACGGCGAATCGCAAGGCATGACCACTAAGATGTCGGCATCGGCATGAATCATCGCACTTAAGATGCCGGCCAAAGGGCCGTCGAAACGGTCGTTTGAATCGCTGATGACCGGTCGGCCGAAGTGCCGGTATTGCTCGATATTCCGGTTGGCGTTAATGAATAATTGATCGACCACGGGAGCCAGCGCTGCGATTGCATAGCTGACCATCGGCCGGCCGTTAAGACTCACCAGGCCTTTATCCTGATTATTCATGCGCCGGGCGCGGCCGCCGGCAAGAATCACGCCTGCGACTCGGGTTGGCTGGTTCATAGCGTTTTGGCTAACGGTCACAAGTTTGAGTAATTAAGGGTTGAAAAATTAACAGCGAATTGCGCGTTCAAAATCAGGCAACCAGTCGTTAAAGGCGCAGACATAGTTATAACCGCAAACGGTTGTTAACGAATGGCTGTTAACGACGGTTAATATATGCTCCGCTCTTTGCAAGGTTGCGGTTTTCGGGCCGAAGGGGTTTAAATGCATTCTCGGACCGGGCGGAAACGCATAATCGCAGATAAATAACACGTCCCGATAAATATAAAGCGTATAGCCCGGCGTATGACCGCCGATGTGATAGGCCGCCAGCCCATCCAGCGTAAAGTCCTGACTGAAACGTTCATCGACCGGGAATGCTTTGATTAAAGGTTGTTTTGCATCTAAAGCGTGCAGATAGACTTTGGCCTGCCAAAGATCACGGTATTGATTGGATGCGCCCATAAAATGAGGGTGAGTAAAGAATATTTTAGCGACCGGTTCCAGTGTACGATTAAATGCGGAAGGGCAATCGATCCAGACCGCTTCCTTTCCCATTTCAATTCGGTAGGCTGCGTGTTCCAAGCCCAATTTGGGCACGGAAACCAGCTGGGTAACGCTGTCGTTGACGCGGGTCGCGGTAACGCGATAGGTTGTTTCGGCGACATCCCAGCTGAGAAATTGGTCGCGCTCGACCCCGCAAAAAGGACAAAGCTCGGGGAGATCGTCAATCATGTTATAGCCGCAGGCTGTGCAGACCCATTGTTGCATGTGATCCTCCTTTAAAATCAAATTTAAGTGCCGACATCGGCGGATCGCGGCAATCCGAATTGCATGAAAAACTGGCCGCTTCCGGGCGGCGAATCCTGTTCGTAGTACAGCGCTTCAAGTTTCAAATTGCCTTCGTCTCCCAGCATCGGCGCGTTTAATAAGGTCCGGAAATCTTTACCGGCTATCAGCTGATGAGTCATGCTCAGGTATAACCTTGATAACTGTTTTTCCCTGATCATAGTGTCCAGCATTTGCGGTCCGGCCACCAGACAAATCGTTTTGTAACCCAGTCCGCTGAGCGCATGAATTAAAGGCGCACCCTGAACGTTGCGATCTTCGCCGGTAAACAGAAGGCGGTAGCCCAAATTTTGCCAGTAACGGATGCGCTCGGGATCGGCATTTTTCCCGGTCGCTATATAAACGCTTTGCGCAGCGTCTTGAATGCCGGCGTGGACCGGAAAATTCAGGCCGGCGCTGGCAATGATCACCGCGGGCTGCGGCGTTAAGCCATTATTCCGGCGCCATTCAACAAGGTCTTTATCGTTAACCTGCAAGACATTGCCCAAAAGCCCTTCGGCCAGTGCCCGCATATAACCGCCATGAGTAATGATGCAATCCGCCTGCGCCTGCAATTCCATGAACAGAGCGAAGTCGGAAGCCGTTTTTATCCGTTTGGGGATATAGGTGCCGTGATCGGCGTCTTCCAACGCAATACGCCCGTCCAAACTCGACAGGAAGTTGGCATAAACAAAAGGCGCGGCCGTTGTACTCAATTGCTGTAATTGTTGGGCAAGATATAAACCTTGGCTGGAGATTTTTTCACAGCAATCGGGATAAAGTTGTAAAAGTTTTTTTTGCATAAACCGTTACCCTTTGCGTTCGGAAACTCGGTTGACCTCGGAGAAAAGTAGACGGGAAGCGCTCGCTGTCGAATGTTGGCGCGCGTTCAGTATATCAATCCGTTTGGCGTCAACGCCATACGTTAAGCACGATAAAATCTTGCGCATCATCGGTTGGCGCCGGAGCGCAAGCTGTCGGCGTAAAAAGCAGCGACAAATAACAACGCTTTGATAGAATTGTACGGGCTTCAATGATCCTGATTCCGTTTCCTCACTACCGCGCTAAGCCATCATTAAATATGCAAAAAGAGCCTACTGCTAAATACTTGAATAGCCGGCAAGCCGTTCTCGATCTATTGCAAAAGCACAAACTTGTCGCGGATTTGGTGCATAAACAGGAAATGCCGCACCACGGCCTGGTAGAAGTCCTGGTCCGAAAAGAGAATATGGCGCAATTGCAACAGATATTGAACCACTTACCGCCTTCGGAAATCGCCTATATTCTGGAAGAGCTGCCGACGGAAGATCAATTGCTGGTCTGGGAGCATCTGGATGATGACCATAAGCAGCCGATTTTGCTGGAGGCGCCGATTTCGGTGCTGCAAATACTCGGAAAACAAGATTACAAAACGGAAAGATCCAGGGTCAAGGCTTTTAATTTACAAGAAGGCCGCCTGCACGAGATTGCGATTGGAACACCTCAAGATTTAATTGAAGCCAAACCGATCTGGATCGATTTGGTGGCGCCGACGTTTGAGGATCGGATCCGGGTCGGCGATATTTTCGGCATTGAATTTCCCGACCCGGATAAATTAAGCGATTTGGAGTCCAGCGCCCGGTTCTATGTCGAAGAAAACGGCGAAATCCATCTGCATTCGGATTTTTTGTTGGACAAGGATGACGTGTCGCGCAACGTTGTGGTGGCGTTTATTCTGTACCGGGATATTTTGTTCTCGATCCGCAAGGAAGAGCTGCCGATTTTTCGGCTTCAGCGTTTACGCGCGCTGAGTCAGCCTAATTATGTGTCCGATTCCAGAGACATGCTGCTCGATCTTTACGCAGCCAACGCCGAGTATTCGGCCGATGCGCTGGAAGATGTTTATCTGGCCCTGGAAGGCGTCGGCAATCACGTGCTGAGCAAACAGATCAGCGATGAAGATGCGGCCAAGATATTGATCGATATCGCCAATGAAGAGGATCTGAACGGGCGGATTCGCCGGAATGTGATGGATACGCGGCGCGCGGTTTCGTTTTTGATGCGCAGCAAGTTTCTGGCAAAAAACCAACTGGAGTATTCGCAACAGATTTTGCGCGATATTGAATCGTTGGACGGTCACACCGCGTTTTTGTTCGACAAGATTAACTTTTTGATGGATGCGGCGGTGGGTTTCATCAACATCAACCAGAACAAGGTGGTCAAGCGTTTGACGGTAGTAAGTGTGGTTTTCATGCCGCTGAACGTATTGGCCGGCATCGGCGGTATGTCGGAATTCTCGATGATGACGCAAGGCATCGCTTGGCCGATTTCTTACAGTATTTTTACCGTGGGTTTGGTTGTGGTCGGTTGGCTGACTTTTGCGATGTTGCGCTTTCTGGAAAATCGCGAGCATCGTAAATCCGGCAAACGCTGATGATTCTTAAGCTCCAGAGGCTGCGAAAGTATTATTAACAAAATCAGTTTAAAAATAATTCACCACGAAGGCACGAAGATCACGAAGTTTTTAAGGGATAATGCGTTTTTAAAAATACCATTATGATGTGTTTTGTAACTATTCAGCGTATGCTGGAAATGATTAATGGAACTCGGCAATTGCTCCTGCATTGCTCTACCTCCTGCATCCATGCAGTCGACGGATGACGCGGATGGAACTGATTTACACGGATTTTTTAAACTATATCCATGCTCTTAATCAGTGAGTATCCGTTTAATCCGTGTCATCCGTGTTCCATTTCTTTTTTCGCTGAATAGTTATGTGATTTTTAGGTTTGCGGCATCCCTAATACTTCGTGATCTTCGTGATCTTCGTGCCTTCGTGGTGAGTTCTTTGCTTTTTGTTCCACCCAACGAATATTTTTACAGTTTCTCTCGGGTAAAGCTTAACTTGAGGACTGTGAAATCATGAAGCGCTCAGCGCACAGCTTGAATAATTTTCCAGACAAAACGGCGGCAACTCTTTATCATAGTCGGCTTTTAAATTATCAATAAGGTTTTATCATGCAAGTCGCTGACAATATGGCTGTCTCAATTCACTATACTTTGACTAACGATGACGGCGAAGTACTGGATAGTTCAAGAGGTGATGAAGCCTTGGCTTATCTGCACGGCGTCGGGAATATCATCCCCGGTCTGGAAGAGGCGTTGAACGGCAAAGCCGTCGGCGATAAATTTAACGTGCGCATTGCGGCTAAAGACGCTTATGGCGAACAGCATGACGAAATGATCCAAATCATTCCGCGCGCAATGTTTGAAGGTATCGATGAGCTTGAAGTCGGTATGCAATTTCATGCCGATGTCAGTTCCGGCCCAGGTCAGGTTACTATTGTTAAGATCGATGGCGATGATATTACCATCGACGGCAATCACCCGTTGGCGGGCGTGGCTTTAACCTTTGATGTCGAAGTGGTGGCGGTCAGACCGGCGACCGAAGAAGAAATCCAACATGGCCATATTCACGGCGCCGGTTGCCATCATTAAGCTAGACATCGATCAAAATTCGTTTTTGTCGCAGCCGCTCCCGTAATTGCTCGGCAAAAGCCGGTTCAGGACGCGCTTTAACGGGAACATACCAATGTCGATCGTTTGCAAAGCCCACGCACTTTACCGCGTCTTTTTCGGTCATTAGTACCGGTTCGGCATCCGGGAACGCGATGTCGGCAGCTTGGAATTTATAATGATCCGGAAAGCTGTGGGTTTTGCAATTCAGACCGGCCGATGCCAGCAGTTTAAAAAATCGGTCGGGATTGCCTATGCCCGCCAAAGCATGACAGCCGGTTGCGCTAAATGCCGGTAACGGTTTTTGTTCGCCGGTAATCAAGTTGACAGCAGTATTGCCGGTGATTTGCATCGAAAGCTCGTTGTCTTCGCTTTTTTCCCCGTTCACGACAATAAAATCGACGCTCCGCAAGCGTTCTATCGGTTCGCGGAGCGGTCCCGCCGGTAGACAGTAGCTGTTGCCGAAGCGCCTTTCGCCGTCTATCACGGCAATTTCAATATCTCTGTTCAGCGCGTAATGTTGCAGGCCGTCGTCGGATAAAACGATGTTGCAATCCGACTTTTCGAGCAGCAGTTTGACCGCATCGGCCCGCAACGGACTGACCGCCATCGGGCAACCGGTTTGTTGAACAATTAACACCGCCTCATCGCCGACATTTTCCGCGCTGCTGCCCGCATCGACCCACTGCGCCCCGGTTTCGGCTTGTCCGCCGTAGCCGCGGCTGATAATGCCGGGTTTAAAACCCTGATCTTTAAGCCAGTGGGCCAGCCAGATAATTAACGGCGTTTTGCCTGTGCCGCCGACGGTAATGTTGCCGATCACGATCACCGGAACCGGCAAGCTGTGTTTTTTAAGCACGCCGATCCGGTACAAAAATTTTCTGAATTTAACGAAATCGCTGAATAAAAAACCCAGCGGCATCAGCACGACGCCAATAAACGGGTCTTTGTACCAGACGTCCAGCAGCCAGCGGGATAAGGTTTTTTTCATGGCGAGTCGGTGGGTTGCAAGGTGGGTAGGGTGACGTGGCTGAATCCCGCTTTACTGGCGATATCCAGCGCGTTAATAATCGCTTTGCCGGGGGTTTTTTCATCGGCGCTGATAATAAAAGGGACGCCTTTTGAGTTTTCCGCCAGTTTGCTTAATTCCTGTTTTAAACCCGCCCGGCTTTGGTCGGTTAACTGATGAGCCGCGCCATCATCTCCCTCCAGGGAATAAATACCGTTGGCATCGATCAGCAGGGACACCGTTTTGGGGTGTTCCTCGGATTCTGTTCCTTCCGCCTCGGGAAGTTTGATGTTGACTTCCGTATGTTGATTAAAGGAGGTGGACACCATGAAGAACAGCAATAACACAAAAAGCACGTCGATCATCGAAATCAATGCAATATCGACATTTTCCCTTTTTTTACGTTGGAATTTCATCAGGACGTTTTCCGGTCTTCGTGCAAAATATCGACCAGCTTCAACGCTTCTTCTTCCATGGTGACGACATATTCATCGACCAGCCGTTCGAAATAGCGATGAAAAACCAAGCTGGGGATAGCCACGGTCAGGCCCGACGCCGTGGTAATCAGCGCCACCGAAATACCGCCCGCCAAAACCGCCGGATTACCGGCGCCGTGCTGCAACAGCGAGGCAAAAATATCGATCATGCCGAATACGGTGCCCAATAAACCGAGCAAGGGACTGACCGCGGCAATAGTGCCCAAGGTATTGAGGAAGCGTTCCAAGTCATGCACGACTTTGCGGCCGGTTTCTTCAATGCATTCTTTCATGAACTTTCTGCCGTGATGGCTGTTGGCGAGGCCTGCGGCCAAGATACAGCCCAGCGGCGAGCTGTTCTTTAGATGCCTTAAAGCGACATCGTCCAGCTTTTTGTCGCGGGACAGTCGCCAAACCTGCGCAACCAGCTCAGGCGGTATAATTTTCTTTCTGCGTAAGGACCAAAAACGTTCCGCAATAATGGCCATCGCAGTGATGGAACACAGTATGATCGGCAACATCATCCAGCCGCCGCTTTTTATGATTTCAAACACATTATTTCCCAAAAAGTTCAGGTCGGGTTAACGCAACCCAACATCATTTTAACCTAAGACGGCTTTATGTTGAGAGCTTTCCCGTCCAACCCCGATATAGGCGATCACAAAAGCAATGCTGCAACAAAGCGCCGCCATTGAATAAACCGCCTCGGCGCCGAACGACTGCCAATAATAACCGCTGGAATAACTGCCCAGCATGCCGCCCAAACCGAAAGTCATACTGGTGTAAAGCGCTTGGCCTTTGCCTTGATGCTTATTACCGAAATAATGATGAACCAAGTGAATCGCGGCAACATGAGTGCCGGCAAAGGTTGCGGCATGTAATAACTGGGCGGCAAGCAGCAGCCAAAAATAATCGACGCACCAGGCAATCATCAACCAACGCACCACCGACAGCAAAATACTGGTCAATAAAATCACTCGCAGCGAAAAACGCTTCAACACGCGGCGCATGTAGATAAATAAAATAATCTCGG
>Ga0265327_10003075_pt1 | contig 16479 bp, 9 predicted proteins | sample 41621metaG_FD_202089 | JGI IMG/M metagenome (GOLD analysis project Ga0265327, IMG submission 202089) | Rhizosphere microbial communities from Carex aquatilis grown in University of Washington, Seatle, WA, United States - 4-16-21 metaG | ecosystem: Host-associated > Plants > Roots > Rhizosphere >... | reverse complement strand
GGGTGCGGCATCATGATGCTGAAACGCCCGTCCTGCGTGGTCAGGCCGGTAATCCCCTGCGGTGAACCGTTGGGGTTAAACGGGTAGGTTTCCGTCGCCGCACCACGATTATCCACGAAACGCATACTGACCAGTTTATCAGCCAGCGCACTTTCGACCGCACTCGTCGAAGAAAATTCCGCAAAACCTTCACCATGGGCCACGGCTATCGGCATACGGCTACCGGCCATGCCCGAGAAGAACAATGACGGCGATTCCAGCACCTCGACCATGGCGAAGCGCGCTTCGAACTGTTCGGACTTGTTGCGGACGAAATGTGGCCAATGCTCGGCACCCGGAATGATGGAATGCAGGTTACTCATCATCTGGCAGCCATTACAGACGCCCAGCGAGAACGAATCGCTACGCTGGAAGAACGCACTGAACTCGTCGCGGGCACGGCCGTTGAACAGGATGGACTTGGCCCAGCCCTCGCCGGCACCCAATACGTCACCGTACGAGAAACCGCCGCAAGCCACCAGGCCATGGAAGTCCTTGAGGCTGACGCGGCCTGAAATGATGTCGCTCATGTGCACGTCAACGGCCTGAAATCCGGCACGGTCGAACGCCGCCGCCATTTCCACCTGCCCGTTGACGCCCTGCTCGCGCAGGATCGCCATGTTCGGGCGCTTGCCGGTGTTGATGAACGGCGCCGCGACATTGTCGTTGATGTCATAAGTGAGATGTGCATGCATGCCGGGATCGGCGGCATCCAGCAGGCGATCGTATTCCTGTTGGGCGCAGGCCGGGTTGTCGCGCAGGCTTTGCATCTGGTATGTGGTTGCCGACCATGCGCGGCGCAGGTTGACCAGCGTGTCCGAGAACACCTGGCTGCCGCCCTGCTGAATGTTGAGCGCGCCGTGATCCGCCACTTGGCCGATTACGCTGACGCAACCGCGCAAGCCAGCGGCATTCAGTGCTGCCACAATCGCATCGGCCGCGGCGGCGGGTACTTGCAGCACCGCGCCCAGCTCTTCGTTGAACAGGATTTCTGCCACGTTGCCCGACAGGCCGCTCAAGTCGATGTCCAGCCCGGCGTGGCCGGCAAAGGCCATTTCTGCCAGCGTGACGAACAGGCCGCCATCGGAACGGTCATGGTAAGCCAGCACCGTGCCGTCGCGGTTCAGTTGCTGCACGCCAGCGAAGAACGCCTTGAGACGCGCGGCATCATCCACGTCCGGCGATGCGTTGCCCACCGCACCGTACACCTGTGCCAGCGCGGAACCCCCGAGACGGTTCTTGCCGGCGCCGAGGTCAATCAGAATCAGTTTGGTGGCACCTAGATCGGTACGCAGTTGCGGCGTCAGGGTCTTACGTGCATCCGGGGTCGGCGCAAAGGCGGTGATCACCAGCGAGATCGGGGCAGTGACCGCCTTTTTCTCGCCGTTTTCTTCCCACACCGTTTTCATCGACATGGAGTCCTTGCCGACCGGGATGCTGATGCCGAGCTGCGGGCACAGTTCCATGCCGACAGTTTTCACTGTGTCGTACAGCGCGGCATCTTCGCCCGGATGACCGGCTGGGGCCATCCAGTTGGCGGAAAGCTTGAGTTCGGAGAGATCATCGATCAGCGCAGCCGCGATATTGGTAATGGATTCGCCGATCGCCATGCGGCCGGAAGCCGGGCCGTCGATCAGCGCCAGCGGAGCCTTTTCGCCGATGGCAAAAGCCTCGCCGCGGGTAGTTTCGTAACCCGCCATGGTCACGGCTACATCCGCCACTGGCACTTGCCACGGGCCGACCATTTGATCGCGTGCAATCAGGCCAGTCACGCTACGGTCGCCAATGGTAATCAGGAAGGTCTTGTCGGCGACGCCCGGCAAATGCAGCACGCGGTCGACTGCTTCTGTCAGGTTCATGCTGGCCGCATCGAACGCCGGCAGTTCACGCGTCAGATGCTTCACATCGCGCGTCATCTTGGGCGGCTTGCCAAGCAGCACGGAGAGATCCATATCTACCGGATTGTTGTCGAAGTGGCTGTCCTCCACCGTCAGGTGACGTTCTTCGGTCGCCTCGCCCACCACGGCAAACGGGCAGCGCTCGCGTTCGCAAATTTCAGTAAAGCGCGGCAAGTCCTTCTTGGCCACGGCCAGCACGTAACGCTCCTGCGCCTCGTTGCACCACAAGGCGCGCGGGCTCATGCCCGGCTCTTCGTTGTGCACGTCGCGCAACTTGAAAATCGCGCCGCGTTCGGCATCATTCACGAGTTCAGGGAAAGCATTAGACAAGCCGCCGGCACCCACGTCGTGAATTGCCAGAATGGGGTTGGCATCGCCCAGCTGCCAGCAGCGGTCAATCACTTCCTGCACGCGCCGCTCCAGCTCCGGGTTGCCGCGCTGCACCGAATCAAAATCGAGGTTCTCGATATTGGAACCGGTATCCATGCTGGAGGCCGCACCGCCGCCGAGGCCGATCAGCATCGCCGGGCCGCCCAGTTGAATCAGCGCCGCGCCGGCAGGAATCGGATGCTTGAATGAATGCTGGGCCGAAATATTGCCAACGCCGCCCGCCAGCATGATGGGCTTGTGGTAACCGCGCACTTCGCCAGCAGACTCAAGCTCCAACGTACGGAAATAGCCGGTGATGTTGGGACGGCCGAATTCGTTGTTGTAGGCCGCGCCACCCAGCGGGCCGTCGATCATGATCTGCAGCGCGGAAGCTATGCGACCGGGCTTGCCGTAAGTGTTTTCCCAGGGCTGCGCGAAGCCAGGAATATTCAGGTTGGAAACCGAGAACCCGGTCAGCCCCGCCTTGGGCTTGGAGCCGGAACCGGTCGCGCCTTCGTCGCGAATCTCGCCGCCGGCACCGGTGGCTGCGCCGGCAAAAGGTGAAATGGCCGTCGGGTGGTTATGCGTTTCGACCTTCATCAGGAAGTGCATGTCTTCCTCGATGTAGCCGTACTTGCCATCGGCCTGCGGGTAGAAGCGTTTGGTCTTCTCGCCCTGCACGATGGAAGCGTTGTCTGAATAGGCCACGACCGTCTTTCCCGGGTGGAGCTGATGCGTATTGCGGATCATGCCGAACAGCGATTTCGCCTGCTCCACGCCATCGATCACCCAGTCAGCGTTGAAAATCTTGTGGCGGCAGTGTTCGGAATTGGCCTGTGCGAACATCATCAGTTCGACATCGGTCGGGTTGCGGCCGATGCGAGTGAAGTTTTCCACCAGATAATCCACTTCGTCGGGCGACAATGCCAGACCCAGCTCACTGTTGGCCGCCTGCAGCGCAGCCTTGCCGCCGCTGAAGATATCGACCGTTGCCAGCGGCGCCGGCACTTCCTTGTGGTACAGACGTTCGGCATCATCGATATTGCCGAATACCGCCTCGGTCATGCGGTCGTGAATCAGCGTCTTGAGCGTTCGCTTTTCATCTTCAGTGAGGGCCGTACCATCTGCCGTGGTCGCGTAGTACACCACGCCGCGCTCAAGGCGCAGGATGGATTCCAGACCGCAATGACGGGCAATATCGGTGGCGCGTGAGGACCACGGTGAAATCGTGCCGGGACGCGGAACCACCAGCAACAGTTCGCCGCTTGGCGCCTCTTCAGCCAGCTTGGGGCCGTAGGTGAGAATTTGCCGCAGCGTTGCCTGCTGGGTTGCGCTCAACTCGGCATCACTCCAGGCAAAGTGCCAGAACTCGGCGTAGAGGTGCGAAATGCGCGGCGCGGCGGTCTTGAGCGCTGCCAGAATCTTGTCTAAACGGAAGGGGGAAAGGGCGGCACTGCCACGGAGACGGAGCATGGAAAGTTCAGTGTTCGTAAAAAGCTAAATTTTAGCAGAAAGCGACGGGGCAGACTGTGCTCGCCTTGCGCAATTACCCCCATGTCAAACAGTCCAGGCTTTTCAATCGCCTAGCGCGCAAGACGAATCGGCAAACGCTGCAGCGTTGTATACCATGGTCTATAGCAATCAAACGATTAAGTCCATAGCATTCGGCATACAATAGTACGGCCACTTGGATTGACCCCTCTCCAAGCAGATATCAGGACTCAACCCCGTGTATGCCTCAGTGACCTTGAAAGACATCTGCACCACTGACCCTATCTGCGTTTCGCGCGAGACGCTGGTCGCTAACGTGCTGAATATCATGGGTAGCCGGCACATCAGCTCAATCATTGTGGTAGAAGGCAAGAAACCTGTTGGCATATTCACTGAACGTGACGCCATCAGAATCATCCCGAGCGGCCGGAACCCTGAGACCACTCCCATCAGCGAAGTCATGAGCTCGCCCCCTGTAGTCGCGCCCAACCATCTCGATTTTTTTGAGGCCTACCATCTGTGCTCTCAAAAGGGTCTACGTCACTTGATTGTCGTTGATGCCGATGGGGATCTTTATGGTGTCGCCAGCGACACTGACTTCATGAAAATGCTGGGGGTGGATGTGCTTTCCGGTCAGGAGAGGGTTGAGCAGGTGATGAGTCAGGCCCCCTTGTCCATCGGACATCAGGCCCCGCTCAATGATGCGATAGCCCTGATGCTGAAATTCAAGGCGCCATCAGTTGTTGCAGTCGATGATGGAAGGCCCGTGGGCATTCTGACGGAGCGCGATCTGGTGCGTCTCAGCCAAGAAGGAGCGTCAGACAACACGCCCCTCAGTGCAATCATGACTTCACCTGTACTGACCATCGCCGGCGAAAGATCGATTTATTACGCCATCGAAATCATGCGAGAGAAACACATTCGATCACTGGCAGTCGTTGATAACTTGGGACAATTCTCAGGCTTGCTCACTGAACATGACGTAGTCAAAAAAATCGAAAATCGCTACGTTGGCGTCCTGACCTCCGTCATCAAACGGCAGGCTGATGACATCAATCGCATTCGGCAGGAGTTGGACGAAAAACACGTACTCTCTGCAGTGTTGCACCAGTCTCTCGGGGTTGGCCTGGTGGTGTCCGACCCTGGCGGCAGAGTGCACTACATCAATCCGGCTGCCGCAGGCCTGTTCGACGTGCATCCTGCAGACGCGCCAGGTGTTGCAGTAGAAAAACTGTTCGAGGCAGCGGGCATCCCCACAGCACATCTGCAACCGGCATTCGATGCCGCCCGGCAGGGTGAACATTACGAGTACGACATTGGTCTGGATGCAGATCAAGTCTTGCGAGAATTACACGTACGCATCGCACCCATTCAGGATCAGGAAGGTCAATTTCTGGGGCTGGTTCAAGCCATTCAGGACGTCACCGAAAAAAACCACTCTGAACGAAAACTGAAGCAAGCTGCATCGATCTTCGAGAACACCATCGAAGGGGTGATTGTGGCTGACAGCAATGCCAACATTCTGTCGGTGAATCCTGCTTTCAGCCGCATTACCGGCTATGAAGAAGATGAAGTACGCGGCAAAAACCCGCGCATCCTGGGGTCTGGCCGTCAGGATCGACTCTTTTATGAACGCATGTGGAATGCCCTTCAAAGCCATGGTTACTGGCAGGGTGAAATCTGGAATCGGCGCAAGAACGGTGAAGCCTACGCCGAATGGCTGACCATTAGTGCCATTAACGATGCCGCAGGCAAGGCCAAGAACTACCTTGCAGTGTTCGCCGACATCACCTCAGCCAAGCGGGTGCATGACGAATACGAATTTCTGGCGCACCATGACCCGCTCACCCGGCTACCCAATCGCCTGCTGTTCAACGCCCGCCTTTCCCACTCGCTGTCACGTTCGATACGCGCCCGCTACCCGGTGGCGGTGCTGATGATAGACCTCGATGGCTTCAAACTGATCAATGATCAATACGGGCACGAGGCTGGCGATCGTGTTCTGGAAACAATTGCTTCACGGCTGGCCTCCCGTATCCGGGGTGAAGACACCGTGGCCCGGCTGGGTGGAGATGAGTTCGCGGTCGTGCTGGAAGATCTTGATTCGGAGGAAATTGCGATCGAGATTGCATACAAGCTGATCGAAGAAGTATCCAAACCCATCGAACTCGATCAAATGGCAGTGCATGTGACCGCCAGCGTCGGCATTGCTTATTCTTCATCTACCGAAAAAGATTCTGGAGCATTGTTGAGAAATGCCGACAATGCCCTTTACATGGCAAAAAGTGCGGGCAAGAACACCTTCCACATCCACTCCAGTGAATGATTAAGATTTAGCATGCACAAATCCCATTTTGGCGCCGTCATCAAACGCTTGCGCGTGCAACAAGGCTTGACTCAGGAACGACTGGCCTCCCTCGCCGACCTGGAACGCACCTTCGTTTCGATGTTGGAGCGCGGCATCAAGCAACCCAGCCTCAACACCATCAGCAACGTCGCCAAAGCCTTGGGTATCAAGAACTACGAACTGCTACACCTCGTTGAGCAGGAATTCCCGTCAGGCATCAACGGACACTATGGCGATCAGGACGACGAAGCAGAGCACCGTCAATTAGTCGCATTGGAAGAGGCTGAGGAAAAAGCACGTATCGACGAAATCGCCAACACCCTCCCGGTCGTTTTTTTCGCGAGAACCCCCTTGCCGGAATATGCAGCCACCTTCATCAGCAAGAACATCAGGCAGTTGTTAGGCTACGACCGGGAAAAGTTAATCGGTGCCAGACAGTTATGGCTTGATCATGTCCATCCGGAAGATCAGGCGATCGTGCTGGAACGGATTGCCGCATTGAAACCCCACGCACTGCTCAATCACGAATACAGGCTCTTGTCAGGTGATGGGCATTGGGTACGGGTCAGAGAAGAACTGAAAATCGTGACAGATGAAAGCGGGCAGGCGAAAGAAGTCCTGGGTTCGTTGACCGGAGAATAGCCTGATCACGTCGACAGGCTTAGATCAAGTAGCACTCAGCCTGATTAACCGCGCAGTTTCTGCCGCTTGCGCCGCATCTACCTCACGAAGCACACCAGCCAGATCGACCGGCGCGTAGGTACGTTCAAAACGCCCGGTCAATGGCATATCCACGCGCAATGCCCCGCTCTCGTAAAGCGACCAGATTTCCTTGCCATAGTCTGATTGCTTCAGTTCTGGCGCAAACTGCCCGAAGTAATTCGCCAGATTGGTCACATCGCGTTCCAGCATGCTGCGGGCGTGATTGTTGCCGGCCGCATCAACCGCTTGCGGCAGATCGATGATCACCGGTCCGTCAGCGCCCAGCAGGATATTGAATTCAGACAAGTCGCCGTGCACGATACCTGCGCACAACATGCGCACCACCTGCTGGATCAAGACCTGGTGATATTCGCGGGCGAGAGTTTCAGTCAGCACCAGATCATTGAGTCTGGGAGCCGCGTTGCCGTCGTCGCCGGTCACCAGCTCCATCAGCAGTACACCCTCATAGAAGTTGTACGGCTTGGGAACGCGCACCCCGGCCGCAGCAAGGCGATAGAGGGCATCGACTTCGGCGCTTTGCCAGGCTTCTTCCTGCGCTTGGCGGCCGTAGCGCGAGCCTTTTTCCATGGCGCGAGCCTTGCGGCTGTTCTTGACCCTGCGGCCCTCGGTGTAATCCACGCTCTGGCGGAAGCTGCGTTTGTTGGCCTCTTTATAGACCTTGGCACAGCGGATTTCCTCACCACAACGCACCACAAACACCATGGCCTCTTTACCGCTCATCAACTGGCGGATGACATCGTCAACCAAGCCGTCTTCCACCAGGGGTTCCAACCGCTTAGGAATTTTCATTCAGCCGCTGCGCCACGGAGACGAATCACCAGCCCCTTGAGGAAATTGCGCAGCAACTGATCGCCGCAGGCTCGATAGTTTTTATGGCCTTTCTGCCGGAACAATGCGCTCAGTTCAGGTTTGGAGACATCAAAGCCAGCCAGCGCAAGTGCCTTGTGCATGTCCTCGTCCTTCAACTCGAAAGCCACACGCAGTTTTTTCAGAATAGTGTTGTTGCTGAGGTGCTTTTCCGGTTTGACAGCGACAGGCGTCGTCCTTGTTTCCATCTTGCCGCGCCGATGGATAATCAGCCCGTCCAAAAACGCAATCAACGACGCATCGTCACACTCAACAAACCCTGCTTCCTCCTCTTTTTTCAGAAAACCGTCAAAATCTGCCGAGGCAAATTCACCTCCAGACAACCGGGCAATTTCGACGACCTTGGCATCGGCCAGATCCAGCGCATAGCGCACACTACGTAATACATCGTTATGGATCAATTGCCGATCGCTCCGAACACCTTCTTGATCAGGCTGGTGCTGGCACCCAGCGGATCCTTGCGGATCGCTTTTTCTTCATCCGCCATCATCAGGAACAAGCCGTCCAGCGCCTTCTGCGTCACGTATTGCTCCAGATTCGCCTGATCCTTGTTCACCACACCGAATTTGGCGCCGGTTTCTGCGAACTTGTTGTATTGCTGTGCGAGTTGTACGTCTGAAGTTGCTTTTTTGACGATAGGCAAGAACTTTTCCGTCAGCGGGCCGGAGGTGGTTTTCTTGAAATACTGAGTCGCCGCGTCATCACCGCCGGCGAGAATATTCTTGGCATCTTCAACGCTCATTTTCTTTACAGAATCCACCAGCAACGCCTTGGCTTCAGGCACGGCCGCTTCCGCGGCACGGTTCATGCGCAAGGTCAGTTCATCTGCCTGCTTGCCCATACCAAACATGCGCATGCCTTTTTCGACCTTCTTCAGCGAATCCGGCAGCGGAATCTTGACCTTGGGGTTGCCAAAAAAACCATCAGCGACCCCCAACTTGCCAACCGCGCTTCCGGCCGCCTGGATAAGTGCATCCTTCAAGCCGCCTGTGGCGTCCTTGTTGCTGAGGTCGGCCAAGCCAAGCGCCAGTGCCTGCGTAGTGAAGAGTGCCAGCGTGACAGCTGAGATGAAGCGCCGCATGAAGTTTCCTTTCAAATAAAAAAGGCCACCGCGAAGGTGGCCTGAGATGTTTACCACTTAACGTGTTTAACGTTCCAGACTTTGTCCGCGTATTCCTGAATGGTGCGATCACTGGAGAACTTGCCCATGTTGGCCACGTTCAGAATGGCGCGGCGCGCCCATTCGTCCTGGTTCTGATAGAGGGCACTGACTTTTTCCTGACAGGCGATGTAACTGGCATAATCGGCCAGCAACAGGTAGTGGTCGCCATTCCAGGTCAGGTTTTCGTAGATGGCATGGTAGCGTTCCGGCTCATCGACCGAGAAGAAGCCGCTGCCGATCATGTCCAGCGCCTGCTTGAGTTCCGGATTGCCGTTGTAGAACTCCCACGGGTTGTAGCCACGAGCGCGCAGGTCGGCGACTTCTGGCGTGGTCAGGCCGAAGATGAAGATGTTGTCATCACCGACTTCTTCACCGATTTCAATGTTGGCGCCATCCAGCGTGCCGATCGTCAGCGCGCCGTTGAGCGCCATTTTCATGTTGCCGGTGCCGGAAGCTTCAGTGCCTGCGGTCGAAATCTGCTCGGACAATTCGCTGGCCGGGAAGATTTTTTCAGCGGACGATACATCATAATTCGGCAGGTACACCACCTTGAGCAAATCCTGCACCGCTGGGTCGTTGTTCACAATGCCGGCAATATCGTTGATCAGACGGATGATCTGCTTGGCCATCCAGTACCCTGGCGCCGCCTTGCCGGCAAAGATCACGGTGCGAGGCACCACGCCTTGTGTATGGCCGGCGCGGATGCGGTTGTACAGGGTGATGACGTGTAGCACGTTGAGCAGTTGGCGCTTGTATTCGTGAATGCGCTTCACCTGCACGTCGAACAGCGAATCCGGATTCACCTTGATGCCGGTCTGGAGCTCGATGCGCTCGGCCAGACGCACCTTGTTGGCGCGCTTGACGGTGCGGAACTGCTTGCGGAACTCGGCATCCTCGGCGTGCGGCACCAGATCCTTGAGTTTATCCAGATCACGAATGAAGCCATCGCCAATGCGCGAACGAATCAAATCAGTCAAGCCCGGGTTGGCCTGATTCAGCCAGCGTCGCGGCGTGATGCCGTTGGTGACGTTGATGAAGCGCGTTGGGAAAATGCGATGAAAATCCGCGAACAGCGTGGTCTTCAACAAATCGCTGTGGATCGCAGCCACGCCGTTGACGGTATGGCTGCCAACGATGGCCAGATGCGCCATGCGCACACGTCGTCCGTTGGCCTCGTCAATAATGGAAACACGCTTGAGTAAATCGGTTTCGCCAGGGAAGCGATGGTTTACATCATGCAGGAAGCGGAAATTGATCTCGTAGATGATCTCAAGGTGGCGCGGTAGCACGCGGCCGAACATCTCCACCGGCCAGGTTTCAAGCGCTTCCGGCATCAGGGTGTGGTTGGTGTAGGCAAAAACACGGGTGACCAGTGCCCAGGCGTCGTCCCACTTCAGGTGGTGCACATCGATCAACTGGTGCATCAGTTCTGCCACGGCGATGGCCGGGTGGGTATCGTTGAGCTGGATGCCGACCTTCTCGGGGAGCAGTTTCCAGTGCTGGTTGTGCTTGCTCTGGAAGCGATGGAGGATGTCCTGCACGGATGCCGACACGAAGAAATACTGCTGACGCAGGCGCAACTCGCGGCCGTTGACCGAAGTGTCGTTGGGGTACAGCACCTTGGAAAGATTTTCGGTAGTGTTCTTTTCTTCCACCGCACCCACGTAATCGCCGGCGTTAAACGAATCCAGATTGAATTCGCGCGTTGCCTTGGCCGACCACAGACGCAGGTTGTTGACGGTATCGGTCTTGTAGCCGGGAATCGGCATATCGTAGGCCATCGCCATCACAGTCTCGTTGTCGACCCAGCGATGCTCGATACCACCATGCTCGGAGGGGAACTGCACCACATGGCCGTTGAACTTGACCGGATACAGACGTTCAGGACGCTGGAATTCCCATGGATTGCCGTAACGCAGCCAGTTGTCAGGGTGTTCGACCTGACGGCCGTCTTCGATGCGCTGGTTGAACATGCCGTATTCGTAACGGATACCATAACCCATGCCCGGCAGGTCGAGCGAGGCCATCGAGTCCAGGAAACAGGCCGCGAGACGACCCAAGCCACCGTTGCCAAGTGCGGCATCGGTTTCCATTTCCTCGACTTCTTCGATGTCCTGTCCCAGCGCCTTCAGGCCTTCGCGCAGTTGCGGCTCGATATCGAGATTATGCGCAGCGTTGGAGAGCGTGCGGCCAATCAGGAATTCGAGCGAGAGGTAATACAGACGCTTCGGGTCCTTGTCATCGTAGTTGCCGACGGTTTCAACCCAGCGCTCGATCAGGTGGTCGCGCACAGTGTGCGCCGCAGTATCGAACCAGTCACGTCCGGTGGCGGACTTGCGCGTCTTGCCGCCGGTGTAGGTCAGGTGGTTGGTGAGCGATTTTTCGATAGAGTGCTCATCGTGGCGAAGATGATGCTGGCGTGGAGATTTGGGGGGCGTCTTCTTAGGGGGCGTCATGATGAAATTTTCTCAAGGTAATAGGTACTATTGCCATACAGCAACAAACATACCGTATTTTACGCCAAAACCATCAAACTCACGCGGCTGATGATAGCCCGGCCTACTATGCGGGTTTCGTGCAGATACCTTAGAAAAACGCTGATGCCGACATGCTCCAATCAGGTGCGCAGAACGACGTACAAATCCCCAATTTGGACAGTGTTCAGCTTGGACAATATTCAGGCTTCTGCATGAGCAGCATCAGGGCACGCCCTGGATTGGGCTATTGCGGATCAGGTGATCGAAGGCCCCAAGCGCGGCTTTGGCACCCTCGCCCATGGCGATGATGATCTGTTTGTAGGGCACCGTGGTCACATCCCCCGCTGCAAACACGCCGGGGACAGAGGTCTGGCCGCGTGCATCCACCTCGATCTCGCCGTACTTGCTTAAATTGACCGTGCCCTTCAACCAGTCGGTGTTCGGCACCAGGCCGATCTGCACAAACACGCCTTCCAGCTCGATACGTTGCTCGGCACCGGTGGCGCGATCCTTGTACACCAGACCGTTGACCTTACCATCCGCGCCGGTCACTTCTGCCGTCTGTGCCTGCGTAATGACGTCGACATTCGCAAGGCTGAGCAGCTTGTTCTGCAAGACTGCGTCGGCTCGCAACGCATCGTTATACTCAAGCAAGGTCACATGACCGACGATACCCGCAAGATCAATCGCCGCCTCAACGCCAGAGTTGCCGCCGCCCACCACCGCCACGCGCTTGCCCTTGAACAACGGACCGTCGCAGTGCGGGCAGTAGGCCACACCCTTGCCGCGATACTCGCGCTCGCCGGGCACATTGAGTTCGCGCCAACGCGCGCCGGTGGAGACAATCACGGACTTGCTCTTCAACGTGGCCCCGCTGGCGGTACGCACCTCGATCAGGCCATCGCTGCCCGGCACCAGCGCCTCGGCGCGTTGCAGGTTCATGATATCCACGTCGTAGGATTTCACGTGTTCTTCCAACGCCATCGCCAGCTTGGGGCCGTCGGTTTCCTTCACCGAAATGAAGTTTTCGATCGCCATGGTGTCCATCACCTGACCGCCGAAACGCTCTGCGATCACGCCGGTACGAATCCCCTTGCGCGCCGCATAGATCGCGGCCGACGAACCGGCCGGGCCGCCGCCCACCACCAGCACGTCGAACGGCGCCTTGGCGCTGATCTTTTCCGCCTCACGCTCCACGCCGGAGGTATCAACCTTGGCCAGAATCTCGGCCAATTCCATGCGCCCCTGACCGAAATGTTCGCCGTTGAGGAACATGGTCGGCACCGCCATGATCTGGCGTGCGTTGATCTCGTCCTGATAGAGCGCACCATCGATCATCACGTGCTGCACGCCGGGGTTGTAGATCGCCATCAGGTTAAGCGCCTGCACCACGTCCGGGCAGTTGTGGCAGGTCAGCGAAATATACGTCTCGAAGCGGAATTCGCCGCGCAAACCGCGAATCTGCTCGATGACCTCAGGCTCGACCTTGGGCGGGTGCCCACCCACCTGCAACAAGGCCAGGATCAACGAGGTGAACTCATGCCCCATGGGGATGCCGGCGAAATGCACGCGCGCTTCTTCACCCGGCAAGCCGATGGCGAATGATGGACGGCGCGCATTGTTGCCATCCTCGCGCAGCGTGATCTTGTCCGACAACGCGGCGATCTCGTGCAGCATTTCACGCATTTCCTGCCCACCCTGACTGTCGTCAAGTGAAGCCACCAACTCGATCGGCCGCTGAAGCTTTTCGAGGTAAGCGCGTAACTGGTTCTGAATATTGCTATCAAGCATGTTGTACTCCCAACAATTGGTTTTCACTGCAAAGCGGTAGAAAATTCCCCACCGCTTTACGCTGAAAACCGGCCCCCTCACGCGGAGGAGGCGGTTTCAAGCGAGGTTAGATCTTGCCGACCAAATCCAGCGACGGCGCAATCGTCTTCGCACCCTCATTCCACTTGGCTGGGCAAACTTCACCCGGGTGCTCGGCCACGTACTTGGCAGCCTTCAACTTGCGTAGGCTTTCCTTCACATCACGGGCAATCGCGTTATCGTGGATTTCCAGCGTCTTGATCACGCCTTCCGGATTGATCACGAAGGTGCCGCGCAATGCCAGGCCTTCTTCCGGGATATGCACGCCGAACGCGTTGGTCAGTGCATGCGTCGGATCGCCCACCAGCGGGAACTTCGCCTTGCCCACGGCGGGGGAAGTCTCGTGCCACACCTTGTGCGAGAAGTGCGTGTCGGTGGTCACGATGTAGACTTCCGCGCCCAGCTTCTGGAACTCGGCGTAGTTGTCAGCCGCATCTTCCACCTCGGTCGGGCAATTGAAGGTGAAGGCTGCCGGCATGAAGATCACGACAGACCATTTGCCCTTCAGGTTGGCTTCGGTCACTTCAACAAACTTGCCGTTATGGAAAGCCTGTACCTTGAACGGTTGTACTTGGGTATTGATCAGAGAAAGTGTCATTTGATGCTCCTTTTCGTCAGGTTGTGAACAGTTGATAAATACGACAGGACGCATCTTATCGATGCGGGTACGATTAGTGAAATTGATTGTTACAATGATTTCGATAGTTAATTGCTATTCATTTTCACGGGAGATAATCTGGTTTGGTAGCGCAGGCGCCCTCGCCTGCGCTCCACAAGAAATACCTGCAGGCGAGGCCGCCTGCGCCACAAAGTAAGCCCCATGGGGGGGCACCAACAAAAAAGCCCCGACCTGTCAGGATCGGGGCTTTGGGTTGAGGCTGGTTTGCAGGGATTACGGCAATTGCGTCAACAAGCCATTCAGACGACGCACGAAGCTAGCCGGGTCTTCCAGTTGGCCACCTTCAGCCAGCAGCGCCTGATCGAACAGCAGATAGGCGAGATCGGCAAAACGCGCGTCTTCCTGCTCGGCTTGCAGGCGAGTCACCAGCGCGTGCTGTGGGTTGATTTCCAGCGTCGGCTTGGTGCTTGGTGCGTTCTGGCCGGCAGCTTTCAGCAGGCGTTCCAGATTGGCGCTCATATCCTGCGCACCGGTGACGAGGCAAGCCGGTGAATCGGTCAGACGATGGGTGACGCGCACTTCCTTCACGCGCTCGCCCAATGCAGTCTGGATGCGCTCGACCAGCGGCTTGAACGCATCTTCGGCTTTCTTCTGCTCTTCCTTCTCGGCTTCGTCTTCCAGCTTGCCGAGGTCGAGATCGCCCTTGGCTACGGATTGCAGTTTCTTGCCGTCGAATTCGGTCAGGCCGCTCACCAGCCATTCATCCACGCGCTCGGAGAGCAGCAGCACTTCGATGCCCTTCTTGCGGAAGATTTCGAGGTGCGGGCTGTGTTGCGCAGCGGCAAAGCTGTCGGCAGTAATGTAGTAGATGTGCTCCTGTCCGTCCTTCATGCGGGCGATGTAGTCCTTGAGCGAGACGGTCTGCTCTTCAGCATCCGTCAGCGTCGAGGCAAAGCGCAGCAGCCCGGCGATCTTTTCCTTGTTGGCAAAGTCTTCGCCCGGGCCTTCCTTCAGCACGCGGCCGAATTCCTTCCAGAATCCGGCATATTTTTCAGGTTCGTTCTCGGCCAGGTCTTCCAGCAGGCCCAGCACCTTCTTCACCGAACCGGCCTTGATGGCGTCAATATCCTTGGAATGCTGCAGGATTTCACGCGAGACATTCAGCGGCAAGTCAGCCGAATCGATCACCCCGCGCACGAAGCGCAGGTATTGCGGCATCAGTTGCTCGGCGTCGTCCATGATGAACACGCGCTTCACGTACAACTTGATACCGTGGCGACGGTCGCGGTCGTACAGGTCAAACGGCGCGCGTGTCGGCACATACAGCAGCGAGATGTATTCCTGCCGGCCTTCCACGCGGTTGTGAGACCACGCCAGCGGCGGCTCGAAATCGTGGCCGACGTGTTTGTAGAATTCCTTGTATTCGTCTTCGGTGATGTCGTTCTTGCTGCGGGCCCACAGCGCAGAGGCCTTGTTGACGGTTTCGTCCTCGTCGGTCGGCACCTCTTCACCGTCTTTCCACTCGGCTTTCTTCATCACGATCGGCAGGGTGATATGGTCGGAATACTTGCGGATGGTGGACTTGATTTTCCAGTCGCTCAAAAACTCGTCGTCGCCCTCGCGCAGATGCAGCACGATCTCGGTGCCGCGGCCGGCCTTCTCGACGGTTTCCAGCGTGAAATCACCCTCGCCCGCCGATTCCCAACGTACGCCATGTTCAGCCGTCAGGCCGGCGCGGCGGGTAGTAAGCACTACCTTGTCGGCCACGATAAAGGCCGAATAGAAGCCCACGCCGAACTGGCCGATCAGCGCGGCATCCTTCTTCTGGTCGCCGGAAAGCTGGGAGAAAAACTCGCGCGTGCCGGATTTGGCGATGGTGCCGATGTTGTCGATCACTTCTTGCCGGTTCATGCCGATGCCGTTGTCGCTGATGGTCAGCGTGCGGGCCGCCTTGTCGAACGCAATACGGATATTCAACTCGCTGTCGTTCTCGAACAGCGCAGCGTCTGAAAGCGCCTCGAAGCGCAGCTTGTCCGCCGCGTCGGAGGCATTGGAAATCAGCTCGCGCAGAAAAATTTCCTTGTTGGAATACAAGGAATGAATCATCAGTTGCAGCAGTTGTTTGACTTCGGTCTGAAAGCCCAACGTTTCTTTTTGTGCGGTTTCGGTCATGTAGCGGAACTCCAGGATCAATTGACGGTATGCGCCTATATGGAGCCACTCCATGCTTTTTCAAGGACTTTTTTGACAGGTATAATCAGCCGATGCTCAAAAAGCCGGAAAACCCCATCCCAATAGGCAGTCTTCGACTGCGAATCGGGGTGTATGTGTGGGTTGATCTCCCCTGGAGCAGGCATTCCTTTATCGTAAATCAGTTTCTCATCACCACGGATGAGGAGCTTCGGCAATTAAGGGCGCTAGGGTCCAACAAGGTCTACTGGGTTCCATCCAAAAGCAAAGTGGAACCGGGGGAGTCTTACGACACAGAAGAAGCAAGTCCCGAGTCACTTGCCTCTGCCGAAACGCCAAATGACGCGCCTTTAGATGACAAGAAAGAAAAACTCGAACGTCAGCGCGCGCTGATCAACAAGGCCACGCAGGAATGGAAGAAAGCCAGT
>Ga0265327_10003073_pt1 | contig 16486 bp, 23 predicted proteins | sample 41621metaG_FD_202089 | JGI IMG/M metagenome (GOLD analysis project Ga0265327, IMG submission 202089) | Rhizosphere microbial communities from Carex aquatilis grown in University of Washington, Seatle, WA, United States - 4-16-21 metaG | ecosystem: Host-associated > Plants > Roots > Rhizosphere... | reverse complement strand
TCGCGGCCCCTCGAAGGACTTATCCTCCCTGGAGTTGAACTCGGCCCAGGGCGACCAGGACTCGAACCGATGCAGATCGTTGACGAGCGCGAAAAGCTGGCGCTGCGGCGCGGCGATCGTCCGGCTGCGCGTCACGACGAAATGGTCAGGCTGAAGAATGATCACGGCGGCGAGCGCAGCCAGGCCGAAATAGAGAAGAACGAGCAGAACGCCGGTCATTGACAAGCCCTCCCAACGAGCGCCGCGCCCATGCAGCTATGGCGCGGGGCGCCGCGGTCAAGCCGGGGCCGACGCGCGCATTTTCCGTTTGCCGCAAGCGGGCGCTTTCCCAAGGCTCGCGCTTGGTGTTTTCTAGGCTTCGTCCGGTATTTCAGCGCCGCGCCAAGGATCACTCATGCCTAAGGCTTCTCTCCGCTTGGCTGCGGCGAGCCTCGACGACGCTCGCCGCGCTCTGCGCGAGACTTTCGGCTTCGCGGACTTTTTGCCCGGGCAGACCGAGATCCTCGAGGCGGTGCTCGCGGGGCGCGACGTGCTGGCCGTCATGCCGACGGGATCGGGGAAGTCGCTGCTTTATCAGCTTCCGGCGGCGGTGCGGACCGGGCTCGTCGTCGTCGTCTCGCCGCTCATCTCGCTGATGCGCGATCACCGCAGCAAGCCTTTGCCAATCCTCGCTCGACCTTGTTTTAAATAGCATAAAAGACTGTTTTACATCATCTTGAGCAATGTTGAGCCTCGCCAGTGCTCGCTTGCACCCGCGCAATTTGTAGGTATCTTGGTAGGCATATCGCTTCATGCCCATTCGGAGATACCCGCATGCTCAGCGACGCAAAAGTCCGGAACGCCAAGCCCGGCGAGAAGCCCTGCAAGCTGTTCGATGGCGGCGGATTGCACCTGCTCGTCACGCCGACCGGCTCAAAGCTGTGGAGGCAGGCCTACCGCAGGCCAGCCGACAAAAAGCCTGACACGCTGGCGCATGGCTCCTACCCCGACGTCAGCCTGTCAGCCGCGCGCAAGAAACGCGACGCGGCCCTTTCGCAGATCCGCGACGGCATAGACCCAAAGGCCGCCAGGAAAGCCGAGAAGGCGCAGCAGGCGATTCGATCGGCGAACACGTTTGGCGTGATCGCGGACGAGCTGCTCGACAAGAAGCGCAGGGAGGGCAAGGCGAGCGCGACGCTCAGATATTACGACTACCTGCTCTCGCTCGCGTTGCCGGCGCTTGAGTCTCGGCCAATCGCAGAGATCACGGCGCCTGAAATCCTGATCGTGTTGCGGGACGTCGAACGGCGAAAGCTGGAAAAGACGCCGCAATGCCTTCGCGCGGTCATCGGTGAAGTTTTCCGACACGCCGTCGCGACGGGGCGAGCAAGCGGCGATCCGACTGTCGCGCTACGCGGAGCGCTGGCGCGCGTGAAGCCGACCCCGCGGGCCGCGATCATCGAGCCAAAAGCCTTCGGAGGCCTGTTGCGCTCCATCGCCGGCTACGAGGGCATGCCTGAGACTCGCATTGCGCTGCAGCTCATCGCCCTGACATTCGTTCGCCCTGGAGAGCTGTGCGCGGCAGAGTGGTCCGAGATCGACCTCGAGGCGAGGACCTGGAGCATCCCGGCCGCGAGAACGAAGAAGCGCCGCCCGCACCGCGTCCCACTCAGTCAGCAAGCGATCGCGCTGCTCGAGGAGCTTCGCGCCCTGACAGGACATCGCCGGCTGCTATTCCCGGGCTTGCGCAACCCGAATCATCCCATGTCGGCGCACACTCTGCCGGCCGCCCTCCGCAATCTTGGTTATCCGAACGACGTCGCGTCGGCGCATGGGTTTCGCGCAAGCGCGTCGACCCTGCTCAACGAGGCTCGGCTCTGGAGCCACGACGCCATCGAGCGGCAGCTTGCGCATATCGACCAGAGCGCGACCCGAGCTGCCTATGCGCGCGGCGATCATTGGGACGAGCGCGTCCAGATGATGCAATGGTGGGCCGACAAGTGCGACGCGCTCCGAGACGGCGGGGAGGTCGTCCCGTTCCCGACGCGCGCGGCGCAGTGAAAATCGAATTTTGCGGAGCCGCCCTTGCGACAGTTGCGACTCCTGCGACTTTTCAGGCTTTGAATGCACAAGAGTCGCAATTGTCGCAGCGCGTCGTCGCGTGATCGCATCTGCCGGTTTTGGTTTTCAAAACGAGGCCCCGGAAATCGGCGACAGAGGCTACGCCTCAGTCGTCGTATCGGCCGCGCGTCACGGCGCGAGCGCGCCCCGCGCGCCGGGTTTTCCTTGAGCCGCCCGCCGACCTAAAGCTGGACGCGGACATCGAGCCGGACGACGATGAGCTGTGACTTGCTCGCTCTGGATCGTGTCAGGCATGAGTAATCCTGACACGCCGGCTAATAAAAATAGCCTCAATGTTAGAACAAATGTCTGAGACAGGGTGTGAATAACTCGCATAGAGCGAGATCGACCTTGCAAGCGACCAAAAGTCGCAGCATGCTTTTATGAGGCTCGCAACAGAGCCACAAGGCTAAAAGGAATAGGAGACCAGGGGCTATGGTGAGCCAAGCGTCGCCAGCCAACAGCGAAGAGAAGAAGGGCGGAGATGTCTGGCTCCGACCGCGGGATATCGTCGAAAGGGGGCCCATGCGCCTTTCCTTCATCGAGGAAATGCTCCGCGAGGGCATTTTGCCTAGCAGAACGCTGGGGCGGGCTCGCATTGTTCGCGAGTCCGACTGGCTCCGGCTGCTCGATGGAGAGTTTGACGCCCAGATCGAGGCGCTGCGAGCGCGGAAAAGGGCCGCCAGAGCCGCCGCACAATAAAAAAGCCGACCCAGGCGAGGGTCGGCTCCCTTTGCGTTGTGTCACGCAGTCTCACTCGCCCCGATTGCAGTCGGGGCTAGAATTTATAGGCACCTCATGAATGCCACACCTTCCCCGCCCGCGCAACCTCTCAGCGCGCCGAAAATCTCCCTGACCCCAGATGAAGAAGACTTCATTCGCGGCTTCGCGACGCGCCTGCACTCGTGGGGCCCACGCGTCGTTGGGGAAGCTCTCCTTGATATAGCCCGCGGCCAATCTCTCACCGAGGTAATTGCCAGCTTCTCCCGGCTCGACAAGGCGTCGCTCTATGATCTCGAGGCGTTCGTCGCCCCAATGCCGGAGCGCGACCAGTGAGCATTCACAATCCCCAGGCCGCCGAACAATTTCGCGCGGCGATGCTTCAGGCGATCGGAACCGCGCCGCCCGACATCATTGGCGACGGCGAATTTCATCGTTTCCCAACAAAGCCGAAAGGCCGCGACGACAGCGGCTACTACAAGTTTTTCGACGACAGGTGGCCGTGCGGCGTGTTCGGAGACTGGAGCACCGGCCTTCAGACGAAATGGCGCAGCGACGCTTCCGTGAAGATGACGGCCGCCGAGACAAAGGAATGCCAAAAGCTCCAGGCCGAGCGCGAACGGATCGACAAGCAGAAGCAGGCCGCCGCCATTAAGCGCGCGCGCGAGACATGGAAGGCCGCCGCGCCGGCCAATCCCGACCATCCCTATCTCGCGGCGAAGCGCGTCAGGCCGCATTGCGTGCGCCAAGCCGGCGGCGATTTGCTTTGCCCGGTTGTCATCGACGGCGAGCTTGCATCGCTGCAGCGCATCGCGCCGGACGGTAGGAAGCAGTTTGCCGGAGATTGCCTGACCAAAGGCGGTTATTTCCGCCTCGGTCCCGAGCCGGGCGAAACCATCGTCATCGCCGAGGGCTTCGCGACCGGCGCGACCATTCAGGAGGCGACGGGCTTCCCCGTCATGGTCGCCTTCACCGCCGGCAATCTCCGACCCGTTGCAGAGACCGTCCGCGCCAAACATCCGGACGCGCGCATCGTCGTCGCCGGCGATGACGACCGCGAGACGATGCTGCGGCGAGGTTTCAATCCTGGCGCCGAGAAGGCGGGAGAGGCCTCGGCTGCCGTCGGCGCAATCCTCGCGATCCCAAAATTCGAGCGCGCCTCTGACCCCGAAGCCACCGACTGGAACGATTATGCGAAGATCCACGGAATGGACGCCGTCAAGCGCGAGCTCGAGGCAGCTCTGACAGGCGCGGAGACAAGACCGCGGGCGGAAGCTCCGCGCCCTCTGACACGCGAACTCTCGCCGGCCGAGCCCTTCCCCATAGACGCGCTAGGCCCGCTCCTTGGCGACGCAGCGCGCGCGATCATAGACCGCGTGCAATGCCCCGACGCCATCGCCGCGAACGCAGTGCTCGCCGCGGCTTCTCTCGCCGTTCAGGCGCACGCCGACATAGAGCTTCCGAGCCTTCACCGCCGCCGCCCCCTCTCCCTCTTTCTCGTCACTGTCGCGGGCACAGGCGAACGCAAAAGCGCCGCGGACCACGAGGCGGGCGCGCCATTCCGCAAACGCGAGGAGGAACTGCGGGAGATTCACGCCGAGGAGATGAAGACCTATCGGCACGCCAAGCGCGCCTATGACGAGGCGTTGCGCCGGGCCGAGAAGACGAAGGGCGACCGCGCCGCGATCGAGGCGGCAATCAAGGCCATTGGCGAGGAGCCGCCACATCCCCTCCATCCGATCCTGACATGCGACTCGCCAACGCTGGAGGGGTTGCACAAGCTCTATGCGAACGGTCACCCGGCGCTCGGGTTGTTTTCGGACGAGGGGGCAAGCTTCATCGCCGGGCACGCCATGGCGGACGAGGCGCGGCTGCGGACCGTGGCGGGATTGTCCGCGTTATGGGACGGCTCGCCGATCCGCCGCGTACGCTCTGTCGACGGCGCAAGCGTTCTACCGGGACGACGGCTCGCGCTTCACTTGATGGCCCAGCCCGATGCGGCGGCGGGAATGCTCTCTGATCCCGCGCTCGCCGACCAGGGGTTTCTCTCGCGCATCCTTGTGTCAGCGCCGGCTTCCACGGCAGGAAAACGCTTTCACAGAACCGAGGGCCGCGACACGGCCGGCGCGTTGCAGCGCTATTCGAGAGCCGTGTCAGCCGCTCTTTGCGAGCCGCCGATCATGCTTCCCGGCGCCAGGAACGCGCTCGACCCGCGCGTAATACAATTCGAGCCCGGCGCGGCGAGGCGATGGCTTGAGTTTGCGGACCATGTGGAGGGGCTTCTTGCACCAGGAAAAGCACTCGAACCGGTCCGGGGCTTTGCCAACAAGCTCGCCGAACATGCCGCGCGCATTGCCGGCGTGCTGGCGCTGATCGAAGACTTGAAGGCCTCGACTGTCAGCGCCGAGCATCTGGAGCGCGCAATCGCGCTCGCCGACTATTACGCTACCGAGGCCCTGAGGCTCTTCGAGGCGAGCGCATGCGCGCCGGAACTCGCCCAGGCCGCCAGGTTGCAGGAATGGCTAAACACTAGTTGGAGAGAATCATTCATCGGACTGAGGGCGATCTATCGCTTCGGACCGAACAGCATCCGCGACGCCAAGAGCGCGAAGAAAGCTGTCACGATCCTTGCGGACCATGGGTGGCTTGTTCTCCATGAAGGCGCGCCGCCCCGCGTGGACGGCCAGCCCGTCCGGGAAGCTTGGCGCATCATCCGGGGGGCGTGACATGGGCGTCCTCGCCGGTTTCCTGAAAAATGAAATTCGAGAGTCACTCCCTGCGACAGTTGCGACTACAGCGCCCCGACAGCCTGACAAGTCGCAAGAGTCGCAGGAGGAAGCATCCGCAGTCGTGCAGGGTCTTTTCGACAGCTTCGCCGTCGAGGCCCAGCGCCGCCGCGATTGGTGGCGCCGGCCGCCGGACGGCTGGCCCCACAGCATCACCATGCGGAGCCTTCTCTCCGGCGAGGTAAATGTTTTGCGGCTTCGGGAAGCGAGGATCCGCCAATAACCCTCGCAACCCTTCCCCGCCAGTGCTTCAGCGTCGGCGTTAGCCACTTTGACGATGGTGCGAGGCGCATATTGGCGAACAGACGGCACGCGGGGCAATGAGGGGCTGGCTGGCTCGCCTATTTTTTCAACGCGACGACCTCGTCAATGCGATCATCTTTGTCGTAGCGCACCTGAAAGGCCATTTCGTCGCCAGAGAATATGCCTTCTGTAGGTGTGCCTACGACCTCCCAGACGCCGAGCGTTAGAACGTCCGCAGCCCCATGGAAAACCGCGCGCCCGGCCTTGGCGCCCGCGCTGTAGCCATTCACGAATTTGAAGATCTCGTATCTGTGCCCGTTGCGCGTCTCTGCAACGGTCGGCAGTCCAAATTCGGCGAGCATCATGGCGCGAGGCGTGCCGACCGCGAGCAGATCAAGATTTTTGGCGTCCGGCTGCTTGGCCGCCATGTAGACGCTGCATCCCCACAGCAACGAACAAACGCAGGTGGCGACAGCTAATCTCAAAAGTGTCGACATTGAACCCTCGAACGATAGTTCGAGCACAAGCTTAATTGCAGTAAAACTGAAATTCAAATCACCATGCCGCGACCTATGCGCGCGCCGTCTTCGCAGTGCCGCGTTGACGCAAATGCGGTATTATGTTGCAAGCACACGCCAAAAGGCGTCCCACCATCGCCGTTGTCCACAATGGGACTCGCTATAATCGGCGGCATGAGACCCGCGCACAGAAACATTCGAACATATCATCAACGGATTGCTCGCAAAGCGACGCGATCTGTGGAACGAAGCGGAACAAATCCGGGACCGCTTGGCCGAAATTCGTAATGACATCGGGGCGATAGATCGCGTTCTCGGAACGCTGGGCTACAGCGGCGATTTGGTGGCCAGATGCCGCGCCAGAAGCGGAATGTCCTCTTTGGGCGCGGCGAACTGACACGGGCGATCTTGGACGAGCTGCGGACCGCTACGGCCCCGATGGGGAGCCGGGAGATCGCCAGGGCTATCTTGTCGGTGAATGAGCTGGACCCAAGGGACCGGCGCTTGCTGACGGAGCACACGCGGCGCGTGAGCAAGGCGCTGAGAAGTTTGAAGGGGGAAGGGCTTGTGAAGGGCGGGAACGGCGCTCGGGGGAATATGGTTTGGGCAAACTCACATCCGGGCAAAAATTAACCGTGGCCTGTTCCAAATAAAAAAAAGGGCCTGGAAACCAAGCCCTTTTCACCTATTATATCGGGTCATGGATTCCCCTTAGATGCCGGTTTCGGTCCCCTTGTGATAGGTCATAGGATTAGCTCCCGCTGCTAGCGCAGCCTAAACGTCCCCAGAGTCACACGGGGCTCCATTCTCACCGCTGACGGTGACGGTGTGAAAAAAGTAGCTCCCCTACCACTCTCTGTCAAGATGGGTGAATCCAAAAATTATAAGCCTCAACTCCAGGGTGCAGATTCTCTTTGTTGCATACTAATTTCGACTCGCCGGGAGCTAGGGGGATGGAAATAGGCGACGATTGATCGCAAGTCACAAGCTTGATAACTACATGCATTGGAGGAGCTATAGCGTTTGTGATATTCAATGATAGACGCTGCGTATACCTTTTAGTTTTATGATTATTCCCTTCTTTCTCTTGAGTAACCCAGAATTCAAGTTCGATACTAACCTTACAGCTAGAATTTGCGGCTATTGTTGTCTTTATTTCCCTAGCAAAACTGTTTTTGAACGTTTCCGGATAACCCTCCAGCGATTCATTTATCTTTATATGCCTGACAACATTATCTTCTAACCCACTTGGAGCTGGCGTCATATTGTCGTATCTAATTGTATAGATATAAATGCTAGGTTCATCATACAAATAACTTCTTATCTCGTAGCTAGTAATTAGGTGCGTTCTGAACAATTTATTTTGAGCGTCATAGGAAATAATCGTGACAGTTGTGTCTGTTTTTTCGGAATAATGCTCCATTAAATCGGTAAGTCTGGAAATCATATATTTGATATGTTCTCCTGATTTGCGCCCAAGCAATATGCGGGCTCTGTTATAAAACGGCTCATCCTCTGGTCTGGCCAGAGATACTATCGCAACGACGACGCCTATAATTGTGAAAAAAATCACGTTGCCTATCCATGACGCGAAAATAGCACCGGTGAAGTCCGTGTTATTAAACGCCCCATATGCATATAAAGCAAATGTAATCAAGCAGGATACAGAAGTTGCTATCAGGATAGCAAATATGCGCCAGTCAAAAAAAATCCTTGATCGAAGATAGTAATACAAAGCGCTAAACAACAAAAGTAGAAAAACGGCTATCACGCCGAGCCAATGATCGATTAAAAACCGAAACATTGGGTCGGAAAAACCTGCGAGCGCACTGATAATACCCATGTCTTATCCTCGTGGATGATTACCGTGTTGATTAAAGCGCCGCCGAGAAAGTGTGTCAACCAAGATGACGCTGCCAATATCCCTCCATTGTCGAGACACAGGATGCGCCAGCGCAAGGCTCGCGACGTTAAGCCATTGCTCGCCGTTCGACACGCGGCGGTGATCCTCGCGCCACGCGCGTGAGCTACCACCCTCTCGGCATGCCTCGCCGATCCCACGTGCTGGCTTTTTCGACAAACGTGTCGACCCGGGGCCAGGGAAGCTAATCGCCCCATGATCCTAGTGCGTCGCTAGGATTACACGGCCGTGTATATCTCGCAAAAAAGCGGGAGAGGCCGTGTGTCCAACGCCTTAGATCAAGCAGAAGTCGAGAAGACGCTTACGGCCCGGTTCAGCCCGGCCAAGCCGCGCGGGCCGCGGCTGCCGCTGAAGGCCTTGGACGATCGCGGTCGCCGTCTCGTCGATCTCATGACTTATGGGCCGACCGAAGACGAGGCCGCAGAGCATGGCTTTGAGCCGCACAAGCCGCTGGCTTTGGAGAGCGCTGCCTGCGTCGTCGGTCTGAAGCTGAAGAACGCCCGGTTCATCTTCAGCCAAAAAGTATTTTTGAACGAGTACAGCGCCAACCTTGCGGCGATCCGAAACGGCGCTAAAGCAAGAGCCGTCTCTACCTTGTGCGACATGATGGACGAGCCTGGTGACGGCAGCGCTGCTTCGCGCGCCGTCAGAGTCAAAGCTTCGACCGTGCTTCTCGGCGACGAGCAGGGCAAGGGCGGCGGCGTCACCGTAAATGTCACGACACAATTGACGGCTGGCGTAGTGGTCCGGCTCCCCGATCGCGCCGCCCGCACGCCATTGGAGCTGCAACAGCCGCAGCCGCCGCGTCTCCCTCTTAGGCGCGGCCCCGACATGCAAGAACGCTGTTTGCCGATCGACGAGAACGACAACGGCGACGACTTCGGCGGGGAGGCCGCATAGATGAACGGCCGCATGGGCTTCGCCTCATTCGTCAATCCGCACAAGCGCGCAGCCCTCGCCGGCCTGCGCAGTGGGAAGCTCGACGTCGCCGGCACCGCGAAGCTGGCGCGCGTGTCTGAGCGCTCAATTCGCGCATGGGCGAAGCTCGCCGGTTTGAAGATCTCGGAGGCCCACCCATGAACAGCGTCATCGGGCACATCAAGGCCTCAGAGGCGCTGCGGCAGGCGCAGGAGCAGAACGCTAAGCGTCAGCCGAGTTTGTTTCGCGACTTGAACGCGCAGCGCCTCGCCGGGCTTCAGGCCGAGCGTCGCGCTGCTCACGAGGAGTTTATGCGTCGCGCGAGCCGAAGACGGCTCTGAGTGTCCCGCCCGCGTCGAGGGCGCACAACCGAAGGAAACACGATCATGGCCACCAGCAAGACCGCGCCGACGTTGAGCGGCAGCCGCCATCCATCCGGAGGCAACGCCGCGAAGCCGACAGCCGATGCAACCAACTATAACCAGCGTTTGTCCGCGCGCGAGTCCGAGCATCGGGGGGCCCAGCAAAACACAACGAAGCCCGCCGGCCCGAAGACGCCGACCGCTGGCGATTCCTCGCCCCCGACCGCCAACAACAGCGAAGCTCGCCGCGCCGTCAGCGTCGCAACCGGCCGCGACTGATGGCCAGCAATCGCGCCGAGCCGATCGTTCATCCCCGCGAAGCGCGCCTGCCCGCCGACCTCGAGCAACTCCTGGTCGAGCGCATGCGCCGCGCCAGCGAGCAGCGAAATTACACCGACGGCCGGCGATCCGGACGAGCCCCGCGAAGATCAATGCGCCGTCCCGTTTAACAAAGGTTCAACCATGGCCCACGACGTAGCCTCTCTTGTGCGCGAAGGCGTCATCGACAGCCAGCACGCAAATCCGAAGCACAACGAGATGCTTCGCACCAAGCACCAGCGCAAGGTCTCGATGCTGAATGCCGAGGACAGGCGGACGTACGACCAGCTTCTTGCTGAGATGCGCGCCCACAACCAGCACCGCGCCGCTCAGCGCTGACACGGAGCTGACATGCTGACGACGCTCGATCCCGCATCATGTCAGGCGCCCGCAGGGGCGACTAGCGAAACCCAGGATCAGCCGCCCGGCGCGCGATGGCGCAGCCCTGCCGAGAGGATGGCTCGGCTGCTCCGCGCCCTGCCGCAACCGGATGAGGCCGAGCGCCAGGCCCTTCTCGGCCTGATCGCGCAGCAGGAGCCGCAGAACAGCGAGGCCGACCGACATGACCGGATTTTCTAACCCGGCGTCGCTCGCCGCGACCGGTCTGTCTGGCGCCGGTACAGGTCTCTCCGCGCTGTTCCCCATCCTGCAGGGGAGCACCGCCGCCTCGAACGAGATCGCGTCTGGAAAGGGCTCGTTCTGGTCGGGGATCATGTCGTCCGAGCAATCGCAGCTCGCGGCCGACTACGCCGACCTGAAGGCTACGCAGACCGACACCTTTATGCGCCAGCGCACAGCCGGCGCGCTCTCGAACATCAACGCCGTGCTGGCGAACACCGGAACGACCGACAACTCGCCGTCGAATTGGGCTGTGCGCAATAACTTCGAGGCCCGTTCCGATCAGGCGCGCGCGCGGATGGACCTGAACTATCGGATGCAGGCCACCCAGGACCGCAACGCGAGCACCCTTTACATGCTGTCCGGAATGAACGCGATGAATATCGCCAACCAAAACGCCAACCGCGACATGTTGAGCGGACTGCTCGGCGGCGCAGGAAGTTTGCTCAAGGGCGTCAGCGGATTGTTTTCGGTGGACGCGACGGGAAAACCCACGCCTTTCGCGGCGAGCGAATGAACAAGCTGCGCACGCCCCTGCGGGACTCGCTGGGCGCGGTTTCGCCATGCGGGGCTACCCCACATGCCCGCGAGCAAGGAAAGCGCGCCACGGGCCTTCCCTGAGTCGCGCCGCGCCGATCGCGCTTTGCTCGCGCCGATCTATCAGTTCTTGAGCCAGCCCAGGCCGCGCGACGACCGCAGCAGCTTCGCCAGATCCATCATGGCGCTCGAGCTCGCGGAGCAGCGCCGCAGCCGTTCGAGATAGGCGACATGAAAAGCTCCCCCAAGCTGATCGCCGCCATTCGCGCCCTCAACCAAGCCAGAGCCGCCTCGCGCCGCGCCAGGAAGGCCGTCGAGGAAGTCCTGACCGAGCGTGGCGTCGACACCCTTGTCGCAGCCCGCGGAATCGACGTCACCATGACCGCGACCCATTGGTCCGCCGATCCCGTCCCATCCGACTATCTCATCGAAGGCGCCTTGCTCGAGGCCCTGGAACAAGAAGGCTACCGCTTGCATTGATGCGGAATATAGCAAGCCAGGATACTTTCTGTAGTAAGTAACTCTATAACAAATAGCCTTGCAGCTACGCCGTTACTAAGCCATCCTGCCTATGCGTCAAATATTGGCGCGCCTGGTGCCGGAGCAGACCCTATGCAAACGCCATCCGACCAGCGCCGCGAGGCCTTCCGCACCGCCTTCCACGACCAGCTCGAGCGGCAGATTCGCTATTATGAGATCCGCATCGAGCATTGCGAAGACGAGAAGCGCAGCCAAGCCTTCAGGAAGGAAATCACGGCCCTCGCACGGCTGCAAAGCCGGTTAGTCTCGGTCAAGCACTGACAGGGCGGCAGACCGCCAAAGGGAGCTTTCTCATGTTGCGGCCTTGCCAGGCGCCCGATGCTCGCCCCAGTCCGGCTGCGCATCGTTTGGCCGAGCGCCGCAGCATGAGCAGCGCAGGCGCGAGCGTAGCGTGAGCTTGCGGCCTTCCCGTGTTCGACCCCGACGAGACCCAGCGAGATGAGCCTGTTCGTGTAGCCCAGCAAGTACTACCAAAAAGACCCAGAACTCCTCACTTTGCAGAAGGAGCGCCGCCTAGCAAAGTGGAAATCATTTTGAGCGCCTCCTCGGGCTCCGGAGTTTTTAAACTATCCTCCCAAATCCTTCTAATTTTATCTATGGAACCGTAGCCTATCGACTTCGTCTTCCCACTCCGATCATGAGAGAAAAGCGTAGTGCTTCTGCCAACCCCCGGTGCAGTTTCTGACGAAAATTTAGCGTCAAGTAGTCGATAGGCGGTTGCGTCTAGATTATAAGGCATCATCTTTCGTACTAGAGAAGCAGTAGCCATCCAGCATCCGCTGCCGACAGCTCCGTAACCGAGTAAATCATGACTTGTGACTCTCCCAGGGTTCGAAGCTTGAAAAATATGAGCCTTACCGTTCGAGTCGAATCCATATACAAGCAGATCTATTCCTAAGTCGAAAGAATCTATTTTATCGCAGATGTGAGAGAAGCGCTCATTTCCAAACTGCTCTAAACCGCAGGTCCTAAACATTTCAATATCAGAAATGCAATAGCGAGATAAATAATCGGATGAGAAGCGTTCATTGAAGAGACTGCGATAAGCATTTCGAACACACTCCTGGACCTGTTCTAGATCGCAATCAGATTCATGATCGATGTTATTCAATATTCTTTCTAAGAGTGGCATGAATAGACTTACCGTTCCAGCAAACATCATCCCCCATGCCTTCGCGATTTTGCGTTGCTTCAAGGTGGCATCATCGCCCGCTGGGATGAATTCGTCATATGAGATCATTCGATCCGAGGCGGTCACAATATGCTCGCCCGCACCGGTTATTGCTGCAATGCATATCGTCACTTTAGCCTCCATGCCCTGGTGTCACGCACCTACTAGCACCAAACCGAAACGCCAAATGAGCCTGTTTCGCGATATCGCAGCAACTGCGTCTTCACGTTGCAAAAATCGACCGCGCGCCCAAGCTAGGTTGGCGAGGTCCATCGCGGGACCTCGAATCGGCGAGGCATCAGGGGGGTAGAGCCCTATTTGGAAGGGGGACTGGTCAAAAACTTGTCGTTGTGCACTCTTGCCGCGATTTCTTGTGCATCAGCCATCAGTCTCCTCGCCGCAGCAAGATACTCTCGACAAGCGTCAAACAGATCCCGCCCATCAATCTGAAACGTAGCCTGATCGGGGCGAAGGACATGAGGCTTCGATAAGAACCCCAATTCGGGAATATCAATCTCCCGGGTCTCCGTGGAGGGTACATGTTCGATGGGGCTTCCCTCATAACGCACGCCCCACGCTCCAATAACGGCCACCGTGACATCCGGGTATCCAACTCGGTGCGCGCTGATATTTCGCGCTGTGCTAAGAGGCATATCCCTAAAATTTTTGTAAATTTGTTCAAATTCAAGGGAGAACTGCTTGCGTCGGGTTTGCTCGTCAGCAGGTACGCCGTCGAACCAGTCTTTCATCGCCTTGGTACTATCGTAGCCGAAACAACAATTAATTATCTCTGGAACACTGCGGGCCATCAAAAGGAACGCATCTAAATACGCGTGAAAGGGAACTTGCCATCTAGCGCCGATGATCGCCCCAGCAGCTTCCAAGGTGACGTTTGTGGGCGAATTTTCCGGCGGTTGAAGCGACTCGCCCATCCTCAAAAAGTGAAAAAACGAATGCTCGAGCTTCAGCCCAACGCCTGCCCATAGTTGCTCATGCATGAGAACCTCCGAAGTTTTCTGGTTGATTCCTTGCGCGAGCCCGTCGCTGACGATGTGCGAGTCGGCCGTGTCAGCGCTACGGCCGCGAATGCTCGGCGGGACAAATTTTTTGGCGGGCTCGGAATGTTTTGGGGCTGATGTAAAATTTAGCACAGCGATGCTGAGGGTAAACCGCGCGCGACGGCATCACGAGGCCCCAGGGCCGCCGTGGTTTCCCCTGCCACCCGGCGCCACCCGGCCTCGCCCAAATCACGCGGTTTTGCCGTGCGAATTTGCGCCAGCGCCAGCCCCGGCCTGCGATCGAAGGAGAGCCTGGCTGCTCAAGCGGCGGAGGATAGCAGCAGCAGCACGCGGGACTTGACCGGGCGACTGCGACAGGAGCCACGAAGCCGCCGCGTCATGGCCGGAAGGGCTTCGTCATCGGCGAAGAGATGCAGCCGGCCGTCGTGCACGACCCAGCGCAGCCCGAGAGCGCCGGCAATCGCCTGAAACGACATCGGGCCGATGCTCTTAACGCCACACTCGACCTTGGCAACCCAGCCCTCCTGGCAGCCCGAGAGATCATCCGCGGCGCGGGAGCTCAACCCGAGCTGGTAGCGCCTGCCGGCGAAGATCGCGGCGATCTCGAGCTGAGAGGTAGGCGAGCCGAGGTAGAGCATGGCGTGGCGCTCCGGCGAAGCAATATCACTCGACCTCATATCACACCGTGCGCTGATAGGCCATCAGCGTCACTGTGAACACAACATGCTGAATAGTCTGGCGCATCACCACGGCAGGCTGGAATGTGCCTACAGATATGCCTACTTGGGCCGGGAGATGACCCGCCTGGAGCGGCCGCGGAACGCCGCGGGCGAGAAGGCCGCAGAGCGCCAGGACACCGCCAGCAGCCGCAACACGGCGACGGCCATCTGCAGCATCGCGGAGAGCGAGAGCGAGCAGGGCGGCCAGTCTGCGCACGCTGACACTGCGATCGATCGACGCCAGGCCGCAGCAGCAGCGCCGCCAAGAGCAAGCTGACAGAAGAAGCCGGCCGCATCCTGACATGAGTTCCACAGCAGGCTAGCGCGGAAGAGAGCATCGACGCCGACCGCCCCCCGGGAATATCCGCAGCCTCGAGCGTGCGCCATGGGCATCTGCTTTTCAGCTCCCGCCGCACAGCCCCAGCGCAGCCCATCTGCATCGATTGCTGGCCCAGCCGCAGGAGCCGCAGCGGCGGCGACTAGCGCAGCGCAGCCCTACCCAGCGCGGCCCTCGCGCACGTGTAGCGACGGCGATGCAGTCTGGCCCAGCCTCACCACACCAAAGTCGCAACTGTCGCAACTGTCGCAACCTCACTCAGTCAAACCCAACCTTTCCGATCCCTTTGGTCGCCCAAACTGTCGCAGCTGTCGCAACTGTCGCAGGGGGTCCTTTCCAAACTGCGATTGTGTCGACGCATCCTGATCGCCATGCGCTATCTATACCTTAACAATAAGGCTTATAGTCAAGTTATAGGTAGGCCTTTATCTAGGGCCCCATCGAACTGGCGGGCACAGTTGTAGGCACATTTATTTTCAGCTCAAGCTATTATCTATGTACTACAATTACTTAAGCAGCATATCGACGCTGATGCGCGATCACTTGCGCTCGCTCGCGCAAGCGGGCCTTCCCGCCGCGGCCCTGCACTCGGCCGAGGATGACGCGGATTACATGCAGGCCTGCTCTGGCGTCGCTTCGGGTCGCGTCAAGCTGCTCTATGTCGCGCCCGAACGGCTCGCGCAGGGGGCCGCGCTCGCTCTGCTCGCCGACCGGCGCGTGGCGCTGCTGGCGGTTGACGAAGCCCATTGCGTCTCCGCCTGGGGACATGACTTTCGTCCCGAATATGGCCGGCTGCGCGAGATCGCGGGCCGGCTCGGCGATCCGCCGATCCTTGCGGTCACGGCCAGCGCAGGACCGCGCGCGCGCGCCGACATTGCGCAAAAGCTCTTTGCGCGCGAGCCGCAAGTCTTCGTGCGCTCCTTCGCCCGCGCCCATCTCGCGCTCGCCTTTGCGCAGCGGCGCGACGAATTGGGCCAACTCACGCGCTTCATCGCCGCGCAGGGCGGAGGCGCGAGCGGCGTCGTCTATTGCGGCTCGCGCGCGAAGGTCGACCGCCTGACGCAGGATCTGCGGCGCCTGCGCCTCGATGCGCTGCCCTATCACGCAGGGCTCGACAGCAAGCAGCGCACGCTGCATCAGGACGCGTTTTTCGCAAGGTCCGGCGTCGTCATGGTCGCGACGATCGCCTTCGGCATGGGCGTCGATAAAAGCGACCTTCGCTTTGTCGCGCATGTGGACGCGCCCGATTCCGTCGAGGGCTATTACCAGGAGATCGGCCGCGACGGCCGCGACGGCCGCGACGGCAAGGAAGCGCGCACGCTCCTGCTTTTCGAACGGCGGGAAGTGGAGAACCGCCTCGCCGCGGGGACTCAGAGCGACGATCCGGCGCTGGAGGCGGCGCGCGAAAGGCGCGAAGCGATGGCGCGGCTTTGCGTTGCGCCCGGCTGCCGCATGCAAGCGCTGCTCGCCGAATTCGGCGAAGCGAGCGAGCCTTGCGGAAAATGCGACCATTGCCGCGGCCTGTTCGCGCCGGCGCGTCGGCTGCAGGCCTTCGCGCTGGGTCTCGGGCTGCGCGCGCGGGGAAGCATGAAGGCCCTCCTCCGGCCCAGAGAGAGCGCGTCTGCAGCTCCCGAGGCAGAGATTGAATCAGCCTTGCCG
>Ga0265327_10003072_pt1 | contig 16488 bp, 16 predicted proteins | sample 41621metaG_FD_202089 | JGI IMG/M metagenome (GOLD analysis project Ga0265327, IMG submission 202089) | Rhizosphere microbial communities from Carex aquatilis grown in University of Washington, Seatle, WA, United States - 4-16-21 metaG | ecosystem: Host-associated > Plants > Roots > Rhizosphere... | reverse complement strand
GAGCGTCAGCAACTCAGCCGGCCAATATTTCCACTATGCCTATAATACGGCGCACCAAGTGACCGCCATCACCAATTCATTGAACCAAGCAACACGGTTTACTTACGATTCTTACAACTACCTGACTCAAATACAGTCCCCCTCCGGTGAAAGCATAACGATTTATCCAAATTATTATGATTCTTCCACCGATACCAACGGTAATTTTGTGCCGGGGCCAAGTTTTATGCTGCCGCAAAACATCGTCTTTTCCCCCAGCGGCCGTTCGTTCACCAATGTTTACTATGCCAACCTGCCGGCCAGTATCATTGATGACCGGGGGGTGGCCATCAGTAACACTTGGGACGGTCTTAACCGTCTGACTAGCACCATATTCCCCGATGGGACGACCATTTCCAATACGTACAGCCGGCTGGATCTGGTTGCCAGTAAAGATCGTCTGAATCATTCGAGCTATTATGCGTATGACGGCTTGCAACACCTCACCAATTACGTGAATGCCAATGGCGCACCCACGACTTACAGTTGGTGTGGTTGCGGCTCGTTGACTGAAATCATTGACCCGCAAAACGGGACACTCAATCCTACCTACCTGAATTACGACAACCAGGGAAACCTGACGAACTTGACGCTCCCTGATGGCAGCAGCCTGACCTACCAAATCGACCTTGCCGGGCGCGTAACCAAGGTGTCTGACGGAGCCGGTCGCTATGTGCAATACGCCTATAATAACCAAGGGCTGGCGACGAATATTTCCAGCGCCAACGGTGTTGTGCAATCCATCAAGTATGACGCACTCAATCGTGTCATCAGTGCCACGGATGCCAACGGGGTAACCGTGACCAACGCCTATGACCTCATTAACGAATTGACCAGCCGCACCTGGTCCGACCAGATCAGCGAGGGATTTGGATATTCCACCAAGGGTTTGATTGCCTATACCAACCGGGATGGCAAGGCGACGTACTTTAACTTGGATAACGGCGGGCGGATCATTGGGGTCACCAATGCCAACCATGAAATAACACGCCTCTATTATGATTCACTGAATCACATCACCGCCCTTTGGGATGCCAATACCAACCAAACACAATGGCTGTATAACGAATATGGCTGGCTGACGAACAAAGTGGACGGTCTTGGGCGTAATGCCTTTCAGTACAACTACAACGTCAACGGCTGGCTGACCAACCGGTGGACGCCGGAAAAAGGCAACACGGCTTACACGTATGACAACGTGGGCAATTTGAAATCCATCATCTACCCGCAGCAGACCAACAGCTACGCGTATGATGCCTTGAACCGGCTCACCAACATGGTGGATGGCATTGGCTCGGATAATTTTGGTTATACGCCGATTGGCCTTTTGCAGGGTGAAACCAATGCCTGGGCCGGTGTCAATTACACCTATGTGCAAGGCTTGCGAACGGCCATGAACCTGTCGCAGCCGGGCGGCAACTGGTCGCAGACTTATGGTTACGACGGCGGCTGGCGCATGACCAATAGCGTGTCACCGGCGGGCACTTTCAACTATGCCTTTGGCGGCGCCGCGAGCACGCTCCTCAAGGAAATCTTCCTGCCCAACGGAGCCAACATCACCAACAGCTACGACAGCCTGGGCCGGTTGACCGGCACGGCCATGAACAACTTCTGGGGCCATACGTTGGATGGCTATACCTACACGCCAGACCCGTTGGGCTTGCGCACGAATATCCTGCGCAATCTGGGCATGGTCAGTTCCACGGTCAAGGCGGGCTTCGACAACATCGGTCAGTTGACGGCCTGGAGCGCGGCGGAGACGAACGGCGTACAACGGTTGAACGAGCAGCTTAATTTTGTCTATGACCCCGCGCACAACCTCCATTCGCGTACCAACAACGGTTTGGCGCAAAGTTTTACCACGGATGCAGCCAATGAACTGACGGGCGTGGGTCGCACCGGCAACTTCACCTTAAGCGGGGCCACCCCGGCCCCGGCCACCAACGTGACGGTCAACGGCCAGACGGCGCAAGTCTATGGCGACTTCACCTTTGCGCGTACCAATCTCACGTTGGCCAGCGGCAACAACACGTTTACGAACGTGGCGCAGAATACCTATGGGGTGACCGTTTCAAACCAGCTTACCATCAGCCTGCCCTCAAGCGTGACGCTGAACTATGACAACAACGGAAACCTGACGAATGACGGTACGCGAAGCTTCGGGTTCGATACCGAGAACCAATTGACCAACATTACGGTAGCTGGCAATTGGCGGTCGGATTTTATCTATGACGGATTAAACCGGCGGCGGATTGAGCGGGATTACAGTTGGACTGGCAGCACATGGACCAAGACGAATGAGGTTCGGTTTATTTACGACGGCTATTTGTTGGTTCAGGAACGGGACACCAACAACAACGTGCTGGTGACGTACACCCGTGGGCTGGACTTGAGCGCGTCGCTCAAAGGAGCAGGAGGAATTGGTGGTTTGTTGGCTAGGACAGATACCAATGGAACGACGTTCTACCATGCGGATGGCAACGGAAACATCACGGCCTTGATGGATGCCAATCAGAATATTGTGGGGCGTTACCTTTATAATCCTTTTGGCAAGCTCATCGGCAAATGGGGTGTGATGGCAGATGTGAACGAGATGCAATTTTCGTCCATGCCGCATCACAATCTTTCGGGTATTTATGGTTACTGGGGCCGGTTCTATGATCCCAATTTGCAACGGTGGCTAAATCATGACCCCATCGGAGAAAGGGGGGGAATCAATCTCTATGGGTTCGTCGGAAACAACCCGGTCAACTACGTTGACCCATTCGGCCTGCTCGCAGTAATTATCGCTGGAAATAACAAAATGCATCCCGCTGATCCAGACAGGTGGAACATTATTGCAAATGATATGGCGACTCTTTATACAGATGCGACTGGAGACGATGCGATTGTTGTTCAGGCCAATGATTTGAGTGATTGGCAGAAGGCTTTGAATAATAACGATATAACGGATCTCACGTATGTGGGTCATGCTGACGAAGGCGGGCTTAACTATTCATTTGGTCACAGTTTGACCCCTGATGAACTTGCAAAACTGGACTTTTCGCACCTTTCGCCCAATGCAAAAATTCACTTATACGGATGCCATTCGGCAGGTAACCCGGGCGATTCAAGCCCAACAGCAAGACCAGAAAAGTCAATAGCCCAAGCATTTGCAGATAAAACTGGCGATCCGGTCTTGGGCGTATATGGCGGATTGAGCTTTGGTTATAATTTGGGTTTTAATGTGAATTACCCGGCCCTTGGCGATAAACAATTTTACGGCGTTAGATTATTTCCATATATTCCGCGGTCTCCGGACGGAAGCTTTATTCTGCTCAATCCGCAAAAATGAATGATGAATTTTTCAAAATGGGATCGGCACTGCGACTGTGTCTGGTGATCCTATTTGGGCTGCTCTTGATTGGGCTTGGGGTTGGCTATTGGAAAAGCAAGCATCCTAATGGAGTTGTCAGAAATTGGGACTACAGCGTTGTCCAAGTCGCTAACAAACGGGGGGAACATTTGTTTGACTTGCATAAGGGAGAATCTAGGTATCTGGAATATGGGACATATAAACTGACGATTCCAGATGCCAATGCCTCGTACACCCTATGGAAAAACAATAGAGGTTGCTGTGATATTCACTCTAGCAATGGTGTTCCTGTTATTCAAACAGATGGCAATTGTGGTCTCGGCGGATATTGATGTTGTGGGGGCAACATGCTCTCGTCAGCCAAGACATGCCGGCAATCGCTTCCCCCGTTTTCCTCCACATTCACCACATCCCCGGCAAGGGCGTACCATTTTGTGGTACGCCCCATTTTTAGCCGCTGTTCAAGCCGCTGATGCTGTGGGCACAACGAACTGGAATTTAGGCCGGCTCTCGTCATTGTCATCGACGAGGATTTTGAAGCCGCCGCCGAGGTCTTTGCGGGCATGTTGTTTGAGCTGGCGGCCCAGTTCAGCGGGCAGGCCTTTGGGCGAATAGCGGCTCATGACCGTAAAGGCGTGGGGGAATTTGGAGACATAGCGTTCGAGGATGTCGCTGGTTTTGAGCCAGGCCGCCGGTTGCTCCCTGCCGATCATGCCGGTGAGCGCGAGCAGATCATCGCGCCAGGTACGGACCACGTTTTGAAAATCTTCCGGGTCGGATTCGCAGGGGTTGCCCAGGCCGCAGGCGATCATGATGCCGCCGACCACTTCACCCCATTCGGGGAAGCTGGTAAAGGGCGGCTTGGGTCGGTCTTTGGCGGGGAGGCCTTTCCAGTGGCGGACCAGGGCGGCCAGGGCGGCGATGACTTTGCGGCGGCCCTTGGGGGAGGCCAGCCAGCCGTGGAGATCGCCATAAGAAAGTTCATTGGGATTGGCGATGCTGGGGTCCAGGAACAGCTTGATGCGGCGGGTACGCAGGGCGATGTCGGGAGAGACGCGCAAATCGCCATTGAAGGAGAGGCTGTAAATAATTTCATTGGGCATGATTTTGGACTCGGAAGTGCCGATGAGGCGGTCCCGCCAGAACTTGGCGGTGACGGCGGCTTCCAGGCTTTCGCACTGGTCCAGGTCCACCTTGCAGTTGGCGAAGTGCATGAAGCGATGGCCGGAGATGATGGCGGAAGTGATACGCCGTTTATTTTCGGCATCGTCTTTTTCGAGCGGGGCATCTTCATGGGCGTAGCCGCCGAAAACCAGGGGAGCGACAGCGGCGCAATAATCCTTGCCCGAACGCGGGCGGTTGGCTTGGAACACCCACAAGGGAGACCGGGCCGAAAAACCCATGATGCCCTGGCAGTACGGCGTGAGCAGGCGGGCAATGGCATGGACTTTTGAACGCGGGTGGGCCGGGTCAAAGCGGAACTCGCGGAAAACGTCAGCCAGGATTTTTTTGGCGTCAGCCAGGCTGACCTCATGTTCGATGGGTTTGCCGCAATAAAAGGCGTGGCGGGCGCCATCAAAGCCGAAGCCCTCCGTGGGCATGGAAATGGTGCCGTTGCTCTGGCGCATGGGGATGGGAAACTCCAGGATGCGGTCGAGGTGATAGAGGGCGTCCTTCAAATCGGGCGAGGCCAGGAGGGCGCTGGCGTCGCGCTGGGTGAGCGATTTGGTGACGCTGGTGGCGGTGACAAACTCGACATAACGTTCCAGTTCGGTGACGGCAGCGGGGGCGGAAATGGGATGGAACTCCAGGCAGGAGAAATAATCTTTCATCTCCCGGGCCGCCAGCTTGCCGGTGAGGCCGTGACGGACACAGACGCGGCACTGACTGTTGGGTTGTTCGATCAGTTCATTGATGGCGGCGGCCACTTCTTTGACGAAATCGCTCATGGAGCGGCCCAAAGTGGGCAAAACAATTTTCTTACGGGAGGGAGTACTCATATTCCTGTGCTATCGGCATTTTTTTGCACGGGTTAACTGCTTTCCTCCACATCCACCACATCCCCGACACCAGCCCAACCGAATATTATATAGCCGTTTCAAATGCCGTGGGACAAAAAGTGCTTGGAAGCAACTTTTCCTGCCGCTCCGCGGAAAAACGTTTTCAGAAACCTATACTTCAGATAGCGGCTTGCGCATTTGGCGCGACGGGCTCTTGAAGGGGCGGGCGGTTCTGGAATTAAAACCAGACTGCGACCGCTGGCCGGACCAGGAGGCTGGCCACCCGTCTGTTGTGCGCCCCATGCCAGGCCCAGAAGTGAACCTATGAAAACGACAGAAATTAAAAATATTGTCAGCTACCTGTTGGGGCTGTTCACCACGGCGGTTTTGCTGGTGGCGTGGCCCCGAGGAAAAAAGGGCTGTAAAGGAACCGACTTCACGAAGGTGACGGCCCAGGATATGCAGGACTCGAAGTACCTCGACCGGCTGGCCCAAGGGAATATCGGCGTGGTGCAGGGCGAGGCATCCGGCGGGGTTGGCTCGATTGATATTGATGATGACGCCGGGGCGGAGGAGTTTTTGGCCCTCAATCCCGATTTGCGGGAGACGTTGAGGACGCGGGGTGCCAGGGGTTGCAACGTGTGGTTTTATCCCACGGGGGACCACGTGCCCGCCAGTGGCAAGTTTAAGCGGCAGGGCCAGCCGTGGGGCGAGTGGCGCTTCAATGGTTGCCAGACCATCATTGCCGGGGTGCATCCCTCTGGCGAGCCGTACGCGATCCTGAACGCGGTCCAGGCCATCCGCTATCCCTTTGAGAAAATCCAGTTCCCGCCGGGGGTCTCCGCCAAGTTCATTCCTACCCTTGGAGACTCTATAATCCCAGATCAACAGATCACAGAAGAACTGATCCACACACCACAGACTGTGGTCTGTGCTCTGTCCTCTGTCTCTGTGAATAATAAGGGAGGGAATGGAGTACTTGACCAGGAAATTATAGAGACCCTGCTGGCCGGGACTGTCCCCACCAAATCACATGAAAACCACGATTTATTGTTTACGCTGGGCCGCCGGGTACGAGTCTTTGAAGCGGGCCGGCCCGCCCCGTTGAGCGAAGCCGAGTTGCAGGTGATTTTTTCGGCGTGGCATGACCGGGCCAATGGTTATTTGCGCCCCGACCAGACTTGGGATGAATACTACCAGGAGTTTTTGGACGCCTATGGCGACGTGGAGCGGCCGGGGGCTGACGGCGTGGTGGACATTGCCTGGCAATCCATCCGTAGCGCCGCCGTACCACTGCCGCCGGAAACGGCACTGGTGATGGACGCCCGCTTGAAAAAGTTGGTGGCGCTTTGCCACTTGTTGCAGCAGTTGGCCGGTCCGAAGCCGTTCTTTCTGGCATGCCGTACCGTGGCCCGGTTGTTTGGCCTGTCCAGCCATGAGCAGGCGGCGGTGTGGTTGCGGATACTGCGTAAAAAGAAAATCCTCGATGAAGTGACCAAGGGCGGCCCCAACAATATGCGGGCCACGCGATACCGTTATGGCCACGTGGCCCAGGCCGCCGGCGTCACTGGAAAGGAGACTATATGAAAAAAGAAAACGACTTCAAACCGGCCCGCCAGGAGGACGCGCCCAAACTCATTATTTGGATACCGGGCAAGCCCATCGCTTTAGTTCAAGGCCGGACGAAAAACTACGTGGTCAATTACGAGGCGCGCACCTGTACCTGTCCCGACCATCAGCACCGGAAGAATCCGAACTGTCGCCATATTGCCCACGTGGTGGGGCTGGTACCGTTGCGGGAAGTGACCGAACCATTGCAGTACGCGAAAGGGCTTTCTTTATGAGCACGACGAAAACCACGGTTGACGAGGCATTGCGGGCGCTGGGCATCAGCACGGTGAACGAATTTGCGAGCCTGCACGGCCTGCAGTGGATGAATCTGGAAGATCCAATGGACCGGCAGACCATTGAGACGGCGGTGATACGGGAAGCCAAGTACCAGGAGATTTTTTTCGACATCGGATAAATCCCTGTCGCCAAGACTTGTGGCCATCGCTTCCCCCGTGAACGGACTCCGCCGCGATCTCCACAAGACTTGGCTCCGCCCGTGGTGTTCACTTGTGAGCTTTCCATCGGCGTCACTTCATTCCGCTTTTTGGTCTGGCCGCAACCGCGACCCTGTACCCTACGCGGGCGGACAGCCCAAACGCTCCATGCCGTTCCCGCCGCCGTAAACTCCCAAGAGAACCAGAAGTGAGCCCGCTTTGCGGGGGATGTTGGGGATGCGGGGATATGACTCCCTTTGTCGCGTTGTCCGTTGTTCAGATCGTTTTTGGCTCCGCCATTCATCCCGTCCATCGCCTCTACCGCCCGCCTTTCAGCCGGGGGGCCGGACGTGGCGACCTTCCGAGGAACCCTTCCACTGGCCGCCCCGGCTGGCGGTCTCTCGCCAGCGAAGGCGACGGACAAGACGAACGGCAGGACACAAAAAAAAGATCATGAAAACCAACACGACATCCAAGACAGAGATGAAGGCTCGGGGCCAATCCGAACAGTTGAGGGCACAGCCGGTGAGCAAGTACATCGTCATTTTGCACGCTGGCCGGGAGCAGGTTGTGACCTTGCCGTTTGAAGCCAGGCACGCAGACGTTTTTGATTATGTCCGGCAGGAATGCGGGGAAGTGCAGGCCATCAGCGCCGGATTTTACATCAGCCAAGAGGACGCCTTTTGGTCCGGTGGGGAGAGCGACACGCTGGGCCTGCCATCACGGCCCCAAGACCGGGCGTTAATCCAGACGTTCCTCAAAAGTGCCGACCGGCGGTTTTGGGATTTAACCTTGCTGGCCCAGGAAGCAAAAGCGTGCCACACGAATTTTTGATTATGACTCCCGAACAAATCAGCCGTGAATTTGCGCTTTTCCACACGATCATTCCCGCCTCATCAGCGGACGCGACCCGCAGGCGTACCGCCTACTTTTATCGGCGGGAGGCGATGGCATGGGGCCGGATGGCTCGCCAGTGGTGGCCCGGAGGCGGGGATATGCGGGGCACGTGCAAACGGCTGGCCCTGCATTACCTCGACCTGTACCGGCAGGCCAAATCAACCCAAGTCAAAACATGAGACGATTTATCCGTGACCTGTTTTACGCCATGGCGGTTGGTGCATTCATTGGCTGGGCCATTGGAGTTTACCGCCGGCGAGCCCGTGAACGTGCCACTCGCCGCCCGCATTAATCAAAGCCCAATGCCGGGACCGTTGGCCCTTTGGAATCTTGGGGCACTGGCTGGGCTGGCGGGCTGGGCGGTTGCTGGGGCAGGCCGAGCTGGGGACCGGCGCTTGAAGCGTCGCCCTGTGCCAGCCAGCCCACCAAGCGGCAATGAGTTTGGGCCAATGAGACCAGCGCCAATAGCTCCATTTGGAGCCAATTCGTTGCCGGGTGTTGGGTCCAGTTCTGCCGCAAGTTGAACAGCCGCTTGGAAAGCAACTCGTTCTGGTGACAGAGCAGTTGGTACAGTTGCGCGTTGCTCTGGTCCTGCTTTTGGAGCGAGACCAGAATCATTTTGGTGTGTTGGAGTGAGAGGGTCAAATCCCCCGCTTGATGCAGGAGCTTGACCAGGTTCAGTGCCGATGGAGTTAACTTCATAGAGTTCCTTGTTTGCAGTCAGCGTGTTTTGGCGTTCGATGATGAACCCCCGGAGCGTGGCCACGCGGACCCGCTTGCCGCCATACTCCAGGGAAATGGGAGAGCCGTTTTTGCGGTAACGAAAGTTGCGAATGGTGCCAGCGCGAGTGAGGGCTTGCCACTGGTCTTGACGAATGTTGCCATGGTCATCCAAGAGCATGTCGGCCAGGTCACGCACCACCAAATGGCGGGCGTGAGGATAAACCGGCAGCGCTTTACGCCGGCCTTTGCCACGACCGGAGAGCAAGGAAGCCGTCCACATGAACCCCTGTAGTTGGCGGAGCCAACGAGGACGTAAATCCAGACAGCGGACACCGTTCGAGTTTGGAAAAATAATGTGGAGATGCCGGGTTGCCGTATTGTGATGGGTCCAGCCCAACATCGGTACTTTGAGAATTTTTTGCAGGTCCCAGAAGGCTTGAGTGAGCCGCTCGTCAATGTCATCCAGTTGCGCTTTGCTTGCCCGCCGGGGAGTTTTAACCGAGAGGACGGCCGTCCTGGCCACGCGCCGGCCACGGGGATTATGGTGATTGCTCAAGAGCAGTTCAGCCATTTGCTTTGGGTTGCCGACCGCCACGCCGGTATGGAGACCATCAATGAATCTACCGACCTTTTGGGGGTTGGCATAGTACTTGATGGCCGCTGGCACATCGCCCGTGGAACCGAGGTTGATAATGGCAAGGGGCGTGTTCATGGCCACAGGGCATTTATCTTTTTAGCCGCTTGTTCGAGTGCCGTTGCGTCCACCGACTGAGCGCGAGAAACCCGCCACGACTGGTTGATTAAGACTCCCAATCGCCTCAAATCCGTTGCCGACTCGACCAGCTTTCGCAGGTCTAATCCTTGAACGTGAGCCAGGGCGATGAAGGCCATTGTGCGCCCACGCAGGCCCGGTGACAGGTCCATGAGTTGCCCGGCCAGAGCAACGGGGAGACGGGCTCGCCCCAGGGAAACGGAAATGGTTGGACGGCTCATACATCCTCCCTGTTGGCCGTGTCAGTGGCTGGGCCAGCTACGTGGTTTTGCGCCTTCGGCTCAAACCCACTGCTGGCCAAAGGAGCTACCGCTCCCTTGGAACCCTGTGTATCTCGAATGTCTCCAATTGGAGACAAAGCGGCCGCCACTGCCCGGCCAACTCGTGGCCCGGTGATGGTGCGTTGCACGACCCGTTCACAGGCCCGCAGGGCATCCGCTTCGATGATCTCGCGGGCCGGGGTGGGAATGTTGCTGGCCCCGATCTTTGCCAACCGGTCAGAAATGAGCCCCGTAAGAGTGTTACGATTAGAGTTAATCTTCATACTCTAATTATAGGTGCGCGTGTGTGTCCCTGCATCGTGGATTGAACGAAGACGCAGGATTTTTGCACGGAAGTACCGTCCCGGAAACGGGGGAAGGCTCACCGGCAATGCGGTGAGGTTAGAAAGAAACCGAAACCGTGAGGAAGGCGGGGCCTATTCCCCGCATCGTCCACATCCTCCACCGACCTTAAGCGGCTTTGCCGTTGGTTTCGCTGGCGTGGTGGTTAACGAACGGTTCAAGGATGTCCAACACCTTTTCCTGCTGACGGCGGGGCAGTTTGGAAGCGGCTTCAAACACCAGTTGCAACCGGCCTTTGGCCACCTGTCGCTTGGGTTTGGGTGGGGTGACCCCCAGCAGTTCATCCACGCTGACACCCAGGGCGTGCGCCAGTTTGGGCAACACTTCCCCGCGTGGCGGTGTGCCGCTCAGTTCCCAAAACGCGATGTTGGAATGATGGACGCCCAACTGCTCGCCCAACGCCATTTGCGTCAGTCCGGCAGCTTGTCGCAGTTCAACCAACCGTTGTCCCAAGGCTGGGCGCTCTTTCTTACGCATGGCGGCATCATACGCGGCAGTCTGAAAAAGTTCGGTCTGGTCGCAAGAAAGGGCTTGCTTTGTTCTTAGCATACTAAGAATCTTCGGACATGACTCTTGTTAAAGCAAGAACTTCAAATCCGGGCTTGACGGCCCCGGCAAAAACGCGGCCCACCATGAAGAGGTTCACCCGACCGCTGGACATCTTCACTCCGCTCGATTGCGTCTATGGCAAGTACCCGTGGGATGATTGGGAGCGGGATGCCCTGGCCGCTGGCATGTCCCAAGACCTGGCTGGGCTGGGCCGGTTGACCGTGCGCGAGGCGTATCAGCATGGTTGGGATGACCAGTTGAAGTCGCTTTGCGGCTGGTACGACCAGGGCCGCCGCATGATTAAGCTGGCGCTCCGATCACCGGAGACGGCCCGCCGGCGCTGGCAAAGGTTGCTCGACACGGACGGCTACCGGGGTGAATACGACGAACAAACCGGGGAATGGAAATCCAACCACTAACACACCATGCCTTGGCGCATTCCCGAAACTGAACTCGACCAGGTGAAACGCCAGACTGATCTGGTGGCACTGGTACAGAGCCGGGGCATTGAACTGAAAAAGCACGGGGTTAAAGACTTCATCGGTCATTGTCCCTTCCACGATGACAAAAACAAACCGAACTTCATCGTGTCGCCGGCCAAGGGTCTATGGCACTGCATGGCGTGTGGCAAGGCGGGCAACGTCATCCAGTTCGTGCAACAGCATGACGGCGTGAGCTTCCGGCACGCCTTCGATTTACTCCGGCAGGGTGGCCCGGCGGCATTTACCAGTCCGGGGCGGTTGGTCCACCAAGGGCCGCTGTCCAAGGCCACCGTGCCGCGTTTGCCCTGTCCACTGGACTTGCAGGCCGATGACGCGACCTTGTTTAACCAGGTCGTGAGCTATTATCACGAACGGCTAAAGCAAACGCCCGCCGCCCGTGCCTATCTGGCCAGCCGTGGCTTGGACAGTGACGAGTTGATTAACCACTTTCAACTCGGTTTTGCCGACCGTTCCTTGGGGTTGCGGTTGCCGGACAAGCAACGGGAGGCCGGGGCGGCCCTACGTTCGCGACTGACCCAGCTTGGCCTCTGGCGGGAAAGCGGCCACGAACATTTTAACGGGTGCATCGTGGTGCCCTTCCAAGAGTGCGTGCCGCACGGGCCACCAGCGGGCAAAGCGGTGAGCCTGTACGGACGGCGCACACAGAAGGGCGATTTGAAACACCTGTACCCGCCCGGCCCGCATCGCGGACTGTTTAACCGGGAGGCATTGCAATCTGACGAGATTATTTTGTGTGAGGCAGTACTGGACGCGCTGACATTTTGGGCCAACGGTTTTAAGAACGTGACGTGCCTATTTGGTACGGAAGGCTTCACCGATGAGCTTTGGCAGGCCATGAAGCACGTGCGACGGGTGCATATTGCTTACGATGCGGACGATGCGGGGGACCGGGCGGCCCAACGTGATACGGAGCGTTTTCAAAAGCACGGCATGGAAGTTTACCGCATCAAGTTCCCCCACGGGATGGACGCCAATGAATACGCCTGCAAGGTCAAACCGGCCGCAAAATCACTGGCCCTGCTGATGAACTCAGCCCACTGGGCAGGCGAGAAGGCGGAGCCTTCACCCAAGGCGGCTACGCCACCAACACCGCCGCCAGAGCCACCTAAGCACGTGGCAATGGTCGTGGACGAAATCACCGGCGACCCGTTGCCCATCGTGGACAAGAAATCACTGGAAACCGGTGTGGGCTGGGCACCAGCGGGTTTTGCTCCCGCTCCTTATGCCGAGGTTCAGGCTCAAAGTGAACACGCGCCCGCTCCTTCTCTTTCTTTAGCTGCTTCTGTTAGCGGCCCAACAGACGCGGCTAAAAAGGAAAAACCCATCAGCTTGGAGCAACGGGGCGATGCGTGGTTCATGGACGTTGAAGACCGGGAATATCGCGTGGCGGGACTGGAAAAAACCATCGGCACCGATGCGTTGAAAATCGCCTTGCGACTCCGGTACGGTGAGCGGTTCCACCTTGACCAGCTTGACCTGTGCCGGGACATGGAACGCCGTCGGTTCATGGAACGCGCCGCCGAGGAAACGGGGTTGACCGCCGACCTATTGAAACGTGACTTGGGAAAACTCTTGTTGGCCGTAGAGCAGGCCCAGGTGGAACTGTTGAAACCGCAGGGAGAAACCAGCCAGGCCGTCATATTGACACCAGAGGAACGCGAAGCGGCCTTGCAATGGTTGCAGGCCCCCAAGCTCATTGACCGGTTGCGCGAAGCGTTCCACCAGGCCGGTATCATTGGCGAGGAAAACAACACGCTGGTTGCGTATCTGGCGGGCGTGAGTCGCAAACTGGAAAGGCCATTGGCCATCATCATTCAGTCCGCCAGCGCCGCCGGCAAAACCACGCTCATGGACGCGGTACTGTCATTCTTCCCCGAAGAAGACCGCGTCAAATACTCCGCCATGACCGGCCAGAGCTTGTACTATTTGGGCGAGACCAATTTGAAGCACAAAATCCTCGCGGTCGTAGAAGAAGCCGGAGCCGAGAAAGCCAGCTACGCGCTAAAACTGTTGCAATCAGAAGGTGAACTCACCATTGCTTCGACTGGCAAAGACCCGCAGACCGGGAAAATGGTGACCCAGGAATATCACGTGGAAGGGCCAGTGATGATCTTTTTGACCACCACGGCCATTGACCTCGATGAAGAGTTGCAAAACCGCTGTCTGACACTGGCGGTGGATGAGAGCGCCGAGCAAACCGGGCGCATTCACCAGTTGCAACGCGAACGGCGCACACTGGCCGGACTCATCGCCAAAGCGGAGCGGCAGGAGATTTTGAAAAAACTGCGCAACGCGCAACGGCTGTTGCAAACGGTGGACGTGCTGAACCCGTATGCACCCAGCCTGACCTTTGCCACGGCCCGCACGCGGAACCGCCGCGACCATGAAAAATACCTGACGCTCATTGATGCCATTGCCCTGTTGCACCAGCACCAGCGGGAGGCACGCACACTACCCAACGGCCAACGCTATATTGAAGTCGGCTTGGATGACATTGCCTTGGCCAATGAACTGGCCCCGGAAGTGTTGGGCCGTTCCCTGGATGAACTGCCGCCGCAAACCCGGCGCTTACTCGTCCACATCCACCACATCCTTGCAGACGGCCAGCGAAAAGCCCGGACCACCTTTACCCGGAAGGAACTGCGCGAATGTTGCGGGTGGAGTCTGACCCAGGTACGGGTCCACTTGGAACGGCTGGTGGAACTGGAATATCTGGCGATCCGCCACGGGCGGCTGGGGAGCCAGTTCGTTTATGAAATCCTCTTTGACCTCGATACGCCGGAGGCCCTGGCCCACATTGGTTTGATTGATGTAGCCAAACTTCGGCATGGCTACGAATCCAACCTGGCGGGTTTATCGGTGGGGGTGGCGGGGCAAAATGGCCACCTGGCGGGGGGTGGCGAAACGCCCCCGCCACCGGAAAACGCCACGCCTGCCTTGCTAGAATCATCACCTGACGGCCTGACGCAATCGCACATCAGGACACCCACCCTTCAACTGGCATCGTAACTATGGCAGGAACCAAAGGCTTTGCCGCTGTCGAGCACCTTGCCCAACGCACCCAGGCGCAGAAGGGAGGCCAGGACCGCCGTCCCGATCAGTTCGACCGGAGCGCCCCGGACGCATTGGCACTCTGGCGGGACACCTACATTGAATCTTTGGGCGCACGCAACTACGCCCCCGGCACACTGGCTGACCGGACCGCCGCGTTAAAAATCTTTTTTGCCTGGGCCGCCGAACGGGACTTACAACGCGCCAGCCAGATCACGCGGCCCATCCTCGAAAGCTACCAGCGCTGGCTCTGGCGTTGCACCAAGCCCAATGGGCAACGGCTGGGCTGGAGCACGCAACGCAACCGGCTGGGCACCCTCAAAGACTTCTTTCGCTGGCTCACGCGCCAGGATGCCATTTTGCACAACCCGGCCAGCGAACTGGAGTTGCCCCGGCCAGAAAAACGGCTGCCCCAGGAAGTGCTCACGCTGTCCGAAGTGGAGCGATTGCTGGCCGTGCCGGATGTCAATGACCCGCTGGGCATCCGGGACCGGACCATGTTGGAACTGTTTTACTCGACTGGACTGCGGCGCACCGAGCTTTGCCGGTTGGAACTGCCGGACTTGAACACCGAGCGGCGCACGCTCCATGTCCGGCTGGGAAAGGGAAAGAAAGACCGCATGGTGCCGGTTGGCGGGCGGGCCATCGTCTGGCTTGACCGGTACTTAAAAGAAGTGCGTCCCCGTCTGTGCCTGGACACACGCACCCAGGTACTGTTTTTGACCGGCTACGGTGAAGGCTTCAACCCCGACGTGGTGTCCCGCATGGTGGCGGCCTGGCTGACGCAGGCCGGCTTGAAACGCAAGGGCTGTTGCCACGTGTTGCGGCACACCTGCGCCACGCACATGCTGGAAAACGGCGCTGACATCCGGTTCATCCAGCAGTTGCTGGGGCACGAAAAACTCGACACCACGGCCATCTACACCGAAGTCAGCATCAAACAGCTTCAAGAAGTTCACGCCCGCTGTCATCCCTCATCGCGGCTTGAAAACGCCGTAAAAGAGCCTTCCATCGCCACGGCGACCCCGCTAAAATCCCCGGCGTGAACCGACGCGCCAGTTGCTTCTTTCTTTTAGCCGCCCTGCTGTGGCTGGGTTGCTCGTCGGCATTCGCCATCCGACCCCAGCCCCTGGAAAATCGTGTCGGGGGGTGCGAGCAGTTCGCATCGGGTCAGACTTCCGGGGCAGGCTGGCAAGCCCCTGAAAACGCAATGGGTTTGCGGGTCTTTGCCTACAAAACCGTGTCGGGTCGGCTTAAATGGCTAAATCAAGACCCCATTCAAGAACAAGGAGGGATTAATCTGTATAGGTTTGTGGGGAATGATCCTGTAAACAAAGCTGATTTTTATGGCTTGGCTTATGGAGATTGGTGGGATCCTCGAAGTTATTACAACGATGGGTGGCTTCGCGACCTTTACACGGGGAATCCAAATGCCAGCGATGAACTGTATGATGCTTCGCTTGATGCCGCTGCGGATTCAGTGGCTAAATCTTCGCCAGTTGCTCAGCAAGAGCTTGCAGTAACATCCTTTTTTGACCCAACGGGGTTGAGTCTTGGCACGCTCGCATTCCTCGGTTATTTTAATCCAAGCGATCCTCATTTCCCGGACTCGGACGAACTTAACCGACTTGCTATGATGCCGTGCGGGATGTCGAGAAACGCGGCGTTCAGACAAGCAAAGAGAGAAAATAACATCCCAATGAGCCAGCACCCGTCCCGAGTTCAGCCTAATCTTGATAGGCGTGGCAAAGTCCAACCAGGAAAAAGATATGAATTTGATACATCTGGAGGCGTGAAAACTATCCGGGATGATGCAGCGGGACACATATACCCTGATGACCCTACGCAAAATCGTGGTCCCCATTTCAATGATGACGCAGGCAATCATTATGATTACGATCAATAGTCACAATATATTCGCTGAAAATGAT
>Ga0265327_10003071_pt1 | contig 16490 bp, 13 predicted proteins | sample 41621metaG_FD_202089 | JGI IMG/M metagenome (GOLD analysis project Ga0265327, IMG submission 202089) | Rhizosphere microbial communities from Carex aquatilis grown in University of Washington, Seatle, WA, United States - 4-16-21 metaG | ecosystem: Host-associated > Plants > Roots > Rhizosphere... | reverse complement strand
TGAAGTTACCATGTACGTCTGCAACCGCTAAGGTTCAGAGCACCAAATAAAACGGGGGCAATGCCCCCGTTTTATTTGCCCACCCGTCAAGCGAACTGCCCAGCCACCCAGCCAGAGGACCAGGCCCACTGGAAGTTGTATCCCCCCAGCCAGCCGGTCACATCGACCACTTCACCAATAAAATACAGCCCTGGAACCTGCTTGGCCTCCATCGTCCTAGAAGACAATGCATTGGTATCCACACCGCCAAGGGTGACTTCGGCTTTGGCATAACCCAGCGTACCGGATGGCATCAGCACCCAGCCCTTGAGCGTCTGGGCAATAACCTCCAGATCGCGACTGGAAAGCTCGTTGAGTGGCTTCTCCCAACTGAACAGCGCACACCACTCATGCGCAAACTTTCTCGGCAAGCGTTCGGACAGGATATTGGCCAGCAACATCCGGCTATTGCGATGCTCCATCAGCCAGCTCTCCACGTCGAGATCGGGAAGCAAATCAATGGCTACGGGTTGTTTTCGGCCCTCGCCATACTCCTGCATTTGCCAGTAACTGGATATTTGCAGGATAGCGGGGCCAGATAACCCACGGTGGGTCAGTAACACGTTTTCGCGAAAGGTCCCATTGCCACAATACGTAGCGGCATCCAACGTGTTGCCGGATAGGGGCTTCAGCATTTCGAGTAATTCCGGAGCCAGTGCCAGTGGCACCAGCGCTGGCTTGGGAGGAATCACGGCAATGCCGAACTGTTCTGCAATCCTGTAACCAAAAGGACTCGCGCCAATTTTCGGTACAGCTAACCCTCCGGTGGCTATAACCAAAGACTGGCATTGAAAAGCGCCATGATCGGTGTCGAGTACAAAACGCGTCCCTGCGCCGCCATCCATACGGGTTATGCCATGCACCCGACACGGCCACTCCCACTCCACGCCGCCTGCACCACAGGCTTGCTGCAGCATATCGCTGATGTCCTGAGCCGAGTCATCGCAAAACAGCTGACCATGCTCGCGTTCGTGGTAAGGAATACGGCTACGCTCTACCCAGGCAATAAAGTCGTGCTGCGAATAACGCGCCAGTGCAGATCGACAAAAATGCGGATTTTGTGACAGGTAATTTTCAGCACTGACTTGGCGGTTGGTGAAATTGCAGCGTCCACCTCCGGAAATCCGGATGCGTTCACCCAAGTCGGCCGCATGGTCGATCAGCAACACTCGCCGCCCACGCTGCCCGGCCTCTGCGGCACACATCATGCCGGATGCTCCAGCGCCAATAATAATCACATCAAAGTTTTTCACGAGGACATTGTGGGGGAACTGGTAACAATTTCCTACTTTCGTTCAACCAAACAAGCAGAATAAGCGTTGCATTTATCATGGTTGAATCCAGCACTGGATCCCGGTAATATTGCAAGGTTTCACTCCAAAATTCGTATACCAGCAAATAATGGCTGGCAAGCCGTGTTCCAGATACCCTCGGTTGGCACACGGCGGACAAGTTTGTCGAGACAGTTGCCGAGGGATGAGACAGGGGCACGAGATGCCAGAGAAACAAGGTTTATACAATCCAGCAAATGAAAAAGACGCCTGCGGGGTTGGTTTTGTAGCACATATCAAAGGGCAGAAAAACCACGACATCGTCGCCAAGGGTCTGGAGATCCTGCGCAACCTGACGCATCGTGGCGCAACCGGGTACGACCCAAAACTGGGCGACGGCGCAGGGATATTAATCCAGATGCCTGACGCCTTCCTGCGTAAGGAAGCGGCCAAGCTGTCCCTTGCATTGCCGGAAGTCGGCCAATACGCCTGTGGTACGGTATTCCTGCCACAATCCAGCAATAGCCGCGAGGCATGTGAGTCCGCCATCGCACGCATCATCCATGAAGAAGGGCAGGATTTTCTCGGCTGGCGTGATGTGCCGCGTGACAACAGCAACATTGCCGATGCAGCCCGCGCCATTGAGCCGGTAATGCGTCAGGTGTTCATCGGTTCCAAAGCGTCCGACCAGAATGTTTTTGAACGCAAACTGTTCGTCATCCGTAAACGCATCGAACATGCCGTGCGTGCACTCAAGCTGGAAGATGCCAGCCAGTTCTACATTCCGTCCCTCTCCAGCCGCACCCTTGTTTACAAGGGCATGTTGCTGGCCGAAGAAGTTGGCACCTACTATCAGGACTTGCAAGACCCGACGATGGTGTCGGCACTGGCACTGGTGCACCAACGCTTCTCCACCAACACTTTCCCGGCCTGGGATCTGGCGCACCCGTTCCGCATGATCGCCCACAACGGCGAAATCAACACCATGCGCGGCAACGTCAACTGGATGGCGGCACGCCACGAGGCGATGAAATCGGCCTTGCTGGGCGAAGACCTGGAAAAACTGTGGCCACTGATCGACGATGGCCAGTCCGACTCTGCCTGCTTCGACAACGCGCTGGAACTGCTGGTGGCTGGCGGTTATTCGCTGCCGCACGCCATGATGATGCTGATCCCGGAGGCTTGGGCCGGCAATCCATTGATGGATGAAGAACGCCGCGCCTTCTACGAATACCATGCCGCTCTGATGGAACCGTGGGACGGCCCGGCAGCCGTGGCATTTACCGATGGCCGCATGATAGGTGCAACACTGGATCGCAATGGTTTGCGCCCGGCGCGTTATCTGATTACCGATGACGACTATGTAATGATGGCGTCCGAAATGGGCGTATTGACCTTCCCGCAGGAAAAGATTGTCAAAAAATGGCGATTGCAGCCAGGCAAAATGTTCCTGATCGACATCGAACAGGGCCGCATTATTGATGATGAGGAAGTAAAACGCGAACTGGCACAAGCCAAGCCTTACCGCCAATGGATAGCACAATCACGCTACTTCCTGGACGATCTTCCTAAAGCGGAATGCAAACTGGAGTTGAAGGCTGATGTGCTTGATGTACAGCAGGCATTCGGCTACAGCCAGGAAGACCTCAAGTTCATTCTGCAACCGATGGCAACCAATGGCGAAGAAGCCACAGGCTCCATGGGTACCGATAGCGCCCTGCCCGTGTTATCCGACAAATCCAAGTCGCTGTATAACTACTTTCAGCAACTGTTCGCGCAGGTAACCAACCCGCCGATCGACCCAATCCGCGAGGAACTGGTGATGTCACTAGTGACTTTCATCGGCCCCAAACCAAATCTGCTGGGCATTGATGAAACCACCCCGCCCGCCCGCCTTGAGGCTGCGCAGCCGGTGTTATTGACACATGAGTTGGCACAACTCAAGAACATCGCCGCTCTCACGGAAAATCGTTACCGTTCTCTGGTCATCGATATTACCTATCCGGCAGCGCAAGGCGCAAAGGGCATGCGTGAGGCCATTGCTGCGCTGTGCAGCGCTGCCGAGAAATCGGTTCACGATGGCTACAATGTACTAATCCTGTGTGACCGCAACGTCAGCAAGGACCAGATCGCTATTCCTGCACTATTGGCCTGCGCCGCTGTGCACCACCACTTGGTCAAAGCCGGGTTGCGCACCAATACCGGCTTGGTCATCGACACTGGCTCCGCGCGCGAAGTGCATCACTTCGCCTTGCTGGCTGGTTATGGCGCTGAAGCTGTTTGCCCGTGGCTGGCTTTCGAGACCATTGCCGGACTCAACCTGCCGGACACCAAGGAAGCACAGAAGAAATTCGTCAAAGCTATAGGCAAGGGCCTGTACAAGGTCATGTCCAAAATGGGCATTTCCACTTACCAGTCCTATTGCGGCGCGCAGATTTTCGACGCTGTCGGCCTCAACTCTGCTTTTGTTGAGAAATACTTCCCCGGCACCTCCAGCAACGTCGAAGGCATCGGTCTGGAAGAAGTCGCCGAAGAATCGTTGTGTTTGCACAACGCGGCATTCAGCGCCGACCCGGTGCTAGCCAATGCACTGGAAGCTGGCGGTGAATATGCTTTCCGCGTGCGCGGCGAAGAACATATGTGGACGCCCGATTCCATCGCCAAGCTGCAAAACGCAACACGTACCGGCAAATACGACACCTACAAGGAATACGCCAAGCTCATCAATGACCAGAGCCGCCGCCACCTGACCTTGCGTGGCTTGTTCGAGATCAAGCCCGCCGGGGCTCCGGTGCCGCTGGCAGAAGTCGAATCAGCCCAGTCCATCGTAACGCGTTTCGCCACGGGCGCTATGTCGCTGGGTTCGATTTCGACCGAAGCGCATACCGTACTGGCGATTGCCATGAACCGCATCGGCGGCAAGTCCAACACCGGCGAGGGCGGCGAAGACTCGATACGCTTCCAGCCTGTGGAACAAGACACCACGCTGGCTGACATGATAGGCAAGTCACGCGTGGAAACCGACATCCCCTTGAAAAAGGGGGATTCCATGCGCTCCAAGATCAAGCAAGTGGCTTCCGGCCGCTTCGGCGTAACGGCGGAATATCTCGCCAATGCCGACCAGATCCAGATCAAGATGGCGCAAGGCGCCAAACCGGGAGAAGGCGGCCAGTTGCCGGGCGGCAAGGTGTCGGAATACATCGCCAAGCTACGCTTCTCTGTGCCTGGCGTAGGCCTAATCTCACCGCCGCCGCACCACGACATTTATTCGATTGAAGACTTGGCGCAGCTCATCCACGATCTGAAAAACGCCAACCCCAAGGCATCTATTTCCACCAAGCTGGTCTCTGAAACTGGTGTGGGCACTGTGGCTGCGGGTGTTGCCAAGGCAAAGTCCGATCATATCGTGATCGCCGGTTTCGACGGCGGCACTGGCGCTTCGCCCTTGTCGTCGATCAAACATGCGGGCAGCCCGTGGGAAATCGGCCTCGCCGAAACCCAGCAAACGCTGGTGCTCAACCAGTTGCGCGGCCGCGTTGCGGTGCAAGTGGATGGCCAGATGAAAACCGGGCGTGATGTGTTGATTGGCGCCTTGCTGGGAGCCGACGAATTTGGCTTCGCCACTGCGCCGCTGGTGGTTGAAGGCTGCATCATGATGCGCAAATGTCATCTCAACACCTGCCCGGTGGGTGTTGCCACGCAAGATCCGGCATTACGCAAGAAATTTACTGGCCAACCCGAGCACGTGGTCAATTATTTCTTCTTCGTCGCTGAGGAAGTGCGCGAACTTATGGCCAGCATCGGCATCCGCAAGTTCGAAGACCTGATTGGCCGCACTGATCTGCTGAACATGAAGGCCGGAATAGATCACTGGAAAGCCAAGGGTCTGGATTTCAGCCGTATTTTCCACCAGCCCAAGGTAGATGCCAGTGTCGCACGCCGCCACTGCGAAGAGCAGGATCATGGCTTGGCGAAGGCGCTGGACAACCAACTCATCGCTCAAGCCAAGGCCGCGCTGGAAAAAGGCGAAAAAGTAGTCATCGAAACGCCCATCACCAATACCAACCGCACTGCGGGCACGATGCTGGCGAACGCTGTAGCCAGCCGCTACGGCCAAACAGGCCTACCGGATGACACCATCACCGTGAAACTCACCGGCACTGCCGGTCAGAGCTTCGCGGCGTTCCTCGCTCAGGGCATCACTTTTGAACTCACCGGCGAAGGCAACGACTACGTCGGCAAGGGACTATGCGGTGGCCGCATCATCATCAAGCCGCCCAAGGCCTTCCGTGGTGTACCGCACGACAACATCATCGTCGGCAATACCGTGATGTACGGCGCAACCGGCGGCGAAAGTTATTTCAACGGCGTGGCTGGTGAACGTTTCTGTGTGCGTAACTCCGGCGCTTCGGCAGTGGTTGAAGGTGTCGGTAACCACGGTTGCGAATACATGACTGGCGGCACTGTGGTCGTACTGGGGCAAACCGGCCTCAACTTCGCTGCAGGCATGTCCGGTGGCGTCGCCTACGTGCTGGATGAAGATGGGTTGTTCAGCAAGCGCTGCAATCTGGGCATGGTGTCTCTGGAGAAAGTGGAGCACGTGGATAACATAGCGGAAGATACCGTACACCATCTGGGTCAGCCCGACGAAATTACGCTCAAGGCATTGATCGAGAAACATGCAGCCTATACCGGCAGCACGCGTGCCATCACCATCTTGGCCAATTGGAACGACTACTGCGGCAAATTCATCAAGGTCATGCCGAATGAATATAAGCGAGCTCTGATTGAGCTTGCCGAACAAAAACTGCTGGAGGCCGCTTAATGGGTAAGCCAACTGGATTTTTAGAGTTTGAGCGCCTGTCTGAAGGGTATCTGCCCGTCCCGGAGCGCGTAAAAAATTACAAGGAATTCGTCCTCCACCTGAGCGACGAAGAAGCCAAGGTACAAGGTGCGCGTTGCATGGATTGCGGCATTCCGTTCTGCATGAGCGGCTGCCCAATCAACAACATCATCCCGGACTGGAATGACTTGGTTTACAAACAGGACTGGAAACAGGCCATCGCCGTACTGCATTCCACCAACAACTTCCCCGAATTCACTGGCCGCATCTGCCCGGCACCGTGCGAAGCGGCATGTACGCTCAACATCAATAACAATGCGGTGGGCATCAAATCCATCGAACACGCGATCATCGACAAAGCGTGGGAGAACGGCTGGGTAGTCCCGCAACCACCCAAGGTCAAAACCGGCAAAAAAATTGCCATCGTCGGCTCCGGCCCGGCTGGCATGGCCGCCGCGCAGCAATTGGCGCGCGTCGGGCATGACGTGGTACTGTTCGAGAAGAACGACCGCATCGGCGGCTTGCTGCGCTACGGCATCCCTGACTTCAAGTTCGAGAAGTCGCACATCGACCATCGCATGGAACAAATGAAGGCCGAAGGCGTGGAATTCCGCGTCAACCAGAATGTAGGCGAAAATATCAGCGCCGACGAGTTGAAAAAAAACTTCGACGCCGTGTTGCTCACCGGTGGCGCAGAAGCGCCACGTGACCTACCGGTACCGGGGCGAGAACTGAAAGGTATCCATTTCGCCATGGAATTCCTCACCCAGCAGAACAAGGTTGTCGCGGGTGACAGCGTTCCCGACCAGATCAAGGCCACCGGCAAACATGTGGTGGTGATTGGCGGCGGCGATACCGGTTCCGACTGCGTAGGCACTTCCAACCGCCACGGCACGGCGTCCATCAGCCAGTTCGAAATCATGTCGCAGCCGCCGAAACAGGAAAACCGCGCGCTGACCTGGCCTAATTGGCCGATCAAATTGCGCACTTCCAGCTCCCACGAGGAAGGCTGTGAACGCGACTGGGCGGTCGTCACCAAGCGCTTCGAAGGCGAAAATGGCCAAGTTAAAAAGCTAATCGCCGCCCGCGTTGAATGGAAAAACGGCCAAATGCAGGAAGTTCCTGGCTCGGAATTCGAAATGCAGGCCGACCTGGTATTTCTCGCGATGGGCTTTGTCAGCCCGGTGCAGAAACTGCTAGATGCCTTCGGTGTGAACAAGGACACACGCGGTAACGCCAAGGCAAGCACCGAAGGCGATGGCTGCTACGCCACCTCGGTACCCAAAATCTTCGCCGCAGGCGACGTACGGCGCGGCCAGTCGCTGGTGGTCTGGGCCATCCGCGAAGGTCGACAGTGTGCAAGGGCTGTAGACGAGTTCCTGATGGGCAGCAGCACGCTGCCTCGTTAAGGTTTTAATTACCCGCGTATGAGCGCGGGTAGAAGCATCAACTTTTATTTGCGCTCATACGCGTTCATCGACGGTTAAATAATGACACATCTCAAGAACGACACCTTTCTGCGCGCCTTGCTGCGCCAACCTACCGAATACACTCCCGTCTGGATGATGCGCCAAGCAGGTCGTTACCTGCCGGAATACAACGAAACCCGCAAGCGTGCTGGTAGCTTCCTTGGTCTTTGCAAAAACCCGGATTTCGCTACCGAAGTTACATTACAGCCACTGGCAAGGTTCCCGCTCGATGCTGCCATTTTGTTCTCCGACATCCTTACCGTGCCGGATGCGATGGGCTTAGGGCTATATTTTGCCGAAGGCGAAGGTCCCAAGTTCGAGCGCCCGTTGCGCGAAGAATGGGAAATCCGCGACCTCGCCGTACCCGATCCACACGGCCAACTGCGCTATGTTATCGACGCCGTGAGCCAGATTCGCAAGTCACTAGATGGCTCTGTACCACTGATAGGCTTTTCCGGCAGCCCGTGGACTCTAGCGACCTACATGGTCGAAGGCCAAGGTGGTACTGATTTTCTCATCATCAAGAAAATGGCCTACGATCGGCCCGACTTACTGCATCACATTCTGGACATCACCACTCAGTCAGTCATCACCTACCTTAACGCCCAGATCGAAGCCGGCGCACAAGCCGTGATGATTTTCGACTCCTGGGGCGGCGCGCTGTCGCACGCGGCTTATCGCGAATTTTCCCTGCAATACATGGAAAAAATCGTAGCTGGCCTGACCAAGGAACGCGAAGGTCAACGCGTCCCTAGCGTTGTATTTACCAAAGGCGGTGGACTGTGGCTGGAAGCACAAGCTGACATTGGCGCAGATGCACTTGGATTAGACTGGACAGTGGACATCGGCGAAGCCAGAAAACGCGTCGGACAGAAAGTTGCGCTGCAAGGCAACCTCGACCCCGCCATCCTGCTTTCCAACCCGCAAACCATCGAGAAGGAAGTCGCCAACGTCCTGGCCAGCTATGGCAGTGGTGGCGGCCATGTATTCAACCTCGGCCATGGCATCACCCAGTACACCCCGCCGGACAACGCTGCTGTCATGATTGATGCCGTGCATCGCCTCAGCCAGCAATATCACCGTGAAAGCTAAGCCAGCCCGCACGGATCGCTCGTACAATAATCCTGTATAAAAAGGAAAACATGGCCGATCCTACATTTAGCCTGAACGAAGCTGACCGCCAGTTAGTCAGCACCTCCTAAAGTTTCAGGGGATTAGAATTGAGGACATGGATCACCTGCATCCCGGAGAGTACCGAAGAAGCCCTGCAGGTTGCCGAACGCGTGCGCTCCGTCATGGAACAAACACGAATCCAGATTAATTACGACACTGGCATCGAGCTCAGGATCACCGTCTCCATAGGCATAGCCGGCCTTGCATTAGGCGATGACATGGAAAAACTGCTTTCGCGCACCGACTAGGCGCTGTACCGTGCCAAGGATAATGGCCGTCAATAGGATTGAATCAAATTGACGAATAAATTGTACTGTTACTCAGTGCGGATTTAGTTATATCTCCAGCGGATCCACATCCAGCGACCAGCGCACTTTGGCTGCCAGCGGCAGGTTACGCACTTCTGGCATCCAGCTCCCCAGAAACTTCTGCAAGATATTGCGGCTCTCCGCCTGCACCAGCAAATGCGCGCGCTCCATGCCTTTGAGGCGCTCCATCTGCGGGCGTACCGGGTCGTAAACGGTAACTTTGGTAGCGATGTTGTGAGCAGCTTGTGACGCGCCGTTGAGAAACTCGCGCACCGGAGCGAAATGCGTGGCCTCGGCGCGCAACACGGCGAGGAAGGAATAGGGCGGGAATTCCACCAGATTGCGTTCTTCCAGCAAAGTCATGGCAAATTCGGCGTAGTCGTGGCGCTTGAGGGCATGGAACAAGGTGTGGTCAGGGAAAGCTGTCTGGATCAGCACTTGCCCCGGTTTGTCGGCACGCCCGGCACGCCCGGCGACTTGCATCAATTGCGCAAACAAGCGCTCGGCTGCACGGAAATCATGGCTGAACAGGGCGCTGTCGGTATCCACCACACCAACCAAGGTCAGGTTGGGGAAATCATGTCCCTTGGCCAGCATTTGTGTGCCCACTAGGATGTCCACGCGCTGACCGTGCACCTCGGTCATCATGTCCGCCAGCGCGCCTTTTCGCCTTGTGCTGTCACGGTCCACCCGCAGGATGCGGGCTTGCGGGAAGAGTTCACCCAGCGTGTTTTCCAGCCGTTGCGTACCTTGCCCTGTCGGATGCAGGTCGGGGTTGCCGCAGCTTGGGCATTGCTGCGGGATGCGTTCTTCGTGCCCGCAGTGGTGGCATTTGAGGCGATGCTGGCGCAGGTGCACCACCAACCGGCTGCTGCAACGCTCGCAGGGCGCCACCCAGGCACAGGAGGAACACAGCAGCACAGGAGAATATCCCCTGCGGTTGATGAACAGCAGGCTTTGTTCGCCTCGCTGCAGGCGTTCGTTCATGGCCGCGATCAAACCCGGCGTCAGACCTTCGCGCAGCATCGGGGTGCGCACATCCACAGTGATAATTTCGGGCAGTTGCGCTGAAGCCACCGCCCGCTGGCTCAGGGTAAGCAAGCCATAACGTCCGGCCTGGGCGTTTTGCCAGGTTTCCAGCGACGGCGTAGCGGAACCCAGCACGACCGGAATGCCCGCCTGTTGCGCCCGCACCACGGCAACATCACGAGCCGAATAACGCATGCCATCCTGCTGCTTGTAAGAAGCGTCGTGCTCCTCGTCCACCACGACCAATTTTAAATTTGGTATCGGCGTAAACACGGAAAGCCGCGTGCCTATGACGATGCGCGTCTGGCCCGATTCAGCCAGCCGCCAGTTGCGCAGGCGCTCGCCATCACTCATCTGGCTATGCAGGGACACCGTGCTTTCATGCGGGAAACGCGAACGGAAACGTGCTTCGAGTTGCGGCGTGAGGTTGATTTCCGGCACCAGCACCAGCACCTGCGCCTGTTGTTCCGCGAGCACGGCCTCCAGCAAACGCATGTAAACCTCGGTTTTGCCGCTGCCTGTGATGCCGTACAACAGCCATACCTTGAAACCTTGCAACTCGGCGGTCACTGCCGCCACAGCTTGTTGCTGATCTTCATTGAGCTGCGGTCTGGTGATATTTGTCGGCGCTGGGGCTGGCGGCAGATTTTCCAACTCTACCTGCTCCACCCAACCGTTGGTGATCAGCGGTTTGAGTGCTGTGCGCCAGCTATCAGTTAACGTCACGAGCATGGCTTCATCCAGTGCTTCAGCTTGGGACAGCGCCAGCCTGAGCTTTTTTTGCAGCTGGGCGCGTTTGGGCAATTGCTCCTCGGTAATCTCGCGCCCCGCTTCGGTCAGGCGATAAGCAATACGTTTTTCCGGCAATGCGGCACGGCCCTCGCGCAAGCGCGCTGGCAACGCGGACATCACTACCTGCCCCAGCGGATAGTGATAATAGTCCGAGCAGAACTTCATGATACGCAGCGCTTTGGATGAGAGTGTGGGATCACCCTTGAACACTTCGATAACAGGCTTCAGGCGGGCCGCAGGCACATCGGAATCTTTGCTTTTTTCCAGCACCATGCCCACCAGCTTACGCCGACCAAACAGCACCAGCACGCGCTGACCGACCTCAGCATGCAAGCCGCCATCGAGGTAATCAAACAGGGTGTCCAGCGGCACATCGAGCGCCACACGCAAAATACTCATAGGGTTGTCATCAAAAGGCTGGTTCTGGGCGTTATTGCAATGCAGTGAGCGCTGGAAAAAGTTAAAATACCGTTTTTTAAACAAAATCCATCTTGAAATCGCATCTTACCGAATTGCTGGCGCAAGCGGCGAAAACCGTTGCTCCTGACCAGCAAGACCTTTCCATCCAGTTGGATCGTCCAAAAACCGTACAACACGGCGACTTTGCGACGAATCTCGCCATGATGCTGGCGAAACCGTTACGCCAGAACCCGCGCGCCATTGCCGAGGCGCTGATCGAGGCGCTGCCACCCTCTGATTACGTCGCCAAGGTGGAAATTGCCGGGGCCGGGTTTATCAATTTTTTCTTGGCAGCGGCTTCCAAGGCTGGGGTGGTCAAAACCATTTTCGACCAAGGCGGGCAGTATGGCCACAACACTTCCGGCAACAAGCAAAAAATCCAGGTGGAGTTTGTGTCCGCCAACCCCACCGGGCCTTTGCATGTCGGCCATGGGCGCGGCGCCGCGGTGGGCGATTGCCTGTGCCGTCTGCTGGAAGCCAGCGGCTGGGATGTCACGCGCGAGTTCTATTACAACGACGCCGGGCAGCAGATAGATAACCTCGCCTTGTCCGTGCAATTGCGCTGCAAGGACATAGGCCCGGAAAACCCCGCCTGGCCGGAAGACGGTTACCGCGGCGATTACATCATCGATGTAGCCAAAGCCTACATGGCGAGGATCACCATCGACGCCGAGGATCAGCACATCGTAGGCAAAGGTGACGCGGAGGATACCGAGGCCATACGCCATTTCGCCGTCGCCTACCTACGTTGCGAGCAGGATCTCGACCTGCGTGCGTTCGGCGTACATTTCGACGTGTTCTCGCTGGAGTCGGCGCTTTACACCCACGGCAAGGTCGAGGACACGGTAGAAAGGCTCATTGCCAGCGGCCACACCTACGAACAGGACGACGCCTTGTGGCTGCGCACCACTGATTTCGGCGACGACAAGGACAGGGTGATGCGCAAGCGCGAAGGGGGTTATACCTACTTCGTGCCGGACGTGGCCTACCACCTAGACAAGTGGAACCGCGGCTTCAAGCGCGTCATCAACGAACAGGGCGCCGACCACCACAGCACCATTACCCGTGTGCGCGCCGGGCTGCAGGCGCTGGATGTGGGCATCCCGCAAGCTTGGCCGGATTATGTGCTGCACCAGATGGTGACGGTGATGCGCAACGGCGAGGAAGTGAAGATTTCCAAACGCGCCGGCAGCTACGTCACCCTGCGCGACCTGATAGACGAAGTGGGCTGCGACGCCACACGTTATTTCCTCGCGGCACGCCGCGCCGATTCACAACTGGTGTTCGACATCGACCTTGCCCGCGCGCAGACCAACGACAACCCGGTGTATTACATCCAGTATGCCCATGCGCGGATTTGCAGCGTGCTCGAACAATGGGGGGGCGACATCGCCAGCCTCCAACAGGCCGATCTCGGCCCGCTCACCACGGAGCACGAACTGGCGTTGCTGCAACGCCTCGCGGAGTTTCCGGAAACCGTGGCAAACGCGGCACGGGAACTTGCACCGCATCTGGTTGCCTACTATCTGAAAGAGATAGCAAGCGACCTGCACAGCTACTACAATGCACAACAGTTTCTGGTGGCCGATGAAGCCATCAAGCTTGCGCGGCTGGCGTTGATACTTGCTACCCGCAAGGTATTGCAAACCGGCTTGCACCTTCTAGGTGTAAGCGCTCCTGAAAAAATGTAAAAACAGAAACCCTGAAGGATTCATTCGTGGCACGCGACTACAAACCCGCCCCTCAAAAAAAGAAGCCCGCTTCCTCGGGCAGCCCGTTCCTGAGCGGCGTACTGGTCGGGGTTCTGCTCGGCATCGGCGCTTCTGTCAGCGTAGTCCTGCTGGTGCGGGATAGCGGCAGCGCCTTTGTCGCCAAATCCGCCACCAGCGGTACCAGCAGCGCTCCTGCTGAGACTGCCAAGGCAGACAACAACGCCAAGCCAGCCGCTGAAGCCGCTAGCCCGGTAAACACCAAGCCGGTCAAACCCCGCTTTGATTTCTATACCATATTGCCCGGCAGCGAAAAACAGGTCACGGAACAGGAAATCAAACAGGCCCAAACGGCCAAGTCGGAAACCGAGCAGATCAGCGGTGACAACTACTTCCTGCAGGTAGGCGCGTTCCAGACCGAACAGGAGGCCGATAACATGAAGGCCAAACTCTCCCTGCTGGGGCTCGAAGTCGTGATCCAGACCGCCACCATTCCCGACAAGGGCGTTTGGCATCGGGTGCGCGTAGGACCGTTCAGCCAGATTGAGGAAATTAACAAGGCACGCACCTTGCTAGTGAAGAACAGTATTGACTCAACCCTGCTGAAAATTCACAGCAGCACTCCCAACCAATAATTTTCCATAGAGGATCTTAACCATGAAACTCCTGCTGGCCGCTTTGTTTGCCCTGATTTCCTTCACCGCTTCGGCTGATCCGCAACCCGGCGTTGAATACAACCTGACGCAACAGATCATACCAACTGACAATCCGGCCAAGGTCGAAGTAGTTGAGTTGTTCTGGTACGGTTGCCCGCATTGCCATGATCTGGAACCTATTCTCAACACATGGGTGAGCAAGCTGCCCAAAGATGTCGTGTTCAAACGCATTCCCGGTATACCACGCCCTGACTGGGTACCAGCCGCCAAAGCGTGGTATGCCTTGGAAGCACTGGGGCTGACCGAAAAACTGCACGGCGCTTTCTTTGACGCCATTCACAAGCAGAAAAGCGTCAAACCAAATGACGACGCTGGCATTATTGACTGGATCGCCAAACAGGGCGGTGTAGATCACAAGAAAGTGGAGGAAGCCTACAATTCCTTCTCCTCCAACACCAAGATCATGCGCGCCAGTCAAATCTTCCGCGCTTCGGGCGCCACGGGCGTACCGACCCTGCTGATCGAAGGCAAATACATCACCGGCCCCACAATGGCTGGCGGCGGCCTGGAATCGCTCAAGGTAGCGGATTACCTGATCGAAAAGGCTCGCAAGGAAAAAGCAGCCAAGTAATAACAACTCCTTCAACCAAACGCTGATACAGATATATAGAGGCTTTTTGGTTTTTTCACATCTGTGAAAAATTAGAATGTTTTCACAGATGTAGGATTTTCGTCACTTAATCTGGGATCCTACTAATGGTAGGTTCTCAGAATTGATGAAAAATTTCCTCTATAAAAATCAACGTCTTTTTCATTTATTTCGAATCTGTTTTCCCGAGACTTTACGGAATTCGTGAAAATATCGTACATAAGTTTCGGAAATACTGATAATTCTCTACATCCATCACTGCTGATGGGCACCTTCTTGTGGCAAGCTTTCTGTACCATCTTCCGCAGGCTTGTGGCAGTGGCCGCGTTTGCAGCAGCGGCCATGAAAATTACCGAACAGGATTTTGCTTAACACCAGCAGTCCTACTCCCTGCATGAAGCCGATGGGCTTCAACCCGGCAATTTCTGGCAGCAGCCAGTTCCACAACCACATCACTACCCATCCCGCAGCAGCAGTGCCGACCATGCCCAGTGCCGCATATTTCATGCAGCGGGCTTTGCAGCTGGATTGACTTGGTTTGCTGCATTTGTTCATGGTTTACTCCTCACGTTGATTAATCATTAAGAACGGAACATCTCGTGTGTTTTCTTTAATCGGCTGTGCAACTGTAGTACAGCGTATCGTTTGCGCGATAGCAGGGTGTTGACGCTGACACCGGTTTCCAGTGAAATTTCCTTAAAGCTGCGGTCTTCCAGTTCATGAGCGACAAATACCTCGCGTTGCTCATCCGGCTGATCTTCCAGAGTGCAGTTAATTAGTGCTTAACATCGGCTGCCATTACAAACAAACTTCTGTTCACCAACGCATCACTAACAAGTGTCTTAGGGTTTGGATATACAAGCCTCTCGCGATTATTGCCAGAGATGCCAATAGAACGATTCAAATCCAACAGGATTTCTGTAGAGTCAGGGTTTACTCGGTATTCCTGAAATGTTCTTGCAGAGATGGGTTGGAGGCCGATGAACATTAGTTCGTATACGTTTTTTAGACTACCGTAACGCCCGTATTCAATCACATTGCCACATATGATGTCTTGAGCCTGCTCAAGACGTATTCTACGCTTACACTTCTCTTCAAAATCCTTATCGTCAATAGATGGAATTTCTGACAATGCAGGGCCACGTAAATAAACTGTTGGAGGGACGTGACTTTTGATAATGGAGTGGTCAATTTCAGTGACACGCCGGGCTCTCCACCTGCTAGCAGCCACATAAACAACCAACTTACCAAGTTCTGCTAAGTGCAAGATATCGTCAAGTGCAGAATTGCTGGGTTCTGAAGCTTCATCAATCTTCAAGGCAAGTCGGGCGTTCATAGCATTCTCCATACCTGAAATACATGATGCTGTTTTACATAGCCTCAGGAGGTCAGCTTTTTTTCAGGAGCCCTTTCATTCTCCAAGCTAAAACCTGCCCTGCCTTAGAGGCACTTTCTTCCTGTTTATCTACACCATTAACACCCGCATCTTCCCAGTGCGCATAGGTTTCTTCGTTCGCGCACAGCAGATTATCAGGAGCTAATTTAGCCAAAACCCCGCAATGTAATTCATCAAGAATAACCATGATGTAGCTCCTTAATAAAAAGAAACGTTTGGCCTAAGCTTCCCCTCTGTCATTCAAATTCACCGCATAATCGGCAAACTGATGAGCATATTGATCCGCGAGATCGCGTTCTTCGTATGTGTAACCACCGGTCAGTTCAACCTCTTCACCGGCAAGATTTTGCCAATGCTCTACCAACTGAGCTGAAGGCACTAATAAGTGACTCCTGATGCCGCCAGCCTGCCTAATGGCTTTTCTGGCATGCTGTCCTGTTGTTGTAATTTGAGACATATCATCCTCCATTCGTAGCACTGAAACACATGCATAAATCAGGCCAGAATTTGGGTTGGAATTTCTGAACCCTCTGTAATTTATTAACGGCTTAAGCAGCGTTAGGTTGAATTAGCACAGCCAGAATAATTCAATTAGTGATGTCTACTTATGGCAGTTAGCTGTCTGATCCGTTGTATTTTATAGGTCACGCCCATGTCTTTGTGTAAATGCATTCCAAATTGAGTAGGTAGTTCCAAG
>Ga0265327_10003069_pt1 | contig 16490 bp, 15 predicted proteins | sample 41621metaG_FD_202089 | JGI IMG/M metagenome (GOLD analysis project Ga0265327, IMG submission 202089) | Rhizosphere microbial communities from Carex aquatilis grown in University of Washington, Seatle, WA, United States - 4-16-21 metaG | ecosystem: Host-associated > Plants > Roots > Rhizosphere... | reverse complement strand
TCAAACAACAATAAGTGCTTTTTGTATCTAATGGGGAGAAAATCTAAGGGAAGTAAACGCTCCGCAAGGAGCATGTTTTATTTTAATATAAAACGGTCGGTCGCTTCTTAGGTTAACGACTATGGTGAGGAGACCAACCACGTCGAGAGATTTTTTCATTCTATTTTTGGAAACACCACTTTCTAATATGTAACTGTTTATATCATTTTCACCGGATTGGCGTAGAGGATTTCATAAAAGGAATCTTGAAATGGAATAGTAAGTTAACAATCAATAAATATTACTTGATTAATAAACTGAATAAAAAATGATGGGATGTTATTGATACAAACACTTACATGTTAAAATGCACTGTTTCCAGTATTATTTTGGAAACAGTGCATTCTAACATATACAAAGTTGATTAACAATCAAGTAAAATAATATTGTCATGCATTTAGGTATTTTTGTGATATTGCAGGAACATTACTATTAACATATACTACGTTGATAAATAATAACGTGAGATAAAATATTTATGCATTGAAAATATTCCTTTTGATATTGCAGGAAACACTACCTTTTAACATATACTACGTTGACTAATAATCATGTGAAATTAATCATTATGCATTTTAAAAGTAGATTTTCGAGGATAGTAGACGGAATTTTCTTATCAATGAATTGCATCTTTGAACCTAAAATCGTTTTTAGTCAAATTTTCGGATGGCGACCATTAGAAAATTTGTGGATAATAAGGTTGCTGGTATTGGGTTTTGGACTGCTCAGAGATTGTTGAGGACCGATTAAAGAACTCAAATACGATTTTGGGCTATGGCACAGGTTCTGTTAGTCGGCAGCCTTGCGATTATACTTGCTTCTCAACTCATTTGCTCTTTTGATAAATTCCTTACCACACTCTTTTAATTTCGAATATTAAACACCCCAACAACCGCGTTATCTTTAATAGGTACTTGATAACCCGTGTCTGTGCGCCCTCTTTTTTGCGCTTGCATACTGTTTCTATTGCTGCTTTTCACTCAATGTGAAAAGGGAAAGCCAGTTGCGGTTGTAAGGGCATTTTATTATTGGAAGTCCGCAGAGTGGTACGGCATCAACTATGAAAGCGACCAGGTTCTCTCCCGTCTCAAGGTGGGCAAGCTTTATGTCAAGATGTTTGAAGTAGAGCCGAGTAATCTTATGGGGCCTATCCCTGCAGCGAAGACCGGGCTGAGGAGCCTGCCTCGCCGGGCGGACAGTGTTCACTATACCCAGGAAATAGTACCGGTAATATTCATCAGGGATGAGGCGTTAACAGGTTTGAGTCCGCAAGGTGTTGACTCGCTGGCAGACAATATCAATTTCCTTACCAATAAATACCTCGACCGTATGCATAATGGTGGCTACGTTGAACATGAACCGTATTTATACCGGGAACTACAGCTCGACTGTGATTGGACGGAAAAGAACAAGTCGTCCTATTTCTCGCTGTTGAAAATCTTGAAGACAAAATCAGGTAAGCGGATATCCTGTACGCTGCGGCTGTATCCATTCAAGTTCCGGGAACGAATGGGGATTCCTCCAGTTGATCGCGCCATGCTGATGTGCTATAATCTGCTTAACCCAGTGGCCAATGTGGACAAGAACACTATCCTTTCGACAAAGGAACTGGAGGCCTACCTGGGAAGAAGAAGGGATTATCCAGTACCTCTGGACATCGCCCTACCTGCCTGGTCGCAGGCGCAACTTTATCGTTACGATCATTTTGTGCAGACAGTTCATGCTGATGATATTACATACGCATCTGTGCTAAAACGCATTAAACCCTATTGGTACGAAGTGTTGCACGATACGACGATTGGCGATGCTTATATCCGCGCAGGTGACCTGATCAAGTATGAATCAGTGAGCGCAGCTGATCTCCTTAAGACTGTGGCACTGCTACGGTCGCACATCAACCTTCCCGATACAGTTACAGTCGCTTATTTTCACCTTGATGAAAGCCTGTTAAACAGGTACACTTATGAAACTCTGGATAGCGTGTATCGCTCTTTTGGCCGTTAGTACCCCGAAAGCTCTGGCTTGCGGCTTTTATCCATTTAATGAGGATGTCCGTTTTCATTTACTCGAACCCAATGCGTTTGGCTATCGGGATTTCGCCCCATTTTGCTTTACTACTCAAAGGTTTGCCGAAGTACCCGAGCTCGCTCCTAAAGCTGATACCCTGGTAGATGGCAATATCCTGCAATGGGGGGAATATTGCAGAGGTAAGGTGCTCACCGCAGATATTGCCACTGCGGTCTATGAGCTTCCTTTTTATGAATTTGATGATCATGCTCATAGCACCAATCCTATGGTTTGCTATCTGCAGGCAAAACATGATACCGCCGCACTTTATTATTTGAGATTTGCCAAGCAGGTGGAAGGATACAATAGCTTTACTGCCGACCCCTGGGAGCGCACGGAGAATGCTACGTTACCCATGCAACAGAAGAAGATTGAAGAGGCGATAGCCCAAGCTATGAAAAGCCGCCACAGCGAATTGCAGACTCGATACGCATTCTTGGCAATTCGCATGGCCTACTATAATAGTGATACAGCGACGGCGAAGGCCATATGGCGCAGATTCTTTGAAAAACGCAGACTGCACTGGACCATTGATTATTGGGCGATGCACTTTCGTGCATTGTCTGAAGGGGATAGCGCTTTGAGGAATTATTATGCAGCCCAAGTGTTTTACCATGCACCAGACAAGCGGAAGCAGATTTTCCAGTACTACACGAAGATACCAGTCAAAGAGTACCTGCACTACGCGAAAAATAATAAAGAGTGTGCGGCGGTCTGGCTGTATGAGGGCGTTCACAATCCCGGAAGGGCTTTGCCGGAGATTAAAGCCATGTGTCGATATGCGCCTCACGATCCTGCATTGGGCTTTCTACTTCTCAGGGAAATGAGTAAGCTGGAAGATTGGATATATACACCCACCTATACCTATTTCAGCCCCACTCTGCGCGAAGACCGATGGGAGGAAAATAAAGTGCCGCGGAACTTCAGGAATGTACCCCGTGATCGCGCTTACGCTGCCGAGCTGCGCCACATTGTTACGACGCATGCTGTTTGCAATAGGGAGAATTCCGCGCTATGGCAACTTTCCAGTGCCTATCTCGCGGCAATAGCCCACGAATATTCAACTGCACTTCATATACTAGCAAATGTGCACGGACGAGACCGCAATATGGATCTGGCGGAGCAAGTGAAGATGTTCCAGACCATCTGGACCATTGCTGAAGCTCCGGGTGGAAAGGCGATTATTCCCAATTGGGCACATCGCCTGATTATGGATCTGAGCAAAACGGGAAACAACCGTTTCCTATTCGCGGTGGCCAGGGAGCTGGAGATGCATGGTAACACAACTGATGCAGCACTGGTTTTCTCAAGGGTGAATAATCAGGATGTGGCTCAGGAGCTTGTTGGTGACGGAGGAACGGGCGAAGTATATTGGAAGTCCCGCAGGCATATACGGCGGCTATCGATGGATTTCTTCAGCGATTACTACTTGTACATCGATATGCAGTACACCCCTGACCAGTTGGCAGCCATGCTGCGTGCTATTCCCCACACTTTGCAAACAGACAGTTTTGAGTGCTGGAAATATGCAACAGTTATGCGCGACCGTGACCGACTACAGGATATGTTAGGTACCAAATACATCCGGCGCAATGATCTGCCAGCTGCGTTAAGCGCCTTTTATAAGGTGGATGCGCAACTCTATACTAATCCGAATTATGGGTTCAAGGTTTGCCTCGCCGCAAATCCTTTTTATACCAATTTTTATAATGAGCATACACCTACTACTGCAGATACGGTGGTTTACACCAAGGCTGGTATTACCCGGAAGATGATTGAGTACCTGAGCCTAGCCGAAAGCCCTGCTACGAAGAACCGTAGCTATTACTATTACCTTGCTGCCACCGCCTACCTTAATATGACTCAGTACGGGAACTCGTGGATGATGCGGCGTTATTACTGGTCGGCTAATGGGGATCCAACCGGCTTTGAGGATGACGCTGAATACTTTGGTGCTCAGCTTGCTAAACAATATTATTTGCGGGCGAAGGCTACGGCAAAAAGCCCAATGGCTGCTGCCTTATGCCTGCGGATGGCAGGAAGATGTGAAAAGTATGCACTGCTGTCCGATGACGAACATAGTGGCTATTATAATGATGATACTGACCACCGCCTATTTGCCAGCAACAAGTATTGGAAGCAGCTCATGCGGGAATACCCGGAATATGCGGAGGAGATGTTGTCAAATTGTTTATCGTTTGAGCGATATTATGCGGGGATGAAGTAAGAGTAATGAATTGAAATTGTGTCTTGATATTGCCTGGTTTACTCATTTTAATATGGGATTCAGGTTTTAGGCTTGCCGACAGGTAGATTATTGTAGTTTGAGAAACTACTATCAGAAAAAATAAAACAATGCAACAAGTAGGAATACAAAGAAAGTGGCGTCTTGTATATGCAACATTTCTTTTTCTGTTGTTGTGCACATCAAATCAAACAAGTATCGCGCAGAGTATTAGTGGTACTTTGACTTCACTTACAGACCAAATTTACAATCTGAGCTACGCAAAAGATACTTGTCCGGATAAATGGTGCTGGCAGCATATTTATGATTCTTTGCTTCCTATAGTTGTACGCGAAAAAGTTCAGAGTGACATCGCAAGATCAGGCTATTACTATCCATCGCGTTTTGTAAAATTGAAAGAGTCACCTACTTATCATTATCTACTTGCGTCAAAGTATCGGATCAGCCTATTCTCATTCAACACTGGCTGTGTAAAGGAACCCTGGTTTGAAACCTTTGATTCGCTCAATTATGTAAGCATTCTGGATAAGTATGGGCCCGGATTTTTTATTCAGAAGAAGAAGACTGCCGATAGCCTGGATCGGCTTGGATTAGGATTACAAATGCCGTTTATTATAAACCAAAGGCATACATTAAGGCTGATTCAAAACAAATGCCACTTGCTTGATAGTTTGTTTAAAGTAAATCCTGATGACAAATTTCACTTGTTTGTTTTGAAATTTCAAAGTGGCAAACTGGTCAATATTAGTGCCTGCCAAAATAATTTTGCCGGAATCTGGGAAGATTTCAATCAGAATGGATATGCTTTCAGTCTTGAAAAGATGCTCAATGAGCAACATTGGCATCTTCCAACTTTTAAAGGAGTGCCTATCGATATTACGTTACTCTTTAACCTGGATACCGGAGTTTGGAATATTCGAAGTTTACCATGTCAAATGAGCAACTAAGCCATTTGAATTGTTTAAGGTTTTTTTACAAATAGAAGCTTAGAAATGGCAAACTCTTTTCCTATGATGAAAATGAATATCGCCTCAATTTCCTTGATCGCTATATTTCTGTCACTAGCTTGCTCTCCGCGAAGGGTGCATCTGGTTTTAGACAAAGAGCAGATTCTATCATTGGCTCAGTTCAATAAGCTTGATAGCTTATTTCTGGAACACGAAAAGAAAACGACGAATGAAATAGTTTTAGTGACCACGAATGATTATGGAAAGGACTCAAATATTATAGATTTTGCGAAAAATTTTGGCAACAAAGTTGGTGTGGGCAAAAAAGGCAAAGACAATGGTGTTGTAATTGTCTATTGCAGATTACGTCATGAAATCAGGATGGGCACTGGTTTGGGAACCCAAAGAGTTCTGACAGACAAGATCGCAAAGAAAATCATTGACAGCCTTATGCTGCCGGAATTTAAAAATGGTGAAATCTTCAACGGGCTGTGGAAAGGCAGTACAGCTATTGTTTCCTTTCTTGAACGGCCTGAAAACAAGATTCAATAATGGTGTGTCAATTCTCCCCCAAAAAGCATTGTATTCATTTAACCATATTGTTTTCTGGTGTATTTCAACATTCTCGGCTCTGTTGTATATAGTATTCCATTTTAGTTCATGATAGTGCCGTTAATTTTTTAATGATTCTGAATCCCCGGAAAAATATTGGATACTGCTTGGGTTGTGATTAGTTTAGTACCAAAGCATTACGGTCCATGAACGCATCGACTTCTTCCATAGCAACTTCCGTCTCTGCCTTTCATAAACAGATCAAGGCCGCCGGTATGCTGATCGCCATTGGCATCGTATTCGGTGACATCGGCACCTCGCCACTTTACACCTACACGGCACTTTTCAAACCGGGTGAAGCAATCAATGCCATGAAGGCATTAGGTGTTCTGAGCTGCGTCATCTGGACATTGACCCTGCAAACAACTATTAAATATGTACTCATTACCCTTCAGGCTGATAATAAAGGGGAGGGTGGCATCTTTTCGCTCTTTGCACTCATCAAAAAATATTACAAACGCTGGGTCATCGTGATTGCCATTATCGGCGGATCCTTTCTGGTAGCAGATGGCATCATTACGCCACCGATATCGGTTGCTTCGGCCATTGAAGGATTAAGGGCAATCGATCCACATATCCATACCGTACCGATTGTCATCGCCATTCTCATTTTTCTCTTTACGATTCAACAATTCGGCACCCAGCAAATCGGGAAGATTTTCGGACCCGTCATGATGCTTTGGTTCACCTTCATCGGGACCATTGGTGCTGTGGCATTAAGTAAGGATTTTACAGTACTGCGGGCCTTAAATCCAATGTATGCTTACGATCTCCTTACACAATACCCGAAAGGATTCTGGTTGCTTGGTGGCATCTTCCTCTGCACTACTGGTGCGGAAGCCATGTACAGCGATATGGGCCATGTCGGTCGCAATAATATCCGGGTGAGTTGGGCTTATGTAAAGCTCACCCTCATTCTTTGCTATGCCGGCCAAACCGCCTGGCTCCTCAATGCGGGCAGCGCAAACGAGCTAAGCCCTTTTTATAATATCGTTCCTAAAGCGATCTACATTCCTTCTGTAATTCTTTCTACGCTCGCCACTATCATTGCAAGTCAGGCACTGATTTCAGGCTGCTTCACGCTGGCCAATGAAGCCATTCATCTCGGCTTCTGGCCCCGGCATAAAATCATTTTTCCAAGCAATATTCGTGGTCAGCTTTACATCCCCTTCTTCAATTGGGGGTTGTTGATTGCTTGTATCGGCATGGTGCTCTACTTCCGCGAATCCGGTGCGATGGAGGCTGCATTTGGATTGTCCGTGACACTCACGATGCTCACGACCACGATGCTCATTGCATTATGGTTAAGGGCCCGCAGAAAACCGATGTGGATGGTAGCCGGTATTACATCACTATTCCTGAGTGTGGAAATTTCTTTCCTTGTTGCCAACCTGCAAAAGGTCGCGAAAGGTGGTTGGATTATGTTGATTGTCGGTGCGTTTCTTACCACCATCATGCTGGTATGGCGCAGTGGCCGATTGCAGCAACAAAAACTCGTTAAATTCAAGGACCTAACGCCAAAATACCTGGAGCGGCTTGCGACATTGAGTCATCATCAGGAACTACCGAGCTATGCTACGAATCTGATCTACCTGACGGCTTCCGGTTCTTGCAAGCAAGTTGAAAATAAGATCCTGGATTCCATTTTCAATAATCCGATCAAAAAGGCGGACGTGTATTGGTTCCTGCATGTGGAGATAGACAATGAGCCTTACACCATGGAATACCATACGGAGACGCTGGCAAAGAATGACGTGTATTACGTAACCTTGAAATTGGGTTTTCGGGTGGCTCCTCGTGTGGATTTATTCTTCCGGACGATTGCCGGAACGCTCATTCAAAGTGGGGAGCTGGAACTGGAGCAGAATGCTATCATGGAGTTTGCTGCTGCCAATATGGGTGATTACAAATTCGTTGTGATTAACTCCTACCTCTCGTTTGACAACAATCTGCCTTTCTGGAAAAGCCTGCTGATTCGCAGCTATTACAATTTGAAATCAATCGGAATCAAGGAGGATGAAAATTATGGGCTCGATACCAGCAATGTGGTTTTTGAAAAATACCCGCTGGTATTCACCAATATGCAGAGTGTGGAATTGAAGCGGACCTGATTTCCTGAATTTCAGGGTTCATTTCCTGATCATTTGCCTTTATCCCAAAATTTCGAGGCGGCAATCCTTACTTAGTTGATTTTTGTGGAAAAATGGAATGATTCGTTGACAATGAAAATGCTTTGCAGTACCAGCGCAAAAGGCCTCAAGGCCTGCTTGTCTGAAGTAAATGCAACCCCCCAGCCTAAAGGCGTGGGGCAACTTTTAAGAGATCTGAAGTACCCTCTAAAAATGGTGATGCGCAATTGGCATCTGCATTTTCATTGATTGTAGGATTCAAGATAGTTGCCCGCTCCTTTAGGGTTCCGCGCCGTAGCAGTGCGAAGGAGGGCCGGGGTTGAAAAGGCCCCCTTTTATAAGGGGGCCTAATTGGGAAATAAGCAGGTATTCGGTAAAACTTCTTCTGTATACAACCTGAAGGAACATCCATTAATGCCGCACCTCAAACAAACTACTGAAGCTCTTTCCATCCCCACTAGCTCGAATAATGTACATGCCGTTAGCCAAACCACTTGTGGCGATATCAAATGCATCTTGGGAATTGGTCGTTACTGAACGGACCATCCGCCCCAGTGGATCAATAATCTGAATCAGGCCGGAATTGAACTGAACCGGAATGGTAATATGCAGGTTACTAGTTGCCGGATTTGGACCAAAACTCAGCAGTGCACTGGCATTGACACTTGGTACACCCGTTGCTTTCTGAACCGTAAAGGTGCCGGCCATATTCGGAGCATGCGGTGTGCACTGGTAAGTATATACCCCTTCCACCGTAACCTTATAATTGAATAAAGGAGTCGTTGTTTCAATCGGACTATTCCAGCTTGACGCTCCTGTCGGCACAGTCAGACTGGTGGTCGTATGCGCACCATTGATCCATACCCATTGAACCGTATCACCAACAGTTACTGTTGGGAGACTCGATGGGGTAAAGGAGAAATTAGCCACCTGGACCGTCCAGATCTTGGCAGATAAAGGCATGGTTAGCAGCAGTGCTGCAATGATTGGTAGCAATTGTTTCATGAGTGTGATGTTTGTTTATTTGATTAATTGTGATCCGGCAAAAATATTTTGTTGGTTTATTTAGGTTCGAACGTCACCAGCATCTGGTGACCCGTATGATCATGCTTTAATTGGATTTGTGCTGACGTATTGATCACTACTTCCCATTCTTCATCCAGCATTTCCAGCATATCATCAGCCCCGGTAATCGTCAGGATGAATTGCTGATTATGCACATCCGGAATTATTCTCCAGGTACCAGTTACGATATTAACCCCCGTGTTTACTTCCAACACCGAATTGGGTTTGAATGAGAACGTATAACCGTTCAGATGCTTGGTCATGAGCGTATCATTATGCATGAAATAGCTCACCACCCAGTTATTCTGTGTTGGAGTCGTCGTATCACTCTGGCTGACTGGAACGACATCGTCTACAAATGGCTCATGTCGGCAACCAATGGAGCAGGCAATCAGAAAACAGGCAGTCACAAAAATTGAAGTAAAGAGTGCCCTCATTTATGGAATATTTAGGTAGTTAATCCAATTGCACAGGCAAAGAATTCATGCCATCGATCCGGCTCGAATAGATGTAATCTCCCGTTTATATTGAAAAGTAGCAAAGTACACTTCACAAATTGACAATGCTTTTACAAAATGATGTTGGTACATGGATTGGTGGTTTATCTGCATCTGGCCCCTTCCACCATGTCAAATCCAAACCACACCATCAAAAAAAAATGCCCCGGGATTTGATCCCGGGGCATTTTAAAAAGTCAAGTTCAAATCGACTACCAAACCTGCGCACGAATGCTATCAGCACGATACATCTTGTCACCCGGTTTGATTGAAAATGCGGTAAAGAAAGGCGGGAAGTTGCTCAACGGACCATTGCAACGCAGCTCATTCGGAGAATGTGGATCGGTCATAATGCGACGGGCCAATTCTTCCGGACGAGTGTTACTCCTCCAAACCTGAGCCCAGCTCAAGAAGAAACGCTGATCACCTGTGAAGCCATCGATCTTCTTGTCGCTCTTGCCTTCTTCGGTCTTCTTGTAGGCCTCATAAGCAATGGTAACACCACCCAGATCCGCCAGGTTCTCACCTTCAGTGAGCTGACCATTTACATGGACGGTATCCAGAATGGTGTAATTATTGAACTGGCTCACCACCATATTGGCACGCTTCACGAAATTGGCTGAATCTGCAGAAGTCCACCAGTTTTTCAGGTTGCCTTCCACATCATACTGACGGCCCTGATCATCAAATCCATGGGTCATTTCGTGGCCGATCACGGCACCGATACCACCATAATTCACCGCATCATCCGCATCATCCGAGAAGAATGGATATTGCAGGATACCAGCAGGGAATACGATTTCATTGAATGCAGGATTGTAATACGCATTTACTGTCGGTGGTGTCATACCCCATTCCGTCTTGTCAACGGGCTTACCCAGCTTAGACATGTTGTAATTATATTCCCAATTGGAAGCAGCAAAAATATTAGCTGCATAATTGTTCGGAACGATCTTCATACCATCATACTTCTTCCAGTTGTCGGTATAGCCAATCTTCTTCATGAAGCCATGTAGTTTGGTCAGTGCTTTATCCTTGGTTTCCTTTGTCATCCAGTCGAGTCGATTGATGCGGTCGGCATAGGTTGCTTGCAGGTTATTCACCAGGTCCAGCATGCGTTTCTTGGCTTCTGGTTTGAAATGCTTATCGACATACAATTGACCCAGCATATCGCCAACAGAGCCATCCACTACACCAAGGACTCTTTTCCACCGAGGTTTTTGTACTTCCTGACCACTTAATGTCCGGCCGAAGAATTCAAAGTGTGGCTGATCAAATGTAGAGCTCAGGTATGGGCTCATATCCATCACCATCTGAGTCTGGAGGTATTTCTTCCAAGTAGCCAGAGGCGTAGCTTTCAGTTGCTTCGCGATCTCTGCGAAGTAATTCGGTTGGCCAACGATGCAGCTATCCTGATTCACGATTTTCAAGTCGCTGAATACCCCTTTCCAGTCAACACCTGGTGTCGTTGCATTCAGACCAGCAATACTCAATTTGTGGTAAACGTTATAAGGGTCGCGTTGTTCTACACGAGTCATACTGGCTCCGGCCAATAATTCTTCCAATTTGTACTCATCAGCGGCATCCTTGGCGGCTGAACTATCCCCCATCAGGCCCATCAGCTTGACCAGGTATTGCTTGTAGCCATCACGGATCTTAGTGCTTCTGGCATCCGTTTTAAAGTAGTAGTCACGATCCGGCATTCCCAGGCCACCCTGATAGAACTGGCAGATCTCCTTGGTTACATTCTTATCATCCGGAGAAATACCAAAGTTGAACAACGGATTCAAACCCATGGTGTGCTCCAGGGCAACTTCATGCAGGATACCATTCGCATCAGTAATGGCATTGATCCGATCCAGATGTTCCTTTAAAGGCGTGAGACCTGCCTTTTCAATATTGGCACTGTCCATACCGCTCTTGTACAGATCACCTACCATTTGTTCTTTGGAGCCAGCAGCACCGGTTTTGGAAGCCGCATCATCCATAAGCTCATGAAGGGCCTTGTAGTTGTTCTCCTGTAGTTCGCCGAATGAGCCCCAACGAGTCTGATCAGCCGGAATCGGGTTCTTCTTCAACCAGGTCCCATTCGCATAGAGATAGAAGTTATCCCCCGGACGAACGGTTGTATCAATATTGGCAGGATCGAGAAGTTTTTTGGCTTCCTTACCTCCAGCATTCGAGTTAGTATCCTTGCAGGATGCTAAAGCGAATAGTGCCGTAACGGCAAGCATGGCATGCTTTATATTCATTTAATTTCTTTTAGAATCGGCAAAGGTATCATGGAATGGCCTAATTTAATAGGGCAGCAAAGGGGGGACTTTTAAGCGTTGATTTTGCTGATTAAAAGATTTTGGTGCAAGTATTGTACTAAGCGAATCCTTAGTAACTATTCTTGGGTAATGGTTTTACCTGTGCCACACCGGCTACCAGGTATATTTTCCCGGTATCGGTATCCTTGCAACGAATACGGGTTCTTAGATTCTCCAGCTTTTCAAAACGTCGGCCACTCAATTCGAAGATGGCGCCTATGGCAATTTCATCCGCATGTAACAGGCCTTCATCGCGTACATCAAACTTTGCCAATGCCTTGTAAAGCCGGGCATCGGTGCAGGTACTTGCTGCCGGATTCCGTAGATATGCCTGTAAAGCCTGTTCCACAGGTTGCGGGAAAATGTTTTTGCCCAGGAAGGGTATCAGTACTTTTTGAAATTCCAGTTTCCACTCCTTGCCGTGAGGACTGACATTTCGGGTATGATGAATATGCGTGGTCAGGTGGGCAATTTCATGGAGTAGGGTGATCAAAAAGCTATAGCAGTTCAGGGTGGCATTTACAGAAATGCGGTGGTAAGGCTCTTGTCGGGTTGGGGCGCGATAATCACCCAATCGGGTTTCGCGGTGTCGTGTCAATGTCAGATGCACCGGGTATTGCTGCAAATAAGGTATAACCCCCTCAAAGGTATTGGGCGGTAAGAAGCGTTGCAGGCCTTCCAGTGGGTGTTCCTGTTTAGCCATTCGTGGCGGGTTTAGCTTCCTTGTTTGGTTTGTTTACTGAAATAAATGGTCTCAACCGTGGTGTAAACAATATAAATACCAAACATTACAAAGAGGGTTGGCCGATGCATATGCTCTCTATTAATCAATGCATAGGCAAGAACACCAATAATGCAAATAAACAGCCGGAGCATGGTGGCTCCATAGACACCCCGGACAAATACCTGCGCCCGTTCGGTCGCTTTTTTGCGCATCATGGCCCAACTTCCAATCGACAATAGGAACAGGATCAAATTCGCTACGACAAGCGCTACATAATCGTATTCTACATGGGCATTGTGGAATAAGCGCAGTAAAATATTTATCACGACAAAAATGATCAATAATCTGATCGGTAAACGGGCCTTCATAACTCTGGTTGGTTCAATGTTCGGATCAGTTTCCATAGAAAATATGCGAGTGCAATTACAGGTAATAAAATGACAAAAAGGGCCTTCACTTGAATCCACTGATCTAATTTTAATCCGCCCCATACACCGAGCCCCAACATGACCAATAACTGAGTACCCAGGCTGGTGTATTTCAATATGGCTGCGGAGCGCTTATTATCGTTTGGATTTGGCATGTGCTTTATCTTGTTTTACGGCCTCGATCGCCTGATTCTTGATATCCGCAGAAGCTGGCATAATGCTTTCCTGGGAGCTATTGATCAATTCAGGACTCAATTGGGTGGTGTCCCGTGTATGTTCATCCTTTGCGCCGATTACCGCAGCTATCTGCTCTGCTTTTTGCTCACCGGCCTGCACCATGTTAGCCAGCGAATCTACCTTCTGTTCCAGTCGCATTACTTCTACGCGGTCTGAATTACTGCCATATCCAGGGATATAATATTTCAGTGGGGTAAATAGAAGGACCACTACTGTTACCAATATGGTGATGAAAAAAATCGTGCTAAATAAGGAGTAGAGGCTCTTCTTCGTCAAATGAAAGGATGCCACTTCCTCCAAAGAGTCTTCATTAATGAATACCATCCGATATGGAGCATTCAAATTCTTGAAAGGCTTTGGACTTTTAAAAGAAAGCGGACGCATATGTATTTATTGATCGGTTATTCGCCTGAAACTAACAGATTCGGCTTTAAAAGAAACGCTGGAAAGATACAAGGGCCTATCCATTCCAAGGGATTGTAGCCTTGCAAAGGTATTCATGGATTCTCCATCCTAAATTTGCAGGCTTTTCCATAGAAAGCTGCTGGATATCTGGATCCTGAATATTCATGATCCGCACCCTGACAGAGAAGCCCAATTAATTAAAAATGCCCGTCATTCTCGCCATCGAATCTTCCTGTGATGATACTGCCGCCGCAGTGCTTCGGGATGGCGTTATTTTAAGTAACCGTATTGCCACCCAGGCTATGCATGCCGAATATGGTGGGGTAGTGCCTGAACTTGCCTCAAGGGCGCATATGAGCCATATTGTTCCGGTGGTTGATATGGCGCTAAAGAATGCGGGTCTGAGCGCGACAGATATTGACGCGGTGGCCTTTACCCAGAGTCCGGGGCTAATTGGAAGCCTGATGGTGGGAGCTTCCTTTGCCAAAGCATTTGCACAGGCGCGCAAGATTCCATTAATACCGGTGCATCATATGCAGGCCCATATCCTGGCGCATTTCATTGATGACCCTAAACCTGAATTTCCTTTTCTGTGCCTCACCGTCTCTGGGGGGCATACCCAGATCGTACTATGCCATGATCATCTGAATATGGAGATCCTCGGGGAAACCATGGATGATGCGGCTGGTGAAGCTTTTGATAAGACAGCTAAGATGTTGGGGCTTCCTTACCCGGGTGGTCCGTTGGTTGATAAATATGCCCAGCAGGGGGATCCACTCAAATTCCGCTTTGCTTCTGCAGCAATGCCGGATTATTCTTTTTCTTTTAGTGGGGTCAAGACTTCGGTATTATACTTCCTTCAAAAAGAGGTTCGTAAGAACCCGCATTTTATCCAGGAGAACCTGTTCGATATTTGCGCTTCTGTGCAACATACCATCATCGACATGTTGATGGAAAAATTACGATTGGCTGCCCGCAATACCGGTGCCCGTCACATTGGGATCGCTGGTGGTGTCTCGGCTAATTCAGGTCTTCGACTTGCCCTTCAGAAGGCTGGGGAAGTGGAAGGCTGGCAAACTTATATTCCCGCTTTTCAATATTGTACGGACAATGCAGCCATGATTGCGATGGCCGGATGGTTCAAGTTTAATAAAGGCGAATTCGCTGATCTACGGGTCACGCCATCTGCACGGGCTACTTGGTCATGAGTAATTCCTGGTTCCAATTCCGCCAGTTCATCATTCATCAGGATCGTTGTGCCATGAAGGTGAGTACGGATGCCTGCATTCAGGGAGCCTGGATACCCCTGCCGCCAAATCTTCGTTTTGGACTGGACATCGGGACGGGGACGGGATTACTTTCATTGATGATCGCTCAACGGGCACCAGATTTGCATCTGGATGGGATTGAACTGGATCCATCGGCTGTAAGCCAGGCGACGGAGAATGCAGCGGGTGCTTCGTTTGGATATAATTTAAAGATGCATCAGGCAGATGCCCGGCAATGGACTGCAGCTCAGCCTTATGATCTGATCATCTGCAATCCACCCTTTTTTAAGAACAGTCTTAAAGGCCCTGATGCCGCCCGAAATGCCGCCCGGCATACAGAAAGTTTAAGTCCGGAGGAGCTCCTGGAGATTGTGTTGATTCATCTGGCACCGGAAGGGTATGTATCCCTGTTATGGCCACCAGATAGCCAGGAGTATTTTGGAGGCCTTGCCGGTAATAAAGGCCTTTTCCTCCGGCAGCAATTGCTGGTTCAGGACAGACCCGGGACGCGAGTAAATCGCAGTATTGCCATTTATTCAAGGAAGGATGTGCTTGTTCCCGAAATAGAAACGCTGATCATTAAGGACGATGGCGGAGCGTATTCGGCATCTTTTAAGGCATTAATGCAGCCTTATTATCTGCACCTATAACTGGAGAAACCCGGTGCCGGATTACTGCCAGACAATAAAGGCTGATACTGATCCATCCTACCCAGAACAAATAAGCGCCCAGGTGGAAGCGTTCTTTCAGAATGCTATGAGTAAAATCCTCCCGGAAGTCGGAATACGTCAGCCAGAGTCCACATATGGCGGCGATCAATGCCAGCAGTTGTAGGGAGATGCTTACGATGGGTGCCATGCGCCGGCGGCTCAAGTATTGAAGCAGGAACAGGATCAGCAAAACGCCAAAGACGATCCCGCCACCCTCATACCAGGTCTTGAGGAATTTGTATTCCTTGTGGATCAAATTCACACCCACTCTACCGATCCAGGACATGCGGCTCATCAGCCATCCGGATATGGCGGAAAGGACTGCCAGGTAAAGGATAAAAGGAAGGGAATGCTTCATGATCCCGCAAAGGTGCGGAATTATGGGGAGTGAGCGGAACGGGTTGGCATTTGCGGTAAATCCGATGCTGGTACATCCTATGTTCTTTTGTCCCCGCCATTCGGCGGGACAGGAATTCTGGAAGAATCTGTTCTAGCAACCCCGAAGCGAAGAAAAATCCTTTCCATAGATGGAGATTGTACTCATTAGATTCTTACAGAATGACAAAGAAAATCTGATGTAAATGCATACAGGGTATTCCAGGGATTAAGCACTTTACCCTTGCATTGAATGCTGGTACAACCGATAATGGTACAACCGATAATGGTACATCCAATGTTCTTTTGTCATTCTGAATATCCCACTTGCTCTGCGCAAGAAAAAATGAGGATGACGTTATGTAGGTTTGGGTCAACGTAAATCGCAAGCCCGGTTACGTAACCCGTAGATTCGTTTGGCGTCTTCTGA
>Ga0265327_10003068_pt1 | contig 16492 bp, 13 predicted proteins | sample 41621metaG_FD_202089 | JGI IMG/M metagenome (GOLD analysis project Ga0265327, IMG submission 202089) | Rhizosphere microbial communities from Carex aquatilis grown in University of Washington, Seatle, WA, United States - 4-16-21 metaG | ecosystem: Host-associated > Plants > Roots > Rhizosphere... | reverse complement strand
TCTCGACGAAATTGGCGAAATGCCGGTAGTTTTGCAGGCGAAACTTCTCAGAGTTATACAGCAAGGAGAACTTGAAAGACTTGGCGGCAATGAAATCATTAAAATCGACGTCCGTGTTATATCAGCTTCAAACAGAAACATTGAAGTCGAAATAAAAAAAGGTAATTTTCGTAATGATTTGTTTTTTCGCTTAAACGTTATTCCGATTAACTTACCACCGTTGCGCGAGCGAAAAGATGATATTCCATTGCTGGCAGATTATTTTATGAGAAAATCGTGTAGAAAATTAAACAAACCTTTATTAAAAATACCTGCCAAAATTATGAATCAATTGCAAAACAATAATTGGTTGGGAAATGTACGCGAACTCGAAAATACTATTGAGCGTGCTGTTATTCTTTCGCAAGATAAAACGCTCGAACTTTTCAATTGGACAAATGAAACCAAAAACAAAGAAAGTACGCTTTTTAAAACGTTAGATGAACATGAGAAACAATATATTTTAAAAGTTCTGGAAAAAACAAACTGGCGCATAAGAGGCGAAGACGGTGCCGCCAAAATATTAGATATCAAACCAACTACACTCGAAGCTCGCATGAGCAAATTAAATATTTCGAGAAAAATTAATTAAACAAATTTTAAAAGCATATTCGCATCTCCAATATATTGGATTTTATACAATATGTTGGAGTTTTTGTTTTGTTATATATCGCATATTTAATTGTGTAAGAACAATTAAAAAACAATGGCACAATTTTCTCTTAGATGAACATGAAAAAATAATAAAACAAAAATGAAAAATCTCGACAGTTTTAATTTTAAATCACAAATAAATCAGCAAAGCGGCTTCTCCGTTGTCTATGTTGACTCATCAAGCAGCGGTAAATCGCAAATTATGAAATTGCTTATCGAAAGAATCGAAATTTCATTTCACGCTCAAATTCATTTTTTTCATATTTATTTGAACGAACTAAAAAAAATTGTTCCTTCAAACGAGAGAAAAGTCTTACCATTTATTTGCTTTTACCAAAACAACGAGTTAAAAGAAGAAATTACCGATTTAATTTCTTATGACGATTTGCTGTTAACTATCCATAATTTTAAAAAACAATATATTGAAATTCATTAAATTATATCGCAACAAATAATCAATTAAATAATTTATTAATAATTAAATCAGTAACATAAAATTAGAAAAATCATGAAAAAAATTTTAACATTAGTATTTTTACTTTTTGCAGTATTCAGCATTAAAGCGCAAGAAGATTCTACATGGAAACCTGAAACACATATTACAGGTTATGTTAATACCGAAGCTGAATATGTCGATTTAAGCGTTTGGAAAGATGCAAAACAAAATTTTGCTGCAGGATTGTCCGAAGCAGCATTTTTAGTTTCGTATAAACCACTAAAGCAATTGGAGTTTAAAGGTACTTTTGTATATTCGCATTTCACACAAGATATACAATCGTTATTGGTAGAAGGTTCTGCAACTTACACATTCAACTCAATGCTAAAAATAGGTGCCGGTAAATATTTAACTCCTTTAAGTCCTGTAAACCAGTATTTCTATGCACCTATGAATGCTAGTGTTTCATTACCAATGTTGGTTTCACATCATGTTATATTACCTCAGAGTATTAGTGGCTTGCAAATTGCTGGTGAATTTGGCAGTGAATTAAAAGTCGGTTATAATGTTACTTATGGTAACTACCTTAGTATTGGACACTATCCCTATGGAATACTTGGTATCCAAGGACAGGAGGATGATGCACTTTATATGCCCAATACGGTATCCCCAGTTGCACCTGCTTTTCAATTAGGTGGAAGTGCTAGAGTTTATGCCAATTTTAACGATATAGTGAATGTTGGATTTAATTATTTTGATGGGCGACATTCTTCATTAGTAGTAAACAACATTGTTAATGGAGCGCTGAATCCATTTTCCACAAATGCAATCAGGCAGACGTATGGTATTGATATGCAGTTAAAATTTAATAATTTAAAAATTAATGGTGAGTACTGGTTAGGAACTCAAAAAACTACGGATTTAGATGAACAAATAAAATACAATTATCCCGGATATTACGGCGAAATTATTTATGAAGTAGGGAAATTTAGTCCTTATCTTCGATATGATTATATAAGTGATGCAAAATCTACAATTTATTTTCCATATCCTACGGGTAAACTTTATAGCGTAGAATCTGAATTAACAGGATATACAGCAGGAATTGCTTTTCGTCCAATATATGAAATTTTGTTAAAACTTGAATTCAGGCATTTGAGTAACGTCATGGATTATTCAAACCAAAATGTACCTATATTGACCGCAATGCACATAGACCCTACCAATCCATTAGGAATTACCCAAAATCAATACAATTATTTTGGCGCATCAATAGTTTTTTCATTTTAAATAGGGAGGACAAAATCATGAAAAAATATACCATATTATTAATCGCAATTATATTAATTGCATCGGTTTCGTTATCAGCCCAATCTTTCAAAGTAATTGTAAACAATACCAATTCTGTTTCGTCATTAGCAAAAACCGAAGTATCAAATTATTTATTAAAAAAACGTACAAAGTGGAGCAACGGTACAGATGTAATTGCGGTTGATTTAGGAACTAAATCGTCAGCAAGAGCTACATTTTCAAAAGATATTCTCGGTAAAACTGTTGCACAGGTAAGAGCTTATTGGCAACAGTCCGTATTTTCGGGCAAAGACACACCACCTCGCGAAATGGAATCGGACAATGCCGTATTAGAATTTGTAAAAGCTAATCATGGCGCAATAGGTTATGTTTCGGCAAATGCAAATACCGATGGTGTTAAAGTAATATCCGTTAAATAGATACATTATGTTAAAAGATTTAAAATTCAGGTACAAAATACTTTCATTCCCAGCTTTATTTGGGTTGATTTTAATTACATCGTTTTTAATACTTGGCTATTTCAACTTGAAAAACGAAAAACTGTTGGAACAAACCGAAAACAGATATTTGCCAAGTATCGAAATTAGCATCGAAATAAAATCGAAACTTACAGAATTACAGCGTTCTTTTCAGGACGCTGTTTCTGCTGCCGATGAATCGAAACTTGTAATAGCAGACACACTGGCAAAAGATATTAATAATTTATGCAAACAATTAATTTCGAAATCGCAGGAAGACAAATCGATTGACAGTATATCTGTTTTGTTTAACTCTTATTATACTGATGCACGTGCAATAACACACGAAATGATTGGCGGCACTATTTCTGAGCAACTTGGCAATCGTATTGTCGGTATGGTAAGTCAATTTAAAAAAATTGACGAACTGACTGTGGCATTAGAAAAACACAGCAAGATGCAAACCAATGTGCATTTTAGAAATATCGAGAACAATAACAATACGGCATCAAACATGAATGCTATTATCTCGTTGTTAGGTTTGTTGTTAACAATTATTATCGGCTATATTGTTGTCAATGCAACCAGTGCTCCTTTGAAAATGGTTGTAGAAAATATGCAAAAGATTTCGCAGAAACAAATTCATTTTCAAATCAAAGAAAAACGCAAAGACGAAATTGGTGAATTGTACAATTCAATAAACGAAATAAACAGCAATTTCAAAGAGATTATCGAAAATATTAAAGAAAGTGCTCATAATGTTACCGAAGGCAGCAAACAACTATCGTCGGTTTCGCAGCAAATTGCATCGGGTTCAAGTCAACAGGCTGCTGCTGCCGAACAGATTTCGGCTTCGATGGAAGAAATAAGTGCAAGTGTTCAGCAAAACAACGAAAGTTCTGGTCAGGCAGCGCAATGCATGGGTCTGGTATCGAATAGTATGGGCAAGATAAAAACTTCTTTCGAAGACAGTTTTCAGGCAACTTCCGATATTTTACAAAAGAGTAAAGCGATAAATGAAATTGCTGAAAAAATTAATATTCTGGCAATCAATGCAGCAATTGAAGCTGCCAGAGCCGGCGATTTTGGTAAAGGATTCAATGTCGTAGCATCCGAAATTCGCGAATTGGCAGTACATACACAAAAATCGGCACAATTGATTAACGAATTATCGCAGCAAAGCATTACAAAACTTGGTCACACAAATCAATTGTTGATTAATGTGTTACCCGAAATTGAGCGAAGTTCGCAATTATCAGACGAAATTAGTGCAGCAAGTATCGAACAAAATTCGGGTTTGGTACAAATTAATAATGCGATAAATCAATTTACGTCAATCATTCAGCAAAACTCGGCATCGTCAGAAGAAATGGCTTCGAGTGCGCACGAACTTTACGAACAATCGCAAAGCATGGTCGAAATCGTTTCGACTTTTAAAACGCAAAAAGAAGATAATACATCAAAAAATAATGAAATACTAAAACAAATTCAGTTTTTACAATCGTTGCTCATTCAAAATGGTGGGATAAATCTTGTTTCTAATGATGATGAAAAAATTTCGGAAGATAAAAATTTAAATTCACCCGAAAAGAAAACCAGAAACAAAGGAACAAATTTAAATCTTGAAAATGATTTGGATGACAAAAATTTCATGAAATATTAATATGTATTTTTATAACTAATAAGCAATTAATGTCAATTTTGACATAAAACGTTAAAGTAAAATCAAAAATTTTATAAATAAAAATGAAAAAGAATATTGTTGTAGTCGATGATTTTGAAAATACCAGATGGGTCATCGAATTTAATCTTAAATCAATTGAATGTGAAATATTTAATGCTGCCAACGGCAAAGAAGCATTGGCATATTTTGACGGCAGACGTATAGATTTGCTTTTAACCGATTTAAATATGCCGGTTATGAATGGCATTGAGCTCGTTAAGGCAATAAAAGACAAAATAGAATACAGAACTTTGCCTGTCATCATGTTGACTACTGAAAAAAATCCGGATTTCAAAAAACAAGTAATGTCGTTGAATATTACTGCCTGGATACAAAAACCATTTAAGAATGATGAATTTTTAAAAGTCATAAAAAAATGCTTATCAATCAATTAAAAAAATTATGATTGAGTACCAACAAAAATATATTGATGACGCTGGTGAGTTAATTGCCAAATTGGAAACTGAATTAATTAATTTTGAACACGATATCAAGAACGATGCAATTGTTCACGAATTGTTCAGGGTTATGCACACCTTAAAGGGCACGTCGGGAATGTTTGGTTTTCAAAAAATTGAAGCATTTACGCACATACTCGAAGATATCTATGATTTAATTCGCAATAAACAATTAAAAATAAATAAAGAGATTCTCGATTTGACTTTTGAATCGGTTGACTTACTGAAACTTTTACTGTATTCAAAAGAAAACCTTGATGACGAACAGCAGCAAAAATATTTGAAAACAATAGAGATTGGGAAAAAATATGCAACAAGCGAATTTGTTAATTCAACAAACAACGAAGAACTGACTGATATTAAAAAAGATGTTTTACTTTATCGTGTTTTGTTTAGGCCATTATCAAATATTCTGTTGCGTGGAATAAAGCCCGATGGTATTATTGAAGAACTTTCAAATCTCGGGAAACATTTCAAATTCCAGTTTACCGACGCAACCATCGAAATGGTCGAAAAGGAAAGTTTCAATCAATATTGGGAATTTTTTATTTCAGGAGTTTCAAAGCATAATGATATTGCAGAAGTTTTTATGTTTTTCGACGAGTCTGAGTTTGAAATTGAAGCCCTATCGGAAATAACTGAACATTCGTTTGACGCATTTTTATCAAGGTCGGTAAGTTTGAAAAACAATATTCCAATAGATGATTTAAAAAAACAGATACGCGAAATACTTGTCATTCCAGAAAAAAGACTTCCCAAAAATATAGGAAAAGCAATTGAAAATTCAATTAAAACTGTCATATCAACTAATACTGACGATTCAATACGCGTACCAGCACGAAAATTAGATAATCTGCTTAATTTAATAAGCGAACTGATTATTGTACATGCACAATTTGAAAATCACGCAATTAGATTTAAAGACGAATTACTACAAAAAACTGTAAATGATTTGTCGAAAATTTCGCGCAATTTCCGCGACGAAATATTATCAACGCGCTTAATACCAATAGAAGTATTATCAACAAGTATGCAACGATTGGTGCGCGATTTGGCTCCGAAATTAGGCAAAGAAATAGAATTGATAATTGAAGGTGCACAGACCGAATTGGATAAAAATATTATCAGCCGGATTGAAAGTCCTATTATGCACATTATTCGCAATTGTATTGACCACGGAATTGAAACACCGGACGAGCGACTTAAAAACGACAAACAAAAATGTGGTGTAATTCGGTTTATTGCATTTTATTCCGGAGCATCGGTTTTCATTCAGTTGCAAGACGACGGCCGTGGAATTGACAAGAAAAAAATAGTCGAAAAAGCAATCAATAAAGGCTATATTAAATACGATGCCGTTTTGACTACTCAGCAAATTTACGAATTAATTTTTATGCCCGGTTTTTCGACAGTTGCAGAGATTACAGAAGTTTCGGGTCGCGGTGTTGGGCTTGATGTCGTTAAAAATGTAATTACCGATTTGCATGGCGAAATAAACATAGATTCTGAACCCGGACTTGGTACAAGTTTTACCATAAAATTGCCATTGACGCTTTCGATTGTTGATGCACTTTTAGTAAATTGTTTTACATACAAAATATTAATTCCGACCAGTAATATTCTGTTTTGCAAATATATTCCTTCCGATTTTTTTATCGGAAAAGATTTACAATATGAATACAACAAAAAGTGCGTTCCTGTTAAACGTTTATCGGAATTATTTGCATCGACAACGCAAATCAACGAATTTGAAGTGCTCATTATCATTTCAATATACGAAAAACAATATGGATTATTGGTTGACAGAATTATTACGTCGTTACAAGCAGTTATAAAACCGCTTGGGCGTTTGCACCGCGACGAACCATATTTTATTGGTGCATCAGAACTTGGCGATGGTTCGATGGCGTATATTTTGGACACTAATTTTTTATTAAAAACACAATAAACAATTGTTAATTGTTAATTGTCAATTTTTAATTATTTACTCAATGACCATTAACAATTAACCATTAATAATTAACAATTAAAAAAAATGGAAAACATAGAAAGATTTTTGAGTTTTGAGATTGACGACAGATTATTTGCTTTTGATGCGAAAAATGTGTTGGAAGTTCTTATTAACAGGCCAATAAATCCAATTCCAAAAACAGCTGATTATATTGTTGGTGTTATTAATTTTCGTGGCGAAGTTATTTCGGTGGTCGATACTTCCATAAAATTTGGAATCAACGATAGTCAAACAAAAGAAAAACGAATCATAATTGTCATTTGCATCACTATCGACGACAAGCTAATAAAACTTGGATGTTTGTGCGATAACGTTCGTAGAATGGAAACCATACAATACAGCGACATTCAGCATGTACCCGATTTTGGAACCTACTTTAATCCAGCATTACTCGATGGTCTGTTTTATATAAATCAGGAATTGTATTCAATTATCAATATCGAAAAAATATTTTCGACAGAAGAATTATTGCTATTAAAAAAATAACCAAAACATTAATTTAAACTTTTAGATATGCAAAATAGTACTAATGTAGTTTATAATCAACAACAAAAATGTGTCATTCTAAAACTTGAAGGCTTCGTTAAAGGTGACGATTACAGAAACGCAATGTTACAAACTTTGGAAGTCGGAATGAAAAATTTTACCGGCAAATTTATTTTGGACTGGACAAAAAAAGGCATCACCGCACCGGAAGACTTAACTTGGTTTCTTACGCAATATGTTCCTGATTTGCATAAACGTATGAGTAAAAAAATGTATGTTGCTGTTTTAAAATCCGAGAATATTTTTGGAAACGCAACCGCACAAAAAGCAATTGAAGATGTCAGAAAAAATTTTGATATAAATATTCGTATATTTGCTACTGAACACGAAGCATTTGAATGGTTTGAAAGCAATTAAGATATGTCTAATAAATTAAATAATGAGTAAAATATGGCATTATATATCGTATTTGGGATTAAAAGACGATAAACGATACTTATCGGATAGAAATATTATTTTGGCTAACCGGATAAATTTTCTAATGATAAGTTTCTTATTCCTGCTCAGCCTTGTCGCAGCTATTAACAGAGAAATATCCGGTCATACTGCAACCATCCACACTTTGCGATTACTTATTTTACTCGTTGCCTGTTTGCCAAATTTTATATTTTCTTATTTCAACAAACACGATTTCACCAAAATAAATCTCATATTTTCGCCGGTATTAATAATTGTATTTTTACCAATCTTTACGGGAAATATTTCCGAATCTGATTTTATCGACACACCGCTCATTATTTTATGTTTATCATTTATTCCACAATTAATTCTTCAACCAAAATTAAATGGTAAACTTTATTTAGCATCACTCTTTTATTTTTTGCTGCAAGTTATTTTTCTTGACGACTTTTTAGTATATTTTTCGAAGCAAACATTTAATATTGTTGCAAGTACTGATGGATTTCACTTTTTTTATAAAATGGTTTTCATCGCAATTTTCGTTTTTTTACAAACAACAATGTATTATTTACGAAATATAAATTACGTTTACGAAAAAGAACTTCTTAAAACCAACGAAGCATTAAACTCTTACATAGAAGAATTAAAAACAACTCAGCAGTATTTAGTTCAGTCCGAAAAAATGGCTGCACTTGGTATTCTAACAGCCGGTGTTGCACACGAAATAAACAATCCACTTAATTTTATACAAGGCGGAATTGTCGGAATTAAATCGTATTTTAACGATAATATACCAGAACATTTAGCGCAAGTGGAGCCTTTGATTGATGCCATGCAAACTGGCGTAAACCGCGCTGCCGAAATTGTTACAAGTTTAAACCATTATAGCCGGCGCGATGATTTGCCACGTACAGTCTGTAATATTGACAATATTCTTGATAATTGTCTGTTGATGCTTCACAACCAACTAAAAAGCAAAGTCGAAGTCGAAAAAAATTACACCAACTTACCTTACGTTTTGATTTGCAATGACGGCAAACTCCATCAAGCATTTTTAAATATTATTGCCAACGCCGGTCAGGCAATTAGCAAAAAGGGAAATATTTCAATTGTAACTCAAATTGTAAATGAATATCTTCAAATTACGATTTCTGACAACGGTGATGGTATTTCAGATGAAGATATAAAAAAAATATTCGACCCTTTTTTTACTACAAAAGACCCGGGCAAAGGCACCGGACTTGGATTGTCAATAACTTACAAAATCATTCAGGAACATAAGGGGACAATTGAATACGAATCAGAAGTCGGAGTCGGAACAAACGTAATTGTTAAATTACCAATTAATACAGAACAATAATAAATATTTTGCTGATGTAGCAAATGTATTCGTCTTTAATTATAAAAAACAACCATAAATAATAGGAAATGAAATTACAATACAAAATCTTAATCTTACTTATTTTAGTAACCGGTGTTATTTTTTTTTCATTTTTGCTTTATTTAGGCATAGAATTCAAGAAAAAGAATCTTTTTGAAAATGAAGCTCAAAAAAACAATGCCTTAGTAATTGACCAAATTTTAAAAATTCAAAAACAAAAAGTTGACAAACTGACCATGGATTATTCGGGTTATGATGAAATGGTTACATTTATTAAAAAAAAGAATACTGCCTGGGCAAAAGAAAATGTAGATATTTTAATTCCGGTATATAATATTTCTTTTGTGTTGATTTTTAACACATCCCAAAAATTGGTTTATTCCGTTTATGATTCAACTGAAAGTAAAAAACCATATTTAATTGATAGAAATATTATTTCGGCAAAATTAGCGCACTCACCGTTTTGTCATTACTTCCAATTTTTTGATAACCATCTTTATGAAATATTTGGCGCTACGGTTGTTCCTGCTGCTGATATGATTGCAAGGAAAACACCGACACAAGGCTTTTTAATTTTAGCAAAACGTATTGATAAAGATTACTTGAAAGAATTGGCTTTAATTACAAGCTTCGATGTCGAAATTGCTCCATTAAGCGATTCAAATCAACTTTCAAACAGCGATAATCCTTCGAAGTTCTATCAGCGTCGAACATTAAACAATTCCGAAAACAAGGTTATTGCTCAATTTATTTTTAGTAAATCAAACACTTTAAAACAAGAATTAAAATCATTCACAAATATTTCAATATTATTAGGTTTCGTGTCTATTTTAATCATCATATTTTTTCTATTTCGATTTCGAAAATTGGTACTGCTTCCACTTACAAAAATATCGCAAACGCTTGATACCGGCGAAACGGCGCACATAAATTCGCTTCTTGCTGGTTCCGGTGAATTTAAAAAATTGGCTGGATTGATGTTAGATTTTGTTAATCAAAAAAATATGTTGGAAGACTACAATGTTGACCTAAAAAACAAAAACAATGAAATACTGACGCAAAATGAAATGCTGAATCAACAGAAAGAAGAATTACAAGCGCAGTCCGATAATCTGGAACAAGCCTTTCTGGAAATACAAGAGCAGAAAAAAAGTATAGAGCGAAGTCACGCAGATATTACATCGAGCATAAATTATGCGCATCGTATTCAACATGCGTTGTTACCGCAAGCCGAAAATTTCAAGATTTATTTCCCGCAGCATTTTATTTTTTATCGACCACGAAACATAGTCAGCGGCGATTTTTATTGGACGAAAATGTACAAAAACATTATCATTCTGGTAGTAGCCGATTGCACCGGACATGGAGTTCCCGGAGCTTTTATGAGTCTTTTGGGAATGGCCTTTTTAAACGAAATATTTTTAAATTTAACTCAATTAGATTCTAAAAAAATTCAGGCAAACGAAATACTCAATTTGCTTCGTAGCCATATTATTACGGTTTTGCATCAAACCGAAAACTTTCAATCGAACAGCGATGGTATGGATGCTGCAATCTGCATTTTTGATATTGAGTCGCGCGAAATGCAATTTGCCGGAGCAAATATGCCGGTAATTATCTTCCAAAATAATTTGTTAACCGAAATCAAACCAGATAAAATGCCAATTGGTATTCACCCAAGAGCTTCAAATTCGTTTACAAATAAAAGCATAATATTAAGCGACAATGCAAATATTTATCTATTCTCCGACGGTATAGTCGATCAGTATTCCATTGAGAAAAAGAGAAAATACTACAGAAAAAATTTCAGAAAATTTTTAACAGACATACAAATATTACCGGTTGAATTTCAGGGCGACGCTGTTAATAACGAATTTTTGTGCTGGAAAAAAGACTCATCACAGACTGATGATATCCTGGTAATCGGTATAAAAACAATATTTTAACACAAATTTTATAGATTTAAAATGATTGTAAATCACGTGTATTAACAAAATTGACATTCCAATTTTTTTTGATATAACCAAAATAATATCCACAAAAGGAATGGAAAATGTATGCGGAATAGGTTTATGTTTACTACTTTGCAAAAAAAATATTGAACGCTCGGCGGTAAAATCTGGGTAGAAAGCGAATTAGGAAAAGGAAGCGATTTTATTTTCACGTTGCCAGTTAAAGATTATTAAAAATTAAAATATTAAATTTGGCCAAAAATCAAATATAAATGGAAGAACAATTACAACAAATACGCACTAAACTAATCAATTCGATGTTGAAAGTTGGAGCGATTTTAGCTATTCCGGCATTATTAGCAGTGCTTTTACGCATTGTACAGACCGGTTGGCTATGGATATATTTAGTTCAGTCAATATTACTAATTTTAATAGTAGTTGTGCATCTATTTTATTCCCGATTGACCATTAAATTTAAAACACATTTTTTATCTGTACTTTTTTTGGCATTTAGTTTTATTGGTGCACTCAAATTCTCTCTTTCGAGTACTTATTTTATATGTTTAATACCGATATTCCTTAATTTACTCATTTTTGGAAAACGAATGAGTAAAATTTACGGTGCTATATCAATAGCCATATTATTAATTATAGGAATTGTTCATAGCAATAAATTAATAAATACAGATATAGATTTTAATATCTATAATTTTAATGGTACGTCATGGACGCTCGTAATAATAGTAATGTTATCACTGGTAGTAATTTTGATTTATGCAATAGGATGGTTTTATGAATATTACACCCAGAATATTATTGAATTAATACAAAAAACAAAAGAGCAGGAAATTGCACAACAAGAATTAATTATAAAAGAACAACTACTTCAGGAACAAAATGAAGAATATCTTGCATTGAACGAAGAATTGAACGAGCGAAATAAAGACTTTGTTATTGCCAAAGAAAAAGCCGAAGAAAGCGACCGATTAAAAACCGCATTTCTAAATAATATTTCGCATGAAGTAAGAACACCCTTAAATGCAATTGCAGGTTTCTCTCAACTTATAACGGAGCCAGATCAACCACCTGAAAAATTAAAAGCATTTTCGCAAATGATTTCAACCAGCAGCGACAAGCTCATTGAAATAATTACCGATATTATTGAAATCTCAGAAATAACTACAAAGCAAATCCAAACTAAAATTTCCGAATTTGATTTTATTCCATTTATAAAAAACTTATTCGACAATTTTAAAGAAAAGGCAGAAGAAGGAAAAATTGACTTTCTGTTAAATATAAATATTACTTTCGCTGAATATTTTATAAAATCGGATATTGGCAAACTGGGAAGAATCGTTAATCATATAATTGATAATGCAATAAAATTTACACATCAGGGGTCGGTTGTAATTGATTGCGATATTGTAAAGTCGCAGGGCATTGCATCATTACAAATTAAAATTAAAGATACCGGCATTGGAATTACGAATGAAATGCAAAAAGTAATTTTTGAACCTTTCCGACAAGCAGAAACCAAACTGTCGAGAAACTTCGGTGGAACCGGATTAGGATTATCCATTGCCAAAGCTTACATAGAATTATTAAATGGTTCAATTTCTTTACAATCAGAAATTAATAATGGAACAACTGTTATTATTTCACTCCCTATAATCGAAACAGGTAAACCACCGAAAACCGAAATAATTTTGAAACCAAAACAAGCCATCAATACAATTTTGATTGCAGAAGACGATCTAAGCAATTATAAATATTTATGCGATTTGCTTGACGGTACAAATATAAAAATACTTCATGCGCCAAACGGTAAACTTGCGCTTGAAATGTGTAAAATAAGCAACAACATTGATTTAATTCTGATGGACATTGAAATGCCTGTTATGGATGGTCACACAGCAGCGAAACTAATAAGAGAATTTTCACCAGAATTAGCAATAATTGCACAAACGGCTTATGCGCTAGACGGCGAAAAACAAAAATATGAAGATGTTTTTGACGATTATATGACAAAACCAATTCGTAGAGCAGTATTCAAACAAAAACTACAGAAATACCTTAATATTTAAGCTGATTTAATATAAACTAAGACTAAAATGATTAATAGAAAACTAAAAGCATTCCGGAGCACTATATTTGCAGAACAAGAGAATCTGACTTTAGAGAACCGTTTATTTCTATCGGCTGTAGTAATTGGAATAATATTGTGCATAAACGGCTCTATTATTAGCTTTTTAATATCTCCTTCAATAAATACAGTAATCATCTGCCTTTCATTATGTAGTTTATTGCTAATTGTATATTATTTTATTAGATATAAAGGCATTGTTGAATTTTTCAAGGTCCCGATGATAATTATTTCATTTATCGGCATTTCGACAATTTGGGTTTTCGATGGAGGTATAAATGGTTCGGATATAATGGTTTTATTTGTTATATTGATGCTCGCTCTAATAAGTGTTTCAGATAAAAACAAGAAATATGTTATTTCTTTCTTCCTTTCACTTTTAATAACTACTTATCTTATTCAATTATACCGCCCCGATTTAATAATTTCCATTCCGTCAGCTACAAATCGTTGGCTCGATAGTTTTATAACTGCAATTTACTGTTCAATCTGTATATTTTTGATTATTACGTTTGTTCATAAAAATTATAATACCGAAAGACTAAGAGCTGAAGATAGTGAAAAAAAATACAAGAAATTGTTAGAACAGGCGATAGATTCTGAACTAATTATCAAACAACAAAATACTGAATTATTAAAACTCAATGCCGACAAAGACCGGTTTATGTCAATTCTTAGTCACGATTTGAAAAGTCCGTTTAATACAATTTTAGGTTATTCCGAACTGCTTCATGAAGATTATGAAAAATACAGTCCTGTCCAAATTAAAGAACGACTCGGAATAATCAACGACATGTCGAATAAGACATATAATTTATTGGAAGATTTATTGTTGTGGACAAAATCGCAATCCGGAGAAATGAATTTTCAACCAAAACTTATTGATTTGTCAAAAATTTGCCACGAAACTATCGAAAGTCTTAAACTTAGCGCCAATGCCAAAAAGATAAATATAAATAATTTATCTACAAGTACAATTAATCTTTTCGCAGATCAAAACATGCTGAAAACCATTTTGCGTAATCTAATTTCAAATGCAATAAAATTTACATATCCTAATGGTAAAATAAATATTTATGCAGAAACCGATGACAATAATATCAATATTACAATTGCGGACAATGGCGTTGGTATTGACCAAAACGATATACCTAAACTTTGGGATATTGCATCGAAACATTCAACTTATGGAACTGCCGACGAAAAAGGAACTGGATTAGGTTTGTTGCTCTGCAAAGAATTTGTCGAAAAACACGGTGGTAAAATTTGGGTAGAAAGCGAATTAGGAAAAGGCAGTGATTTTAAATTTACGTTGCCGGTTAGTAATCAATAAACAATAAAAGATAATGGAACATCAATAAAAAAATAAACGTAACAACAAATTAAATTATTTATCATGGAAAAAATTTTCGACAACAAGTATTTGACATTCGAATTAGATTCGGCAAAGTCAATTTTTATGTACACATGGAAACCCACAAGCGAAAACTTAACTGCTGAAGAATTAATTAGTGAAGGACAAAGATGCTTGCAAGCAGTTTTTCAGCACAATGTCAGAAGCATAATAAGCAATGATGTTGATTTTCGGTATCCCATGTCGCCCGAACTTCAGGTTGAAATGAACAAATCTATTTTGTCGGTTTTAAACCAATCAAAAGTAAAAAAATTTGCACATATATTTAGCAAAGAGTTTATTGCTCAATTGAGTGTGGAACAATTTTTCGACGAAAATAAAAATAAATCTTACGAAGACAAGTATTTTAGTAATTTTGAAGACGCAGTTGAATGGTGTAATGCCTAATTGATTAATAGAATAGAAAATTTTCATTTTTTAATAAGTTGAAATGGATAATCAGGATAAGTCAAAAGAAGAACTCATAGATGAGTTACAGAAATTACAAGATGCATACACTTCTTTAAATGTGCTATTTCAAAGCAAAATTAACCTATATCAAAGCACAGAAATTACATTGTTAGAAAGCGAAGCCAGATACCGTAATATATACGACAACGCACTCGAAGGTATGTTCCGGACTTCGTTGCAAGGAAAACTTATAGAAGCAAATCAGGCATTGGCTGCAATGTTTGGTTATTCATCTCCCGAAGAAACAGTTAATTCAATAATTTTTACAGGTAATCAACTTTGGCTCAATCCTGAAGAACGATTAAAATTTGTCGAAATTATCGAAAAGCAGAATGTAATTCGTGGATATGAATGTCAATTTAAACGCAAAGACGGCACGCCAATATGGGTTTCGCTTAACACTAGACTGGTGCGCGATAACAATGGAAATAAACTTTATTACGAAGGTTTTGTAGAGGATATTAGTGAACGAAAGCAAACAGAAGAACTTTTAAGTGAAAGCGAAATGCGTTACAAATTAATGTTCGAAAACGCTCCGCTTGCAATCAACATAACACAAGGAACAACAATTACGTACGGAAATCCATGTTATTTGCAGATGTTCGGATTTTCAAGTTTAGATGAAATGAAGGAAATATCGCCACTCGAACTTTTCGCACCTGAGCAGCGACCAAAAATTATGGAAAATATCCAACGGCGTGCAAACGGTTTATATGTTCCTAATAGTTACGAAACCGAATGTTTACGCAAAGATGGAACTAAATTTCCGATACTCATGTATCTAACAAGAACTACCTTTGCTGATGGTCCAGCAACATTGGGCTTTTTTATGGACATTTCGGAACGCAAACAAACTGAAAATGCACTGAAAGAAAGCGAAGAAAAATTTAAAGGAATTATTAATCAAATAAACGATGGAATTATTGTATTTGACGAACAATGCAAAGTTGTTGTATGGAATCATGGCGCTGAGACAATTTTTGGTGTAACAGCAAATGAAACGCTAGGTAAAAACATTGTCGATGTTCAATATCAATTATCACAACCCAATGGTGTCAGCAGGGAACAAATTGAAATGATGATTAATAAAATTATAAAATTGGAAGCCCCACAAGCC
>Ga0265327_10003067_pt1 | contig 16493 bp, 11 predicted proteins | sample 41621metaG_FD_202089 | JGI IMG/M metagenome (GOLD analysis project Ga0265327, IMG submission 202089) | Rhizosphere microbial communities from Carex aquatilis grown in University of Washington, Seatle, WA, United States - 4-16-21 metaG | ecosystem: Host-associated > Plants > Roots > Rhizosphere... | reverse complement strand
AGGCCAAGCGCGTCTACACCGGCGTCATCAAGTGCGAACTCGGCGCCAGCGTCGACGTGCAGGCCGATCCCAAGAAGCCGGGCTTCTTCACGCTGGTTCACAACGGCGTCAAATATCGCCTGCACCCTGTCGAGAGCAAGACCGGTGCGCTGCGCCTCGAAGACCCGCGCATGGGCGCGATGTGGCTGCAACTTGGCAACAAGTCGATGCTGATGAGCCAGAAGCAGGGCCTTCGCCTGGCCGATGACTGCCAGGCGGCAGCCCAGGTCGAAGTCGCGGCCGACATGAAGGTGCATCCGCCAGCGAACCTGTTCGAAGGCGCCGACGCGCCCAAGAAGTAAGCCCCGCGGCGCGGCTCTTGCTTGTGCGCGGGAGCCGCCCCCCATGTGATTTCGGAGAACAAAGATGCTTGAAGCCTATCGTGAACATGTTGCCGAGCGCGCCGCCCTCGGCATTCCGCCCCTGCCCCTGAGCGCCAAGCAGACCGGCGAACTGATCGAGCTCATGAAGACGCCCGGCGTCGCCGAGCCCGAGTTCCTGCTCGAACTGCTGACTCACCGCGTGCCGGCCGGCGTCGACGACGCCGCCAAGGTCAAGGCCAGCTACCTGGCCGCCGTGGCGCACGGCACCGAGAAGAGCGCGTTGCTGAGCCGCGCGCGCGCCACCGAACTGCTAGGCACCATGCTGGGCGGCTACAACATCAGCCCGCTGGTCGACCTGCTCGACGACGGCGAGGTCGGCGCGGTGGCCGCCCAAGGCCTCAAGAACACGCTGCTGATGTTCGACCAGTTCCACGACGTCAAGGAAAAGGCCGACAAGGGCAATGCCAACGCCAGGGCGGTGCTGCAGAGCTGGGCCGATGCCGAATGGTTCACCAGCCGGCCCGAAGTGCCCAAGAGCATCACCGTGAGCATCTTCAAGGTCGCGGGCGAGATCAACACCGACGACCTCTCGCCCGCCCCCGACGCGACCACCCGGCCCGACATCCCGATGCATGCGCTGGCCATGCACAAGAACGCGCGCCCCGGCATCGTGCCCGAGGAAGACGGCAAGCGCGGCCCGGTCAAGTTCATCGAGGACCTGCGCGCCCGCGGCAATCTGGTGGCCTACGCCGGCGACGTGGTCGGCACGGGCTCGTCGCGCAAGAGCGCGACCAACTCGGTGCTGTGGTTCACCGGCGAGGACATCCCCTACGTGCCCAACAAGCGCTTCGGCGGCGTCTGCCTGGGCGGCAAGATCGCGCCGATCTTCTACAACACGATGGAAGACTCGGGCGCGCTGCCGATCGAGCTCGATGTCAGCCAGATGAACATGGGCGACGTGGTCGAGCTGCGTCCCTACGAAGGCAAGGCGCTCAAGGATGGCAAGGTCATCGCCGAATTCACCGTCAAGAGCGAGGTGCTGTTCGACGAGGTGCGCGCCGGCGGCCGTATTCCGCTGATCATCGGCCGCGGCCTCACCGCCAAGGCGCGCGAGGCGCTGGGACTGCCGGTCTCGACGCTGTTCCGCCTGCCGGTCAGCCCGGTCGACACCAAGAAGGGCTTCTCGCTGGCGCAGAAGATGGTCGGCCGCGCCTGCGGCCTGCCCGAAGGGCAGGGCGTTCGCCCAGGCACCTACTGCGAGCCGAAGATGACCTCGGTCGGCAGCCAGGACACCACCGGCCCGATGACCCGCGACGAACTCAAGGACCTGGCCTGCCTGGGCTTCAGCGCCGACCTGGTGATGCAGTCCTTCTGCCATACCGCGGCCTACCCGAAGAAGGTCGACGTGAAGATGCACCACGAGCTTCCCGAGTTCATGGCGAACCGCGGCGGCGTCTCGCTGCGCCCCGGCGACGGCGTGATCCACAGCTGGCTCAACCGCCTGCTCACGCCCGACACCGTCGGCACCGGCGGCGACAGCCACACCCGCTTCCCGATCGGCATCAGCTTCCCGGCCGGCTCCGGCCTGGTGGCCTTCGCGGCCGCCACCGGCGTGATGCCGCTGGACATGCCCGAATCGGTGCTGGTGCGCTTCAAGGGCAAGATGCAGCCCGGCGTGACGCTGCGCGACCTGGTGAATGCGATTCCGCTCTATGCCATCAAGGACGGCCTGCTGACCGTCGAGAAGAAGGGCAAGAAGAACATCTTCTCCGGTCGCATCCTCGAGATCGAGGGCCTGCCCGACCTCAAGGTGGAACAGGCCTTCGAGCTCAGCGACGCCTCGGCCGAACGCTCGGCCGCCGGCTGCACGGTGCACCTGAACAAGGAACCGATCATCGAATACATCAACAGCAACATCACGCTGATGAAGTGGATGATCGCCGAGGGCTATGCCGATGCGCGCACGCTGGCCCGCCGCATCGCTGCCCAGGAAGCCTGGCTGAAGGATCCGCAGCTGCTCAAGGGCGACGCCGATGCCGACTACGCGGCGGTGATCGAGATCGACCTGGCCGACATCCACGAGCCCATCGTCGCCTGCCCGAACGATCCCGACGACGTGAAGACGCTGTCGGACGTCTCCGGCGCGAAGATCGACGAGGTCTTCATCGGCTCCTGCATGACCAACATCGGCCACTTCCGCGCGGCTTCCAAGCTGCTCGAAGGCAAGCGCGACATCCCGGTCAAGCTGTGGATCGCGCCGCCGACCAAGATGGATGCGCAGCAACTCACCGAAGAGGGCCACTACGGCGTCTTCGGCAATGCCGGCGCGCGCACTGAGATGCCGGGCTGCTCGCTGTGCATGGGCAACCAGGCGCAGGTGCGCGAAGGCGCGACGGTGATGTCGACCAGCACGCGCAACTTCCCGAACCGGCTCGGCAAGAACACCTTCGTGTATCTGGGCAGCGCCGAACTGGCCGCGATCTGCTCGCGCCTGGGCCGCATCCCGACCAAGGCCGAGTACATGGCCAGCATCGGGGTCATCGACGCGTCGAGCAGTCAGATCTACCAATACCTGAACTTCGACAAGATCGACGACTACAAGGAAGTGGCCGCTGGCGTCACCGCCTGAAGCCGGCGCCTCGCGCTTGTGGAAAAGCCCCGCATGCGGGGCTTTTTCATTGGCTTTGCCGGCTCAAACAACCAGCTTGTGATGCTCGCCAAGGCCCGCAGGAGGCTTGCCGGTCATCGCGGCCTTGGCCATCTTCATGAGCTGCACCATCTTGCTGTCTTCCACGTCCCAGTATTCGGCCTCGACGATCCGCACGCCCAGCAGCCCCAGGTTCGGGTCGCCTGCGCCCTTCGGAAACCAGGACTTGGCCATCGTGGTGAAGAGCTCCTCCTTCTTGGCGGCGTCTTCGATCAGCGCGGCCTGGCCTGCGATCGAGACGTAACTATCTTCTCCGGTGTCTGAATACGCCAGGTTGACACTTGAATCGTTCGCAACGTGGCGCGCGATATCGCCATCTTTTGGCACGAAGAAGTAAAGCATCCCGCCTTCGTCGACTTTCTTGTTCTGCGTGGTCAGCGGGTGGCTGTGCAGCTGGCCGTCCCCGTGGCGGTGGGTCAGCATGGCGAAGCGGGTGGCCTTGATCAGGTCCCAGAGCTTGGCGCGCTCGTCATTGGTGGTGGTGGTCATCTTGGACTCCGGTCAGGTTGTTCGGGCTTTGGATCCAGCTGGAGACTGACCCAGCTTCGGCCCGCCCCGCGCGCAGGCATCCCGCGTCAGCTTGTCGGCCGGCGCCGACGCCGCGGCAACGCGGCGTCGAATCCGACGTGCGCAGGCGCCCTCGACCGTCTCCCGCCAGGATGCCGCGCGTCCAGACTCCTGCGGGGCATGCGACGCGTGCCTCACAAACAAGGAGAAGGAGATCGCGATGAGCCTGGCTTCCCTGATCGGCCGCAAGGCCATGAAATCCTTCGCGAAGGCCTTGCCCCCGCTGGGCGACACCGAGCGCGCGGCGCTGGAGGCCGGCACCGTCGGCTTCGAAGGGCAGCTGTTCGCCGGCCGGCCGGATTTCGACGCGCTGGCGGCTGTCGGCCCCAACCAGCTCGACCAGCGGGAGCGCGACTTCCTGCAGCGGCAGGTGCCGGTGCTGTGCGGCATGCTGGACGATTTCGCGATCGACCAGGCCCATGACCTGCCGCCCGAGGTCTGGCGTTTCCTGCGCGACGAGCGCTTCTTCGGGATGATCATTCCGGAGTCCTTCGGCGGCCTCGGCTTCAGCCACTTCGCCCATGCCAGCGTGGTGGCCGCGATCGCCACCGTCAACGTCGCGGCCGCGGTGACGGTCATGGTGCCGAACTCGCTCGGGCCGGCCGAGCTGTTGATGCGCTATGGCACCGAGGACCAGCAGCACCACTACCTGCCGCGCCTGGCCGATGGCCGGGAGCTGCCCTGCTTCGCGCTGACCTCGCCCTATGCGGGCTCGGACGCGGCATCGATCCCCGATCACGGCGAACTGGTCGAGCGCGAATTCATGGGCCGGCCGACCCGGGGCTTCCTGGTCGACTTCGACAAGCGCTACATCACGCTGGCGCCGGTCGCCACCGTTGTGGGCCTGGCCTTCCATGCGCACGAAGGCGACAAGGACCTGGGCATCACCTGCGCGCTGATCCCGGTGCCGCACGAGGGCATGGAAATCGGCCGCCGGCACCGCCCGATGGACAGCGCTTTCATGAACGGCCCGATCCGCGGTCGCCAGGTCTTCCTGCCCATGGAATGGGTGATCGGCGGCGAGGAGCGGGTCGGGCAGGGCTGGCGCATGCTGATGGAATGCCTGGCGGCGGGCCGGGCCCTGTCGCTGCCTGCGCTGGGCGCTGCGATGCAGCAGACCTCGCTCTTCGTGAGCCATGGCTACGGCCAGATCCGCGAGCAGTTCGGCATGCCGGTCGGCCGCTTCCATGCGGTGGCGGGATTGATCGGCGCGATGTCCGCCGAGCTCTACGCCAGCGATGCGGCGCGCCGCTTCACCGCGGCGGCGCTCGACCGGGGCGAGCAGCCCAGCGTGGCCAGCGCGATGCTGAAGGTGCAGCTGACCGAGGCCGGCCGGCGCGCGGTGAACCGCGGCATGGACATCCTCGGCGGCAAGGGCATCATCGCCGGCCCTTCGAACCTGCTGGGCATCGCCTACAGGCAGGCGCCGATCGCGATCACGGTCGAGGGCGCGAACATCCTGACCCGCGCGCTGATCGTCTTCGGCCAGGGCGCGGTGCGCTGCCATCCGCATGTGCTGGCCGAGATGGCGGCGGTCGAGGCGCACGACGATGAGGCCCTCGGCCGCGCGCTGCTGGCGCACGGGCGCCATGTGGCGGCCAACCTCTGGCGCAGCCTCTTCGGCGCCGGCCTGCGCGGCGCGCCGCCCGAGCATCTCGCGCACGAGGCCCGGCTGATCGCCAGGCTCAGCGCCAAGTACGCCCTGAGCGCCGACCTGGCGATGGGCATGCTCGGCGGCAAGCTCAAGCGCATGGAGCTGCTGTCGGCGCGGCTTGGCGACGTGCTGGCCCACCTCTACCTGGCCAGCGCCAGCATCTGGCGCTACCAGATGGACGAACGGCCCGAGATGCTGCCCTTCGCGCAGGCTGCGATCCGCCTGCAGCTCGATGCCGCGACCAGCGTGCTGCGCGACCTCCTTGCCAACCTGCCGGGCCGCCGGCGCTGGATCGGAGCCTTGGTGATGCGCGGCACGTCGCGCCTGGCGCCGCTGCGCGACGTGCAGCTGCTGGCGCTGGCCGAAGCCCTGCGCAAGCGCCCGGCGGTGCTGCAGCGCCTGTGCCCGGACCAGAGCCGGCCCGCGGCCGGAGGCCTGCTCGACCTGATGGAAGCGCTGGACGTGGGCGCGGAGCTGGGCGACACGGCAGCGCTGAACGACGCGCTGCGCCAGGGCGCGTCGCTCGACGAGGCGGTCCGCTCGGCAGTCGACCCGGCGCTGGCGCTGGCCTACCTGCGGGCAGCAGACAAGGTGATCCAGGTCGACGACTTCGAGGGGCCGGGGCAGCGCGCCCTGCGACCCGAAGGCGAATCCGCGGCCGGCTTCAAGCCGGTGCTGGTGTCGCGAGCGCCGACAGTGCCTGCGCCGTCTGCGCATCCGCCGGAAAGAATGATTCCACCGCGAGCTCCTGCAAGGTGACGTCCACCGGCGTGCCGAAGATGGTGGTCGTGCTGATGAAGCTCAGCAGGCCGGCATCGGTGGCCAGCCGGAAGGGCACCACCACGTTGGCCAGGTCGCCGCCAGGGGATGGTGCGTCGTGGCTCACTTGCGGCGCGGGCAGGGCGGCCAGCTCGTCGTGCAGGGCGGACAGCACCGTGTCGCCGGTGGCGGCGATCTGCTGCTGCAGCCGCTCCAGCAAGTGCGAGCGCCATTGCGCCAGATTGGCGATGCGCGGCGCGAGGCCATCCGGATGCAGGCTGAGCCTCAGCACATTGACCGGCGCCACGAGCAGGTGCGGCGCTGCTCCGGCCATCAGCAGCGGGACCATGGCGTTGTGGGCGACCAGGTTCCAGTGGCGATCGATGGCAAGCGCCGGAAAGGGCTCGTGGCCCTTGAGCACCATGTCGACCGCGCGCCGCGCCGCCGCCAGGGCCGGGTCGTCGAGGGAGCGCTTGCCGTACATCGGCGCGTAGCCGGCGGCCATCAGCAGCGCATTGCGCTCGCGCAGCGGCACCTCCAGGCGCTGCGCCAGCCGAAGCACCATCTCCCGGCTGGGCTCGGCACGGCCGGTCTCGACATAGCTCAGGTGGCGGGTCGAGACCTGCGCCTCCTGGGCCAGTTCGAGCTGGCTCAGGCGGCGGTGCTGGCGCCAGTGGCGAAGATGGATGCCGAAGGGATCGGCCGCGGTCGGCGAGGTGCGCGTGTTGCTCATGGCCGCCATCCTAATGACGGCTTCGCGGCGCGGCCATGACCTGTCAGGTCATCGAGCCGGCTCGATTCGCGTCCCGTGGCCGACCCGGGTCATCGAAGCCTGCTATCTTCCTGGAGCTTCCACGACCCCAAGGAGTTTCGAGATGGCGCACGCAACCGAGCATGCCTTTGCCTCCACCCAGAAGACCTTCAAGACCGCGTCGGGCAAGGCCGGCAGATACTGGTCGCTCAAGGAACTCGCGAAGCGCCATCCCAACGTCGACAAGCTGCCGGTCTCGATCCGCATCGTGCTCGAGTCGGTGCTGCGCAACTGCGACGGCCAGAAGGTGACGGCCGAGCATGTCGAGCAGTTGGCCAACTGGGCGCCGAACGCCGAACGCACCGAGGAAATCCCCTTCGTCGTCACCCGCGTGGTGCTGCAGGACTTCACCGGTGTGCCGCTTCTGGCCGACCTGGCCGCGATGCGCAGCGTCGCAAGCCGGCTCGGCAAGTCGCCGAAGACCATCGAGCCGCTGGTGCCGGTCGACCTGGTGGTCGACCACTCGGTGATGGTCGACTACTACGGCACCCCGAAGGCGCTCGACCTCAACATGAAGCTCGAATTCAAGCGCAACAACGAGCGCTACCAGTTCATGAAGTGGGGCATGCAGGCCTTCGACACCTTCGGCGTGGTGCCGCCGGGCTTCGGCATCGTCCACCAGGTCAATCTCGAATACTTCGCCCGCGGCGTCTACAAGAGCCCGACCGACAAGTCCAGCGCGCCGACCTGGTATCCCGATTCGCTGGTCGGCACCGACAGCCACACCACCATGATCAACGGCATCGGCGTGGTCGGCTGGGGCGTCGGCGGCATCGAGGCCGAGGCGGCGATGCTGGGCCAGCCGGTCTACATGCTGACGCCCGACGTGGTGGGCTTCGAGCTCACAGGCAAGCTGCGCGAAGGCGTCACTGCCACCGACCTGGTGCTCTACGTCACCTCGATCCTGCGCGGCGAGAAAGTGGTGGGCAAGTTCGTCGAGTTCTTCGGTCCCGGCGCGGCATCGATCGCTGTGCCCGACCGCGCGACGATCGGCAACATGGCGCCCGAATACGGCGCCACCATGGGCTTCTTCCCGGTCGACGAGATGACGCTGGCCTATTTCAGGGGCACCGGCCGCACCGCCGATGAGGTCGAGCGCTTCGAGGCCTATTACAAGGCCCAGGGCCTGTTCGGCATGCCGGCGCCCGGCGAATTGCACTACACCAAGGTGGTCAAGCTCGACCTCGGCACCGTGTCGCCCAGCCTGGCCGGTCCGAAGCGGCCGCAGGACCGCATCGACCTGGGCCATCTCGCGACCAAGTTCACCGAGCTCTACAGCAAGCCGAACGAGGCCAACGGCTTCAACCGTCCGGCCGACACCCTGAAGCAGCGCTTCGCGTTGACGCGGGGTGGCGTCGACACCGATCGCGAAGCCCCGGCACCGCGTGCCGGCGCGCCGCGCGAACTGGTCGAGATGGTCGCCAACCGCTCGACCAAGGCCGCCGCCCATACGGCCGCGACCGCGCCGCCCGCGCCGACCGGCCAGGTCAGCATCGGCAACGGCGACGTGCTGATCGCCGCGATCACCTCCTGCACCAACACCTCGAATCCGAGCGTGATGCTGGCCGCCGGCCTGCTCGCGAAGAAGGCGGTGGAAGCCGGCCTCAAGGTCAAGCCGCACATCAAGACCTCGCTGGCGCCGGGCTCGCGCATGGTGACCGAATACCTCGAGAAGGCCGGCCTGCTGCCCTACCTCGAGAAGCTGGGCTTCTACCTGGCGGGCTACGGCTGCACCACCTGCATCGGCAACACCGGCGACCTGACGCCTGAGATCAACGAGGCGATCACCGCCAACAACCTGATCGGTGCCGCGGTGCTGTCGGGCAATCGCAATTTCGAGGCGCGCATCCATCCCAACATCAAGGCCAACTTCCTGGCCTCTCCGCCGCTGGTGGTGGCCTTCGCGATCGCCGGCAACGTGATGGTCGACCTGATGACCCAGCCGGTCGGCAAGGGCAGGAAGGGCCAGGACGTCTACCTGGGCGACATCTGGCCGACGCCGCAGGAGATCGACGACAACCTGCGCTTCGCGATGAACGCCAAGGCCTTCAGGCAGAACTACGAGCAGATCAAGGACGAGCCGGGCAAGCTCTGGAGCAGCATCAAGGGCACCAGGGGCCAGGTCTACGACTGGCCGAAGTCCACCTACATCGCCGAGCCGCCCTTCTTCGAAGGCTTCAAGATGGAGCCGCATGCGGCCGATGCCGGCTTCACCGGCGCGCGGATCATGGCGCTCTTCGGCGACTCGATCACCACCGACCACATCTCGCCGGCCGGCTCGATCAAGGAGAGCTCGCCCGCAGGCATCTGGCTCAAGGCGAACGGCGTGGCCAAGGCGGACTTCAACAGCTACGGCTCGCGGCGCGGCAACCACGACGTGATGATGCGCGGCACCTTCGCCAATGTGCGCATCAAGAACCTGATGATCCCGGCCGGCGCGGACGGCTCGCGCGAGGAGGGCGGCCTGACCCTCTACCAGCCCGGCGGCGAGAAGATGTTCATCTACGACGCGGCGATGAAGTACATCGCCGAGGGCGTTCCGACCGTGGTCTTCGGCGGCGAGGAATACGGCACCGGCTCCTCGCGCGACTGGGCCGCCAAGGGCACGCAGCTGCTCGGCATCAAGGCGGTGGTGGCGCGCAGCTTCGAGCGCATCCACCGCGCCAACCTGGTCGGCATGGGCGTGCTGCCGCTGCAGTTCCGCGGTGCCGATTCCTGGGAAAGCCTGGGGCTTGCCGGCGACGAGACCATCGACGTGGTGATCGGCGGCGAGCTGCGGCCGCAGATGGACGTGAAGATCGTGGTGCACCGGGCCGATGGTTCGCACCAGGAGGTGACGGTGCGCCTGCGCATCGACACGCCGATCGAGGTCGACTACTACCGCCACGGCGGCATCCTGCCCTTCGTCCTCCGGCAACTGCTGGCAGGCTGAAACGCCCCGGGCCTGACGCATCTGGTCAGGCAGAGTCAAGAAGGGGATTCTTCCGAAGACCGCCCATGGTGGCGGTGTTTTCGAGAATAATTCTCATTTTGCAGATTCTGGATTCCGCGGGTGACCACAATGACCGGCGCGGCCCTGGCCGCCATCAGCCTCGACGAGCTTCCCAACCACCAGTGGGCCACGGTGCTCGACGTCCTGCGGCCCACCGATACCGAGGGACGGGAGCTGGTCCTGCGTCTCACCGAGATCGGCTTCGTGCCCGGCGAGGCGGTCTGCGTCGTCGCGACCGGCGTGCCTGGCCGCGAACCGCTGGCGGTACGGCTCGGCCACACCACCTTCGCACTGCGCCGCCACGAGGCGGCCCTGGTGCGCGTGACGCCCGGAGCGGCCCGCCATGGTTGAGGCCACGCTCCAATTCCGTCCCGGCGCCGCGGCTGCGCAGGCCAAGCCGCCGGCGCGCATCGCGCTGCTGGGCAATCCGAACTGCGGCAAGACCGCGCTGTTCAACCTGCTGACCGGCAGCCGGCAGAAGGTGGCCAACTACGCTGGCGTCACCGTCGAGCGCAAGGAAGGCCAGCTGCGCACCGCCGCCGGCCGGCGCGTCTTCGTGCTCGACCTGCCGGGCGCCTACAGCCTCAATGCGATGTCGGCCGACGAGGCCGTGACCCGCGACGTGGTCACCGGCAAGAGCCGCGAGGCGCTGCCCGACCTGCTGGTCTGCGTCACCGACGCCACCAACCTGCGCCTCAACCTGCGCCTGGTGCTCGAGGCGAAGGAGCTCGGCCTGCCGATGGTGATGGCGCTCAACATGACCGACATGGCCCGCAAGCAGGGCATCGTGGTCGACGTGGGCGTGCTGTCGCGCGAGCTGGGCCTGCCGGTGATCGAGACCGTCGGCGTGCACGCCGGCGGCGCGCAGGGCCTGCTGGCGGCGCTCGACGCACCGGTGCCGGCGGCGACGCCGCTGCCCTGGGAGGCACCGGGCCTCGACCAGGTGCTCGACACCCAGCGCGAGGTGCGCCGCATCCTGGCACTGGCGGTGAGCGAGCCGGTCGGAAGCCTGGCCACCAGCGACCGCATCGACCGCATCGTGATGCATCCCCTGTGGGGCATGCTGGTGCTGGCGGCCACCATGTTCCTGATGTTCCAGGCCGTGTTCAGCTGGGCCGAGGTACCGATGGACGCCATCAAGAACGCCACCGACGCCTTCGGCCAGCTGATCAAGACGCACATGGCCGAGGGCATGCTGCAGAGCCTGCTGGTCGACGGGATCATCGCCGGCGCGGGCGGCGTGATCGTCTTCCTGCCGCAGATCCTGATCCTGTTCCTGTTCATCCTGGCGCTCGAGGACTCGGGCTACCTGCCGCGCGCCGCCTTCCTGCTCGACCGCGTGATGGGCACCGTCGGCCTGTCGGGCCGTTCGTTCATCCCGCTGCTGTCGAGCTTCGCCTGCGCCATTCCCGGCGTGATGGCCACGCGCACCATCAGCAACTGGCGCGACCGCATCACCACGATCATGATCGCGCCGCTCATGACCTGTTCGGCACGGCTGCCGGTGTATGCGCTGTTGATCGCCGCCTTCATCCCGGCGCGCACGGTGGGCGGCATCTTCAACCTGCAGGGCGTGGTGCTGTTCGCGCTGTATCTGTTCGGTATCGTCTCGGCGATGGCGGTGGCCTGGGTCATGAAGCGCTTCAGAGAGAACAAGCAGCAGTCGCCGCTGATGATGGAGCTGCCGGCCTACCGCTGGCCCAACCTGCGCAACCTGGCGCTGGGGCTCTACGAGCGCGCCTGGATCTTCATCCAGCGCGTCGGCACGATCATCCTGACGTTGACGATCCTGCTGTGGTTCCTGTCGAGCTTCCCGTCGCCGCCGGACGGCGCCACCGGCCCTGCGATCCAGTACAGCCTGGCCGGCATCATCGGCCGCGGGCTCGAGCACATCTTCGCGCCGATCGGCTTCAACTGGCAGATCTCGATCGCGCTGGTGCCCGGCATGGCGGCGCGCGAGGTCGCGGTCGGCGCGCTCGGCACGGTCTATGCGCTGTCGGCGACGGGCGACGACGTGGCGGGCCAGTTGCAGCCGCTGATCGCCGGCAGCTGGTCGCTGGCCACCGCGCTGTCGCTGCTGGTCTGGTATGTGTTCGCACCCCAGTGCGTCTCGACCCTGGCGGCGGTCAAGCGCGAGACCGGATCCTGGCGCTATGTCTGGATCATGGCCGGCTACCTGTTCGCGCTGGCCTATATTGCGTGCTGGATCACCTTCCACGTCACCACCGCGCTGACAGGAGCTTGAGATGACACAGCAAATCATCGTCGCGCTGATCGTCGCCGCCGCAGCGATCTACGCGCTGTGGCGCTGGATGCCCGCCGGCTGGCGCCGCTCGGCCGCCGGCAAGCTGGCGGCCGGCTCGCAGCGCGCCGGCCTGGTCGATGCGGAGCGCGCGCAGCGCTTGGCCGATTCGCTGGCCAAGAGCTCGGGCTGCGGCTCCTGCGACAGTTGCGGCAGCTGTGCTACGCCCGGCCCTGGCGCCAAGGCCGATGCGGGTACGACGCGGGCCGACACGCCCTTGACGCACTCGCGCTGAGTGCCCCCGGTGCCGGCCCACATCCTGGTCGCGGGTGGCGGCATCGCGGGCCTTGCCAGCGCGTTGGCGCTGGCGCAACGCCGCCATCGCATCGACCTGCTCGAACAGGCGCTGGCCTTCGGCGAGGTCGGCGCCGGCATCCAGCTGGGCCCCAACGTCACTCGCAGGCTGCAGGCGCTCGGGGTCTGGCAGGCCTTGATGCGCGTCGCGGCCCGGCCCGATGCGCTGGTGGTGCGCCATGCCATCGGCGGCGGCGAGATCGCCCGCATGCCGCTCGGCAACGCGATGCTGCGCAGCTATGGCGCGCCCTACCTCTGCGTGCATCGCGCCGATCTGCATGGCCTGCTGCTGGCGGCAGTCCGGGCCTCCGGCGCGGTCACCTTGACGACCGGTGCGCGGGTCACGCAGGTGGTGGCACGGCTGGATGCGGTGTGCGCTTCCAGCAGCGAGGCGCGGGCCTGGGAAGGCGATGCGCTGATCGGCGCCGATGGGCTCTGGAGCACGGTGCGCGCCGAGCTGCTCGGCGTGATGCCGCCGCAGGCCACCGGCCACACCGCCTGGCGCGCGCTGGTCGAGCAGTCGACCTTGCCGGCAGCGCTGCGCAGCAAGCAGGTCGAGGTCTGGCTCGGGCCACGGCTGCATGCGGTGGCCTATCCGGTCTGTCGCGGCGAATGGCTCAATGTGGTGGTGCTGGCCGAGTCGGCCCCGCTGGGCGATGCGCGCGACTGGGACCAGGCGAGCAGCCTGTCGACCCTGCGCCAGGCGACCGGCCGCGTCGACGGCAGCCTGCAGGCGTTGCTCGAGGCGGTGCCCCAATGGCGCGCCTGGACCCTCAGCGACCGGCCGCCGCTCGAAGGCCCGGCGCAGATGGCCGGCGATCGCCTGGCGCTGGTGGGCGATGCGGCGCATCCGATGCTGCCCTACCTGGCGCAGGGCGCCGGCATGGCGATCGAGGATGCGGTGGCGTTGGCAGAGGCGCTCGACGGCGGCGGCAGCGACCAGGTGCCTGCCGCGCTGGCCCGCTACGCCGAAGCCCGCTGGGAACGCAATGCGGCGGTGCAGTCGCGGGCCCGGCGCAACGGCGCGATCTTCCATGCGACCGGCCTGCTGAGGCTGGGCCGGGACGCAGCGCTGCGGCTGCTTGGCCCGCGTTTGCTCGACGTGCCCTGGCTCTACGACTACTGACGCATTCAGCCGGGCGGCCGGCTCATTGCGCCAAGCCGCGCCCGCGCCCACCGCTTCGCGCAGCTCACAGCGCGAAGCTCTGCAGATGGTCGACCCGCCGCCCCAGCCCGGACAGGCCGAGGTAGTGGGTGAGCCGGCCCTCGCGCACCTCGACCAGCGCGGCCTCGAGTTCGGCCAGCATCGTGGCGCGGGCCGCCGAGAAGGCCTGGGGCAGGTCGTCGTGCCGCTCGGCGTAGGCGGCCGCGATCAGCCGTGCAGCGTCGGGCGCGCCGCAGGCCACGCACTCGGCCACTGCGAGGGCGCTGGGCTCGGCGCCATGGGCCAGCAGCAGGGTGACCAACTCGGGCGAGAGCGCGCTGTCGATCTCGTCGAGGGCGTCCGGCGCGACCGGCGCCCCGGCGCGCACCAGTGCCTCCGCGGCCGCGAGTGCGCCGTGGCTCAGCGCCAGGTCGGTCGCGATGGCACTGCCGTGCAGCGGACCGTCAAGGGCCACGCCGGCCGCGGCTAGCCGCTCGACCAACGGGGCGTCGTCTGCCGCGATCGCATGGCGCAGCGCGATGCGCGACAGCGCGCCGTCCGAGGCCAGGCTTCCATCCGCCAGCGGCGTTCGCCAGTCGACCATCGCGCGCCGGTAGAAGGCGACCAGCCGGTCCGATAGATCGAGGTCCAGGCCATGGGCCTGATGGCGCTCGTCGAGATAGGCCAGCAGCTCCTGGCCGGTGGAATGGTCGCCGGCCGGTGCCAGCGGATCCTCGTCGAGATGCAGGGCCTCGAAGGCGGCGCAGAGGTCCGGCGCGATCGTGCTCATGCCGTCCTCGTGCAGTTCGTGCGGCCAGGCCGGCGGCAGGCCCTGCTTCCAGGCCAGCAGGTGGCCGTGGTCGGCGCCGTCCTCGACCACCGCATAGACCCGGTCGTGGGATTCGAAGCCGCCGATCGGCAGCAGGGTCAGCTTGCCGTCCCAGGGGTCGGCGCCTGGCTCGGACGAAGCGGCCCGCGCGCCGTCGATCTCGTGGTCCAGCCAGGCTTGAAGGTCCTGTTCGCCTTCGCGGCGCTCGGCTTCGGGCCGGTCGCCGAAGAGTTCGCGCCAGTCGAAGCATTCCTCGTTGCCGTTCATGCGCAGGTGCAGGTCGTAGTCGAGGCGGCCGCCGCCGGCCTGGCGCCAGAGCGCGAGCAGCTCGGGCGGCAATCGACCGGCGCAGGCGGCTTGGATGGCGGCGATGCGCTCGGCCGGCATCGGCGGCCGGGCGTCGAAGATGACACGCCGCGCGAACAGCACGATGCCGTGGGAGCGAAGCCGGGCCAGCTCGTCGGCGTCGAAGAAATCGTCGTTCATCTGCGTCTCCTTCAAGTCTTGTCGTAGCGCGCCTGCCGACCGCGCGCCGGTCATCGGGCTAGAGATCGGTCCGGAGCCTCCAGATCTCGGGGAAGAGCACCACGTCGAGCATCTTGCGCAGGTAGCTCACGCCGCCGGTGCCGCCTGTGCCGCGCTTGAATCCGATCACGCGTTCCACCGTGGTCACGTGGCGGAAGCGCCAGAGCCGGAATGCGTCCTCCAGGTCGGTCAGTTCCTCGCCGAGCTGGTAGAGGTCCCAATGCTGCTTCGGGTCGCGGTAGACCGCCAGCCATGCCTGCTCGACCGCCTCGCTTTCCTGGTACGGCTGGGTCCAGTCGCGCTCCAGGTGGTCGGCCGGCACCGGCAGCCCGCGTCGGGCCAGCAGCCGAAGCGATTCGTCGTAGAGGGAGTGCGCGCGCCAGGCCTGGTCGACCTCGGCCAGCAGGTCGGGGCGATGCTCGTGCGGCTTGAGCATCGCGGCGTTCTTGTTGCCCAGCGCGAATTCGATGCAGCGGTATTGCCAGCTCTGGAAGCCGCTGGAGCTGCCGAGGTAGGCGCGCATCGCGCTGTATTCGGGCGGCGTCATGGTGGCCAGCACATCCCAGGCATGGACCAGCTGCTCCATGATGCGCGAGACCCGGGCCAGCATCTTGAATGCGCTCGACAGCTCGTCGCTGGCGATGCAGCGGATCGCCGCGCGCAGCTCGTGCAGCATCAGCTTCATCCACAGCTCGCTGGTCTGGTGCTGGACGATGAAGAGCATCTCGTCGTGGGTGGGCGAGCGCGGGTGCTGGGCGTTGAGGATCTGGTCCAGGCTCAGGTAGTCGGTGTAGCTCATCGAGGCGCTGAAATCGAGCTTGGCCTTTTCTTCGTGGACGATGTTTTCGCTGCTCATGGGAGCGTCCTTCTTCTTCAGGGGTGCAGTTCGCGCAGGATCGCGCGCACCGGGGATGCGTCGGCAGTGGCCAGCCGCAGGGGCAGGGCGATCAGTTCGTAGTCGCCTTCGGGCACCTCGTCGAGCACCAGGTTCTCGAGCACGCGCAGGTCGAGCCGGCGGATCACCTGGTGGCTGTCGAGGGTCTTGCTGTCGGCCGGATCGATGCTGGCGGTGTCGATGCCGACCAGCCTGACGCCGAGGGCCGCCAGCCGCTCGATGGTCGCGGGCGCATAGGCAGCCAGGGCGCGGTCCCAGCGGTCGACCGGCGCTCGGCGGTAGGTGCGCACCAGCACCCGCGGCGGCAGCCGGTCGAGCGCATGGGCGACATGGTCCCACTCGATCAGCGGGCCGCGTTCGATCGCATGGATCACCCGGCAGGGGCCGAGGAAGGGCGCCAGGTCGACGGCACCGATGGGCGCGCCCTGCGGGTCGTAGTGCAGGGGTGCGTCGGCATGGGCGCCGACGTGCGGCGACAGGCCGATCTCGCTGACGTTGACCGGGCAGTCCGGGGAGATCCTGGCGGCCCAGCGCTGGCGGTAGGGCGTGTCGCCGGGAAAGACCGGCGCGCCCTCGTGCACCGGTGGGGAAATGTCCCAGATGCGGGGTCCGGGATCGGTCGTAGAAGTGGGCATGGCGCGAAGGTAGCGCC
>Ga0265327_10003066_pt1 | contig 16500 bp, 7 predicted proteins | sample 41621metaG_FD_202089 | JGI IMG/M metagenome (GOLD analysis project Ga0265327, IMG submission 202089) | Rhizosphere microbial communities from Carex aquatilis grown in University of Washington, Seatle, WA, United States - 4-16-21 metaG | ecosystem: Host-associated > Plants > Roots > Rhizosphere >... | reverse complement strand
GCGGAATTGCGCCGGGGACAGAACCACGGAACGAATGGGATACGACAACGTGATGGCACACGCGCATCGAGCCGGATTAACACGTCGGGAAGCTTTGCAGGCAGGTTATTCCGGGCTGCTCGGAGTCGGATTGCCCACAGTACTCGGCCAGCGGGCGGCTGCCGCTCCTGCCTCCCCCACACGATCTCCGAAATCTCTCGTGATCATTTTCCTGACCGGGGCGGCCAGCCATCACGATACGTTTGACATGAAGCCCGAGGCGCCTGTGGAGATTCGCGGCGAGTTTCAGCCGATCTCTACATCCATCCCCGGGTATTCCATATGCGAGCATTTGCCACAACTGGCCGCTCGCGCCAATAAATACGCCGTCATCCGCACATTGTCGCACGAGGACAACAATCACCTGATGTCGACCCATCACGTGTTGACGGGCGAAAAGCAGCCGGGCGGTTTTTTCGACAAGGTGGCGTCGCGGGATGACTGGCCTTGCTACTCGAGCGCGCTCGCATTCCTGCGCAAGCGCGACGATGGACTCCCAAGCGGCGTCAACCTGCCAACATTTCTGCGCGAAGGTCCGCTGACATGGCCCGGTCAACATGCCGGATTCCTGGGTCCCAACTTTGACCCCTGGCAGATTACCGGGGATCCGAACAAACCGGATTTTCGCGTCGACGCCCTGACACTGGCCCAGGGAATTGATGTCGTTCACCTGGGGCGCCGCCAACTGCTGCTGCAGGAAGTGAATCGGCGACAGTCGCAGTTCGCGGAAGTGGCCCAGTCGGTGCGTCTGCAAAAGGATCAGCAACTGGCCTTCAACATGCTGACATCCAGCCGACTTTCCCAGGCGTTCGAACTGCACCGCGAACCCGACGGGATTCGAGACCGCTATGGCCGCAATACCCACGGTCAGTCTTTGCTGACCAGTCGCCGGTTGATCGAGGCGGGGGTTCCCATCGTTCAAGTGAATATCGGACATGTCCAGAACTGGGACCATCACGGCGACATCTTCAATACGTTGAAGAATCGACTTCTGCCTCCCCTGGATCAGGGTGTCTCGGCACTGCTGGACGACATGGAGTCACGCGGGTTGCTGGAGAATACGATGGTGATGATGCTGGGCGAGTTCGGACGAACCCCCAAGATCAATGCCGCCCGCGGCCGGGATCATTGGGGCCCCTGTTTCTTCGGACTCTTCGCGGGAGCGGGAGTTCAACCGGGCCAGGTCATTGGTCGTTCCGACGTGACAGGCGCTTATCCCGCGACGCGAGGATTCTCGCCCAACGATGTGGGAGCGACGGTATATCACGTGCTCGGACTTCCCGCAGAGGTCGAAGTCACCGATCGACTGGGTCGTCGCGTCCGATTAAACAAGGGTGACGTCATCGAATCCCTGTTCAATGGGACCAGCGTTTGAAGTGCGACCGTCCCGATGGACCATTCAGAATGCACCCCATCGACAGATGACAAGGTCCGAAAGACGCCAGGAGGGCAACGATGGAGACGCTGATTGTTCTCTGTGCCGTCTGGCTCGCACCTCCATTGCTCTATACCGCTGCAGTACTGGTTCTGGATCTGCCGCAGCGCCCATCAATTTCGAAGATAATCCGGTTGCTGGCACCCGCCGCGGCGTGGCTCATCGGCTGGCCACTGGTCGCCGAACTCATCTTGTCTCCGGCGGTATAGCCCCAACTCCGTGGAATGAAAACGATAGCAGCCCGGTCCATTTCTGATCCGGGCTGCCAGGGATGTTGAATTTTGCGACGCGAAATCAGTATCGATAGTGCTCCGGCTTGAACGGGCCATTGACAGGCAGGTGCAGGTAGTCCGCCTGCTTCTGAGTCAACTTCGAAAGCTTGACGCCAATCGTATCCAGGTGCAGCCGGGCGACTTCTTCGTCCAGTTCCTTCGGCAATCGATGAACGCCGAGAGGATATTTGTCCGTTTCGGTCCACAGGGCGATCTGAGCCAGCGTCTGGTTCGTGAAGCTGTTGGACATCACAAATGACGGATGGCCCGTCGCGCAGCCCAGGTTCACCAGTCGGCCCTGAGCCAGCAGCAGCACGCTGCGACCGGTGTCGGCAAACGTGTACTTGTCAACCGCGCCAACTTCGGCTGGCTTGATGTTGATCTTCTTCGCCTTGCCGCCCGCAACCTGAGCTTCCAGCCAGGCAACGTCGATTTCGACGTCAAAGTGACCGATGTTGCAGATGATGGCGTCGTTCTTCATCTTCTGAATGTGCTCGCCGCGAATGATGTCGCAGCAGCCGGTCGTCGTGACGAAGATATTCCCTTCGGAACAGGCATCTTCCATCGTCGTCACTTCGAAGCCTTCCATCGCGGCCTGCAGGGCGCAGATGGGATCGACTTCCGTTACAATCACTCGAGCACCATAGCGCTGCATCGAGATTGCACAGCCCTTGCCGACGTCGCCGTATCCAGCGACAACAACCACCTTGCCGGCGATCATGACGTCGGTGGCGCGCTTGATGCCGTCGGCCAGCGATTCACGGCAACCATACAGGTTATCGAACTTGCTCTTCGTGACCGAGTCGTTCACGTTGATGGACGGGATTTTCAGTTCACCCCGCTCGTGCATCTGCACCAGGCGATGCACACCGGTCGTCGTTTCTTCGCTGATCCCCTTGATCCCAGCCAGCAGTTCGGGGAACTTGGTGTGGACCATGGCGGTCAGGTCGCCGCCGTCATCCAGGATCATGTTCAGCGGCTTGCCGTCCGGGAAGAACAAGGTCTGCTCGATGCACCAGTCGAACTCTTCGTTCGTCATCCCCTTCCAGGCGTAGACCGGGACACCCGTCGCGGCAATCGCCGCAGCAGCCTGATCCTGCGTGGAAAAGATGTTGCAGCTGCTCCAGGTGACTTCCGCACCCAGCGCCGTCAGGGTTTCGATCAGAACGGCCGTCTGAATCGTCATATGCAGGCAGCCGGCGATGCGGGCACCCGCCAGCGGCTTGGTGGCGCCGTATTTCTTGCGCAGGGCCATCAACCCGGGCATTTCGTTTTCGGCGATTTCAATTTCTTTACGGCCCCATTCGGCCAGGGACATGTCCTTGACCTTGTAGGGAAGTTTCTTTTCCGATGTCTGACCGGTAGCCTTGGGCAATGTCGCCGTTGCCATTCCGAATATCCTCCTGAAGCCTCTTGCGGAACGAACACCATGATCGTTCCAAAGTTCGTAAAGTTGCGGCAAACTCAAGCCATCGTCATGACAGCTTCGGCCGCACAAAGTTTCGGAATTGTAGCGTCGTCGGCCAATAATGTCGCCGTCGCCGCCAAGATCCCATCAACGGAGGGGATTCCAGTCGAACGGATCGGTAAACACCTGTCCTGTTCCTTCGATGATGTGGCAGATTGCCGGGGGATCGCGTATTCTTTCCCACCCACAACCAATGTTGCTGCAAGGACTTGATGGATGCGAATTCGCGATATCTATGCGGGCGGGCAGTTTGGCCTGTCGATTGAGATCTTTCCGCCCAAAACCCCTGAAGGGGATGACTCGTTGCGCCAGACGCTGCGAGAATTGACGCCGTTCCAGCCAGCATTCGTTTCCTGTACCTATGGGGCAGGGGGGTCAACCAGCAAACGAACCGTGGAATGGTGCCAGGAAATCCAAACCGGGTTCTCTCTCCCGGCGACAGCTCACTTTACGTGCGTCGGCAGCACTCGCTCGGAACTGTTGGAATGGCTCCGATTTGCGTGGGCGGCCGGAATTCGGAACATCATGGCCCTGCGTGGCGATGCCCCGGCTGGGCAGGCGGAATTCAAACCGGTCGATGGAGGCTTGAAGCATGCCAACGAACTGGTTTCCCTGATTCGCGAACACTTTCCCGAGATGGGAATCGGGGTCGCCGGCTATCCGGAAAAACATCCCGCGGCCCCCAGCTTCGACGAGGACTTCCGGCACCTGGTTCAGAAGGTCAAAACCGGCGCCGACGCGATATTCACGCAACTCTTCTTCGTCAACGCGAACTTTCTCCGCTTCCGAGACCTCATAGAACGTGAACGGCTTGGCGTCCCTGTGATCCCAGGGATCATGCCGATTACCGAGTTTGCCCGAATCCAGCGAATCACGGCCATGTGCGGGGCCAGCATGCCTGCCTCACTGGCCAGTCGCCTCGAAGCGGTGAAGGAGGACAAAACTGCCCAGTACGAAATCGGGGTCGAGTTCGCAATTGCCCAATGTCGCGAACTGATTGACCAGGGCGTACCCGGAATTCACCTGTACTGCCTGAACAAGAGCCATGCGTGTGCCCGGATCCTGGACGAACTGGGATTCAGCCAAAAGGCCTGATTTCCATGGCCTCGCAAGATGATTGCGGATCCCCGCGACGCGGCGGGATTCCGAGCCATCTTCACGAAAATCCGCTGACCGGCCTCGCCCCATCCACGGCGAAGCCTGAACATTGATCATCAGCCTCCGTGCTGATATGCCCGCAACCCTATCATTCGATTGCCAAGACGTATGCCAACGCGCCCCGCCGGATACTTTGAACAGCTGCTTGCCGAACGGATCCTGATTCTCGACGGTGCGATGGGAACCATGATCCATCGCTATGAGCCGACTGAAGAGGTCTATCGCGGCGATCGCTTCAAGACTCACCCCATTGATCTCAAGAATGCGGGCGATGTCCTGGTCCTGACTCAGCCTGGGATGATCGGCGAAATCCATCGGCAGTACCTGGCTGCCGGTGCGGACATCATCGAAACGAATTCCTTCAACGCCAATATTCTGACGCTGGAAGAATACGGGCTGCCGGAACTGACGCGTGAAATCAATATCCAGGCCGCCCGGGTGGCGCGCAGTGCCTGCGACGAATTCACGCAGTCTAACCCGAACAAACCCCGGTTTGTCGCCGGCAGCATGGGCCCCACGAAGGTGCTGTTGTCTTTCAATGCCGATAAGCCCGGATATCGACCGGTCACATTCGATCGGATGGTCGAATCGTATTCCGAACAGATCCGCGGACTGATCGAAGGGGGAGTCGACCTGCTGCTCCCTGAAACGTCGTTTGACACGCTGAACATGAAAGCGTGCCTGTTCGCCATTGAAGATGTCTTCGAAGAAACGGGGGTCCGCCTTCCCGTGATGATCTCGGGGACAATCTTCCAGGGGGGACGAACGCTGACGGCCCAATCGGTCGAAGCGTTCTGGACATCCGTTCAGCACGCGCCGTCGCTGACCATCGGCCTAAACTGCGCCCTTGGTCCGAAGCAGATCCGTCAATACCTTGAGGCGCTCGCCAACCTGGCGCCGAAGTACATCAGCTGCTATCCCAACGCGGGGATGCCGAATGGATTTGGCGGATTCGACTCAAACCCGAAAGAGGTCGCGTCAAACCTGCGTGAGTTCGCCGAGAATGGCTGGGTCAACATTGTTGGCGGCTGTTGCGGCACCGACCCGGACTTTATCAAGGCCATCTCCGAGGCGGTGGCCGGTGTGCCGCCACGCCGCATCCCGGATATTCCCCGGATTTCCGCTTATAGCGGCAAAGAACGAATCGAACTGCGTCCCGATTCCAATTTCCTGATGATTGGCGAGCGGACCAATGTCACCGGTTCACGCAAATTTGCCCGCTTGATCAAGGAAGAAAAGTACGACGAATCGCTGTCGATCGCCGCCCAGCAGGTGGAGGGTGGCGCCAACATGATCGACATCAACATGGACGAAGGGCTGCTCGACAGCGAGAAGGAGATGATTCATTTCATCAACCTGATCTCTGACGATCCGGACGTGAACAAAGTGCCGGTGATGGTCGACAGTTCCAAGTTCAGCGTCATCGAGGCGGGACTGAAATGCCTCGATGGCAAAGGGGTCGTGAATTCGATCAGCATGAAGGAGGGAGAAGCCAAGTTCCTCGAGCAGGCACGTCGGATTCGCCGTTACGGCGCCGCCATCGTCGTCATGGCGTTTGATGAACAGGGCCAGGCCACTTCATGCGAAGACAAGGTCCGGATCTGTCGTCGCGCGTATCAGTTGTTGACCGAACAGGCGGGTGTTCCGGCGGAAGACATCATCTTCGACGCCAACATCCTGACGGTCGGAACCGGCATGGAAGAACATGCCAATTATGCGGTCGAATTCATTGAAGCCGTGCGTCGCATCAAGCGGGAATGCCCCGGCGCGAAGACATCGGGTGGCGTCAGCAACGTCTCGTTCTCGTTCCGTGGCAACGATGTTGTCCGTGAAGCGATGAACGCCGCGTTCCTGTACCACGCAATCCAGGCGGGCCTGGACATGGGAATTGTGAATGCCGGGCAACTGGCCGTTTACGACGAAGTCGATCCAGAATTGCTCGTTTATATTGAAGATGTGCTCTTGAACCGGCGTCCGGACGCGACCGAGCGTCTGGTCACGTTCTCAGAAAAGTTCAAAGGAGGCGCAAAAGAAACCGTCGTCGCGGGAGTCGAGGAATGGCGACTCGGCTCGGTTGAGGACCGTTTGAAACATGCGTTGCTCAAAGGGGTGACCGACTTCATCGATACCGACACCGAAGAAGCCCGCGTGAAGTACGGCAAGCCGCTGGAAGTGATTCAAGGCCCGTTGATGGCCGGGATGAATGTCGTCGGAACTCTGTTTGGCGAAGGAAAGATGTTCCTGCCGCAGGTCGTGAAAAGCGCCCGCGTCATGAAGAAGGCCGTGGCGTATCTCGAACCATTCATGGAGGCGGAAAAGGCTGCCGCGCAGGCGGCGACCGGGGGCGTTGCCGCCGCTGTTGCGGAACAGAAAACCGCGTCAGGCCATTCTTCCCGTGGCAAGATTGTGCTCGCCACCGTGAAAGGGGATGTCCATGACATCGGCAAGAACATCGTCGGCGTCGTCCTGCGCTGCAACAACTTCGAAGTCATTGATCTTGGTGTGATGATCAGTTGCGACAAGATCCTGGAAACGGCCAGGACCGAGAATGCGGACATCATCGGGTTGAGTGGCCTGATCACGCCATCGCTCGACGAAATGACCCATGTCGCCAAGGAAATGAAGCGACAGGGTTTTGAAGTCCCATTGCTGATTGGCGGTGCAACCACCTCCGCGAAACATACTGCCGTGAAGATCGCCCCTCATTTCGATCATCCGGTGGTGCACGTCGTGGATGCCTCTTTGTCCGTGCCTGCAGTGGAAAGCCTGCTCGACCCCTCCAGAAAAGCGGACTTCGCCGCGAAGAACAGGTCGATTCAGGAGCGGGACCGATCAAACTACGAAGCCATGCAGGCGACGCGCAAGCTGGTCCCCTACACCGAAGCTCTGCAGCGAAGGCATGCGACCGACTGGCAAACCGTTCGCATCGACACGCCGTCATTTCTGGGGACTCGTGTCATCGAGCCTGCGTTGGAAGAACTGATTCCCTACATCGACTGGTCTCCATTCTTCCAGACGTGGGAACTGCGCGGCAAGTACCCCAAAATCTTCGACGACCCCACCGTCGGCGAGCAGGCCCGCAAGGTGTTCGAGGACGCCCAACTCCTGCTCAAGCGGATCATCAATGAAAAGTTGCTGACCGCGCGTGGTGTTTACGGCTTCTGGGAAGCGGCTACAAAAGGGGACGACATCCTCGTCCAGGTTCCGTCGTCGACCGGCATCGGCAGTGAAACAGTCTGTTTCCCGATGCTGCGCCAGCAGTGGGAGCGACCGGGCCAGTCCGATTTCCGGTCGCTAGCCGATTATATTGCCCCCGTCGAATCCGGTCGCAAGGACTACCTGGGCGCTTTTGCAGTAACGACGGGGATCGGCTGCGATGAACTTGCCAGCAAGTTCCAGAATGAACTGCTGGACGATTACCATTCGATCATGACCAAGGCCCTTGCCGATCGACTCGCCGAAGCGTTCGCCGAATACCTGCATCGCCAGGCACGACTTGATTGGGGTTATGGCCGGGAGGAATCACTCACCACCGAAGACTTGATCGCGGAGAATTATCGCGGATTGCGTCCTGCTTATGGCTATCCGGCCTGTCCCGACCATACGGAAAAACCAAAGCTGTTCGAGTTGCTGAATGCGACCGCCAACACCGGGATTGAATTGACTGAAAGCTATGCGATGCACCCGGCAGCCAGCGTCAGCGGATTGTATTTTGCCCATCCGGAATCGCGGTATTTCAGCGTCGACAAGGTGACCCGTGATCAGGTCGAGGACTACGCACGTCGCAAAGGTCTCCCCATCGCCGACATCGAACGCTGGCTGTCTCCCAACCTGGGTTATGACAACTGAGTGCGGTTTTGTCAGTATCTGCAGAAGGTGGGATCCGTGAAGGGTGAGTTGGTGTGTTCTTCGGAACACACCAACTCACTCGCATGATGATTGCACTTCCATCTCGTTCGACTTCAGACGCACGGTTTTCCAAAGACTTCGCTCCTTGCTCGCTTTGGTCATTTGCCGAGTGAGCGAATTTTCGTAACCACATCACCAAGCGCTTGTCTAACATATTGGCCCGGCGCCGGGGCCGAAGGACGGATCGTGGCTCGTCAACGCTCGGTTTTTACAGGCGAATTTGATTGAAGGGGGCGAGGTCATGTTCCTCGTCCCTCTCAATGAGGAGGATCCCGATAAGAATTCTCCGAACTGATTCACGACCATGGTCCGGCCAGAGGAAGAATTCTGAACGGGATCTACGATCGCGATGGCAATACACTCAGAATCTGTCATGTTTCGCCAGCGGTTGAATGACCCGAAAACTCCAATCGTCCAAAGGACTTCGAGGAACGGGGAACCGTCACAATCGAGTTTCGTCGACTGGAACCGTAAGTAGGATCATTCTGGCAAACGACAGTCTCAGAATCGCAGGAATGTGACCGAGCCTTTCGGCAGTTTCTGCCGGTTCCCTCGATGCCAGAGCAGGGGATTTGCGCTCCCCGAAATCTATGACACAAAAGTTGCCATTCCTGCGTTGACCCAAAGGTTCCGTCTCGAATAGACCTCACATTACCGCTTCCATGCGGGATGTCGATGGGCCAGACAAACTGTGTCGAATCGGTGAAAATTGATTCTTTCACACTTTTCGGAGCCCAAACATGCATGAGGTCGCAAACTTCAAACGAATCGCCGCAGCAATCGTCGCGGCAGGACTGGCGATGTCCTCCAGCAGCGCGCTGGCGGATTCGCGTGGTAATCCTCAACGGATCGACTCCCCTTCTGGTCGAGACTCATCGAGTCGAACGCCCAGACCGGAAACCCCAGTCCGATTGCCAAATGGGACTGTTCGCCCGCCCGGCATCATCCACCGACCCCATCATCCACACCTGGGTCGTGGAGCCTACATCGATGATGGCAGGATCTGTTTGCCTCACTCACCGTGATACCCGTTCGCCAGATGGCCGCGATATGCTGAAATCCCTCTGATCTCTGCCACGACCGCCACGGTCTTCGAATCACAGGCAAGACCGTGGCTTCTTTCACTTCTTTACGATCACGCGACGAGATGCGATTCGAAGAATTCGAAGTCTTCAACGAAGACAGACCTCGAACGCCCTTCAAGGCCTGACCTGAAACCACAGCCCACCCATAGCCCCGACAGACTGTCGTTGCGGACCTTCAATTGTCACAAACTGATCCTCATGACCGAATTGAATGACCGACACGGGTCGAGGGATTGTCGTGGAATCTCCGCTCCACCACCACCAGCAGCCTGAAGTACGGACCTGTTCAACTGAAACCCAGGTTCGCCGCATCCCAATCGGCCCGTCATCCCGATGATCGCGGTCTTTCTCTGGCTTGCTCCCGATTGATTCTGTGATCAGCATGACTTTCCCTTCGCGTCTGGCAAACTTGTGACGAATCCCGAGACCACACAGTCCTTCAGGGATTGGGGTTCGTTACAATGGAGAACGCAGGTCTGCCTCAATCCGGACAAGAAATCTGGATCGAACTGTTCACGCAAGAGGCATTCGTGTCGGCACTCCCCCGGGGAGAGTTTTCTGTCGTCGGCGGCAACGTCTACTGAGCCCGAGGCCTGGTTCCCGCAATCGCCAGCGCCCCCAACCCCATCAACACTGTCGCGGCAGCGAAGCCCGCGACGGGAGTCACCACAGCCCACAGAATCCCCACCAGCGAACTGGCCACGAAGTCTCCGATTCCGTTCACGCTCCCCAGCACTCCATAGGCCGTGCCGCGATATTCCGTCGGGACGAAATCCGCCGTCATGGCGCCTTCCAGTGAGTCTTCAATCGCGATGTAGAGTCCCGCAATCGTGAAGATCACCACCAGCAGCAACAGGCTTTGACATTCAGTCGCGAATGCGATGGTCGTCAACAACGCCGTCAGGGCGCCCAACAGGTAGCCCACAGCCAGAACGGGTCGGTGGCCCATTCGGTCGGCGAGCCATCCGACAGGGAACGATGCCGCGGCATAAATCACGTTTCTCCAGACATACAATCCCGCGGCAACCTGAGCCGCCGCGACGACGCCCCACGCGGAAGTCAGCAGTTGAGTCGCCGCCAGAATCAACAGCGTGGGAGCAAAGTCCCCCAGCCCAAACAGGCCCACGGCGATCAAGTAGCGTCGAAACCCGATCGGCAACTGCCGAATGGTCGCCCAGAACTTTAAGGTCGTGTTCGGTGTCCGTTCCTGCTCTCGAACCAGCAGGGCAAATGCCAGCACCGAAAGGAATCCGGGAATCAGCGTGCACCAGAAGACAATTCGAAACGGGGTCGAGAGATCCTGGAACGCGAATTGAGTCTGCAAGACCGTCAACAATCCAGCACCCAGAAGCGGCCCGATGATCGCGCCCAGAGTGTCGGCGGCCCGATGAAATCCAAACGCGCGACCTCGTGCTCCCTCAGGAATCGCATCGGACAAAATCGCGTCACGCAAAGGACCGCGGATCCCCCTTCCAAACCAACCGAGAAGTCGGCCCATTAAAATGAGGGGCCAGCCAAACGCCAGGGCGTACAGCGCCTGGGCACTCGCCGTCAGGGCATAGCCAATCACCACAAACGGCTTGCGACGGCCCAGTCGATCCGAGAAAAAACCGGCTCCCAGTTTGGTAAAACTGGCCGTGGCATCGGAAACCCCTTCGATGACTCCCAGCACCGCGGGAGCGGCCGGGATCCCCAATACCGCCAGGAATCCGGGCAACACCGTGGTCGCCGATTCGTGCGAGACATCGCCCAGGGCGCTCGTAATCCCCGCCCCCACCACAGTGCGATTGAGCCACCCTTGAGGTTTATCTGATCTCGATTCCGTCGTAGTTTCATCCTGAGGCATCAATTGCAGTATCCCTTGCCATGTCCATCCATCAGGGGCGAGCATTGCACAGTTCGCTGTTAATCCAGCGCGATTCCATCAGGGGCTCGGAAGAGACACACATAACTCTTCCAGTGGAATTCCCGTCGCGCCTGTCAAATTCGCCGCAGATTGAGCGACTTCATTCAGAAGATCCAGTCGCGCTCGCTGGTTTTGAATAATACTGGTTCGAGCCTGGACGACTCGAACGACATCCACTTCACCAGCAACGAATTGCTCTTCCAAACTCCGCAACTCGGTCGGAAGATCCGACTCGCCATACTCCGCGTCTTCTTCGAGCGCCCCCAACGCAAACTCATACCGTTCCCAGGCCGCGTGTGCTTCAAGCTCCGCTCGACGCTGCAACTGCTGCCAGGCGGTCGCACGCTGTCCAAACTCCGCCATTCTCTGCTCTTCCAATGGCTTGCCCGAGTTGACAATCATCAGGTCCATTTGAGCACGAAGTCCCATGTACGTCATTCCATCCGCAGTCCGCTGATAATATGGACCAATCTGCAAATCAGGAGTCTTCGAGGCCGTCGCCAGGGCTTGAGCCGCTCGAGCTGCATCCATGTCCGAATGGGCCGCCATGACGTCCGGGCGAGATGCCGCGCGAGTCTCCGCAATCGACGCGTTCGTTCCGGACTCCAGCGGCAAGCTTGCGACCGGCTCTGCTGTTCCCGCAGTCTCCGTCAACGTCTTCTTCCACTGAAATGAACGAAGATCTCCATGGAACACAATGGGACTGTCCGCCGGATGCCCGAGATGCCGCTTCAAATCTCGCAGGGCCGTTTCGTAGTTGGCTTTTGCCAGACGAGCCTGCTGAGCCGTCGATCGCGCATCCGTTCGCACAATCGCAACATCCGACGCATTGGCCTGCCCCGCCTCAAATTGCTTTTCCAGCACTCTCAGCAACTGCAGGTTGTTCTGATGATTGGCCTTTGCAAGGCCTGCCACGTCCCGCAGAAACAGAACATTGAAGTACAACCGCTCAGTCTGGGCCACGTTCAGCAATTCCGCCTGGACGATGTTCCAACGAGTGCTGTTTAGTGTCGACGTTGCAGCCTCTTCTCGAAACTGCTGCTGATGAGCAAGCTGAATCGTCTGCATCAGCAGCACGTAATGATAGGTCGTGCCATGGTCGTCGAGTTGCGAGTTCTGATACGGAGTTGCCTGCACCTGGACAAACGGATTGAACGGATATGTCTGGGCGACACCCAGTGCCGCGGAACCAACGTTCTCGTTCTGTCGCACCGCGATCAAATCGGGGTTTTGCGCCAGGCTCAGGGAAATGCATTGCACCAGTGACAGCGACATGTCCGCCGATTCAACAGATCGCTCGGCGCTTCCTGCATCAACACGCTTCGCCGCCGTCAGTGTAATTCGCGAGTCAGGCTCGGGTGATTCGCGAAGCGGACGCACACTTGCGTCATTCACGTCGTCGACCGTCCCGGCTGGATAGGGTCGCGCGGCCAACCCGGCTTTGGATGTTGCGCCGGTCCTGCAACCGCAACAAACCATCAGCAGGACGGATGTCATCCAGTAAAGCTTTGACATGGTCGCAAATCCGTTTGAGCGTCCAGAACTGCTCCGGCAGCCTTATCGCAATCGAGCACAAAGTACCCGGGAAGAGGGTTTGATCTTCTGTAACTACTTTCGGTGTCGAATCGACTGTTCCCAGAGTGCAAGTTGAGGGAGTGAATCGGAGTTAATGTTCCGTTCCTTACGTGGTTCCGATTCGCAGGCCAGTGCAGTCAGCACGAAAAATCGGGTCATGCCGGGTTTAACGACAATACTGAAATTGCCGGACAATTACTGATCAGCCATCCTCGTCCTCCTGACTTTTCACGGCATGTCGTCCCCAGAGCAGGTACAGAGGCGGCAGCAGGAACAAGTTCAGAAAGGTCGATGTCACCAGCCCGCCAACGATGACCACGGCCAGAGGATATTCAATTTCATGCCCGGGCTTGTTCCCCGATATCGCCAGCGGAAGTAGTGCCAGAGCAGTCGTCAGGACGGTCATCAGGATCGGAATCAATCGCTCCTCGGCGCCGCGCAGCACCAGGTTCAACCCAAACGGCTCTCCCTCGGATTCCTGCAGGTGTCGATAATGGCTCACCAGCATGATGCCGTTCCGCGCCGCAATCCCCAGGACAGTGACGAAGCCGATCAGCGAACCCAGGGAAAGAACGCCCCCTGCGATCCAGGCCGCGACAACACCTCCAATGAGCGCAAACGGAATCGTCAGAGCCACCATGATGGTTAGTTGCAGCGATTGGAAATCGATGTACAGGATCAGCAGGATTCCAATCAAGGACATTGCCCCCAGTGCCAGCAATCTCTGTTGAGACTCCTGACGCGCGGCATACTCCCCGAGAAACTCCGGATGATACCCGCGATCAAAAGGGACTCCTCTCACTGCCGCTTCAATGTCACGGGCCACGGAACCCAGGTCGCGATCCTTTGCATCACAGGTGACATCAATCCGCCGTGACCCTCCGTCCCGCTTCACTTCGTTCGGCGCCGGGATGATCCCGATGTCGGCGACATCCTTGAGCGGCACCTGCCCCCCGGTGGGAGTGTCGATCCGCAATTCATGCAGCGCCGCCAGATCCGTGCGAGATGTCGGCTGACCCCAGACAACGACATCGAACTTCTTCTGGCTTTCATACACCTCACCGACTTTCATCCCACGCAGCAGCGTCGTCACGGCACGACGGACCTGACCGGGATTCAGACCCAGGCGTTCCGCTGCCGCCGTTCTCAAGCGGACTTCGATTTGCGGCACCAGATCCTGCGATTCGACCTTCAGGTTGGTGACCCCCGCCACCTTCCCCATCACCGCTTCGACTTCCTTTGCCTTGGACCGCAGCGCCGCCAGTTCGGGTCCATAGATCCGCACCACGATACTGGAACTGGTCCCCGTCAGAACTTCCTTGACTCGTTCCCGGAGGAACGTCAGCAGATCCCGCTTGAGACCCGGATATCCATCAACGGCTTCCTGGATCTTGGCGACGGTCTTCTGATAGTCCACTTCCGGATCAATGCTGATCCACAACTCGGTGAAATTCGGACCGTAGACTTCGTCTCCCCCTTCGGCCCGCCCGATATGGCTGCCAAAGTTCCGGACGCCGTGGATCGCACGCAGTTCACGACTGGCCAGGATCGTCACCCGATCCATCGCCTCGATCGATGTCCCAGGCTTCTCGACAAAATGCATCAGGAAATCGGTCTCCTGAAAGTTCGGCAGAAACTCCTGCCCCAATCCAAGGAACAGCCAGGATGTCACAGCAAACGTCACCCCCAGGAAGGCAATGGTCGACTTCGGACGGACTGTGAACCACGGCAGCATCCAACGATAGGGTCGCCGCAACCAGCGACTGAGTGGTGGTTCGTAAGCGGCCTTCTTTTCACTGGGAAGAATCATCAGCGAAAGGGCAGGGGTCACCACCAGCGCCACCAGCAGCGATGCCACAATCGCCAGCACATACCCGATGGCGAGCGGACGAAAAAACGCCCCCGGCAACCCCTCAAGAAAGAAAACTGGAAGAAAGACCAGGACGATAATCACGGTGGCGTAGACGACAGCACTACGAACCTCCAGCGAAGCGTCCAGGACCACGCGAAATGCCGACCTGGGCTTTTCCAGGCTCCGGTTCAGCCGCAATCGCCGAACAATATTCTCGACGTCGATAATCGCATCGTCGACAACTTCCCCCAAAGCGACGACCAGGCCGGCGATGATCATGGTGTTGATCGTCAGCCCCCACCAATAGAGCACCACGACCGTCGCCATCAAGGAAATCGGGATGGCCGTGAGGCTGATGACGGCAGTCCTCCAGTCGTACAGGAAAACGATCAACACAATCACAACCAGAATGCATCCCGTGACCAGTGCATGCGTCAGGTTGTCGATCGATCGCTCGATAAACGTCGCCGGTCGAAAGATCGTGGCATCCATTTCGACATCGGTCAGCCCCGGCTTCAAAACCTCAAGTGCCTCTTCGACTTTGCGAGTCACTTCCAGCATGTTGGCCGCAGGCTGCTTCTCCACGATCAGCAGCAACCCCGGGCCATCGTTGATAATCGCGTCCCCAATCGCCGGGGGAGACCCGATCGTCACATTCGCGACATTGCCCAGTCGCAGCACCGCGCCGTCGCGATACGCGACGACCGTTTGAGCCAGCTCTTCCGGACCCCGGATCGGTGAGACCTGTCGAACGGCAATCCGCTGATTCGGCGTGTCCACGAAGCCCCCGGCATCCAGCACGACCGCATCTGCCGTCGCCTTCAACACCGAATCCAGCGTGACATCATGAGCCCGCAGCATCTCTGGATTCACCAGGACCTGCAGTTGCTTGTCGCGCTGACCCCAAATCGCGACATTTGCCACACCCGGAATCGCCATGATCCGGGGACGAATCGTCCAGACCGCCAGTTCGGTCAGGTCACGCTGAGACAGCGTGTCGGACCAGACTCCAATCTTCATCATGCGGCTGAGGGATGACAGGGGTTGCAGGATCATCGGCGGCCTCGCGACCGACGGCAATCGAGGCGTCTCGGCCGCCAGCCGTTCCTGCACCAGTTGACGAGCACGATACAGGTCTGATCCCTGATGCAGATGGAGGCGGATCGAAGAAAGTCCCAGCACCGATTTGGAGCGGATCGTTTCCAATCCCGGGGTTCCAATCAGGGCATTCTCCAGTGGGAAGCTCACCAGGTTCTCAACTTCCTCCGCCGACAATCCCGGAGCTTCCGTCTGGATTTCGACATACGGCGGAGAAAATTCTGGAAAGACGTCCAGCGGCAGAACCGGGATCAGGCGAATCCCCACCACGATCAACAGGACAGCCAGCGCCAGTACGGCCACGCGCATCCGCAGCGCCATTTCCACCAGCCAACTCATATCGGGCTCTCCGGTTCCATCTGTCGCATGATCACTGGCATCGCGGTGGATTGAGTATCTGAGGTTTTCAATCGTTGTTTGTACGTCTGAGGTAACCGTTCACGGGTCGGGGACTGACGCATTTTCACGGCGAAAAACAAACACATTGCATGGATGCGATGCGACTCCGAAGCGTCGTTTGCCCGTGAAAATGGGTCTGTCCCCCTCGCTTGCCCGTGAACGGTTACCGTCTGAGTCGACTCATCCCGTCATTTCGCAAATCCGAATTCGGCCCCGGCAATCTCAGTGGTCCCTGCAGTCACGACCTTCATCCCAGGCCGCGAACCGCGCGTCACCGCGGCCAACCCCCCATCGACCCAGCCAA
>Ga0265327_10003065_pt1 | contig 16509 bp, 16 predicted proteins | sample 41621metaG_FD_202089 | JGI IMG/M metagenome (GOLD analysis project Ga0265327, IMG submission 202089) | Rhizosphere microbial communities from Carex aquatilis grown in University of Washington, Seatle, WA, United States - 4-16-21 metaG | ecosystem: Host-associated > Plants > Roots > Rhizosphere... | reverse complement strand
GTTGAGATGCTTGGGGCCGGACGCGTCGGCGGTGATGTACGGCAGGTTGACGTCGTACTGCTGGCTGGAGGACAGTTCGATCTTGGCTTTTTCGGCCTCTTCCTTCAGGCGCTGCAAGGCCAGCGAGTCGTTGTGCAGGTCGATGCCGGTGTCTTTTTTGAAGGTTTCAGCCAAGTAGTCGATGATGCGCAGGTCGAAGTCTTCACCGCCTAAGAAGGTGTCGCCGTTGGTGGACAGCACTTCAAACTGGTGCTCGCCGTCGACTTCGGCGATTTCGATGATGGAGATGTCGAAGGTGCCGCCGCCTAAGTCATACACAGCGATCTTCTGGTCGCCGCGCTTTTTGTCCATGCCGTAAGCCAGGGCCGCGGCGGTCGGCTCGTTGATGATGCGCTTGACTTCTAGCCCTGCGATGCGGCCGGCGTCTTTGGTGGCCTGGCGCTGGCTGTCGTTGAAATAAGCCGGGACGGTGATGACGGCCTCGGTGATTTCTTCGCCCAAGAAGGCTTCGGCGTCTTTCTTCAGCTTCATCAGCACGCGCGCGGAGACTTCCGGCGGGGCCATCTTCTTGCCGTGCACGTCGATCCAGGCGTCGCCGTTGTCGGCTTCGGTGATTTTGTAGGGCACCATCTTGATGTCCTTCTGCACCACGTCGTCCTTGAAGCGGCGGCCGATCAGGCGCTTCACCGCGAACAAGGTGTTCTTCGGGTTGGTGACAGCCTGGCGCTTGGCAGACTGGCCGACCAGCACTTCGTTATCGCTGGTGAAGGCGATGATGGACGGCGTGGTGCGCGCGCCTTCGCTGTTGTCGATCACTTTGGCTGTGCCGCCGTCGAGGATGGCGACGCAGGAGTTGGTGGTGCCTAAGTCGATGCCAATGATTTTGGCCATGGAATTCTCCGATTTATTGCTGGAATTTTGCGTTAAGTGGGGTCAGTCACTGTGCGTTGTTATGGGGGTGGCTTTTGCCGTTTCAAGCCTTTTGAGCGATGACCACCATGGCCGGGCGCAACAGGCGGTCTGCAATCGTGTAGCCTTTCTGGAACACTTTTGTAACGGTGTTCGGCTCAACCTCGTTGGTGGCTTCCAGGGTCATGGCCTGGTGCAGCGCGGGGTTGAACTTCTGGCCCAGGGCGTCGATGGGCAGCACATTGAATTTTTCCAGCACCTGGACGAATTGCTTCAGCGTCAGCTCGCTGCCTTCGCGCAATTTGGCCACTTCGGGAGAATCGCCCGCCGCCGCCTGGATGCCCAATTCGAGGCTGTCCAACACGACGAGCAGTTCCTTGGCGAAGCGCTCCAGGGCGAATTTGCGGGCGTCTTGGACTTCCTTCTCGGTGCGGCGTCGCAGGTTTTCCATTTCGGCCTGCGTGCGCAGGGACAGGTCGCGGTATTGCTCGGCCTTGAGCAGGGCCGTGGCTAGTTTTTCGGTCAGATCCTCGACCGGATTCGCCGGCTCGAACTCCGCCTCCAACGGCTCCAGCGCTTCCTTGCCCTCCCCCGGCACGTCCTCTTCTTCCGCCAGCAGGAGTTCCTGCTCGGCTTCAAGCGCCCGCTGCTTAAGTGCGTCTTCTTGCAAAGACTGGTCTTCGCTCATGTGTGTTTGGCTCCTGTGGCTTTATCTTAAAGGCGCATCCCGCGCCCGGCGCAGGATGGCTATGTTAGCTGAATGTCCGGGGCTTATGATGGGGACAAGGATTTGTGATTCAAGGCGGCGCTCAATAATTTTGCGGTCAGATCCACCAACGGGATGACGCGCCCGTATTTCATGCGGGTCGGGCCGATGACGCCGAGCACGCCGACGCTGCGGTCATCGATGGCGTAAGACGCCGTGACCAGGCTGCATTGGTCCAAGGCTTCATAGCCTGACTCCTCGCCGATGAAAATCTTCACGCCGCCGGTTTCCAGGCAGCGATCCAGTAAATGCACCATGTCTTCCTTTTGGCGGAAGGCCGAGAACAAGGTGCGCAGGCGCTCCATGCTGGCCAGTTCGTCAAAATCCATCAAGTTCATTTCGCCGGTGAGCATGAAGCCTTTGCGACTGCGACGCGGGCCGCCGCCCTGGAACGCCAGGTCGGCGATTTCAGCGGTCTGGATGGCTTCCTGGTTCATTTGCTCGCGAGTCAGTTGCAGCTCTTGCAACAGGCTTTCGCGGATCGCCGCCAGATCCTTGCCAGCATAGACCGCGTTCAAATAATTGGCGGCGGAGGTCAGCTCCGCCGGGCTGAACGGCCGCGACGGGTGGATGATGCGGTTTTGCACTTCCTGTTCGTTGGTGACGAGGATCACCAGGATGCGCTGCTCGGACAGGGCGATGAATTCGATCATGCGGAAGGTGACGGCCTCCCGGCGCGGCAAGCTGACCAAGCCGGCCAGGTGGGTCATGTCGGACAGCAGCCTTGAGGCGGTTTCGAGGATGTCCTCGGCGTCGTCCAAAGGCTCCAAGTCGCGCTGGAATTGGCGGATGACATCCTGTTGCAAGGGCTTGACCGTCAGCAGGGCGTCGATGAAAAAACGGTAGCCGCTGACCGTGGGCATCCGCCCGGCGGAGGTGTGCGGGGCGGTGATCAGCCCCAAATCCTCCAGGTCGGCCATGACGTTGCGGATCGTCGCCGGGCTCAGGTTCAGCCCCGCCTCCCGCGACAGGGCGCGCGAGCCCACCGGCTGGCCGTCGCTGATGTAACGCTCCACCAGCACCTTCAACAGATGTTGGGCACGCTCGTTCAATCCGGAATATTTGGACACATCGCTCATCGCAGCTTTAGCACTCTAGCAACCAGAGTGCCAAAGTAGCAACCACTGGATAATGTGTCAAGAAGCACATACTATAATCCGCAAGCTAAAAAAACCTGCGTGTCTCAACCGCCCATGGAAGCCGCGGCGCGGCGACACGAAAATTCAACGCGAGGAACCCAACCATGCAAGGCGACAACAAAGCCATCGAATACCTGAACCGTATCCTGGGCAACGAGCTGATCGGCATCAACCAATATTTCCTCCATGCCCGGATGTTCAAAAACTGGGGATTCGGCCAGCTCAACAGCAAGGTCTACCGAGCCTCCATCGCCGAGATGAAGCACGCCGACAAGCTGATCGAGCGCATCCTGTTCCTGGAAGGGCTGCCCAACCTGCAAGAACTGGGGCGGCTGCGCATTGGCGAAAACCCGCTGGAAATGCTGCAAAGCGATCTGCAATTTGAAACGCAGGCGGTGGCGGCGCTGCGGGAAGCCATCGCCTACAGCGAGCAAGCCGCCGATTTCGTCTCCCGCGACCTGCTGCAAGACATTTTGGGCGAGGAGGAAGAGCACATCGACTGGCTGGAGACCCAGCTTGACCTGGCCGGGAAGCTGGGGCTGGAAAATTATTTGCAGTCGCAGATTTAAAACGCCCCGCACGTTTGGAATGGACAACCGTTTCCAGCGCATCGCCCTGATCGGCAAGCCCGACGCCGAGCTCATCGCGCAAACCCTGCCGCCCTTGTACGCGCATCTGCTCAAGCGTGGCGGCGAAGTGCTGGTGGAGGAAAACTGCGCCCGCTTCATCGCCGGCTCGCCACAGACTTTTTCACTGGAGGAAAAAGGCGACTATTGCGACTTGGCTATCGTCATTGGCGGCGACGGCACCTTGCTAAACGCGGCGCGCATCCTCGCCGAGCATGACATTCCGCTGATTGGCGTGAATTTGGGGAGGCTAGGGTTTTTAGTCGACATCACCCCGCAGATGGCTTTGACCAGCCTAGACGAAATGCTCCAAGGCCGCTATCGCGAGGAGGAACGCCAACTGTTGCGGGCGCAAATCCTGCGCGACGGCGTCGTCGCCGCCGAACAGACCGCCGTCAACGAGGTGGTCGTCCACCGCTGGAACTCCACCAGCATGATCGAAATCGTCACCTTCATCGACGGCGTATTCCTCAATTCGCAACGCTCCGACGGGCTCATCGTGTCCACGCCCACCGGCTCGACGGCCTACGCCCTGTCCGGAGGAGGGCCGATCCTCTACCCAACGCTGAAGGCCATCGAACTGGTGCCGATCAACCCGCACTCGCTGACCAACCGCCCTATCGTCATCGCTGACGACAGCGTGGTGGAAATCGCCTTCCGCCCCAGCAAAGATTTTCGAGCCCGGCTGGCCTGCGACAACATCTCCACGCCCGACATCCAATTGGGCGACCGCATCCGCATCGCCAAGGCCAACCAGCGTTTCCGCATCCTCCATCCGCTAGGCCACGACTTCTTTGAAATTCTCCGCGAAAAGCTCAACTGGAGCAGCGGACACAACCACTGACTATGCTGCACGCGCTGAACATCAAAGACTTGGCTGTCGTCGAATCCCTGTCCCTGGAGCTGGAACCCGGCCTGACCGTGCTCACCGGCGAAACCGGGGCCGGCAAGTCTATCCTGCTCACCGCCTTAGGACTGGCCTTAGGCGAACGCGCCGACGCCGGCCTGATCCGCGCCGGCGCGGGGCGGGCCGAAATCGACCTGGCTTTCTCGCTGGCCGACGCCCCCCAGGCCCGCGCCTGGCTGGCGGAGCGCGAACTGCTGGACGAGGAGGATTTGTGCCTGATCCGCCGCGTCGTCAATCAAGACGGCCGCTCCAAGGCGTTCATCAACAACCGCCCCGCCACTTTGCAATCGCTGCAAGCGCTGGCGTCCAACCTGGTCGAGATCCACGGCCAGCACGCCCATCTGCGCCTGCTCGACAGCCACGAGCAACGCCGCCTGTTGGACGCTTCGTCCGGCCACAAAGCCCTGCTGGAAACCCTGCAAGAAGTTCAGCGGCGCTGGCGCGAAGTGCGCGAGGCCCTGACCGCGCAAAACCGCGCCGCCAAAGACGGGGCAAGCCGCGCCGAGCTGCTGCGCTACCAAATCGAGGAGATGGAACAGCACGGCATCGAAGCGCTGGACTATGACGCGCTGGCGGAAGAGCACACCCGGCAGGCAAACAGGGAAAAAATCCTGAGCACCGGCCAGGCGCAACTGGAACGCCTGTACGAGGACGAGCAGCATTCGGTCAACGCCCGGCTTAACCAAATCCTCCACGCGCTGGGCGAAATCGGCCAGCTCGCCCCCGAGTTCAACGGCATCAGCGGATTGCTGGGCGAGGCGCGGATACAGGTCAAAGAAGCCGGCTCCGAACTGCGCCGCCAGTTGGAAAAGCTGGAAGCCGATCCGGGCCGGCTGGCATGGCTGGATGAAAAACTGGCCGACCTGCACCGCCTCGCCCGCAAGCACCAGGCGCATCCCCGCGACTTGCGCCAGTTGGCCGAACACCTGCGCGATGAGCTGGGCGGCATCGAACTCGGTGCCGAAAGTATCAGCCGCTTGCAAGGCGAGCTGGATGCCCTGGAGCGGGAATACCGCACGCTCGCCGGGCGCTTGTCGCAAAGCCGGGCGGCAGGCGGACAGAGGCTACAGGCGCAGATATCCGCCACCCTCCACGAATTGGGCATGCCGCAAGGCCGCTTCATCATCGATGTCACCGCCGAGCCAGACCAGCCACCGACGCCGTTCGGCAACGACCGCGTCGATTTCCTGGTCAGCGCCAACCCGGGGCTACCGCCGCGCCCCCTGGGCAAAGTGGCCTCCGGCGGCGAACTGTCGCGCATCAGCCTAAGCATCCAAGTCGCCGCCACTGAGGCGAAAACCGCGCCCACCCTCATCTTCGACGAAGTGGACAGCGGCATCGGCGGCGGCGTGGCCGAAATTGTCGGCCAAAAACTCCGCACTCTGGGCCAAGACCGCCAAATATTCTGCGTCACCCACTTGCACCAAGTCGCCGCCCTTGGGCATCATCACCTGCTGGTGGAAAAAACCAGCGACCAGGCCAGCACGCAGACTCGTGTGCGCAAGCTCCAGGCCGAGCAGCGCAAGCACGAAATTGCCCGCATGCTGGGCGGCGTCCGCATCACCGGGCAAACCCTGGCGCACGCCGAGGAAATGCTGGCCGCCCAAGGCGGGCAACAGAAAAACGAGGTTTAAGACGGCATGATCAAAGTCCTGAGCATAGAATTTTCAGCGTGGATGGTCGACAGGGAGCACAGCGCGCAGAGTCTCGGCGAGTTCACCCACCAAGACGAAGCGGTGTCGGCGATCTGGATGCACCTGGTGCAGACGCGGCAACACCACGCCTACCTGATGTTTAAGCGCCAGCCCTTGCTAATGCGCTGGCAACCGAGCCAAACCGTCTTCTGGGGGACGCTGCAAGGCGGCGTGCCGAGGATCTACCACGAACAACTGGACTCCTCCGCCGCGAAACGGGCATTCAAACTGTACAAGGCTTAAAATCTTCCCGCACGCGGAGCCCCAAAGCCCCGTGTTTTGCGGATAATGGCGCGCCTCGAAATCATCCTGGCGGTGACATCGGCCGGCGTTTTGTGACAAAATCCATAATTTTCCAAGGAGTAATCCACGATGCGAGCGATCCTTCTGGGCAGTCCCGGTTCAGGCAAAGGCACCCAGGCCCAGTTCATCACCGAAAAATTCGGCATTCCGCAAATCTCGACCGGGGACATGCTGCGCGCCGCCGTGCGCGAAGGAACCCCGCTGGGGCTGGAGGCAAAAAAGATCATGGACGCAGGCCAGCTCGTATCCGACACGATCATTTTGGGGCTGATCCAAGAGCGCATCCAGGCGGACGATTGCGGCAAGGGCTTCCTGCTGGACGGCTTTCCCAGGACCATCGCCCAGGCCGACGGGCTGGCGGCCATGGGCGTCGACCTGGACTACGTGGTTGAAATCGCCGTGGATGACGAGGAGATCATCAAACGCCTCAGCGGCCGCCGCGTCCACCCCGGATCGGGCCGAACCTACCACACCGTCTTCAACCCGCCGCGCCAGGAGGGCTTGGACGACGAAACTGGCGAACCGTTGATCCAGCGCGACGACGACAAGGAAGCGACGGTGCGCAAGCGCCTGGACGTCTACCACGAACAAACCAAGCCCTTGATCGGCTATTATCAGCACAAAGCCAAAGACGGCTTGCTCAAATACGCCTCCATCGCGGGCGTCGGCGGAGTCCAGGACATCACCGGCAAGCTGCTCGCGGCGCTGTCTTAAAAAAACAAGCCTTAACCGGCAAAACGGCGGCGGGGATGGCAAAGCCGGCCTAGTCCCGCCGAGAAAACGTGAATCCTCGGATTTGCGTCGTTATTTTTTGGCCGCCCTTATGAGCGGCCTCTCATCGGATGGCCATATGACCGATAAAACTTTATATGACAAGCTTTGGGACCTGCATCTGGTCGGCATCGAACCGGACGGCTCGGCCCTGATTTACATCGACCGCCAGCTCGTGCACGAAGTCACCTCGCCGCAAGCCTTTGAAGGGCTGCGGCTGGCCGGGCGCAAGCCCTGGCGGGTCAGCGCCAACCTCGCCGTGGCCGACCACAACGTGCCGACCACCGACCGCGACTTAGGCATCGCCGACCCGGTCTCCCGCCTGCAAGTAGAAACCTTGGAGCGCAATTGCATCGAGTTCGGCATCACCGAATTCTCCATGGCCGACCCCCGCCAAGGCATCGTCCACGTCATCGGCCCGGAGCAGGGCGCGATCCTGCCCGGCATGACCGTCGTTTGCGGCGACTCGCACACCTCCACCCATGGCGCGTTCGGCGCATTGGCGGTCGGCATCGGCACCTCCGAGGTGGAGCATGTGCTGGCGACGCAGACGCTGATCCAGCGCAAAGCCAAAAACATGCTAGTCCTGGTGGACGGGCAAGTCGAAGCGGGCGTCACCGCCAAGGACATCGCCCTGGCCATCATCGGCAAAATCGGCACCGCCGGCGGCACCGGCCACACCATCGAGTTCGGCGGCGACGCCATCCGCGCCCTGTCCATGGAAGGCCGCATGACCCTGTGCAACATGGCCATCGAAGCCGGCGCGCGGGCCGGCCTGATCGGCGTGGACGACACCACCATCGACTATGTCAGAGGCCGCCCTTTCGCCCCGCAAGGCGAAGCGTTTGAACAAGCCGCCGCCGTCTGGCGCGAACTGCGCAGCGACGCCAACGCGCAATTCGACGTGGTCATCGAACTCGACGCCGCCGCCATCAAACCGCAAGTCACCTGGGGCACCTCGCCGGAGCAAACCTTGCCGGTCAACGCCCTGGTGCCCGACCCCGAGCAAGAAACCGACCCGGTCAAAAAAGAAGGCATCCAGCGCGCCTTGCAATACATGGACTTGAAGCCCGGCGTGCATATCACCGATATCCGCCTGGACAAAGTCTTCGTAGGCTCCTGCACCAATGGCCGCATCGAAGACCTCAGAGCCGCGGCCGAAGTGGCGAAAGGCAGAAAGAAAGCCGCCAGCGTCAAGCTGGTGCTGATCGTCCCCGGCTCCGGGCTAGTCAAGCGCCAGGCCGAGGAAGAAGGCTTGGATCAGATTTTCAAAGACGCCGGTTTTGAATGGCGCGATCCCGGCTGCTCCATGTGCCTGGCGATGAACGCCGACCGCCTGGAGCCCGGCGAACGCTGCGCCTCCACCTCGAACCGCAATTTCGAAGGCCGCCAAGGCTATGGCGGACGCACCCACCTGGTCAGCCCGGCCATGGCAGCGGCGGCGGCGATCTACGGCCATTTCGTCGATGTCAGCAAGCTGGAAGAGCATGCGCCCCTGGTGCATCCCAACCCAGACTCCGCCGCCGCCCATGCCCAGCAGCAAAAAGCAAAAGCGCAGCCCAAGGCCGCAAACAAAGCGGGCGCGGGTAAGCAGCCAAAACCGGCCGGCAAGCCAACCCCACCCACGCCCTATGCGGGCAAGCAGAAGGGTAAGAAAAAACCATGAAACCATTCAAAAAAATCAGCGCGCGAGTGGTGCCGCTGGATCGGGCCAACATCGACACCGACGCCATCATCCCCAAGCAGTTCCTCAAGTCGATTAGGCGCTCAGGCTTCGGCCCCTATCTGTTCGACGAATGGCGCTACCTGGACCGCGGCGAGCCGGAGATGGACTGCACGAACCGCCCGCTGAACCCCGACTTCATCCTCAACCAGCCGATCTACCACGGCGCGGGCATCCTGCTGACACGGGAAAACTTCGGCTGCGGATCTTCCCGCGAGCACGCCCCCTGGGCATTGGCGGATTATGGCTTGCGGGTCATCATCGCGCCTAGTTTCGCCGACATTTTTTATAACAACTGCTTCAAAAACGGCCTGCTACCCATTATCCTCGACGGCGCGACCGTCGACCACCTGTTCCGGGAATGCAAGCCCGGCTACATGCTGGAGGTGGATCTGGCCGAACAGACCCTCACCACGCGCTTTGGCGAAGTCATCCACTTCGCCATCGACCCGTCGAGAAAACACCGCCTATTGAACGGCCTGGACGACATCGCCCTGACGCTGCAACGCAGCGAAGCCATCCAAGCCTATGAAGCCAAGCGCGCCAAGGAAGCCCCTTGGCTGTTCGCGGTTCCATCGTGATTTGCGAGACAGATTAAGACATCATGACCAAGAAAATTGCTGTGTTGCCGGGTGACGGCATCGGCCCCGAAATCATCCACGAAGCCCTGAAAGTGCTAGACTGCCTGCGCGCCGAATTCGGCCTGGACGTCGAAACCGAGGATGCCCTCATCGGCGGCGCGGCCTACGACGCCACCGGAACCCCCTTCCCCGCCGAAACCTTAGACCTGGCCCGCGCGGCCGACTCCATCCTGCTCGGCGCGGTGGGCGGCCCGAAATGGGAGCCTTTGGACTATTCCGTCCGTCCCGAGCGCGGACTGTTAGGCTTGCGCTCGGAATTGGAATTGTTCGCCAACCTGCGCCCGGCCATTCTCTATCCGCAACTGGTGGCGGCCTCCACGCTGAAACCCGAAGTGGTGTCCGGGCTGGACATCATGATCCTGCGCGAGCTGACCGGCGGCATTTACTTCGGCAAGCCGCGCGGACGCCGGATCAACGAGCAAGGCGAGCGCGAAGGCTTCAACACGCTGATTTACTCAGAGTCGGAAATCCGCCGCATCGCCCACATCGGCTTCCAGATTGCGCAAAAGCGCGACAAGCGCCTGTGCTCGGTTGACAAAGCCAACGTGCTGGAAACCACCGAGCTATGGCGCGAAGTCGTCATCGAAGTCGGCAAGGAATACCCGGATGTGGCCTTAAGCCACATCTACGTGGACAACGCCGCGATGCAACTGGTGCGCAACCCCAAGCAGTTCGACGTGATGCTGACCGACAACCTGTTCGGCGACATCCTCTCCGACTGCGCCGCCATGCTCACCGGCTCCATCGGCATGCTGCCTTCCGCCTCGCTGGACAAAAACGGCAAAGGCATGTACGAGCCCATCCACGGCTCCGCCCCCGACATCACCGGGAAAGGCATCGCCAACCCCATCGCCACCATCCTGTCGCTGGCGATGCTGCTGCGCTACAGCTTCGACGACGCGGCCAATGCCGAGCGCGTGGAAAAAGCCGTCATTGCCGCCTTGGACGCGGGGCTGCGCACGCCCGACATCTATTCGGAAGGCACCGAAAAAATCAACACGGCCGGCATGGGCGACGCCATTGTCGCGGCGCTTAGGGCATCTTAGGAAATCACACCATGAGCAAGACCTACAATGTCGCAGTCCTCGGCGCCACCGGCGCCGTGGGCGAAACCATGCTGGCCATCTTGGAGCAGCGCCAGTTCCCGGTCGGCAAGGTTTACCCCCTCGCCAGCGCAAAATCCGCCGGCAAGACCGTCGAATTCAAAGGCGAATCCCTGACCGTCTTAGACGTGGCCGACTTCGACTGGTCGCAGGCGCAGATCGGCTTGTTCTCGGCGGGCGCCTCGGTGTCCGCCCACTGGGCACCCATCGCCGCCGCCGCCGGCTGCGTGGTCATCGACAACACCTCCCAGTTCCGCTACCAGGACGACATCCCGCTGGTGGTGCCCGAGGTGAACCCAGAAGCCATCGCCCTGTACAAAAACCACGGCATCATCGCCAACCCCAACTGCTCCACCATCCAGATGCTAGTGGCCTTGAAGCCCATCCACGACGAGGCCGGGATCGAGCGCATCAACGTCTGCACTTACCAGGCGGTGTCAGGCACGGGCAAGAAAGCCATCGACGAATTGGCCGAGCAAACGGCCAAGCTCCTCAACGGCAAGCCCGCCGAAGCGTCCGTCTACCCGAAGCAAATCGCCTTCAACGTGCTTCCCCAAATCGATGTGTTCCAGGAAAATGGCTACACTAAGGAAGAAATGAAAATGGTTTGGGAAACCCGTAAAATCCTTGGGGACGAATCGATCCTGGTCAATCCGACGGCGGTGCGGGTGCCTGTGTTTTACGGCCACTCCGAGGCTGTACACATCGAAACGCGGGAAAAAATCACCGGCGAGCGGGCCAAGGCACTATTGAGCCGGGCGCCGGGCGTCGTGGTAGTCGACGAACGGCTGCCGGGAGGCTATCCTACTGCTGTGACCGAAGCGGCCGGCCAGGATGCGGTTTATGTCGGGCGAATCCGTGAAGACATATCGCACCCGCGTGGCCTGGATCTCTGGGTAGTTTCCGACAATGTCCGCAAAGGCGCCGCACTGAATAGCGTTCAAATTGCTGAAGTACTGGTAAAAAACTTTATCTAAAGCTAACCTTTCCGAAGTCTTGCGGCATCATCATGGGCCGGACAGTTGACTCGGTTTTGCTATATGGATGAATTTTAGGAGCAAGCGAAGTGCGAAAGATTTCAAAAACCTTGGCGTTGATGAGTTTGCTGGCCCCGTTGGGTGCGAACGCGCTTGGCATTGGCGACATAAGGTTGCACTCCGCGTTAAACCAATCGCTGAATGCAGAAATTCCATTGGTGACATCCGGCGGCGAGGAACTGGCGGACGTGCGCGTCAGCCTCGCGCCGGCGGAAGCCTTCGCCAGGGCCGGCATCGAACGGCATTATTCGCTCTCCAAATTGCGGTTCTCGCCGCAACAAAAGGCGGACGGCAGCTATGTCATCAAAGTCAGTTCAGTGGAATCGATCCGCGAACCCTTTCTGAACTTCATGATCGAAGTCCACTGGCCGCAAGGCCGGCTACAACGCGAATTCACCGTATTGCTTGATCCACCGGCCAGCAGCGCCCAGGAAGCGGAGGAGAGCGAAGAGGAATTGCCCGAGGTTCAGACTTATCGGCGCCCGGTTGAACAGCCCATGCGGCGCGCCGTCGAAGCCGCGCCCATCGTCCCCAGCAAGCCGCGCCGACCCGTCATCGTCAGAGAGGCCAGCGTCATCGAGGCGCCGGCTCCGCAAGCCGCACCCGAGCCGGTGCCCGTCTCGGGTGCGCAATACGGGCCGATCAGCAAGAACGAAACGCTGTGGAGCATTGCCCAACAACACAACCAGGACGAATCAATCAGCCAGGAGAAAATGCTCCGGGCCATCTACAAAGCCAACCCCCAAGCCTTTTACAAGAACAACATCAACGCCTTGAAGGCGGGGGAAACCATCACCATCCCCGACCGCGAGACGATTGTGCGGCTTACCGGGGCCCCTTCCGGACCGCAAACAATCCGCCATACCGGAAAATTAGCCGCAAAACCGGAAAAACCCGCGGAACAAATCGCTGCGCCAGGCGAAATCAGCGCCCAAGGACAATTAAAGCTCGTCGCCCCCAGCCCCAGCAAATCCAAGGACGAGGCAGCCAGCTCAGGTGCCAAAGGCAAGGCAGGCAAGACCAAGGAGGATATCGCGCTCGAAGCCGCCGCCGAAACTGTCAAACAAGAAAACGACGAAGTTCGCAAGAGCCTCGCCGACATGAAAGAACAACTGGCAGGGATACAAAGACTGCTGGCCTTAAAGGATGAACAAATCGCAGCCCTTCAGGCCCAGCAAAAGCAGGCCGTGAAAGAGCCCGCCCAAGCCGCGCCGCCTACGCCGCCGCATGTGGCAAGCGGCACCGTGCCAGCGGTTGCCGAACCCGGCAAGACTCCCGCCCCCCCGCCCACGCAAGAGGCCCAAGCAAAACCGCCGACCCCCCCCAAACCCACCGAAGCAGCCCCCGCGACGCCGCCGCCGATCCCGCCCGCCGCCAAACGCCCACCCGCGCCGGCCAAGCCCGCGCAGCCGCCCGCTCCCCCGAAAGAAGAAGGGATCGTGGCCGGGATGATGGAGCACCCGACTTATTATGCCATTGGCGGCATCACCGGAATTCTCGCGCTTGCCGTGTGGCTGATCAAACGCCGCCGCGCGGCAATGATCGACGAGACGGAAAGCATCTTGACCTTGGGCGACAGGGAAAAGACCATCCAGCCAAGAAGGCCGCCGATCTCGCTCGGCCAGCCGCCATCGGGGATTTCGGAACAATCCACGGTCACCTCCACCACATCGAGAAGCTCGTTCCTCAGCGAATTCACGCCCAGCGACTTCGACGCGCTCGGCGGAGAAATGGAGGAAGTCGACCCCATTTCGGAAGCCGATGTCTATCTGGCTTATGGCCGCTACAAGCAAGCCGAGGAATTGATCCGCAACGCCATCGCGCAAAACCCCGAACGGGACGAATGCAAGCTAAAACTGCTGGAGATTCACTACGCCACCGAGAACGCCCAGGCTTTTGAAAAATTCGCCGAGGAACTCGCACCGACCCACCGCGACGCCAAACCCGAGTTCTGGGAAAAAGTTGCCGAAATGGGCCAGGAATTGTGTCCGGACAGCGCCTTGTTCGGTGACGGCAGCGGCACCCCCGCCGCCGCCGCCGCTTCTGGCGGCCACCACGGAACGGCAACCGCTGTGGAGGGCAAAGCCGAACCAGCGGAAGAAGAAGAGGATTATTTTTTCAAGAAAAAGCCCGAAGAGTCTTACGGCTACCCCGGCTCACCCACCATCGAAGCAAACGCCGAAGAAATCGAAGAAAACCCGTCTGCCATCGCCTACGACTTTTTCACCACAAACACCCAGGATTCCGCCAAACCTGCCGGGGCAGCGACGGACGACGAGGGCCAAGCTCAACACCTGGACAATGTCATTTCATTCGACTTCGATAAGACGCCGACAGAACATACCGACGAGCCAACAGAAACCCAGGATAAAACCCTGGACGACATTCTTGCGGAATTGGGCGTCCTCAGCGAGTCGGCGGCTTTAAGCCACGAAGAAGACATTGTGGAAAGCGACGAAAGCAACAGCATTGACTTTGACATCGAGTTCAAGAAAATGCTCGAAGCCGACAATGCCAACCACCAATATGAAGACGACTCCGCCGACGAGCAGATGGCCTTGATGGAGATGGACGAGTATGAAACCAAGCTGGATTTGGCTAAAGCCTATTTCGACATGGGCGACGACGAAGCAGCACGGGTGATCCTCGAAAGTGTCGCGGAGAATGGCAATGACACGCAAAAAGAAGAAGCCTGGTCTTTGTTAGGCGGGCTTACCCGCAAAGAAGTCAACAGCCGCTAAACTGCGCCTAGCCTAAGGCGCGTCGATGACGCATGACAGCCCCCTCCCCGCCGGGGAAACACCTAGCGTAAATGTTCCCGAGCGTGGAGGATCAAAGGATTGCGGGGTATTCGCCCCACTATCCGAGGACTAAGCTCACTACCCCGTAAATCAGCAGAATAAACAAAATAGTGGCAACCGCCCCCACGGCAATAAAGGTAGCCATGTTGCCATGCTGGAAATCACGTTCGCGATTCTTCGCGCTCTGCACGCCAAAACCCGCCGCCAACACGCTCGATATCACTTGCAAGAGGTTCGGACTTTTACCCGGACTGTCCTGATTGCTCATAGCCGCTTTCCGTCGAGTTTTTAGGCAATGCCTTTTTTCTTGTTCTGGTAATACTTCACCCCGAAGGTGATGCCGAATACCACTAGCAGCAAGACAAAAGTAATGAAGGTGTCGTTGGCCGCGCCCCAGGCTTTTTCGTCGGTGTTGTCCTCATACGGCCGCAAGTATTTCAACAAATAGAAGGGAACCTCCATGACGCCCAGCGAAATGGCGAACGAGACCATGATCCTGTCCGTTATTTTGTTGTCGCTGAAGCTCAACTTATCCAGAAACAGCTTCATGATGACATACCCTGGCAGGATGTCTTCCAGAACGAAAAACACGGCTCTTTCAATCTGCTTAAAGAAGCCGCCACCGAACAGGGAAAACACGATAACATAGAGGACGCCGGCTGCGGCCAAACCCAGCCAAAGCTTTCTGTCGTCTTGGTCAAACTCAAAGTAATTTTTCATTTGCTCACCTCTCTAAAAAGTCTTGTTATTTTTTCTTGAAAAAGTAAAAGCCTTCGATGCCACCTTTCAAAATCAACCCGTTGCCGGTTTTTTCATAAACAGTATAATCCATCGCCTTGCCGGGCCTACCGGGATCTTCCGCCCTGATCTTGCCGTCAGCAATACTGTATTTGAATTGTTGCGAATCGTCCTGCTTCAAATGGCGGTTGTAGCCTGAAGTGACGACCACGCCGTCGGCGCGGAACTCCCAGGTCCTGTTTTCCTCGATCTTAGGCTTGCCCAGGCCAGGCGCGACAGCCTCCAACAGCCACTTGCCAAGGATTTCCTTGTTGTCTTGCAAGGGGATATCCGCCCACGCGCCAGCGTTGCACGCGCCTGACAGAAATAAAACGCTCAGCGTACGCATTGCTTTCGTTTTCATAGGCTCTTTCCTCCGACCAACTTTATTGTGATGGGTTCAACTTCCCGGCCTGCAAAAAAGCTAAATCATCGGCCGACAGCTTAGACAATTCACAATTGTTACACCATTCGGCAGTCACTGGCAAGAAAAGCCGCCGGGTGCCAGCACCATCCTCATTTTCCCAGCGGCTTTTCCAAATACTCAAGCAGCAAGCCCGGCACCTTCTGGATGCCGAATTTTTCCGATGTCGGAAAAGGCTTCACACGGCCCGTCCTCGCATAGCCGCAACGCTGGTAAAAAGCGATGAGTTCATGCCTAAGGTGGATGACCGTCATCAGCATTTTCCCAGCCTGCCATTCCGCTGCCGCCCGTTGCTCCGCCGCCGCCATCAAACACTTGCCGATGCCCCTGCCCTGCAAGTCCGGCCGCACCGCCAACATGCCTAGATAAGCGCCTTCTTCATATTCTTCCAAATGTACCGAAGCCAGTAATTCGTCGCCGACTTCAGCCAGTAAAATCATGGAATTCCGGGCGTCCAGCAAACGGGCAATCTCCTCCGCGTCCGTGCGCTGCCCGTCCAGCAAATCCGCCTCCGTCGTCCAGCCTTGCTGGCCGGACTCGCCCCGGTAGGCGGAATTGACCAGGGACACGACGCGGGGAATGTCCTGGGACTGGGCCGGACGGAAAGACAGTTGATCGAGGTTCATGGCAAGGTATTGCTAGTCGCGCCAATAATGCCAGTCGAGAACCGCCTCCACGGTTTTGTCGTCGGCCTCCACCGGCTCCAATTGCGCCAGCGGCACGGCCAGTTTTTTCTTGCCGTAGTGAATGAACACGAACATTTCGCCATGCTCGCATTCCCTCTCCGGAGCCATTTCCAACACTTGGACTTCGTCGCCGACTCGCAAGGGAGAAACCGCCCTGTCCTCAATGCACAGGGCGATGAATGGAAAACTGAGATTGCCTTCA
>Ga0265327_10003064_pt1 | contig 16515 bp, 12 predicted proteins | sample 41621metaG_FD_202089 | JGI IMG/M metagenome (GOLD analysis project Ga0265327, IMG submission 202089) | Rhizosphere microbial communities from Carex aquatilis grown in University of Washington, Seatle, WA, United States - 4-16-21 metaG | ecosystem: Host-associated > Plants > Roots > Rhizosphere... | reverse complement strand
TGCTGCATGAAGGACTGACCTGCGCCATCTGTGATCGCTCGATGGGGCTGATCGCTGACGATCTGGCGGGATCGGCCGGGGTCTCGCGCGGGGATCAGGATCAGTTTGCCTATGATAGTCATCGCCTGGCGATCAGCGCGGCTGGCGAAGGTCTGTTCGCGGCCGAAATTGTGCCCGTGACAATTCGGCAAAAACAGGGCGATCGAGTCATCTCCAGTGATGAAGGTCCCCGTGCAGACGCCTCGCTAGACCGGATGGGAAAGCTCTCGCCCGCATTTCAAAAAACCGGCTCGGTGACTGCGGGGAATGCCTCGATGATCAGTGACGGCGCTGCTGCGGTGGTGGTCACGTCACGTCGCTTTCAAGAGGCGCATCACCTGAAGGGAATGGCACGAATCGTTTCCTCGGCCACCGCGGGACTTGACGCCCAAGACCTGTTTGTGGCTCCGGTCCCGGCCATCCGTGTGGCACTTCAGCGTGCGGGGCTGACGACTGGTGACATCGATCTGTTTGAAATCAATGAAGCGTTCGCGGTCCAGGTGCTGGCCTGTGTTCGTCAGTTGGAAATCCCCCTGGAAAAGGTCAACGTCCATGGTGGAGCCATCGCCCTGGGGCATCCCCTCGGTTGCAGCGGTGCACGCGTTGCGGTCACGCTGCTGCATGCCATGCGTCAGCGTCAGGCGAAGAGCGGAGTCGCCGGGCTTTGCCTGGGTGGCGGCAACGCCGTGGCTGCCGTTTTCGAGTCAATGACCTCGTAAGTCACCGCCCTGCTCTTTCCCGCATATTGCGGTCATCCCTCCGAGGGGGGGATAACATGGAGACCGGCGATGACGACTTCCAGGTATTCGCGGGCGCGGCGCGCCAATCGGTCGATTTCGTTCGGATCCGTGGGGCGCGGGACCAGCGGCGCGAAAATGTTTTCGTAAGCGAGCGGCATTTTCAATCCGGTGAACGCCACGGGACTCAGTAGTCGGTAATGGTCAATCTCGCCAAAGCCAGGACCGCAGTCCTGATCCTTCGGCCAGTTCCGGTGATCCTTGATGCAGAAGCTGCGAATCTCGGCCACGCAGGTCTTGATGTCGGGGATTGGATCGAGATCCAGATAGTCCATGACGTTGCCCGCATCGTAGTTGACCTGGATTCCCGCGTCGTTGACTTCGCGAACAATCTCCGCGCAGGCATGGCCCGTCCCTGTGGATCCGCCATGCTGTTTGACGACGATGATCACTCCATGGTCGCGGGCGATCGGGCCAAGTTGTTTGAACCTCTCAATCCAGACGGCGCGATTGTCTCCACTCGTATGTCCGAACGTCAGGACCTGTCCGATCCCCGCCGCGGCCGCCTGTCGAATTCGCTGCTTCAGGACAGTCAATCCGCGTGGATGCTCGGGGTAGACGGTCGAGAACATCAGCACCGGTTCCAATCCCAGGTCTCGGCAGCGCCCCGCCAGCGATTTCGCGGTTTCCGGCGTCGCATCCTCGGCCATGACCGGGACTTTTTCTCCGTTGGCTTCTCGATGATCCACGCCCCAGGCGACATGTTTGTAACCGGCTGCCTGGATTCCCCGCAGTGCCCGGTCCAGGGGAAATGCGCTGTAAGGGAGCGTCATGCAGGCGTGCTGAAATGTTGTTGGTTTTCGCGCCACAGTCGCAGCAGGTGATGAGGGTTTCGACTCCTGATCCGCGCACGATGACCGTGAATTCCAGGCGACAGCAGCGACCGCAGAAGCGGCGACATGTCTCAGGAATTGACGACGATTGCCGCCCGATCGCAGGGGGGATTGAGTCATCGTGTGTTCTCGTATCGGAGGTGAACTTTAAAGGTATTTCGTCACGCCCGGGATCGCGATGGCGGGAGTGGGAATGTCGCCCCAGGCATATTGACGGGGGCTGAGATCCTCGCGCGAGTTCCACGCCATCTCCCAGGTGATCTCCTGCCCGGTGTATGTCGCCATTCGCCCCATGATCGCCAGTAGCGTGCTCTTGGCCATGTACTCACCATTGTTAATCGGCTTACCGGCTCGAATGCTGGCAAACAATTCGTCGTGCTCGACCTGGTACAGGTTCTGGTAATCTTCGCCAAACGTCCAGTCGCCGATGCGGACCCCATTCTTACGTTCGGTGAGCAGAGCCGATCCACGTGCGCCAAGCACGTTGACGCTGATCTCGTTCTTGCACCCGGGGATCTGCCGCGTGTTGCTGACCAGTCGACAACCGTTGGCATATTCATAGACCACGCCATGATGATCGAAGATGTTGCCATATTCAGGGCCTTTGCGCACCTCGCGCCCGCCCATTCCAATCGCCTTGACGGGATACGTGTCCCCCATGGTCCAGGCGCATAGATCCAGATTGTGGACATGCTGTTCGACGTTGAAATCGCCGGATAGCCAGGTGAAGTAGTACCAGTTCCGCATCTGCCAGTGCATGTCCGTCCAGTCGGGCTGACGCGGCTTGATCCAGATCGGACCTCGATAGTCGTTGGCGATCATGGTTCGAACCTCGCCAATCACTCCGTCCTGAATGCGATGAATGGCCGCGCGATACGGCGCGTGGTATCTCAGGCAGAGCCCGGAAACCACGGCGAGTCCCTTGCGACGCGCTTCCGCGCAGGTGCGCAGCACCGAGTGAACACCTGGCGCATCAACAGCACAGGGCTTTTCCGCAAACACATGTTTTCCCGCTTCGATGGCGGCGGCCAGGTGCATTGGTCGGAAATGAGGGGGCGTTGTCAGCAGGACGACGTCAACACCACTGGCCAGGACCTGCTTGTAGGCATCGAATCCAACAAACCGTCTCTCGACAGGCACATCCAGCTTGGACTCGAGCCCCGGGGTTTCCTGCAGGACTTTCAGGCTGGTCTGGAGCTGGTCATCAAACACATCACCCATCGCCGTCAGCTTGACGCGGTCACCCGTCGAAAGTGCCTGAGCCGCGGCGCCAGTCCCGCGACCTCCACACCCGATCAGGCCCACGCGAAGCGTGTCGTCGCCCGAGGCGTGGACGACATGTCCAAGTTGAACGGCGGCCAGGGCTCCGCCCGCCAGTGCCGACCCTTTCAGAAAATCACGACGGGTGGTGACTGTACTCGAATGAGATGGAACCATCATTTTTCCCCCGAGGGCAGAGCCTTCAAACCGCGTCGAGCGAACGCCCGGAAATGGCAACGACTGTTCAAGTGGGGTGCTGGTCGAAACGGACAACATCGTCAACTGACAAACGAGACCAACGCATCCAACATCACGGATTGAAACGAATTCGTGGTCGTCGCACAATTGGTCATGGCGACTTCGACGTCTTTGGGTAAACCTTGTATTCTCACATGGTTCGGTATCCCACTGGCTCGATTTGGTGCTGTTTCGCCAGTTGGTGTCGAATTACAATGCCTCGTGGGTAACCGTTCACGGGTCGGGGACTGACGCATTTTCACGGCGAAAACCAAAGATCTTCCATGGGCGCAATGCGATTCCGAAGCGACGTTTGCCCGTGAAAATGGGTCTGTCCCCCTGCTTGCCCGTGAACGGTTACACTCGTGGTGACGACCATCCCCTTACAAAGATCAAGGATCCTCATGCGTTGCCCGAAATGCGGGGTGGAGAATCGGCCGGAGAACCGATTCTGCGGCAGTTGTGGACAGGGGATGGCTGTCGCAGCGCCCAATCAAACTCCGGCGTCTTCAGGCCTGCGAAGCGGTCATTCTCCATTCCTGGCGCTTCTGCTGGCCCTGGTGATCCCCGGGGCGGGATACGCCTATAACGGTCGGCCGATCAAGGGATTTTTCACACTGTTCCTCACCCCGCTTGTGGTGCCGTACCTGTTGAGCCTCTTCGGCTCGTATTCGACGGCCGCCCGCATGCGCGCGGCCGGGCTGGGGACGGGATGCAGCGGGATTCTGTGGGTCTTTCTACAGATCTGGCTGTTAATCAACACGGCGTTGGTGGTGGTGATCGTTTTGACTGTGACCGGAGTCTTGAAATGAATCCCCCTACGAAACCGCGCGGATTTGGCTGCCTGATGATGTTTTCGGTGCTGTGCATGACCGCCTGGTCGGCCGCCGCCGCCGCGATCCTGTATCGGCTGAATCCCGATTGGATTGACCAGCGCGCCTTCTGGCGGCCCCCCATCGTGGAGCAGGATCTGATCCTGACCAGCGATCCCGCGGCGCGAGACAAGGCCTTCGCCGCCCTGGAACACGAACAGGAAACCGCTCCTTCCGTGGACCCGGGGCGACTGGTCCTGTTTGAACCGGCCGAAATCTCGGGGGACTATGACCCGGTTCAGGGCCTGGAGCTGACGTCGCCCAACGGGATTCATCTCAGCCTGCCACCTGGGTGCATTGATGGCCCCAGCCGGATCCGCATGACGCCGATCGCGGAATTGCCCAAGTCCATGGCCTGTTCTCCGGCCGGGCCGGTCTACGAAATCCGTGTTGGCGACCAGGAGCACTATTTGTTTCGCCGATCGGCCACGATCACAATGCCCTACCTGGAAGAACTCGGCGAGAATCAGGCGACGATCGCGGTCTGGGATGGATCTCAATGGCAGCGGCTGGCAACACGACGGAATCGGGATTCGAATACCGCCACCGCTCAGCTCGATCACCTTAGTCCAGTTGCCGTCCTGGGCTTGGGGACGATTATCACCACCACGTTTTCGTACGCATTCAGCCCGACGGCGCGATCGAATCTCAATTCCGCCTACTGGTGGGTGACTCGGTGTCCCAAGCTGGAAACGGCGAATTTTGTCATTCATTATGAAACGACGGGGACTCACGCGGTCGTCGCGGATGACAAATACCCGCTCACCAATCGTCGCCCCTCGGGAGACCATCCACTGTTCGTGCGAGATCTGGCCGAGCACCTGGAGGACGCGCGACTCAAGCTGGAAGCGATCGGGGCCAAACTTCCTCCGGCGAAGCACGTGCGCTACGACGTGTTCCTGACCAGCATCGCGGACTGTGGTTCAACCGACCTGGGGGGGCCGGTCTCCATTTCGACAGGCCTGCCCGGGTTTGCCGCCAAAGATGGGTTCGACCTGAAGAAGCTGATGCGGGGAACGGCCGCACATGAACTTGCCCACGTGGCCCAGGGGGAATACTTCGGGAACATCGCCGGATATCAGTGGCCGACCTGGATTGAATGCACCGGAGCGTACCTGGGCGACCGCTGCTGGCAGGACGATGTCGAACCCAGGATGGTTGACGACTATTACCTCAACAAGAACTCGGACAACAAGAACCGGCTGCCGGCCCGGCCGCCGTTCCTGTTGACCGAGAAGGATGAGATGTACTCGTATGCGCTGTTCCTGAAGTGGCTGGACCGCCGCTTCGACGCAGATCCTGGTGGCGGCCTGATGTTTGTTCACGAGATCAATCGAGGCAAAGATGCCTCGTTCGAAGCCCAGCAGGCCGCGGCGACAAAGTTGTTTGGCAAGTCGCTGACCGATCTCTACCAGGAATTTGGCCGCGACTTCTATCACAACGACCTGTGGGACGGGCGGTTGTTGCCGACAGTCCATCGCAACATCAATGTGACCAGCCAGATCTCGGGCCAGTTCGCCCGCAGCGGCGGCGCCAACAAGTCGGGGCATTTCCCGTTTGCCTTCATGTCCTTCGCCGGTTCGAGAACCGACTGGGCGTTGACGAATCTTATGCGATTGGCGCCGCTTTCGTCGCAGGCGGTTTATGTCTCGATGTCAGATTTGTACCCGCCCCTGCGGAAGGGAAAACTGGTTGTGACGTTTGAATCTCCCGGCGTTAAATCGCTGGTCTGCGGGATTGGAACCGGCGACGTGGGCCCCCGTCTGCCCAGCATTGGAAAAAACGCGGGATTCACCGATCACACAGGATCGAAAGGGGTCCGTGTGATTGACGAATTCGGAATTCGCGGAGGGAAGAACCTGGCGACGGTCGTGTTCTTCAACCCGTCCGAGAGTGAGACAATTCCGATGATCGAGGTCAAACGGTGGCTGCTGTTGACCCCGTCGTGGACCGAGGCGGAACGGGAGGGACCGGAGGGAGACATCACATTTTCCCATTGGACCGTTCAATGGCATCGAGCCGAGTTGAAAGACTTCCCTGCCGCGTTTGCGGGATACAACGTCTACCGGCGCAAATGGGGTGATCCGGATTCGGCATTTACGCTGATCCAGGAGGATGTTCAGGACGAGATCTACACGGACCATGCCCCCGATGTGGAAGACTATGCGTACTCGGTGAGAGTGAAAGATACGTTGGGAAATCTCAGTGAGCTTGCGCCAGTCAACCGGGCGGATCCATTCCAGGGAACCTGGGATGGCCAGATCCGCCTTGTCGAAGGTTCGCTGGTCGATCCGCTGAATGCCGCTTTTGAAAAGATCGGCGCGGAGGAAGAGAAGAAGGAATTGGAGGCGATTGCAAAGATCCAGGATGCGGACGAGAAAACACGACGATCGGTGCAGTGGCAGAAGACGAAGAAGGAGGCAACCGAGCTTTACGGAAAGATTCAGGAAGTGGCGAAGATCGCCGAGCAGTTCGCCCGGCTGGGGATTCCCTTGAAGATCAAGATCCGCCGGACGAGCGGCAAATACTTCATGTCCGTCCCCGAAATCGCCTGGCAGGAAACCGGCATGGGTGCCGAGGATGATCTGGAATTCGTTCGGGCCGATTCCAACACTCTGAAAACCAAGACAACTCCCCCTGAGCTTCCACCGGTGCTGCTGCGACTGCACCGCATGAATCAGGAGGGGCAAAATGAGATTCGCGGCACCTATGACCTGGTCAAGGCGGCCGAAGGGAATACGCTGAAGTGCAAATTCTCCTGGACATTTCATCGCATCAAGAAAGCGGACGAGGCGCGTTGACCGATGGTACCAATTCAATTCCCTATCCGATTGCGGCGCTGGCTTCTCGTGAAATCCCAGGTCATCGCGGGATTGCTGACGGGTTTGGGGTTGCTGCTGACGTTGCCTTCCCCGCCGATGAGTTCGCTCGCCTGGAGTCAGGACGTCGCGGAACCAGTGGAGGTTGCCTCGCTGCAACTGACGATTCCACCCCGAATCGACGCTGTCGCAGGTCAACCGCTGGCGATCTTTGTTGATAATGTGATTCTGACGCAGTCGCCCCAGGATTTTTTGTTAGAGGTCGACATTGAACGCGACGGGACATTTCATTCGGTTGGGAAACGTGAAGCCGACCGCTGGACGTTTCGACCGGAACCTGCTGACGCAGGCGTCCATCGAATTCGCGTGAGGTTGATGGATGCGAAAACGAATCCCCCGCGCGAGATTACGGTTCGTTCGAGCAAATTGGTTGTCGGACCTGCGGATGCCGGGCGAGATTCGAAGATTTCGCTGCTGATCGTCGGAGACAGCCTGACGCATGCGACGCTGTATCCGAATTCGCTGGCCACGCTGCTGTCACAACCCGGCAATCCGACATGGAAAATGCTGGGGACGCATCGGCCCGGGGGGGCAGCGGCCGGGGTTTCTCATGAAGGCTACGGAGGCTGGACCTGGGAGCGATTTGTCACTCATTACGTTCCAGACTCCGAGGGAAAAGAACCGAAGCTGCGAGGGAGTCCGTTTGTGTTCGCCGAGGTGGGGCGACGTCCCGAATTGAATCCGGCTCGGTATTTCGACACGCATTTTGGTGGGGAGCGGCCGGACGTCATCGTGTTTCTGTTGGGGATCAATGATTGTTTCTCGGCGCCACCGGACAATCCGACCGGGATTGATGAACGGATCGACGTCGTTTTCCGGCATGCCGCGACACTGCTGGCCGCGATGCGGAAAGCGGCGCCAAATTCGGCGCTTGTCATTTGTGCGACGCCTCCCCCCAACTCGCGGCAAAAGGCGTTCGAAGCGAATTACCAGGATCGCTATACACGGTGGGGATGGAAACGGATTCAGCACCGACTGGTTCAGCGACAAATCCAGCAGTTCGGCCATCGTGAGAAGGAGAATCTGTTGCTGATACCGACGGAGTTGAACGTGGATCCTGAAGATGGCTATCCAGATAACAACGGCGTTCATCCGAATGCGACTGGATATCAGCAGATTGCCGCGACGATCTACAGTTGGTTGAAGTGCCGTCGGATCGAAACTCCCTGACCAATCGAACTTGGAATTCGCCACGGCGGTCAGGGGCCCTGTCAGACAATCGAAAAAGGAATGGAAGCGGTGCCAGCGAGAGAAGAGGATTCAGACGAGCGAACGGTTGCGCCAGGTCCCAGCGAGCGGACCGTCCGGACACGCGATGGTCAGACATTGACGGTTCCCGACAAGTGGGTTCTGCTGCCGCCGGGCGATGCCGCCCTGACACGGCGTGTCAAAGCGGCGGGTGACCATTTCGTCGTTCAGGAAAAGCGGGGACGCAAGACGTTCACGAGAGGAGTCTGGGCATTGGGGGAAACGATCGAGGCGATTCGTCAAGACCTGGAGGCCGAGCGGTCGACCGAGAGCTACGCCCGGCGGCGCGAGTCCGAGACGCGTCGTCGAGAAAAGGCACAGGGGGAATATGTTGAAGACTTCTTTGGCGCGGTCGTCGCATTCCTGGCGTTCCCCGAGATTCATGCCGGGATGGCCGAAAATCTGGCACGGGCTGTCACGGAGCATGCGACACCAGTCGGCAGCGGCACCGTGGCGAGAACGAAAATGATTCCGATCGAACAGCGCGCGGAAGCGGCCGTGATTGCCTGGATGCGGCATCGCACGACTGGTTATGACAGCATGGTCATTCCGCGCGTCAAAGGGCAACGGCGTGAAGTCCGCCGGATGCTGGCGGGGCGTTCACGGGAATTGCTGGAAGGGTACCGACGAGGGGATGTCGCGCCGAAAAGCTGCCCGTTGCAGATGGCTTTGAATCGGCCATCCCCCTGATGGGGGGATGGCCCTTAACCCAATTCGAGCTACCGCTCGGAAACTGCAATTGCCGCTCCCGCTGGTCGCTCGTGTAAAGATGCGCGCCAATGGAATTCATCCCATGACGAAAGAATCTGATTCCCATGGGCATCAGGATTTTGGTGTCTCGAGAGTGAAACTGGCCTCGTTCTTTTTATCGGACGCGACGTTGGTCTTCAAATCCGAATTCGCGTTGTATCTGGCGGGAATTCGCTCTTCGATCAGGTCAATCTTCGGACTCTTGGGATCACCCTCGTAGGCGTCTTTTTGTCCCACCACTTTGGGAGCACGGATCTCGACCCGTTTGTCTCCCAATGGAACCGTGACGGTATAGGCGCCGTTCGTGATCTTTCCGCCCGCGGGGACTCCCACGCCATCGACCGGCAGGAAATTGATGGACCCGTCTGCAAGTGGGGTTCCATCCAGAGTGACCTTTCCTGAAACCGTGGCGGTCTTCGGCCCCTTGGCTTCGCCGCATCCCGTCAGGGTCGCGGCGGCAGACAGCAGGAACACAAACGTCCACGAGCAACAACACGAAGAATGCTTCATCAGTGACGATGCCTTTGCGAGGGGAATGGAGGAGTGATCAGAATTCGCCAACAGATTCATTTCCATCCATGGTGCCCAGCGCCTGCCACGTTCCCAGATTCAGATTATTGCTGACGAACCGGACGGTTCCGTCACCCATCAACACATGCACGCCGCCGATATGTCGACTGCGCGCAATTGCCTGTTGATTGCCTCCGCCCGAGCAGGGCATCATCGGGTCGATATTCGATGTTCCACAAAAATTGTTCGTGTCGGGAGTTCGGCTGTTCGGCGTATTCAGCGTCATGAACTGGAACGAGATAAACGAGGAGTCGTCGTTGAACACGTCGCCTCGCACATCCCAGGGGTTATCGCCATCGATTCGGGCCATCAGGATTTCGGACATCAGCACGGTGTTCGTGGTGCCGTCCGTGAAATCCGAAAGGCGGCTGGAACGGGGGGTTCCGGGATTGTCATTGTAATAGCCAAACGGGGCTCGGCTGGTGGCGGCGGCAATCTGTGGACGGGTCACATTCCCCCAGTTCACGACGTATGAACCGCGCGAACGCCAGTAGGAGTCTCCCTGCCAGTACCCCTCCTTGTCGCTTGGGCAGGAATAGATCGGCAATCGCCGGGCAATCACGCCGCTCATGGAATTCTGGACACAGTTCGGCGCCTGCCAGAATCCCAGGGAGAAATTGTACATGTTGAACAGGTTGGCCTGATCCAGATAAGGCCAGAGACTGACAATATAAGTGTGACGCGGGGTCCACGTCGCGGCAAACGGGAGGCAGCCCGAGGTGTCGTGGTAATTGTGCATGGCCAATCCCCACTGCTTGAAATTGTTCTTGCACTGGGTGCGTCGAGCCGCCTCACGTGCCTGCTGCACGGCGGGAAGCAACAGCGCGATCAGGACGGCAATAATCGCAATCACGACCAGCAATTCAATCAGCGTAAATCCCGGGCGGCGTGGGCGGATCATGTTGATGCTCCGGATGGATGAGGAACAGTATCCAGGACAAGAGAAATGGAGTTTTCACCGTAGGATCTGCTGCGCCAACTTGTCAAGTAATGTTCGCAGTTCGCACACCAGTTTGTGGAAGATGATGCATCCTGAGGCAGTGCCGGTCCTCCGATTGGCAAAGTTCTTGCCGAGTCATCAGGTGTCACTTGCCTTGAAGTGGACGGATGTGAATCCATTGAAGCAGTGGGTGGAGCAGGCGAAGTCGATGCTCGGCGTGGATCGCGACATTTGACACCGGACCGCGGCGCTTCCATCATCGGTGCGTGGGGTGGACGCCGGTGTCGTCCCCTGGCCTGCTTGTAAACGGCTACGTTTCCTACTGATCGCCGATTGGTAAACGCTCGTGATGGATCGCTTCCAACAGTTTCTCGCCTGGTATCTTGGACTGAAGGCTCCTGAGCCGGGGGAAGGGAGACTTTGGCGACTCGACTGGCGACTTCCCGCGCCGTCGTGGGTCATTGCAATCGTTGCGGTGTTGCTGGTCGTCGGCGTCGCCTGGATCTATCGCCGCGATGCCGAATCCTTGCGGCATCGACAACGACTGGCCCTGATTTCGCTGCGTCTGCTGGTCTTCGCCGTTGTCCTGGCGATGTTGACGGAATTGAGTTTGACTGTCGAACGGACAGGCTTGCCCAGCCTGGCGCTGATGATCGATACTTCCGCCAGCATGTCACTGCAGGACCAATACACGGCAGGGTCCACATCGGCTCAATTGGCCAAGACCATTTCATTATTACCCGGCCGAGATGCACATCGCCTGGCGTTGACGCAGGACGTGCTGACTCGAAATGGCGGTCAGTTCCTGCATGATCTGGAGCGAAAACACCAGTTGCGGATCTATCGCTTTTCCGACACGGCGTCGCTGTTGCAGGCGGGGAGCCTCGAAGAGTCGCCGCCGACTTCGACGGCTGAACCCACCGAGGCCGGGGCGGTCGATCCCGCGAATCCTCCGGCATCCATGCCCAAGTCGGGCGCTCGCTCCTTCGAAGCGGCGTTGGCCGAGATCCGCGCGCTGCGTCCTGAGGGGGACCAGACCCGGCCGGCCCCCGCCGTCAAAAAGGTGCTGGCCGACCTGAGGGGGACCCTGCCCGCCGCCGTAATCCTGTTCACGGACGGAGTGGCCAGTGTGTCCGATGCGGACAAACTCTCCACCATTTCCGAGGCCGTCCGGCGCAAGGGGGTTCAGCTGCATATCGTGGGACTGGGCAGCGACGAAGCCTCGAAGGACGTGCTGATCTATGACACGCTGGTCGATGAAGTCGCTTTTGTGGGTGACCCGATGTCGTTCACGGCGAAAGTCAAGAGCTTCGGGTTTGCCGGCCAGAAACTGTTGCTGAGACTGCGCAAAGAGGGTGAGGACGCGGTCCTGGCGTCACAGGAAATCAAGGCCCCAGCCGACGGGCAACCATTGAAGGTTGAGCTTTCGTACACTTCCAATTCGGCCGGCGAATTGGACCTGGTCCTGGAAGTGGTCCCGCAGGATGAAGAGACAAACAAGCAGAACAATGCGGAAGTCCGTCACGTCAGTGTCCGCGAAGAAAAGATCCGGGTCCTGCTGGTGGACGGTGTGCCGCGTTATGAATTTCGCTATCTGAAACAATTGCTGGAGCGGGACAAGGCGACGGAGCTAAGCACGCTGCTGCAGGATGCCGACCTGGAGTACTCTCAGGAGGATCGTACGGCGCTCGAGCACTTTCCAGTCAAGAAGGAAGAACTGGCCAAGTTCGACGTCATCATTTTTGGTGACTTGATCCCGGGAGTATTGGGCCCCGCGGTTCTGGAAAACATCCGGGACTTCGTCCGGGAGAAGGGAGGCAGCGTTGTCTTCATTGCGGGACCGCAGGCCAATCCGGTCGGCTTGAACGGAACCCCCCTGGAAGCCTTGCTGCCGTTCGAGCCTGCTGATGTGAAAGTGCCATCGGCAGAAATCACCTCCAGCGACAGCTTTCATCCGGTGCTGACACTGGAAGGGCAAAAAGGGAACAGCCTGTTTCGGCTGGGCGACGGGGAAGCGGAAAGCCTGAAGATCTGGAACGGACTTCCCAGCCTGTTCTGGTTTGTCGAGATTCCGAAGGTGAAGCCGGGGGTGCGGGTGTTTGCAGAACATCCGTTGAAGTCCAACTCCAACGGCAAGCTGCCGCTGATCATGTTGCAGCAGGTGGGGGCAGGCAAGGTCCTGTACCACGCCACGGACGAGTCCTGGCGATGGCGCTTCCGCCGCGGCGATCTGTACTACGGCCGCTACTGGATCCAGGCAATCCGCTACCTGAGCCGCGGGCGACTGATTGGCAAGGACCGAACCGCCGAATTGAGCGTTGATCAAATGGTTTATCAGCGGGGCCAGCCGATCTCATTGCGGGTCCGGTTTGTTGATGAGAAATTTCTGCCGGCGGATGCCAGCGGGGTCACGGTGATGGTCGAGCGGAAAGGGGAAGGACGACAGCCAGTCAAGCTGAACCGGATGCGCGAATCACCGACAATGTTTGAAGGTCAACTGACTCGGTTGACCGACGGCAGCTATCACGCCTGGATCTCGCAGCCTGCCTTTAATGAGGCCCCCCCTTCGACCGATTTCCGTGTCGAGGCCCCTTTACGCGAACTGCAGCGGCGGGGAATGGACAAAGTTGATCTGCAACTGGCTGCACGCCAGTCGAACGGCCGGTTCTATACCCTGGAGGACGTGGCTTCGCTGCCTGAGGAAATTCCATTGGGTACCCCGATCCCGCTGCAGACCAACAACCCCATTCCGCTGTGGAACCGCTGGGAAGTGTTGTCGCTGTTTGCAATGCTGCTGACGAGTGAATGGTTACTGAGAAAACGCTGGCGGCTGGTCTAGTTTGAGTCGAATTCTATTCGGATTGGGCTCAGGAAAGCTTCCCTCATTCGGTGGATCGGACAAAGTTCCTGTGACAATGACGGCGGCGACTCGGGACGGTCAACTGAAAGCGATGAAGCACCGTCGGCTGACTCAACTGCTGGCCGCAGGTCAACTTGTTCTGGTGGCCGCGACCTGGAAGCTTTGGACGCCACAAACGTCCTTTCCCCAGGTTCCCTTAATTCGCATGGCCTGCCACTGGCCCGCATGGGTCGACTGGTTCGCTTTGGTTGTCATGCTCGCATCAATTGCGGCGTTGCTGGCCGCGGGATCTCGCAATAGTGTCCAGCGGATTGCGGCCGCCGGGCTGGCAACTTCGCTGGCTCTCTTCTTCGTGCTGGACCAGCACCGATTGCAGCCATGGGCCTGGCAATTTTTTCTGCTGGCATTGCTCGTCAGTTTGGGCAATACGGGAACGGTTTCGCGGGGTTGGACGTGGCTGGTCATTTCAATTTATTTCTGGTCGGCGTTCTCGAAGCTGGACTTCACGTTTTGCCATGTCCAGGGGCCGATGCTGTTGGGCGGTCTGAAACGCGCGGTGGGGATGGACGGGATCCCCAATCGCTGGACCGCATACGCGGAAATCGCCGGTTCGTTGGGAATTGCCGCAGGGGAACTGGGCGTGACGATTCTGCTGATGTGGCCGAAGACGCGCTGGCTGGGATTGTGGTCCGCAACAATCATGCATCTGACGCTGCTGGCCACGCTGGGGCCCTTCGGTCTGAATCATTCGGCTGGCGTGCTGCTGTGGAACGTTTTCTTCATCGTGCAGAACTGGCTGCTGTTCTCCGAGCAGCGACTCGGTCCGCCCGAGTCAGGTCCCACGGCGGTGGCAGATTCCCGGGGAAGCAACGTGAATGTGACCTCCTGGCGGGAGTGGCTGGCACTGGGCGTGATCATCGCGGCGATTGTCTGGCCAAGCCTGGAATCGAACGGGCGATGCGATCATTGGCTGGCCTGGTCGGTCTATTCCGCCAGGGCCGGTCACACGGTTGTCGAACTGGCCAATGACATGAATCTCGACCGGATTCCCACCTCAATTAGAGAACGCCACCTGCATGCTTTCGTGGATCTTCCGGGCGAGTCAAACGACTGGTACTACGTGATGCACAGGAGACTCGACACGGGCCAGTGGTCTCTGCAGGCGCTGGCTGTTCCGGTTCTGCCGGAGCTTCGGTTTGAAGTGGGAATCGCACTACGATTGAGGGAGCAATGGGGATTTCGCGGTTCCGTAATTCATACGCCGCCCCCCAGTCGATGGAATGGACTGTCTGCTGCGCCAGAAGTCTTCGTCATCAATGACGAAGAGAGTCTGGATCGACTGGATCAGCGGTTTTTCTGGAACATCCGACCACGTACTCTTGGAGATTGACTGAACTGTTATGGGTCTTCAACCGCCCTGATCCGAGGGTTGCCTCATCGTCGGTCAGACTCTTGTCGAGACGCCAGGATCGAAATCTAAGCACTGGCCGGATTGCACCCTGATGCTCGTATCCAAATCGTGAACGGAACGAGAGGGGGCAAGTGTTGAATTGTTGCAATTTGGCCGAGCGAACGACGGATATGCAAACAGGCCTGAATTTCGGCCAAATTGCAAGAATTCAACACTTGACCCAGTTCTTCAACCGCCCTGATCCGAGAGTTGCCTCATCGTCGGTCAGACTCTTGTCGAGACGCCCGGATCGAAATCCAAGCTCTGGATGGATTGCACCCTGACGCTCGTATCCAAATCGTGAGCGGAACGAGAGGGGAGTTCAGGTCCCGTCAACCGGAATTGACGTTCGGCTGTTGCGCTGCGATTGGAGTCAGAACCGTGGGCTAAGGCCCATCGGCTGATTGGTGGAGTGATGGATTCCGCTTCAATGCCGACACGATCGTGATCGGGAGCACCGGCCTGCTTCTGAATTCCAAGCTGCCGCTAACCGCCTGGCTTTGCACGGCAGAACTGCTCCAGTTCGCGCATCTTCGGTGGAAAGAGCGGCAGCGCGATTTCGGGAGCCAGCAATTCCGGGTGCCACATCTTTTCCCACTCGAGTGAGTGCCAACCGTGGTAATTGGCATCGAGCAGTAGTTGCAGGCATTCGACCGCCGGAAACTCGCCTCCACGGAACAGCACATAGTCGGCATGCTGATGTCCTGCCATCAGCTGGCTTGCGGCCCGCGCCGCCTGCGCGGCGGCCTCGGTCGTCGGTTGATCCGGCAGAGTGACGGAATCCTTCCAGTGAGTGTGTCGAGTCCAGTCGCGCAGTTGCCGCCAGGTCTCAACTAGAGATTCCCCGTGAAATCGCCAGGGATGATGAGTGTCCCAGACCAGTCCGACGAAGGGATGGTCCGCCTGCTGCATCACCTGTAGACAAGGAAGCGATGCGGAGAAATCCCCGTGAGTCTCCAGCAGGATATGGATTCCTGCGGAGGCAGAGATGTCACCCAGAGCGGCCAGGCCGTCGGCAATTTGATGGATCACCGAGGGGCGGTTCGGATCGCCCGGCGCGGGTAACACGTCACCAAAGACCCGGATGAATTCTCCCCCGAGAGCCGCACACAAATCGACATAGCACCGCCCGATCTCCAGTTGTTGCCGTCGTTCCGATTCGAGCGGAGAATCGAAGCGGACAGACGACGCCAGTCCTGCCACACGAAAACCGCTCGAATTCAGTTCCGACCGGCGGGCAGACCACTGACCATGTTGCAGATCCGGAATCTTCAGGAGGTCGGTTTCGCGCGACAGGAGTCGAATCTCGACGCCGTCGTAGCCGTAGTCGGGACCCCGGGAGACAACGTCATGCCATGTCCAGTCGGGACAGGCCAGGGTGGAGAAGGAGATCTTCAGGCTCACAATATCATCCCGCTGGCGTCAAACTGTCCGGAACCAACGTCGACGCGTTGTTTACTTGAGGGGCCGGTTGAATCGACCACCAAGCGGCGGTCGAGTGGGAGAGATTTTGAGTTGAGCTTTGACGAATCCCAGGTACTTGGGATCTTCATCGGCAAACAATTCATCGCCGCCAAGTCGATACGCCTGTTCGAGTGCATTCGCGGCTCCATCCAACTGGCCCAGTTCGAGCAGCGACTGGCCCAGGCGCAACAGTAGGAATGGATTGCCGTCCCCATCTGGATAATGGAGCGCATCGGCCATCAAATCGGCCGCCTCAGCGTACTCCTGCAATCGAAAATGCGCATCACCCGCAGACATCAGAATCCAGGTGGCGGCG
>Ga0265327_10003063_pt1 | contig 16519 bp, 16 predicted proteins | sample 41621metaG_FD_202089 | JGI IMG/M metagenome (GOLD analysis project Ga0265327, IMG submission 202089) | Rhizosphere microbial communities from Carex aquatilis grown in University of Washington, Seatle, WA, United States - 4-16-21 metaG | ecosystem: Host-associated > Plants > Roots > Rhizosphere... | reverse complement strand
CATCCGTCCCACCCCGCCGCGATCGCGCCGAGCGCTCCCGTCGCCGGCATGCGCTGCAGCGCCGCCGCGACATCCGGCAATCGCGCGAGCGAATCGCCGAGCGCGCGCAGATCGCGCGGCGTGGCGCGGTTCGCCGCCGTCTTGCCGGCGAGCCGTTCCACGTCGCGCACGCCGTCGAGCGCGGCGCGCAGTGCCGTGCGCGCGAGCGCGTCGTTCACCATCGCCGTCACCGCGTCGAGCCGTTCGGCGATCCGCGCGACTTCCGTGAGCGGCGAGAGGATCCACTGCCGCAGCAGCCGCGCGCCCATCGGGGTCTGCGACCGGTCGAGCACGCTCAGCAGGGTGCCGTTGGTGTCGCCGCCGCGCAGCGACTCGGTCAGCTCGAGGTTGCGGCGCGTCATCTCGTCGAGCGGCATCGCGCCGCCGGGCCGTTCCATCGTCGGTCGCGCGAGATGCGGCAGGCCGGCAGGTTGCAACTCGCGCAGGTACCGGAGGAGCGCGCCCGCCGCGCCCACGGCGGCGCCGTCCCCCGCGCCGATGCCGAAGCCCTCGAGCGATTGCACGCCGAAATGCGCCACGAGCGCGTCGCCCGCCAGCGCGCTGTCGAACTCCCAGCCTTCGCGTTCGGTCACGAGCGCGTCGAGCGCGCGCGCCGCGGCCTGTGCGTCGGCCTGCCCCGTGGGCACGAGCACTTCGCGCGGCGCGAGGCGCGCGAGCGCGGCCTCCGCATCGCGCGGCGTCGCGAGGATCAGCCGCAACTCGCCCGTCGAGACATCGGCCGCCGCGATGCCGATGCCGTCCGCCGTCCACTGCACGGCGCAGAGGAAGTTGTTGCGGGCGCCATCGAGCAGATCGTCCGAGTACGCCGCGCCGGGCGTCACGGTCTCCACGACTTCGCGCCGGACGATGCCCTTCGCGAGCTTCGGGTCCTCGACCTGCTCGCAGATCGCCACGCGATGCCCCATCTGCACCAGGCGGCGCAGATATTCCGCCACCGCGCGCACGGGAACCCCCGCCAGCGGCACTTCCGACGCGCCGCCGTTGTTCCGCGATGTGAGCGTCAGGCCGAGCGCGCGCGAGGCCACCTCGGCGTCTTCGTAGAACATCTCGTAGAAGTCGCCCATCCGGAAGAACAGGATCGCGTGCTGATGGCGCGCCTTGATCTCCCGGTATTGCTGCATCAGCGGCGTGGCCGTCTCGCGGCTCACGGCCGTTCCGCCTCCACGACGATCGCGGCCATCTTCGCCGCCTTGAGCTTTTCCGCGAGCGCCGTCGCCAGGGCGCGTGTGCCGAAGCGTCCGATGCGCACCCGGTACGGCCGGTCTTCCGTCACCCGCGCGTCGTACCCGCGCGCGCGGAGTTTCTTCGCGAGGCGCTCGGCGTCGTCCTGCTGCGTATACGCGGCGACCTGCGCCGACCATGCCGGTCCCTTCACCGCCGCGTCGCCGCGCGTCGTCGCGCCTTTCGCGGCGCCCTTCGCCGGCGTCTTCTTGTGCTTCGCGATCGAGTCGGCGCGTACGGAATCCGCGAGGGCCGCCGCGATCGAGTCGGCGCGCGCCGCCGAGTCGGCTTTCGCGCGCGCGCAGGGTTGCGCGTAGTAGGTGATCTGACCCTGCAACTCCACGTCGTCGGGCTTCGCCTTCGCGCGCGCCCGGAGGAGCGACGCGCACGCGTCGAGCGTCGCGCCGTCCTCGAGCAGCACGCGCCCCATCCAGTACGCGCCCTGGGCGGCGGTCGGTCCGTCGGCGTGCTCGAGGGCGAGCTGCTCGAGCTGCCGGCGCGCCGCGGCGCGATCGCCGCGCGCGAACTCGAGCTGCGCCAGACGCAGGGTCGCATCCGCCGCGCGCGCGTGCAGCGGATACTCGAGCGTGATGCGCAGGTAGTCGCGACGGGCCTGCTCCGCCGATTCGGCGAGCGTGGCACGCCAGTAGAGTGCCTCCGCGAAGGCGGCGGTGCCTTCCGGGGTCGCGCGCACCACGGAGTCGATGAGCGCCCGCCCCTGCGCCGCGCTCCCCGAGTTCACGAGTTGCCGCGCGCGCGCCAGCGCCGGATCGGCCGCGCCTTGCGCCGCCAGCGACAGCGGAAGCATGGCGCACACGGCAAGGGTCATGCGCGCGAGCCCGCGCGCCAGCGGCATCACGCCGCCTCCCGTCGGGCCGGCGTGGCGCACATCGCCAGCAGGAGTGAGGTCAGCAATTGTTCTTCCGTCGAGACTTTGGTGTCTTTCAGCGCGCGGTCCGTCGCGAGCAGCAGGCGCAGCGCGCGCTCCACGCTGCGCGAATCCCAGTGTCGCATGCCGCGCACCCACGCCTTCACCGCGTCCGACCACGGGCGCCCGGTGACCGACGAGGTGTTCTCCTTGAGCAGGCCGAAGAACTCGCTTTCCAGGCGGTGTTGCGCGAGCCCGCGCTCGCGCGCGGCAAGGCCCCATCCGATCGCCAGCATCTGCGTCGTCAACGCCATCACCACGGAGACGCCCGTCGTCTTCGGTTGCATCAGCACCTGTTCGAGCTGTGCGATCGCGCGTGACCCGTCACGTTCGGCGACGCGATCCAGCAGATCCCCCAGCGTCTCGCCGTGCCGCACGCCGACGATCTCGCCGATCGCGGCATCGTCGATCGTCGCGCCGCCCGTGAAGTTCCGGACCTTGTCGAGCTCGCCCGCGAGCAGCGCGAGGTCGTTGCCCGTCGCGCTGGCGAGCAGCGCCGTGGCGGTCGGCGTGATCTGCACGCCGAGGGCGGTCGCGCGAAGCGCGATCCACTTGCCGAGTTCGTCGTCCGTCAGTGGGCGGAATTCGACGGCGACCGCGTGTTCGGTCCAGGCGTCGTCGGCCTTCGCGCCGGCCCCGAACACGAGCACGACGACCGTCTCCGGCGAGGGGCGCTGCAGGTACCGGGTGACCGCGGCGCGCGCGTCCTTCTTGAGCGCCCCCGCGTCACGCACCACCACGACCCGGCGCTCCGCCATCATCGGGAGCGCGTCGAGGGCCGACGCGATCGCCCGGGCATCGGTCTCCGCCCCGCGCAACTGGTCGAGGTTGAAGTCGCGGGTACCCGGGTCCGTGGCGCGCGCGATGATCGCGCGCACCTTGTCTTCCTTCAGATAGTCGTCGTCACCGTGAAAGAGATACGCAGGCGCGAAGGCGCCGCTCTCCAGCGCGGCCTTGAGCGTGCGCATCGTCGATGGAGCCATGCGCAAAATATACTGCCCCGCGCACGGGTCGCCGACGCATCTCCGCGCGCGATTCCTCGGCGATCGCCGCCGCGAGCCGCGCGCGAAATCCCCGCGTCGGCTGTACCGGCGGGAGCGAGCGGGCGACCATCAGTCCGCGCCGCAGCGCGACGTCCAGGGCGGCGCACCGCGGGCACTCCGCGCGCGAAAGCCCCCGCGCGTCGGGCGCGGTGGCGTTGGAGCGGAGGTGGCGGCAGGTAGATTCGTGGACCATCGGGCAGGGGTGGGACATGCACGATACCCGGCCACTGCGCACGGGTTCCGTCCCCCACGCCCTCCCCCTACCCGACGGCGATCTGCGAGGCGAACTACCGCAACGCGGGTTCCACGATCTCGGCGAACGAGCTCCGCGCGCGGTTCAGGCGCGACTTCACCGTACCCAGATTGCAGTGCGTGATGACCGCGATCTCTTCGTACGAGCGGCCTTCGAGCTCGCGGAGCACGAACACTTCCCTGTGATGCGCCGGGAGCTGTGCCACGCTCTTCTCCACGGCTTCGCGCACGTGCCGGCGCCGGAACTCGTCGTCCGGACGCGAGTTCGGATCCTCGAACTCGAGCGGACGCTCCTCGTCTTCCCACCCCTGGGTGATCGAGGAGAAGAGCACCAGCGGATTGCGCGAACGATTGCGCAATTCGTTCTTCGCGAGGTTCGACGCGATGGTGTACACCCACGTCGAGAACTTTTTCGAGCGGTCGAAGCGGCCCAGGTGACGGTGCACCCGGATGAACGCTTCCTGCACGAGATCCTCGGCGCGCTCGCGGTCACCCACGATGCGGTAGACGAAGTTCAGGAGTCGCAACTGATAGCGGTCGACGATGGCGTCGAAGGCGCGGGACTCCCCGGCGAGAAACGCCGTGACGAGCGCGGTGTCGTCGAGAGACCCCAACTCGGCGAGCGAGCGGATGGTCGTCGAGGCCCTGGCTTCAAGATCGATGGCGGCGCGTCCCATAGCAGCTCCGTTGATCGGCGAAGGAAGTCTTCAGCCGTACAAAGAGCAGGAGCCGTGCCTCGATGCCGCGCCTTGGTCGAAATTCGTAACACGTTTATTGACAATATGTTACGGTTCGCCATCCGGTCACGGACCGTCCGGTCTCTTGGAACCGCATGTCCGCTTCTCAGGACACTCCGTGCGCCGGGCGTACGGAAATGGAACTTCAGCGCCCGAGCTTGAATCCTGCCACGAACAGGATGCCGAGCGCCGTCTTCGCGTCCTGGATCTCTCCACGCTCGATCATGTCGAGGGCCGTCGACATCGCGGTCGGAACGATCTCGATGAACTCATCCGCCTCGCGCTTGGTCTCGCCGCTCGTCAGTCCCTCGGCGAGGAACAGATGGATCCGCTCGTCGGTGAAGCCGGGCGTCGTCCACATCGAAGTCAGGAACGTGATCTTCGCGGCGGTGCAGCCCGTCTCCTCGGTCAACTCTCGCCGCGCGCACGTCTCCGGCGCTTCGCCCGCATCGAGGCGGCCGGCGGGGATCTCGTACACGAAGCCCTCGGCCGCATAGCGGTACTGGCGGATGAGGAGCAACTGCGGGTCGTCGCCCGTCACGTCGCTCAACAGCGGAACGATCGCGCTCGCACCGGGATGCCGGATGATGTCCATCGTGCCGGTCGACCCATCGGGAAATCGGACGTCGTCGGCATCGAGGTTGATGATGCGCCCGGTGTGGATCCGCCGGCTCGCGATCTGCCCGGGTTCATTCATGTCGTCGATGTCTCCACGTGCACGGGTCCGATATCGAGCGCCTCGAGCGGACCCCGGATCGCCTCGGCGTCACCCACGGCGATCACGAGCAGCCGCTCGGGATGCAGATACGTGCGCGCGGCGCGGCGCACGTCCTCCGCGCTCACCGCGCGCACCGCCGCGCGGTATTTCGTGAAGTAATCGTCGGGAAGCCCGAAGGTCTTGGCAATCGCGATGGCCTGCGCCACGGACTGGGTCGTTTCGTAGCGGATCGGGAACACGCCGTCGAGATACGCGGTGGCGAGTTCGAGCTCGTCTTGCGCGACGGTGTCTTCGCGCATCCGTTCGATCTCCGCGAGGATCTCCCGCGTCGCGGCCGCGGTGACGTCGGTCTTCACCGCGGTCGACACCACGAACGGTCCTGCCCCGCGCCGCCATTCGAACGCCGACCGCGCGCCGTACGTGAATGCGTTGCGCTCGCGCAGGTTGAGGTTGATGCGCGACGAGAAGAGGCCGCCGAGCAGCGCGTTCATCACGACGATGGGGAAGTAGTCGGGGTGGAGTCTCGGCACGCCGGCATGCCCCACCCGCAATTCCGACTGTGGCGCGTCGGACTTCGTGATGACGCAGACCCGCCGCCCCTCCGGCCGCGTGGAATCGTCGAGCGCGACGGCGGGTGCCGCCGGCGCGCGCCAGTTGCCGATCGTGGCTTCGGCGAGCTCGCGTGCGCGCGCGAGCGTCACGTCGCCCACCGCGACGATCGTCGTCGTCGTCGGTGCGTAGCGCGCGGCGTAGGCGGCGCGGACGCGCGAGGCATCGAGCGTCGCGACCGAGTCGCTGTTTCCATCCGCCGGCTGCCCGTAACGCGAGCCGGGCGCGAACAGGTGAAAGCTGAACTTGTCGTCGGCGAGGCTGCGGGGCTCCACCTGCTGCTGCAGCAGGTCGGCGAGCCGCTCCTCGCGCAGCCGATCGACGTCGCGCGCGCGGAATGCGGGCTCCGTGAGGACCTCACCGAGCAGCGCGAAGGCGCGCGGCAGGCGCTCGGGCGTCACGCTCAGGTGCACGAGGGCATCGTCCCAGTCCGCGGACGCATCGAGTCCCGAACCGAGCCGTTCCACCTCGAGGGCGAGCGCGCCGCCCTCGATGCGCCGTGTGCCTTCCGTCAACGCGCGCGCCGTGAGTGACGCCGCGCCCTCGAGTCCGGCGGCATCCGACGTCGCGCCGGCGTCGACGAGCGCGAGGAGCGTCACCAGCGGCAATCGCGGCTGGCGCGCGACGGCGAGCGTGACGCCGTTCGAGAGTGTCGCGCGCTCGACCGCGGGAAACCGGTAGTCGCGCGACGGTCCGGCGCCAGGGCGTGGTGAGAAGGTCATGCGCCCTCCGCGCCGGAGCGCCGGGGGATGAACATCAGGGACGCGCGGTTGTCGGCACCGAACCGCGCGCGCGCGAACTCCGTCACGGCATCGGCCGTGACCTCGCGGTACCGGTCGAGCTGCGTGTTCACGAGCTGCGCGTCACCGAAGTACGTCGCGAACATCGACAGCTTGTCGGCGCGGTCGCCGGCCGATTGCATCGTCGAGATGAAATCCGTCTCGATCAGCGCCAGCGCGCGGGCGACTTCGTCCTCGTGCGCTCCCTCGTGGCACAAGCGGTCGATCTCGGCGACGACGGCCGCCTCGAGCGCTTCCGGCGTGACGCCAGGGCGCGCCGTCGCGTCGACGACGAGCAGGTCGGCGCCCTTGCTCAGGTCGTACGTGAACGCCGTGACGTCCGACGCGACCTCGGCCTCGCGCACCAGTTGCTGATAGAGGCGGCTTCCTTTGCGCATGCCGAGGACGGCCGCGGCGACGCTCCCCGCATAGTGCAGCGCGCTGCCGAACACCGGCGCGCGGAACGCGAGAAAGAGCCGTGGCAGCATCACGTCGTCCTCGACCGTCGCGCGATGCCAGGTGCCGAAACGCTCCGGCAGGTCCATCGGCGGCAATGGCGGACGCGCGGCGCCGCGCGGGATCGCCCCGAAGTACTCGCGCACCAACGCGAGGGCCGCGGGTTCGTCGAAGTCGCCCGCGATCGTCAGCACGGCGTTGTCGGGCGTGTAATACGCGCGAAAGAACTCGGCGATGTCTTCGAGACTCGCCGCGCTCAGGTGATCCATCGACCCGATCAACGAATGATGGAACGGGTGTTCCGGCGGGAATGTGAGGGCCGGCAGGCGTTCCCACCAAGTGCCGTACGGTTGGTTGTCCACGGACCACCGCCGTTCGTTCTTCACGACGTCCCGCTGCGTGTCGAGCTTCTCCTGCGTCATCGCCGGGAGGAGCGCGCCCATCCGGTCCGCCTCGAGCCAGAGCGCCATCGCGAGTTGGTTCGACGGTACCGTCTCGAAGTAGTTCGTCCGCTCGAGCCAGGTCGATCCGTTGAGTGTGCCGCCGGCACGCTGGATCAGCTCGAAGTGCTCATTGGATCCGACATGCGCCGATCCCTGGAAGAGCATGTGCTCGAACAGGTGCGCGAACCCGGTCCGGCCCTCGCGTTCGTTGGCCGAACCGACGTGATACCAGAGATTGACGGCGACGATCGGCGCCGAGTGGTCCTCGGAGAGCACGACCGTGAGTCCGTTGGGCAGCCGATGTGTGGCGACGGGTATTTGCATGAGCGAGAGGAGGGGGCCTACCAATCGATGAGCAACGCCAGTGGGGCCTTGAATGATTCCGTCACGAGATTGCCCCACTGGCGCAGGAGCCGTCGCGAGCCGGGCGTCGGCAGCGCGGGCGAGGTGAGGGGGTCGAGGCCGAAGCGGCGGCCGAGGATCTCGAGACGCAGCATGTGAAACGGATCGCTCACGATGATCGCCGTGTGCGCGTGATAGGCATGCAGCAATTCTGCCGCGGCGCTGAGGGACTGCGAGGATGTCCGTCCTTCGTTCTCGAGCAGCACGGCCGAATCCGGCACGCCACGCGCGATCGCGTATACGCGCCCCACCGCGGCCTCGCTCACGGTGTCGCCCTCACCCGCGCCGCCGGTCAGCAGCATCCGTGGCGCCAACCCCCGCTGCCAGAGCGCGATGGCGTGATCCAGTCGCGCGCGCAGCACCGGCGATGGCCGGCCGTTGTACTGCGCCGCACCCATCACGACGATCGCATCCGCCTTCGCGGCGTCGTCCTCGATCCCCCAGGTCAGCACCGCTCCCGCCGAGACGAGCCAGACGAACCCCGCGAACGCCGCCAGGCCCGTGACGAAGCGTCTGGATCGATACAGCGGGCGGCGCGGGCGGTCCATTCGGGCAAGCTACACGGCAGCCGCCGTGCGCGGGAGGAACCGGGCAGCCCGGTGTGCGCCGTCAGAATGCGGCGTGCGTGCCCGGGGTCGGACAATGCACGCGATACCCCTTGGAGGCGAGGGTGGCCGAGAAGGCGTCCTGCGCGCCGGGTTCGCCGTGCACCAGCCACACGTCCGTCAGGCTCGGCGATCCCGCGCGCACGGCGTCGATCCACGCCGCGAGTTCCGACCGGTCCGCGTGCGCGCTGTATCCGCCGATCACCTCGACCTGCGCGTGCAGCGGGATCTCGTCGCCATAGATGCGCAACGTCGGCTGCCGCTCGACGATCCGGCGGCCGAGCGTGTGTTCCGCCATGAAGCCCACCACCAGCACGGTGTTGCGCGCGTCCGAGACGCCGTTGAGCAGATGGTGCAGGATGCGTCCCGACTCCGCCATGCCCGACGCCGCGATGATGATCATCGGCCCGTGCTGGTGGTTGAGCGCTTTCGAGTCTTCGATCGACTCCGTGAAGCGCAGCAGCGGAAAGTCGAACAGACGCGCGTCGGGCGTCCCGTGCGACCGCACCATCGCCTCCCCGGTGTCGAACACCTCGGCATGCGAGGCGAACACGGCGGTCGCCTTCGTCGCGAGCGGACTGTCGATCACGATCGGCAGCCGCGGGATCGCGCCCTCGTCAGCGAGTTGGTGCAGGTCGTACACCAGTTCCTGTGTGCGCCCCACGGCGAATGCCGGGATGAGCACCTTTCCCCCGCGCAGCGCCGTCTCCTTGACCACCCGGGCGAGCTCCGCCTTGGCGCCGACGACGCTCGGATGGTCGCGATTGCCGTAGGTGCTCTCCATCAGCACGAGGTCGGCGCCCGACGGCGGTACGGGATCGCGGATGATCGCTAAGCCCGAGCGCCCGATGTCTCCGCTGAAGACGAGCCGGCGCGTTCCGCCGCTCGCGGCACAGTCGAGCATCACCGACGCCGAACCGAGGATGTGCCCGGCGTCGACGAACGTCGCCTTCACGCCCGCGGTCACGTCGAATGACCGGTCGTAGCGCACGCCGCGCATCAACTCCATCGTGCGTGCGACGTCGCGTCCGTCATACAGCGGATCGAGATGCTCGCGCTTCCGCCGCGAGAGGAACTCGGCGTCCTTCTCCTGGATGTGCGCCGCGTCCGCGAGCATGATCTCGCAGAGATCCCGCGTGGCCGTCGTCGCGTAGATCGGACCGCGGAACCCGGCGCGCGCCAACAGCGGGAGCCGCCCCGCGTGGTCGATGTGCGCATGCGAGAGCACGACCGCGTCGATGCGCCGCGCGTCCACCGGCAGTGTGGTGTTCTTCCGGTGCACGTCCGCCCGCCGCCCCTGGAAGAGACCGCAATCGAGCAGGATCGTGCGCCCGTTGGCATGCACGATGTGGCACGATCCGGTGACTTCGCGGGCCGCCCCGGCGAATACGACCTCGGTCACCGGCGCACGCTCAGCGATCCGGCTGGGCGCGTCGCGCGAACACCACGGTGACCCGCGTCGCGTCCTGCGTCATCATGGCGGGCTCCCAGCCGCCGCGGCTCCGCTCGTTCAGGAGATCGGTGAGCGCATCCTCGTCCTCGCGGGCGTGGCGCGTGCGGCGCAGGATCACGGCTTGGTATTCTTTCATGCACGCAAGAATACTAGACTCCACGCCATGCCGACTACCCCCGCACTCCCCGGACTCACCCTGCTGCGCCATCCGCTGGTGCAGCACAAGGTCGCCCTGCTTCGCGATCGCGCCACGCCGACGAAGATCTTCAAGGAGCTCGTCGACGAGATCGCGATGCTCATGGCGTACGAGGCCACCATCGACCTTCCCCTCGAGCCGATCGACGTCGAGACGCCGCTCGAGCGGACCACGGGCCAGCGCGTTGCCGGCAAGAAGTTGACGCTCGTGCCAATCCTGAGAGCGGGGCTCGGGATGGTCGAGGGGATCCTCAAACTCGTCCCCGCGGCGCGCGTCGGGCACATCGGGCTCTACCGCGATCACGACACCCTCGAGCCGGTCGACTACTACTTCAAGATCCCGGGTGACGCCGGCGAACGGGATTTCTTCCTGCTCGATCCGATGCTGGCGACGGGCGGCAGCGCCCTGTCCGCAATCTCCGCACTGAAACGCGCCGGGGCGCAGCGAATCCGCTTCCTCTGCCTCGTGGCCGCGCCGGCCGGCGTGCAGCGCGTACATGCGGCTCATCCCGACGTTCCCATCTTCTGCGCCGCACTCGACCGCGAACTCAACGCGCACGGCTACATCCTCCCGGGACTCGGCGACGCCGGAGACCGGCTGTTCGGCACGCGCTGACGCCTTCGCCGCCGTCGTTACAAATCCGCGCCTGACAAATCGTGTGCGCAAGCGCACAGATTCTGCTTGCATCCACGTATACTTGTTCGCACTCACGTGTCGCTCCATATTTTCCGCGCGCACGTGTGGCCTGGCGCCGTGGTTTGCACGCCCCGCACCCATCAATGCTGATCAACCTGCTGCCCGACTTTTTCGCGGTTCTGCAAAGCACGGAACCCGCGGCGGCGTACCACCGCTACTTCGACGCGCACCGCGCGACGCTCGAAGCGTATTGGCACAACTACGTCATCGAACCGTCCGGCCAGCACTTTGAGGACGTCGTCCGCGACACCGTCGCGGCCGATCGGGACGACCTGCGCGCCATGCTCGCGCGTACCGACGTCGTCGCGCTCGCCAAGTCGGCCGAAGAACAGTGCCGGCAGCTCTTCGAGGTCGACAGCCATGTCGACGTCGTCCTCATGGTCGGAGTCGGCGCCGCGAACGCCGGGGAGCTGGTCGTCTCCGGGCGCGGCGTCGCGTTCGTCTGCCTCGAACATTTCACTGGCGCGTCCAACGCCACCACGCATGCGCTCGGGCTCGAGCCGGAGCTCGTGCCGATGTGGCTCGCGCATGAGATCGCGCACTGTGTGCGCTACACGTCGCCGCAGAGCCGCAGCGAGATGCGTCAACTCGTGGCCGAGGCCGGGGGCTACTATTCCTATTGGGAGACGGGCCGCGGCGCGTCGCTCCGGGAACTCCTCGTGAATGAAGGACTCGCCGTGCAGGCCGCGCGCCGGCTGAGTCCGGGGCACGCGCCGTGGGAGTATTTCGGCTATCAGCGAAAGCAGTATGCGCGCATCCGCGAGCTCGAAGCGGTGCTTTCGCGCGCGGTCGGTGACGATCTCGATCGTTCGGGGCTCGGCCTCCGCCTGCGGTATCTCTCCGGTGGCATGAGCGATGAGGCGCGCACCGTGCAGCGCCACGTGCTTCCCGAGCGCGCCGGCTACTTCCTCGGCGCGCGCATGGTCGAAGACGCCATCGCGGAGAAGGGGCTCCCCTGGGCACTCCGCGCCGGCGCCCTCGAGCTCCTCTCGGTCTCCGACTCGGCGGCGCGCACCGCCTGACGCAGGCCGCGCGTCACTTCCCGACGCAGAACGTCGAGAACACCCGCGCGAACACCTCCTCCACGTCGACCGCTCCGATCAATTCGTCGAGCGCGTGCGCCGCGGTCCGCACATGCACCGCCGCGACGGGCGCCGGCAGGGCGCCCGCCCCCCAGGCGTCGCGAAACGCCTGCATCTCGTCCCGGGCGCGGGAGAGCGCCGCGCGATGGCGCGCCCGCGTCACGATCGGCACATCGTCGCCCGGCGAGGGAAGGCCGGCCGCGATCGCCGCGACCACCGCCGCGACGAGTTCCGGGAGCCCCGTCCCGTCGCGGGCGCTCACCCGGATGATCGGCGCCGCCGGGGTGTCAATATATGTTCTATTTGTTACTAAATCACTCTTCGTGAGCGCCCCGATCACGGGAGCGCCCGTGAGCGCCCCGATCGCCGCGAGCGCCTGCGTCATCGCGGCCGGCGTTTCCGCGCACGCCACGACGGCATGCGCTCGCGCGAGATAGCGTTCGCTCACCTCGATACCGAGCCGCTCGATCGGGTCGGCGTCGTTCCGCAAGCCGGCCGTATCGACGAATCGCAGCGGCCACGGATCGGCTTCCAGCAGCACTTCCACCGCGTCGCGCGTCGTTCCCGGCGTATCGCTCACGATCACGCGCGCCTCGCCGACGAGCGCGTTCAGCAGCGACGACTTGCCCGCGTTCGGCGGTCCCGCGAGCACCACCGTCGCGCCATCGCGGCCGAGTTGCGCGGCGGGGAGCGTCGCGAGGAGGGCGTCGAGCTGGCCGATCACGCCCGCGCACGCCATGTCGATGCGGGCACGCGGCAAGGCGCCGTCGTCCTCCTCGGGAAAGTCGATGTCGTAGGCCAGAAGCGCGTCCACGTGGAGCACCGCGTCCCGCAGCGCCGCATACTGCCGCGACAGCGTGCCCGCGAGTTGCTGCATCGCGGCACGGTGCTGCGCGCGCGAGCGCGCATCCACGAGGTCGGCGATCGCTTCGGCACGCACGAGGTCGAACTTGCCGTGGTACACGGCGCGTTCGCTGAACTCGCCGGGCGCCGCTTCGCGCGCCCCCGCGGCCACGACCGCCGCGAGCACGGCAGCCGGGACGTACGCCCCGCCGTGCGTGCTCAGTTCCACGACGGTCTCGCCCGTGTAGGAGCGCGGTGCGGGGTAACGCGTCGCGAGCGCTTCGTCGATGACCAGGCCCCGCTCCGGGTCGCGCACCGTCACGCGCGTCGCGACGCGCGGCGCTGGGGGCCAGGGCGAACAGACGCGGCCCGCGATCGCATCGGCCGCCGCGCCGCTCAGCCGGACGAGGGCGACGGCCCCGCGCCCCGGAGCGCTCGCGATCGCGGCGATGGTGTCGTCGCGCACGAGCATGCCCCGGGGGGCGGCGTCAGCCGGTGGCCGCCTTGGCGCGTTCATTCGCGATCAGCCACTGCTGCGGAAGCGCCGCGAGGTTCTGGATGAAATAGTACAGGCTGAGTCCCGCGGCCGAGTTCAGGAGCACCATCGTCAGCATCGCCGGAAACATCCACGCCATCATCTTCGCCTGCGGGTTCGGCGGCGCGTTGCGCATGCCGATCCACGAGAGGAGCGCCATCGACACGCCCATCGCCAGCGGTAGGATGTAGAACGGATCCGAGAGCGAGATGTCGTGCAGCCACAGGAACGGCACGCCGCGGAACTCGATCGTGTTCTGGAACACGAAGAACAGCGCCATCAGCACCGGCATCGGTATGAGCGCCGGTAAACACCCCGCCAATGGACTGAATGGACTCATGCCGTGTTCGCGGTACACGCGCATGATCTCCTGCTGCTGCTTCTGCGGATCGCTCTTGTACTTCGCCTGCACGGCCTGCAGTTCGGGCTGCAGGCGCTGCATCTTGATGCTCGAACGCATCGCGGACTGGTTCAGCGGCCACATGATGAGGCGCACCGCGACGCCGAAGATGACCAGCACCCAGCCGTAGTCGAGACGCACCGTCTTCTTCATCCACAACAGCATCCGCATCACGATCGTCGAGAACGGCTGCACGATCGGCTGGAGCCAGCCGCCGTACGGATTCGCCGTCTCGAACTCGCGCCCCATCTTCACCAGGCGCTGCCACGACTGCGGGCCGGCGTAGAGTTCGAACTCCGCGCGCCCGCCGTCGAGCGAGAGCACGGCCGTCGCGACGCCGTTCGTCGCCTGCTTGCGGGTGCGCGCGCCACCTTCGAGATGCGCTTCGGCGATCGGCCGCCCGCCCACCGGCGAGAGCAGCCCGACGAGGAAGTACTTGTCCTTCGCCACGACCCACGACAGCGGGCCGGGTTCGAGCTTCTTCTCCCCCGAATCGAGCTTCGCGAACGGCGTGCCGCGCGCACTCTGCGTCACCGGCTTCACCGAATACGCGAGCAGACGCACGTCGCCGACGCTGTCCGCTTCCTGGGTATCGAAGCCGCGCGGCATGTCGACCAGCAGGAACGCCGGCGCGCTCACACCCTGCAGGGAGACGATCGTGCGGGCGACGTACGTGTCGCGCGCGACGTGATACTCGACGCGCAGCGTGGCGGCGCCGCGCGTCGCCGTGAAGACGACGGTCGAGTCGCCCGGCGCCGCGGGACGCGACACGGCGAAGACGCTCTGGTCGAACGCCAGCGTGTCGCCGGCCGTGATCACGCGGTAGCGCAGGAGCGGCTCGCGACCGTGCTTCAGCACGACGGGCCCCTTCGCGCCGGTGTTGAGTGCCGGATAACTGTCGACGCGCACCGAGAACGGCGCGGCGCCGAGCGAGTTGAACGCGATCGTGCTGAGCGGCGTCTGCACGAGGACGGTCTCCGCCGGCACGGCCGCGATGGCCGTCCCCGCCGGCGTCTGGCGAGCGTCGGTCGCGCTCCCGGCGGGAGCGACGGCGGACGGCGCGGCGCTCGTCGTCGCGACCGGCGCGGCGGCGGCCGCGGCGGCGGCGGAATCCTTCGCGACCATGGAGGGCGCGGGGACCGGCGGTTTCGGCATGAGCAGCGGAGTCACCGCCACGACGACGCCGGTCAGCAGCAACGCAAGGAAGAAACGCTTTTCCATCAGCGAGTCACGCGATAGTTAGGGAACCGGGTCGAACCCGCCCGGACGAAACGGATGACACCGCGCGATGCGTCGCGCCGCCAGCCAGCTGCCGCGCAACGCGCCGTGCTTCTGCAGCGCTTCGATCGCATACGCCGAGCAGGTTGGATAATAGCGGCACGACGGAGGCAGCATCGGCGACAACCCGACTTGATACGCGCGAACGATCCAGATCAGGACGTACCGCATCACGACGCGCCGTGCGCCAGAATGGATTCACGCGCGCGATGCGCGGCATCGCGCAGCGTTTCGAACGGCGCCGCATAGGCCGCCGGGTTGGCGCGAACGACGACGTCCACCGCGCCAAGATACGGGAGCATCTCGATCCGCAGGAGTTCGCGCAACCGGCGCTTCACCAGATTGCGCTCCACCGAGTTGTGCGAATGCTTCGGCACGATGAGTCCGACCCGGGGGTGACGCAGAAGGGAAGCGAGATGCCGAACCTCGAACACCGCGGTTCGGACCCGCTTCCCTTTCAGTCGCACGGCGTCGAGCTGCGATGGTCGCGTCAGCCGACTGCCGCGCGGCAGGCGACGACGCTCAGGCGCCGGCGTACTTCGACGGGAGCTTAACGGTCAGACGCTTGCGCCCCTTCTTGCGGCGGCGGCTCAGCACTTCCCGGCCCCACTTGGTTTCCATCCGCGTGCGAAAACCGTGCGTCTTGATGCGACGCTTGTTGCGCGGACGATAGGTCGGCTTACCCATGCAAACTCCAAAAGAAAACTGTGCGCGAATCCACTAGTATACAGACCGCTAAACGTATCGCTCTTCAAGAGATAGGTCAAGTCCACCACCTTCTGGCTTGCTATCGCGAACATTGACTTATCCACATATGCTGCGTACGTTCGCGTCCCACTTTTGGCGCCACCATGCAACACCGCAATGACCCTTTCCGCCGCTGAAGTCTGGACACGACTGCTCGATCGCGCAAAGACCGAGCTCCCGGAACATGTCGTGGACACCTGGCTCACACCACTTCAGCCCGCGGCCTTCTCCGGCACGGAACTGACCCTCACCGCTCCCGACCAGTGGTCGGTCGAGTGGAACGAGACCAAGCACTCGGCCCTCCTCGAAGGATACGGGCCGATCTGCGTCGGTCACCCGATCAAGATCTCATTGCGCGTCCAGCAGGAACGCGTGACGCGTTCGCAGATGGATCTTTTCGTCCCTCAAAGTGGCGGCATAATAACGCCAGTAAAGAGGGATAATAGCATCATCTTGAGCATTCTGAACGACCGCTACACCTTCGCGAATTTCGTCGTCGGGCGGTCCAATGAGCTCGCCGCCGCTGCAGCCACCGCCGTCGCCAATGCGCCGGGAAAGACCTACAACCCCCTCTTCGTCTACGGCGAGACCGGGCTCGGCAAAACGCACCTGATGCAGGCCATCGCGCATGAGATCCTCCTCCGAAACCCGGCGACCCGCGTCACCTACATAAGTACGGAGCAGTTCACCAACGACGTCATCACCTCGATCGCCAAGCGCTCGATGCCGGACTTCCGGCGCCGTTATCGCGAGACCGACCTCCTCCTCGTCGACGATGTCCAATTCCTCGGCGGCAAAGAAACGACCCAGGAAGAGTTCTTTCACACCTTCAATGCCGTCTACGAGGCCGGTCGCCAGATCGTCCTCACCAGCGACCGTCCGCCGTCTTCCATCCCGAAACTGGAGGCCCGGCTCGTCTCGCGGTTCGAATGGGGCATGGTCGCCGATGTGATCCAGCCGGATCTCGAGCACCGCATCGCCATCCTGCGGGAGAAGGCGCAGGCCGACCACCTCGAGCACACCATCCCCGACGACG
>Ga0265327_10003062_pt1 | contig 16520 bp, 14 predicted proteins | sample 41621metaG_FD_202089 | JGI IMG/M metagenome (GOLD analysis project Ga0265327, IMG submission 202089) | Rhizosphere microbial communities from Carex aquatilis grown in University of Washington, Seatle, WA, United States - 4-16-21 metaG | ecosystem: Host-associated > Plants > Roots > Rhizosphere... | reverse complement strand
TTGCATCTCAAGCGGTGGCGAGGAATTGCGACGCGCTACGCGAAATGTACTTCGTCATTCCTTGCAGCCGTCCACATTCGTTGCATCGCCTTGTGGGCAAATATCTTGTGACGACACTATCTAGAGCGTCAATGATTGTTTGTCCTTTCCTGGTGCGCCAACAAGCCAGTTCCGCCCGCAATTGGTGCGTCTGCGAAGCGGGTGCCAGTCATGCACCAAAACGCACCAACAAACCCCAAACTGGTGCAGCCGGCGAACCGGCAGAATATTGCCTGATATGGCCAACATATTGTTTATTATTAATTTTACTTCGTGGCACAACGATTGCTATGGGTATTACGGAATTTCTTTTCAGTAATACCAACTCTAGGAGACTTGTCATGGCATCTGTTAAGCATAGGTTTTTCAAGAAAGCAGTGGTAGGCGCGTCCTTGTTGCTGTCGGTAAGCGTGGTATGGGCGGCACCGCTCAAGATCGGTTATAGCGACTGGCCGGGCTGGGTGGCTTGGCAGGTGGCGATTGACAAGGGCTGGCTGAAGGAGGCCGGCGTGGATGCGCAATTCGAATGGTTCGACTATTCGGCCTCGATGGACGCTTTCGCCGCCGGCAAGATCGATGCCGTCACCGTGACCAACGGCGACGCGCTGGTGATGGCATCCGGTGGTGCCAAGAACGTGATGATCCTGCTCACCGACTATTCCAACGGCAACGACATGATCGTAGCCAAGCCGGGCATCAAGAGCCTGAAAGACCTGAAAGGCAAGAAAGTGGGTCTGGAAGTCGGCCTGGTCGAACATCTGCTGCTGCTCAACGGCCTGCAAAAAGCCGGCATGAAGGAATCCGACGTCACCTTGGTCAACACCAAGACCAACGAGACGCCGCAGGCACTGGCTTCCGGCGACCTCGCCGCCATCGGCGCCTGGCAGCCCAATTCTGGCGAGGCGATGAAGCGCGTCCCCGGCGCCAAGCCGATCTACACTTCCGCCGACGAGCCGGGGCTGATCTATGACGTGGTGACGGTGAGTCCGACCAGTCTGTCCAGCCGTAAGGCCGACTGGGAAAAGCTGATCAAGGTGTGGGGCAAGACGGTGAGCTACATCAACGACCCCAAGACCCAGCCGGACGCGGTCAAGATCATGGCCGCGCGCGTTGGACTCAAGCCTGAGGCTTACCTGCCGCTGCTCAAGGGCACCAAGCTGCTGAACCTGGAAGAGGGCAAGAAGGTGTTCGTCAAGGCGGATGGCTTCAAGTCGCTGTACGGCTCTAGCAAGATCGCGGACGACTTCAACGTCAAGAACGGCGTTTACAAGCAACCGCAGGATCTGGCCAAGGCCATTGATCCGTCGCTGGAATCCAAGTAAGCCGCGAAGCATGAGCTGTTTTTATGTAGCGCAGGCGCCCTCGCCTGCCAACCACCCCGGCGCTACGCGCCACCCCTCCTTGAAAACAGGAGGGGAACCCCCTCTCCCCTTGTGGGAGAGGGCTGGGGTGAGGGGGCTGCAGGCGAGGGCGCCTGCGCTACCGGAAACCGGAAGGGCTTGGCAATGAACATCTCCTCCTGGTTTGCGGTGCGAAGGGAGCTGTCGCCGCGCAAGAAGACCATCTTGGGCGTTGGTTCCTTCCTGTTGCCTTTGCTGGTGTGGTGCATCGTCAGCTATGTGCCGTTCGTCTGGCACCCCATGGTGCTGGTCAGCAATCCCGGCGACGTGGATTATTTCCAGGTCGACATGCTGGTGGACAAGGCGGTCTACAACGATGAACTGGCCAGCATGCAATCCCAGGGCAAGGCGCTGCCGCAAGGCACGCCGGCCAACCCGATCTACCTGCCGGCGCCGCACTTGGTGGCGAAGGCGTTCTACACCGCATTTACCACGCCGCCCGAAAGTCATGACGGCAAGTGGTTGCACGAAAGCCTGTGGCACAGCATCCAGATCATCTTCTGGGGTTTCGTGCTGTCCTCGCTGGTGGGCGTGCCGCTTGGCATATTGTGCGGCACCTATAGCGCGATTTCGCGCCTCAACGAGCCGTTCGTTGAATTCTTTCGCTACCTGCCGGCACCCGCCTTCGGCGCGCTGATGGTGGCGATTCTGGGCATTTACGATGGGCCGAAAATTGCCATCATCGTCATCGGCACCCTGTTTCAGCAGGTGCTGATTATCGCCAACACCACGCGCAAGCTGGACTACGGCCTGATCGAAGCGGCCATGACGCTGGGCACTAGCCGTGTGCGGCTGTTGTTCCACGTCATCCTGCCCGGCGTCCTGCCCGAGCTGTACCGTGACCAGCGCATCCTGCTGGGCTGGGCGTGGACCTATTTGATCGTCGCCGAACTGATCGGCACCTCCTCGGGCATCACCTGGTTCATCACCCAGCAGGCACGCTACCAGCATTTCGACAATGTCTATGCCGCCATCTTTATGATCGGCTTGCTCGGCCTGGGTGGCGACTTGCTGCTGGCGATGCTTGGCAAGAAGCTGTTCCCGTGGGATCGTCCGGCCAACAAGGAATAACCATGAACCTGCCCAGCTATCTCGACCAATCCCCCGCTGTGCGCGAGCGCTTCGAGCGCATCAAGGCGCGCGAGGTCATCCTCGAAGTGAAGCACCTCGGCAAGGTGTACAAGACCGCCAAGGGCGAAACCACGGCGCTCAAGGACATCAACTTCAAGACTCATCGCCGCGAATTCGTCTGCGTCATCGGCCCCTCCGGCTGCGGCAAGTCCACCCTGGTGCGTATCCTGGCCGGGCTGGAATCGCACAGTTCCGGCGATGTGCTGCTGGACGGCAAGCCGGTCACCGGCCCCGGCCGTGACCGCGGCATGGTGTTCCAGGGCTACACCTTGTTCCCCTGGCTGTCGGTGAAAAAGAACGTCATGTTCGGTCTGGAAATGAACGGCATGAGCACCCTGGAAGCCGGGCGCGAGGCCGATCTGTGGCTGGAACTGGTGGGCTTGGCGAAATTCGCCAATGCCTATCCGCACGAACTCTCCGGCGGCATGAAGCAGCGCGTGGCGATTGCAAGAGCTTTGGTCAACCAGCCGCGTATCCTGTTGATGGATGAACCGTTTGGTGCGCTGGACGCGCAATCGCGCGCCAAGATGCAGGCGCACCTGCTGGAAATCTGGCGCAACATCGACATCACCATCGTCTTCATCACCCACGACCTGGACGAAGCCATCTTCCTGGCGGATCGTATCCTGGTATTGAAGGCGCATCCCGGCGAAGTGCAGGAACTGATCGAAGTGCCGGTACCGCGCCCGCGCAGCGCCGAGCTGACCACCAGCCCGGAATTCCTCGCCACCAAAGCGCGGCTGGAAGCGCTGATCCATCCGCCAGAGCCGGCCGAGGACGAACAGGAAAAGCTGGTGAAGCCGCACATGATCCGTTTCGTCAACGTCGCAGACAATGTCGAGTAAGCCATGAGCGTTGCCTGGTCACAACTCACCTGGTCCGAATTGCCCGCCAAACTGGCAGCAGCCCACCATGCCGCCATCCTGCCGGTGGGCGCCACCGAGCAGCACGGCCCGCACATGGGCTGTGGCATGGACTATGTGCTGGCAGACATTTTATGCAGCGCGGTCGCCGCGGAAACCGGCGTGCCCATGCTGCCGACCTTGCCCTACGGCTGCTCGCTGGGGCATAGCCAGCGCTGGCCGGGCACGCTGGCGGTCAAGCCCACCACGCTGATCGAACTGGTCAAGGAGATCGGCGATTGGGCCTACCACAGCGGCGTGCGGCGATTGTTCATCGTCAACACCCACGTTACCAATGCAGCCCCATTGCGCTGCGCGCTGGAAATGCTGCGTGCCGAGCATGACGACCTGATGGTGGCCGTGTTCAATTCCGCCACCATCAGCCAGCGAGTGCGCGAATTCCACTTTGCCGACGGCGACGACTGGCACGCCAACGACGCCGAAACCTCGCTGATGCTGGCCACCGCGCCGCACATGGTACGTGCGGAGCTGCTGGCAACGGTGGATGACCCGGACCGTATCGAGGGGCTGGTGTTTTCCCACCCGGTCAACCGCACCAGTTGCAACGGCGTCACCGGCGCGCCCAGCCAGGCCAGCGCAGATAAAGGCGCCGAGTGGTTCCGCTGGATGGTGGAGGACCTCGGCGCGCTCATCAACAAGGGGCTGCGCGAACAGCCACCGCTGCCCTATTCCTATTTCGAATCCGTCGAGGAAGCACGATGAAAACCCCAGAGCAAATAGCCGCCATTCAACACGACCTGGAAGCCAAGGGCGTCAAGTATTGCATAGGCGCCTACGTGGATATCCACGGCGTGCCCAAGGCCAAGGTGGTGCCCATAGACCACCTGCCGCAAATGGCCAAGGGTTCCGAGCGCTATACTGGCTACGCCTTGGATGGGCTGGGGCAGGCGCCGAGCGACGACGAGATCACCGCCATCCCCGATCTCGACCACATCATCCAGTTGCCGTGGGAGCCGAAAGTGGCCTGGATGCCGGCCGACAACGGCTTCCAAGGCAAGCCCTACCCATTGAATACCCGTGTTGCACTGAAGAACGTACTGGCGCAGGCGGCCGAGATGGGCTTCGGCTTCAACCTCGGCATCGAGTGCGAGATTTACCTGCTCAAACAGGAAGCCGACGGCAGCCTGTCCGTGCCCAACCCGGACGACAAGCTGGTGAAGCCCTGCTACGACGTGCGCGGCTTCATGGACAACTTCAGCTGGCTGGACAAGATGGCCACCGCCATCAATTCGCTGGGTTGGGATTTGTATTCCTTCGACCACGAGGACGGCAACAGCCAGTTCGAGTTCGATTTCAACTATGCCGACGCCCTCACCATGTGCGACCGCTTCACTTTCTTCCGCTTCATGGCCAAGCATTACGCCAAGGAACAAGGCCTGCTCGCTACCATGATGCCCAAGCCGTTCGCCGACAAGACCGGCACCGGCGCGCACTTCAACATGTCGCTGTACGACCTCAAGAGCGGCGCCAACCTGTTCGCCTGCGACCCCAAAGACGACCCGCGTGGCTTGGGCCTGACGCCGCTTGGCTACCAGTTCATCGCCGGCATCCTCAAGCACGGCCCGGCGCTGTGCGCCGCCTTCGCGCCCACAGTGAACTCCTACAAGCGCCTGGTGCGGCAAGGCAGGATGAGCTATTTCAGTTGGGCGCCGGTGTTCAATTCCTACGGCTCCAACAACCGTACCAATTCGGTACGGGTGCCGGCCGGCGGCGGCCGCTGCGAATCGCGCAACGCCGACGGCGCGGTGAATCCCTACTTGGCCGCCACCCTGGCGCTGGCCGCCGGGCTGGAAGGCATACGGGAGGGGCTGGATCCTGGCACGCCCAACGAGGATAACCTTTACGCCATTCCCGAAGCGGAGCGGCTGGCGCGCGGCATCGGCTTCCTGCCGCAGACGCTGCAGGAGGCGGTTGCCGTCTTCGCCGCCGATCCGCTCACGGAAACGGCGCTGGGCAAGGAGTTGCGCGACGAGTTCATCACCTACAAGAGCGAGGAATGGGATGCCTACCACCTTACCGTCAGCCAGTGGGAAATCGAGCGTTACAGCTATTTGTTCTGAACGGTGAACCTGAAACAGAAAACCCGCCCCGTCAACCGCATCAGCATTTCGTTGCCGGACGACCTGCAAGCCGATGTGGACGCCATGGTGGTGACACGTGGTTTTAGCAGCCGCTCGCAGGCCATCAACGATATGCTGCGCCAGCATGTCGCCGAGCATCAGCGACAGATCGGCGACGAGGTCATGGTGGGCACCATCACCATCCTCTACGACAACGCCACGCGCGGCCTGCAGAAGGCCCTGGCCGACTTGCAGTTCCGTCACCTGGACGAGGTGATCAGTTCGCTGCACGTGCATTTGATGAATAACCAGACCATGGAAGTGATCCTGGTGCAGGGCCCGGCGCAGAAGGTGCAGGCCATTGCCGACGAGATCATCACCCTACGCGGGGTGATTACCGGGCGGCTGCAGCTGATGGCGGCGATGATCCCGCCGGTGCATCCGATGCCGGCCCATTGAAACAACAGGAAGAAAAATGACTGACTTCGACGAAAACAAGGTGCTGTGGGAAGAAACCATCCCCGGCGGCAACCACTGGTCGGGCGTGTTGCGGCGCGGCACAGCGCTGCGCCTGACCGACCTGGAGAGCGGCGCCAACCTCTCCGCGCTGTTCTACAACCGCGAGGAAAAGCTGGAGCGCTACAACATGCCGGATACGCTCAAGGCGCAATACACCGCCTACCTCACTGCCGGCCATGTGTGTTATTCCGACATGGGGCGCGTGCTGTGCTCGATTATTGGCGATTCCGTCGGCTGGCACGATACCGTGTGCGGCATTACCGACGCCGCCCTGATCGAGAAGAAATACGGCGTCGCCAACTACCAGACGCACCGCAACGACATGTACCGCAGCGGCAAGGACGGTCTGCTGATCGAGCTGGGTAAATGGGGCCTGGGCAAGCGCGACTTGGTGGCCAACGTCAATTTCTTTAGTAAGGTGACGGCGGATGACGCAGGCAAACTGCACTTCCAGTCCGGCCATAGTAAAGCCGGTGCTACGGTGGATATTCGCTTCGACATGGATACGCTGGTGGTGCTGTCCGCCGCCCCGCACCCGTTCGACCCCAAGCCGGAATACCAGCCGGCGGCGGTCAAACTCACCGCTTGGCATGCCGGTCCTGCGGCGGCGGATGACCTCTGCCGCAATTCCTGCCCGCAGAACCAGAGGGGTTTTATCAACACTGAACGCTACTACGTAAGCTGAGGAAGAATCATGCTGATCGAAAGCCAATTGGCTCCTGAAACCGCCATCCTCGACGAAATCTGCCTCGCCGGTGACCCGTGGATGGGCGTGGTGAAGAAAGGCCAGGTGTTCCGCATCCTCGACCTCGAGGGCAACCAGGCGGTGGACACCCTGTTCTATAACGCCGACGACCCCGAGGAACGCTACAGCGCAACGGATACCATACAGCGCCAGGGTGCGCTCTACCTTACTGCCGGTTCCGTGCTCTACAGCTCGGAAGGCCGGCCCATGCTGACTATCGTCGCCGATACCTGCGGCCGTCATGACACCCTGGGCGGTGCCTGCGCGGCGGAGAGCAATACCGTGCGTTATGCGCTGGAAAAACGCCCCATGCACGCCTGCCGCGACAGCTTCATGCACGCGCTCAGCGCTTGCGATTGCGCCACGCACCGCCACATGAGCAAGCGCGACATCACCGCCAACATCAATTTCTTCATGAACGTGCCGGTAACACCGGAAGGCGGCCTGACCTTTGCCGATGGCATCTCGGGAGCGGGCAAGTACGTCGAGCTGCGCGCCGAAATGGACGTGGTGGTGCTGATTTCCAACTGTCCGCAGTTGAACAACCCGTGCAATGCCTATAACCCGACGCCGGTTCGATTGCTTATTTGGGATCTCTTGTAGCGCAGGCGGCCTCGCCTGCTGCTTATTAAGTTACCTCTCCCGCAAGCGGGAGAGGTTTGGGAAGAGGGATATGCAGGCGAGGCCGCCTGCACTACAAGAACGGGACAGGACGACCTGTGCCCGATAAGGAATGACGGCAGGACGGCCTGCCAAATTCTGGAGAGAGAAGATGTTTGACAAAGTCTTGATTGCCAACCGTGGCGAAATCGCCTGCCGCATCATGCGCACCCTGAAGCGCATGGGCGTGAAGTCGGTTGCCGTTTACTCCGAGGCGGATGCCGGCGCGCGCCATGTGCAGGACGCCGACGAGGCGGTGTGCGTTGGCCCGGCGCCGGCGGCGGAAAGCTACCTCAATGTCGAGCGCATCCTGGCCGCCGCTAAGGCCACCGGTGCGCAGGCCATCCACCCCGGCTACGGTTTCCTCTCCGAAAACCCCGGTTTCGCCGAAGCCTGCGCAGCGGCTGGCATTGCCTTCATCGGGCCGACGCCGCAGCAGATGCGCGACTTCGGCCTCAAGCACACCGCGCGTGAACTTGCCGAGGCCAATGGCGTACCGCTGTTGCCCGGCACCGGCCTGCTGGCCGATGCGGTGCAGGCGCAGGCCGAAGCCGCGCGCATCGGTTACCCGGTGATGCTGAAGAGCACGGCGGGCGGCGGCGGCATCGGCATGCAACTGATCTGGAGCGCCGACCAGCTTGGCGAGGCGTTCGAGTCGGTGCAGCGCCTGTCGCGCGCCAACTTCAAGGAAAACGGAATTTATCTCGAGAAATACGTGCAGGCCGCGCGCCACATCGAAGTGCAGATTTTCGGCGACGGCAAAGGCCACGTCATCGCCCTGGGCGAGCGCGATTGCTCGGTACAGCGGCGTAATCAAAAGGTCATCGAGGAAACCCCGGCGCCCAACATCAGCGAGGACACCCGTGCCGCCTTGTGGCAAACCGCCGAGAAGCTGGGCCGTGCCATCGCCTACCGTTCCGCCGGTACCGTGGAGTTCGTCTACGACAACGACAGCGGCGAGTTCTACTTCCTGGAAGTTAACACCCGGTTGCAAGTGGAGCACGGCGTCACCGAACTGGTGACCGGCCTCGATCTGGTCGAGTGGATGGTGCGCCTTGCCGCCGGCGAAACGCCGCCGCTGGCGGGCTATGTCCACCAACCGCAAGGTCACGCCATTCAGGTGCGCGTGTATGCGGAAGACCCCAACAAGAATTTCCAGCCGTGCAGCGGCGTGCTGACCGAAGTGTGTTTCGGTAAGGATGCGCGCATTGATACCTGGGTGGAAAAAGGCAGCGAGGTGTCGCCATTCTACGACCCGCTGGTGGCCAAGGTACTGGTGCATGCCGAAGATAGGGATGCCGCGGTTTCTAAGTTACGCAAGGTGCTGGGCGAAACAAGACTGGCCGGCATTGAGACCAACCTGGAATATCTGCGCCAGGTGCTGGCCGATACGGTATTCCCGACTGGAAATCAGGTCACGCGCTATCTCAACAGCTTCCACTACCGTCCGGCGACGCTGGATGTGCTGGAGCCGGGCGTGCAGAGCACGGTGCAGGACTACCCTGGCCGTCTCGGCTACTGGGCGGTGGGCGTGCCACCTTCCGGTCCTATGGATCACCTGGCGTTCCGCCTTGCCAACCGCCTGGCCGGCAACGACGAAGGCACGGCAGCGCTCGAATTGACGCTGATCGGCCCGACGCTGAAATTCAACACCGACGCGGTGATTGCGCTGGCCGGCGCTCCGATGCAAGCCGAACTGGACGGCCAGCCGCTGGCGCTGTGGCAGTCGCATAGGGTCAAGGCCGGCAGCGTGCTCAAGCTGGGCAGCATCCAGGGCGCTGGTTGCCGGGCATACCTGGCGGTGCAAGGCGGCTTAGCCGTGCCGGATTACCTGGGCAGCAAGGCCACATTTACCCTCGGCCAGTTCGGTGGCCACGGCGGACGCACGCTGCGGGTGGGCGACGTGTTGCATCTTAGTCGCGGCGTGCCTGCCGATGCGGGATCCAAAACATTGCCTGCTGCATTGCGGCCAGACTATAGCCACGCCTGGGAAGTCGGTGTGCTCTACGGTCCGCATGGTGCGCCGGACTTCTTCACCGACGCCGACATCGCCATGTTCTTCGATACGGATTGGGAGGTGCATTACAACTCCAACCGTACCGGCGTGCGCCTGATCGGGCCGAAACCGGAGTGGGCGCGGCAGGACGGCGGCGAGGCAGGCTTGCATCCTTCCAATATCCACGACAACGCCTACGCCATTGGCACCGTCGATTTCACCGGCGACATGCCGGTCATCCTCGGGCCGGACGGCCCCAGCCTGGGTGGCTTCGTCTGCCCGGCCACGATAGTACAAGCCGAACTGTGGAAAATGGGCCAGCTCAAACCGGGCGATACGGTGCGCTTCAAGCGTTTGTCGCAGGCCGAAGCCAAGGGGCTGGAACAGCAGCAGGATGGCCAGATCGCCAGCCTGTATGAGACCGCAGTACCGATGCTGGATTTAACGACCGGCACTGACACCCCGTTACTCGACCGCATCCCCGCCAGCGCCAGCCAGATCGCCGTGGCCTACCGCCAGGCTGGCGACAAGAATCTGCTGGTCGAGTATGGCCCGCTGGTACTCGACCTCAACTTGCGCTTCCGCGTGCATGCGCTGATGCAGTGGCTGGAAAAGCAGGCCATTCCCGGCATCCTCGACCTCACGCCCGGTATCCGCTCGCTGCAAGTGCATTACGACAGCCGCCGGCTGCCGGTGGAACGTCTGCTCGACATCCTGGCGCAGGCCGAGCGCGAGTTGCCCTCCATCGAGGAAATGGAAGTGCCGACCCGCATCGTGCACCTGCCGTTGTCCTGGGATGATGCGGCGACGCAACTCGCCATCGAGAAGTATATGCAGTCGGTGCGCAAGGATGCACCCTGGTGTCCGAGTAACATTGAATTTATCCGCCGCATCAACGGGCTGGACAGCATCGCGCAGGTGAAGAAAATCGTGTTCGATGCCAGCTATTTGACTCTGGGTTTGGGCGATGTTTACCTTGGTGCCCCGGTCGCCACGCCGGTGGACCCAAGGCATCGGCTGGTGACCACCAAATACAACCCGGCGCGCACCTGGACGCCGGAGAACGCGGTCGGCATCGGCGGTGCCTATATGTGCGTGTACGGCATGGAAGGCCCCGGTGGCTACCAGTTCGTCGGCCGCACCGTGCAGATGTGGAACCGCTGGCGCCAGACCGCTGATTTCACGGATGGCAAGCCGTGGCTGCTGCGTTTCTTCGACCAGATTCGCTTCTATCCGGTATCGGCGGAGGAGCTGCTGCAGATGCGCGAGGATTTCCCGCGCGGCAAGTTCAAGCTCAACATCGAGGAGCAGACCTTCCGCCTCAAGGATTACAACGCCTTCCTCGGCGACAACGCCGCTTCTATCGCCGCGTTCAAGACCACGCAACAAAAAGCCTTTGAAGCCGAGCGCGAACGCTGGATTGCCAGCGGCCAGGCACACTACTCCAGCGACCACGATGTGGCCGAAGCCGCCACCGACAGCGAGCTCGATTTGCCGCCCAACAGCCGCGCCGTCGCCTCGCACGTGGCCGGCAACCTGTGGCAGGTCAAGGTTAAGCCGGGCGACATGGTAAAACAGGGTGACGCAGTGGTCATCGTCGAATCCATGAAAATGGAAATCAGCGTACCCGCGCCCTGCGACGGCAAGATCGTCCATGTGTTCTGCCAGGAGGGCGGCCAGGTCGCTGCCGGGCAGGATTTGTTCGTGATCCAGACGGAGCTGACATGAATTCCCCGTTGAATCTCAACATCACCGCGCTACGCCAGCGTTACATCGCCGGTAGCCTGACGCCAGCGCAATTGGTCGAGCAGCTAGACGCCAAAATCGGTAGCGACGATTCGCATCATGTCTGGATACGTCGCCTGACGCGCGACGAAATGCTGGCCTATGCCAGGAAACTGCAAGGCCGCGCCCCGGCCAGCCTGCCGCTGTACGGCATTCCGTTCGCCATCAAGGACAACATTGATCTTGCCGGCATCCCCACCACGGCGGCCTGCCCGGATTTCGCCTACACGCCGGACAACAGCGCCACTGTGGTGCAGAAGCTGATTGATGCCGGGGCGATTCCGGTAGGCAAGACCAACCTCGACCAGTTCGCCACTGGGCTGGTGGGCGCGCGCTCACCCTATGGTGCCGGGCGCAACGCGTTTAACCCGGATTACATTTCCGGTGGTTCCAGCGCCGGCTCGGCGGTGGCCGTAGCGCTGGGGCTGGCCAGCTTCAGCCTGGGTACCGATACCGCCGGTTCCGGGCGGGTGCCGGCGGCGTTCAACAACCTGGTCGGGCACAAGCCGACCTGCGGCCTGCTCAGCACTTCCGGCGTGGTGCCGGCCTGCCGCACGCTGGATTGCGTGTCCATTTTTGCGCTGGATGCCGCCGATACGGCGGTGGTGCTGGAGGTGGCGCAGGGTTTTGATGCCGATGACCCTTACTCGCGTCGCGCCCTGCCGAGCGCCGATAGGCTGGGCAGTCAGTTCAAGTTCGGCGTGCCGCGCGACGAGCAGCTGGCATTCTTTGGCAATCCTGATACGCCTGGGCTGTTCCGCGCTGCTGTGCAGCGCTTGCAGTCCCTGGGCGGACAGCCGGTGACCATAGACTTCGCCCCATTCCTGGAAACCGCGCGTTTGTTGTACGAAGGCCCGTGGGTGGCGGAGCGTTACGCCGCCATCCGCGAATTCATCGATGCTAAACCGGAGGCACTGTTCCCGGTGACGCGCCAGATCATAGCCGGGGCAAGCAAGTTCTCCGCCGTTGACACCTATGCCGCGCTGTACCGCCTCAAGGCCTTACAGCGCCGCAACGAAGCGATGTGGGATGGCATAGATGTTTTACTTACGCCCACCGCCGGCACCATCTACACCGTGGCCGAAGTGGAAGCCGACCCGGTGCGCACCAACTCCAACCTGGGCTATTACACCAATTTCATGAATCTGCTCGATCTGGCTGCTGTCGCCGTGCCGGCCGGCTTTCAGCCCAATGGCTTGCCGTTCGGAGTCACCCTGTGCGCACCGGCTTTCAGTGACGCTATGTTGTTGGAGCTTGGGGCACGGTTTACAAAGGAACCCTCATGAAGGAAGAAACCATGACCAAAGTCGCCGTTTGTGGCGCCCACATGAGTGGTTTGCCGCTTAATGGGCAATTGCTCATGCTAGGCGGCAGGCTGGTGAAACAAACCACCACTGCGCCATGCTACCGGCTGTACAAGTTGCCTGAGTTCATCCCGCCCCGCCCCGGCTTGGTGCGAATGACCGAGGGCGGCACCACTATAGAGGTGGAAGTGTGGGAACTTCCCATAGCCAATTACGGCGCTTTCGTCGCTGCCATTCCTGCACCGCTGGGTATCGGCACGCTGGAACTGGTGGGTCACGAACCGGTACAAGGTTTCCTGTGCGAGGCTTACGCGACGGCTCAGGCGCTGGATGTCTCGGCATTTGGCGGCTGGCGGCATTACATAGAATCCATCGCTGTGGCCAAATAGGTAGATCAATGATTATTAGCCGGAAGAGTCGTCATGTTGCTTTCAAGATACTAAATCGCGATTAATTTGTAGTATTTATGCAACAAATCAAGGAATCGATGAAGATTTGTTTTTTGTTGCAAATGCCATTGAACAATCCGCGCCCTGTAATAGGGCAAGTTTGGTTCAAAGATCAGTATGCCATATTTATTTATCTATGTTAATGATTATTAAATAATATTTACTAAAATAAGAGTCATGTTGTTGTTTTTTTCGGTGGGTTTCCGTAGTGGCCAGTGACGTTTCATCGCAAAATGGCACAACTAGTGTGCGTAAATGCGGCGATGCACCATGTTGAGCCTGGCAAGCGGGCGGGTTGCTTAATACAAAATCTTTCCATAGCATCGTAAGCACATGATTTCACTAATAAAGAAATCCTGGCATAAGTGTTGCTAGTGTTCTGTTGCTCTCTTTAAGTTTTCTATTTGAAAGGAAATACAAATGCGCAAATCTCTATTACTTACCGGCTTGCTGGGTATGGGGCTCACCCTGCCGCTAGCCGCCATGGCTGAAGATGCTGCTCCTGAAGTCGCCGCTGCTCCCGCAGCGGCAGCTGCTGCACCTACGCCGGACTGGACCTTCCCGGCCAGCATGTCGTTTGTCAGTGACTACATTTTCCGTGGTATATCGCAAACCTGGGGTAAGCCTGCTGCTCAATTCGGCATTGAAGCCGACCACAAATCCGGCTTCTACGCCGGTTTTGCCGCGTCCAACGTTTCTGACCAATGGTTAGCCGGCGCCAATCTGGAAACCGACTACTACGGTGGTTTCCGTGGCGCTTTCCCCGGTGCCGCTTCCGACTTTGGTTTTGATGTCGGCGGCATTTATTATTACTATCCCGGTGCTAACTGGAGTAAATCTGCTTTTGCCGGAACAAACTCTCAGTCCCTGAACACCTTTGAAGGTTACGTCGGGGTGAGCTACAAGATCCTGACTTTGAAGACCGGTCGTACCTTTACTAATTATTGGGGTTGGACCGATAACAACTCTGGTAAAAACGGAGGGTTCAACGGCGACCCCAATGCCGGGGTAACCAGTGGCGATACCAAGGGTTCGTATTATTACGAGGCTGACATTTCGCATGAAATCTTCCCGACCTGGACCTGGACTGGTCAACTGGGTCGTCAGGTCATCTCCAACTCCGATGGGCTGGATATCACCTACCGCAAGCTTGGCCTTACCAAGGCGTTTAGCACGGGCTGGTCGGTGGGCGCCTTCTACTCTGGCAGCAACCAGCCGAGCGCCTATAAAAACTTCTTGAGCTTGAGTAACACAACGTCCCAATCCGATGTTGCCAAGAACACCGGCTTTGTCAGCATCACCAAGAGTTTCTAAGACTTGATTTAGCAACAACCCGGCGGGCTGGACGAGCAACCTGGCCTGCCGGTTTCACAACACAAAACCAGGAGACATTTCATGAAATTCGTCACTGCCATCATCAAGCCGTTCAAGCTTGACGAGGTGCGTGAGGCTCTCTCCGCCATTGGCGTGCAGGGCATCACCGTTACCGAAGTCAAGGGTTTTGGACGGCAAAAAGGTCACACCGAGCTGTATCGCGGTGCTGAATATGTCGTTGATTTTCTGCCCAAGGTCAAGCTGGAAGCGGCCATCAAGGACGACATGCTGGACCAGGTCATCGAAGCCATCGAAAAATCCGCCAGCACCGGCAAGATCGGCGATGGCAAGATTTTCGTGTTCGATGTTGAACAAGTCATTCGTATCCGCACCGGCGAAACCGGTCCGGACGCGCTGTAAGGAGACCACCATGAAGCGTTTTTTAACGATGTTTGCCCTGGTCGGCGCGATCGTCCTTGGCATGATGACATCCAGCGGCATGGCTTATGCTGAAGATGCGGCGCCTGCCGCTACTGCACAGGCTGCGGCCCCGGCTGGTGATGCGGCTGCCCCTGCCGCCGCACCCGCGGCGGCGGCTACCGCTCCGGCCCCTGTCCCTAACAAGGGTGACACGGCTTGGATGATCGTCGCCACCGTACTGGTGCTGATGATGTGCGTCCCTGGCCTGGGCCTGTTCTACGGTGGCATGGTGCGCAGCAAAAACATGCTGTCGGTACTGATGCAGACGTTCATGGCGACCTCGTTCCTCGGGGTGCTGTGGGCGCTCTACGGTTACAGTATTGCCTTCACCCAAGGCAGCACGCCGTTCTTCGGTGGGTTCGACCGGCTGTTCCTGCATGGCATGACTCCAGATTCAGTCGCGGCCACCTACAGCAAAGGCGTAGTGATCCCGGAATACATCTATATGTGTTTCCAGCTGACTTTTGCGGTCATCACTCCGGCGCTGATCGTCGGCGCCTTTGCCGAGCGCATGAAGTTCGCCGCCATCCTGTTCTTCCTGGCGCTGTGGTTCACCTTCTCCTACCTGCCTATCGCCCACATGGTGTGGTTCTGGGCGGGTCCGGATGCCTACACCGATGCCAAGGCTGGTGAAGCTGCCACTGCTCTGGCTGGCTTCGTGTTCCAGAAGGGTGCGCTGGACTTCGCCGGCGGCACGGTGGTGCACATCAATGCCGGTATTGCCGGCTTGGTAGGTGCACTGCTGCTTGGCAAGCGCATCGGCTTGGGCCGGGAAGCCATGGCGCCGCACAGCGTAACTCTGACCATGGTGGGTGCTTCCCTGCTGTGGGTGGGCTGGTTCGGCTTCAACGTCGGCTCCAATCTGGAAGCCAACGGCGCTGCCACCCTGGTGTTCGCTAATACCCTGCTGGCGACCTGCGCTGCGGCAACTTCCTGGATGTTTGTCGAATGGTTCGTCAAGGGCAAGCCCTCTATGCTGGGTGCGGCTTCCGGTGCGATTGCCGGTCTGGTGGCGATTACCCCGGCTTGCGGCTACGTCGGCCCCATGGGCGCCATCGTGCAAGGCCTGCTGGTCTCGCCGCTGTGCTTCATTTTCGTGACCAAGGTCAAGTCCATGCTGGGCTACGATGATTCACTGGACGTGTTCGGCGTGCACTGCATCGGCGGCATCTTCGGTGCGCTGAGCACCGGTGTGCTGGTCAGCCCGGCACTGGGCGGCACCGGCGTGTACGACTACGTTGCCAACAAGGTCGGTGATTTCGACATGGTGGCACAAGTCACCAGCCAAGCCTGGGGCGTGGGTACCACCCTGGTCTGGTCCGGTGTGGTTGCCTTCATCGCCTACAAGATCGTTGACCTGACCATCGGTCTGCGTGTGACTGAAGAAGTCGAACGTGAAGGTCTGGATACGACCGAGCACGGCGAACGCGCTTACCACTACTAATAAGCGCTTAGTCGGTAATCATGAAAAACGGGCACTTCGGTGCCCGTTTTTTTTATTGCCTGTTCGCCAAGCCGATGGAACAAGGCTGTAACAGCCTTTAGAATGACCGGGTATTTGCCCTAATTAGTCGCCCCTGAAATACCTGGCGCGCGCGAAAACCAAGTGCAACATTTTTCGGAGAAGATGTTGCATGGGAAAACACTACAAGCAGTTGAGTCTTGAAGAGCGGACGATGATCCAGACGCAGTTATCGATGGGGTTCAAGCCCGGG
>Ga0265327_10003061_pt1 | contig 16523 bp, 13 predicted proteins | sample 41621metaG_FD_202089 | JGI IMG/M metagenome (GOLD analysis project Ga0265327, IMG submission 202089) | Rhizosphere microbial communities from Carex aquatilis grown in University of Washington, Seatle, WA, United States - 4-16-21 metaG | ecosystem: Host-associated > Plants > Roots > Rhizosphere... | reverse complement strand
CCGCACGTCCTGATCGGAGGTCACCAGGTGGTCAAGCACCGGCTCGACATCCGGCTGGTTGCCGAGTCGATGCTGCTGGTGACCGCTTGCCTGTGCCTGCTGTTGGGCAGCGTCAAGGCGGTCCACCTTCTGACCGACGCCATGGGCAACTCGTTGGCCACCTCCGGCGACTGGTCGCTGGGGCCGGCTGCCGCGCTACTGATGTACGGACCGCGGCAGGTGTGGTCCGAGTGGGCCATCACGGTGCCGGTGATCGTGGTCCTCGGCGTCGGCCTGGCCCTCGCCCGCGCCCGCCGCGACGGGCCGCGATGGCTGAAACAGGTGCTCTTGGCGTACGGCGCGATCGTCGTCCTGGACTCGCTGGTCGCGGCGCTCTGACCAGCTGATATGGTATCGGCGCGGACGAGTTGGCCGGGCGGCCGCGGGACCGAGAGGTTTCGAGGAAAGTCCGGACTTCACAGAGCAGGGTGATTGCTAACGGCAATCCGAGGTGACTCGCGGGACAGTGCCACAGAAAACAGACCGCCGTCGCAAGACGGTAAGGGTGAAACGGTGCGGTAAGAGCGCACCAGCATTCCGGGTGACCGGAGTGGCTAGGTAAACCCCACCCGAAGCAAGGCCAAGAAGGCCGCAACCTGGTTGCGGTTGCGCAGGCGTTCGAGGGCTGCTCGCCCGAGCCTGCGGGTAGGCCGCTCGAGGTACCCGGCGACGGTGTGCCCAGATGGATGGTCGCCGCCTCGCCACCAGCAATGGTGGCGGGGAACAGAATCCGGCTTAGAGGCCAGCTCGTCCGCCCCGCTACTTCTTGACCTTGCGCATCGCGCGGGCCAGCGCCTTGAGCGAGGCATCCAGTTGCAGCCGGGCGTACTCGGCGACCTCGGCCTCCTGCTGGTACAGGATGCCGTAGGTGAAGGAGTCCTCACCCGCGGCGTGCGCCGCCTCGGCCTGCTGCACCAGATGCCCGCGGCTGACGTAACTGTCCTGGTGATCACCGAGCAGCGTCTGGATGTCCTTGGCGCAGTCAGCGACCTTCGCTTCGCCCATGGCGGCGGCCGTGTAACGAAGACGCTTGGCGCCCTTCCGGATTCGGTGCAGCGCCTCCTCGCTGTCCTCGGCGCCGGTGGCCTCCGCGGCCTCGGCCCGGCGCACCGACTTGCGGACCCGGCGGTAGGCGCCGGCAACGGTCACCGGCTGGGCTTCCTCCTCCGCGGTGGCCGGCTGGGTGTTGTCGACGACGATCGCATCGAGTGCGTCGAGCAGGTGGAAGTAGCGCTCCGACCGCATGGCCGTGAGCGACCGGCGCAGCCCGGACTGGTAACGCCGCTGCGAGCCGTCGACCAGTCGCTCGCGCACCTGCCCACGCACCAGCTCCGGCGCGAGCCCCTTCAACGCGTCGTCGTACCGCTGTGCGAGCACTTCGGCGTCCCGCGCCGTGCCCAGTACCGCGGCCAGCAGCTTCAGCTCCTCGAGCACCCACTCGCGGTCACCCAGATTGCCGGTCTCCTGCAGCAGGCTGCGGATCTTGCGGATGGTGACCCGCATCTGGTGCACCGAATCGTAAGTGTCGGCGCGGACCGCACGATCCCAGTCGATCAGTTCGGACACGTGCGCCGCGATGGCGCGGTGCACCTTGTCCGTCGGCTCGGGGGCCGGCTGCGGGGCGTCCTCGCCCCGGGCCGCGGCGAGCACCTTGGCCAGCTTGGAGCCGTGCCCGGCGGGCTGCGCGCCCGCGTCGAAGAGCCGGTTGGCCAGTCGGTCGAGCAGTTCGGGGCCCGAGTCGGTCTCCTCCGAACCGGCACCGACCAGTTCCAGCTCCCACTCGCGCCAGGTCTGCAGGGATTCGCCCGCCGTGGCGGTCACGCGGTCGTCGCAGAATTCGGCCAGCTCGGCGTCGTCGGGCCCGTGCAGCATGGAGACGGTGCGCTCGGTTTCGATCCGCGCGACGGGTTGCAGCGGGCGGTCGCGCACGATCGCCAGCACGATGTCACGCAGTTCGTCGGGCACGCTCTCGCGGGCCGCCGTGATCGGCAGCCGCACCTCGGTGCGTGCGTCGGGACCGGCGGGCAGCTTCAGATGCCAGCCCGCGTCGGTGCCGCCGGTGCGGCGGCGCAGGGTGATCTTGTGTGCCGCCAGATCGTGGTCCGGGGTGTCGAAGTACACCGCGTCGAGGTGCGCGACGGGAAGTTGCTCGACCCTGCTGACGGCGGACAATCCGTCGAACGACGGGGATACCGTGCTGTCGCTCACCGCGAACTTGCGTTCAATCTCGGTGTGGCGGGACGGTTTACGCTTGCCAGCGGCCATGTTCACCTTCATTTGCGACCCGGGACGGGCAGTACCAACGCTGCCATCAGCGTGCCACATCGCGACGCGGCATCTGCTGCCGATAACGTCTTGACCCGTGACCGAATTCGAGACACTGAAGTTCGCCCAGTCCGGTGCCGTCGTGAATATCGTGCTCGACCGGCCCGAGGCGGCCAACGGTATGAACGACGCCCTCACCCGCGACCTGGCGGCGGCCGCCGTGTTGTGCGACACCCCGGCCGTGAAGGTCGTCGCCCTGACCGGTGCCGGCCGGTTCTTCTGCGCCGGCGGCGACCTCAAGGCCATGGCCGCCGCCGCTGATCCGGGTGCGTTCGTCAAGGGGATCGCCGACGATCTGCACCGCGCCATGTCGACGTTCGCGCGCATGGACGCCGTGCTGATCACCGCTGTCAACGGCGTCGCGGCCGGCGCGGGTTTCCCGCTGGGCGTGTCCGGTGATCTGGTGCTGGCAGCCGAGTCCGCGTCGTTCACCATGGCGTACACCAAGGCCGGCCTGAGCCCCGACGGCGGATCGTCGTACGTGCTGCCGCGGCTGATCGGCCTGCGTCGCACGCAGGAACTGATGATCACCAACCGCGTGCTCACCGCGACCGAGGCCGCCGACTGGGGCCTGGTCACGCGCGTCGTGCCCGACGCCGAGCTGACCGCCGCGCTGGACGCGCTGGCCGCCGAGGTCGCCACGCAGGCCGGCGGCTCGAACGCCGCGGTCAAGCAGCTGCTACTGACCACCTACGGCGCCGACTACGAGACCCAGCTGGAACGCGAAGGCCGGCTGATCGCCAAGTGTGCGTCGTCGGCCGACGGCAAAGAGGGTGTCGGCGCGTTCGTCGGCAAGCGCAAGCCGGCATTCGGCTGAGCCGAATATCAGACCCGAGCGCCTAACGACGAGTGTGAGGGCTGTGCACGCGTTTTCGCGGATCAGCGTGCACAGCCCTCACCGTCGTGCTCAGTAGGAGTGTTCCTCGGCGGGGAACACGCTGGACGCCACCTCGGCGGCGTATTGCCGTGCGGCACGGCCCAATTCGGCCCCGACGTCGCCGAAGCGCTTGACGAACTTGGCGGTCTTGCCCGCCGTCATGCCCGCCATGTCCTGCCACACCAGCACCTGCGCGTCGCAGTTGGCGCCGGCGCCGATGCCGACGGTCGGGATGGTCAGCTTGCCGGTGATCTGGGTGGCCAACTCGGCCGGCACCATCTCGAGGACGACGGCGATCGCGCCGGCCTCGGCCACGGCGATGGCGTCGTGGATGGTCTGGTCACCGGCATCGCCGCGGCCCTGGACCCGGAAGCCGCCCAGCCCGTTGACGCTCTGCGGGGTGAAACCGATGTGTGCCACGACGGGGATACCGGCCTGGGTCAGCGCGGCGATCTGCTCGACCATCCGCTCACCGCCCTCCAGCTTGACCGCGTGCGCGCCGGTTTCCTTCATGAAGCGGGTCGCCGTCGCGAGAGCCTGCCGCGGGCTCGCCTCGTAGCTGCCGAACGGCAGGTCGGCGACCACCAAGGCATGTGGGGCACCCTTGACGACCGCGCGGGCCAGGGGGATCAGCTCGTCGATGGTGATGGGCAGGGTGGTGTCGTAGCCGTAGACCACGTTGGCCGCGGAATCGCCGACCAGAAGAACGGGAATCTCGGCATCGTCGAAAATACGGGCCGAGGAATAGTCGTAGGCCGTGAGCATCGCCCACTTGTGGCCTTCGGCCTTCCATTTCGCGAGGTGGTGGGTGCGGATCTTCGTGCGCGGGGTCGTACAGACAGACTCCGGGGCAGCGCCGTAAAGCTGATCAGACATCGTCGTCCTCAAATGTGTTGGTCGGTTCGAACCTCGAGGCCCAAATCGGGTCCCCGGGACGTTTGACAGGGTCAAGTCTGCCACCACCGGACCCCCTAGGTGAACGACACGTGAAGTGGAATGCCTCACATTGGTTCAGGGGTGCCGCCTACGATCACGGCCATGCCCGGATACCAACGGCTCAGCGGCCTCGACGCCAGCTTTCTCTATCTGGAGACCGCGGTGCAGCCCCTGCACGTGTGCTCGGTGCTGGAACTCGACGCCGCCACCATTCCGGGCGGCTACACCTTCGACAAGATGCGCCAGATGCTCAGCGAGCGCATCGCGGCCATGCCCGAGTTCCGCGAGAAACTGGCCGACTCGCCCCTGAACCTCGACCACCCCGTGTGGGTGGAGGACCCGGATTTCGACATCGACCGGCACATGCACCGGATCGGGCTGCCGTCCCCGGGTGGCCGGGTGGAGCTCTCCGAGATCTGCGGGCACATCGCGGCGCTGCAGCTCGACCGGAGCCGCCCGCTGTGGGAGATGTGGGTGATCGAGAACATCGCTGGAACGGACGCACACAACGGCGGCCGGCTGGCCGTCATGGTCAAGATGCACCATGCCGGGATCGACGGGATCACGGGCGCCAACCTGATGTCGCAGCTGTGCACCCTCGAGCCGGACGCGCCGGCGCCCGAGCCCGTCGCGGGCAGCGGCACCGCATCCGAACTCGAGATCGCGGTGGGCGGCGCGGTCAAGTACTTCACCCGCCCGCTCAAACTGGCCAACGTGCTGCCCTCCACGGCGACCACCGTCATCGACACCGTCCGCCGCGCGGCCAAGGGACTGACCATGGCGGCTCCCTTCGCCGCCCCGAAGACCGCCTTCAACGTCAACGTCACCGCGCACCGCAATGTGGCTTTCGCCCAGCTGGAACTCGACGACATCAAGACCGTCAAGAACCACTTCCACGTCAAGGTCAACGACGTGGTGCTGGCCCTGGTGGCCGGGGCGCTGCGCCGCTACCTGGCCGAGCGTGACGCACTGCCGGAGTCCACGCTCGTGGCCATGTGCCCGGTGTCGGTGCACGGCAAATCCGACCGTCCCGGCCGCAACCAGGTGTCCGGCATGTTCGCCAAGCTCGAGACCACCATCGAAGACCCCGCCGAGCGGCTCCGGGCGATCGCCGACTCGAGCACCGTTGCCAAACAACACAGTTCGGCGATCAGCGCGACGCTGCTGCAGGACTGGTCGCAGTTCGCCGCGCCGTCGGTCTTCGGGGCCGCGATGCGCGTGTTCGCGGCGACCGGCCTGGCGGAGGCCAAGCCGGTGCACAACCTCGTCGTCTCGAACGTGCCCGGTCCTCAGGATCCGCTGTACATGCTCGGCGCCGAGGTCAAGGCGATGTACCCGCTGGGCCCGCTGTTCCACGGGTCCGGGCTGAACATCACCGTGATGTCCCTGGCCGGGAGGCTGGACGTCGGCCTGATCTCCTGTCCCGAGCTCGTCCCGGACCTCTGGGACATGGCCGACGAATTCGCCGGCGCACTGGAGGAGCTGGTTGCCGCCGCCACCGTCTGACGCCGCGCGGCAACGCCCTCATCAGGTCAGACCAGCGCTCATGGCACCATGGTCGACCATGAACCTCAGACGGGGGAGCCTCGCCGCAGCAATGGTCCTGGTGCTGGCGACGGGATGCAGCACGGTGATCGATGGACGCGCGATTCGCGCGGTGCCGAAGCCGGGTGCGCCCCTGCAGTGGTCGCCGTGCCAGACCACATCCCCGGACTCCCAGTCGCGCATCCCGAAGGGGGCCGAGTGCGCGATGCTGTCGGTGCCCGTCGACTACAGCAAGCCCGACGGCGACGTCGCGCAGCTGGCGCTGCTGCGGATCAAGGCGACCGGCGACAAGATCGGTTCCCTGGTGATCAACCCCGGCGGACCGGGGGAGTCCGGCGTCAGCGCCGCGGTGTCGCTGCTGAACAACATTCCCGACTCGGTGCGCCAGCGCTTCGACCTCGTCGGCTTCGACCCCCGCGGCGTCGGTTCCTCCAAGCCCGCGGTGTGGTGCAACTCCGACGCCGACAACGACCGCCAGCGCGCTGATCCGCAGGTCGACTACTCACCGGCCGGTGTCGCGCACATCGAATCCCAGACCAAGGAGTTCGTGCAGCGCTGCGTCGACAAGATGGGTAAGGACTTCCTCGAGAACGTCGGAACCGCCAATGTCGCCAAGGATTTGGACGCCATCCGGGCCGCGCTCGGCGACGACAAGCTGACGTACCTGGGTTACTCGTACGGCACCCGGATCGGCGCGCAGTACGCCGAGGACTACCCGGACAAGGTGCGCTCGATGATCCTCGACGGCGCCGTCGACCCCAACGCGGATCCGATCGAGGCCGACATCAACCAGGCCGCCGCGTTCCAGACCGCGTTCAACAACTACGCCGCCGACTGTGCGACCAGCCCGGACTGTCCGCTGGGCACGGACCCGGCCAAGGTCAACGACGTCTACCACAGCCTGGTCGACCCACTGGTCCAGAAGCCCGCTGCCACAAAGGATCCGCGCGGCCTGAGCTACAGCGACGCGTTGGTCGGCACCATCCTGCCGCTCTACTCACCGGCCATGTGGAAGGACCTGACCGCCGGCCTGAGTGAGCTCAAGGACGGCCACGGCGACATCATGCTGCGGCTCGCGGACGCCTACATGGGCCGCGATGCCGACGGCCACTACGACAACTCGACCGACGCCCGCGTGGCGGTCAACTGTGTCGACGAGCCGCCGATCACCGACCGCACCAAGGTCATCGCCGAGGACAAGCGCACCCGCGAGGTGGCGCCGTTCATGAGCTACGGCCAGTTCACCGGCGACGCCCCGCTGGGCACCTGCGCCTTCTGGCCGGTGCCGGCGACGTCCAAGCCCCACGAGATTTCGGTCAAGGGCCTGGCGCCCACGCTGGTGGTGTCGACGGTCCACGACCCGGCGACGCCGTACCAGGCCGGCGTGGACCTGGCCAAGGAGCTCGGTGGCAGTCTGCTGACGTTCGACGGTACCCAGCACACCGTGGTGTTCCAGGGCAACGGCTGCGTCGACGACCACGCCGCCAGCTATCTGGTCAACGGGACCATGCCGGACGCCGGCGCGAAATGCTGAGTCGCGAAAAGTCGAGTGCCGCCGCGAGATAACTGTTCGGTCACCGTCTGATTGCCGGGTTGTCTCCCTCCGGAACCAGGCTTCGACGCAGCTGCGCGCCGTGCGACCATGTTTGCCATGTTGCGGGCGGGCAGTCGGGGACGACGGTGTGCGGTAGGGGTCGTCGGATTGCTGGTGGCCATCAGCGCCGCGCCGGGATCGGTCGCGCATGCGGCACCCGAATCCCTGCAGTCCTTCTACGAACAGGCGCCGGCCTGGAGCAGCTGCGAACCGTTCATCGGTGACACCACGGACCTGCCGACAGCACGGTGCGCCAACATCAGCGTCCCCGTCGATTACGCGAATCCGCAAGGGTCGCAAGCGAAGCTGGCCGTCATCCGGGTTCCGGCGTCCGGCCAGCGGCTGGGTGTCCTGCTGGTCAATCCGGGTGGTCCGGGAGCGTCGGCCGTGAACACCGTCGCGGGCATGGGCGCCGTCCTGGCCGACACCGAGATCGGTCGCAGCTTCGATCTGGTCGGTTTCGACCCGCGTGGCGTGGGGCATTCGACGCCGCCACTGCGGTGCCGCAGCGACGCCCAGTTCGACGCCAACCGGCGCGACCCGATGGTCGACTACAGCCCCGCCGGGGTCGCGCATATCGAAGCCGTCAGCGCGCGCACGGCGCAGGACTGCCTGCAGCAGATGGGCAGCAGCTTCCTGGCCAACGTCGGAACCGCCTCGGCAGCAAGGGATATGGACGTCGTGCGGGCCGCGCTCGGGGAGCCGCAGATCAACTATCTGGGCTTCTCGTACGGCACCGAGCTGGGGGCGGCGTACGCCGAACGGTTCCCGGACCGGGTGCGCGCCATGGTGCTCGACGGTGCCGTCGACCCCAATGCCGATCCGGTCACCGAGAACCTGCTCCAACTGGCCGGATTCCAAACGGCTTTCAACGACTATGCGGCGGACTGCGCGCAGTCACCCGGCTGCCCGCTGGGTACCGACCCGACGCAGTCCGTGGCGCGATACCAGCAGCTGGTCAATCCGCTCGCCGTGCGCCCGGGCCTGACGTCCGATCCGCGCGGCCTGAGCTACTCCGACGCGATCACCGGCACCATCAACGCGCTCTACACGAAGAAGTACTGGAAGTTCCTCACCAGCGGGCTGCTCGGACTGCAACGCGGCGGCGATGCCGGTGACCTACTGCTGCTGGCCGACGATTATCAGCACCGTGATCAGAACGGGCGCTACGCGCCGCTGCAGGACGCGTTCACCGCGATCCGGTGCGTCGACGCGCCTTTCCCGACCGATCCCGCGACCTGGGCGGCCGCCGACCAGCGGGCGCGTCAGCTCGCGCCGTTCATGAGCTACGGCCAGTACACCGGCTACGCGCCGCGCGACGTCTGCGCCATGTGGCCGGTGCCCGCCACCTCCCGTCCCCACACGCCGGCGTCGCCCGGTCCGGGCAAGGTCGTCGTCGTATCCACGACGCATGACCCGGCCACGCCGTACCAGGCCGGGGTGAACCTGGCGCAGGAACTGGGCGCGTCATTGATCAGTTACGAGGGCACGCAGCACACGGTGGTCTTCAGCGGCAACCGCTGTGTCGACACGGCCGTGGTGGCGTTCCTGACCCAATCTGTGCTGCCGGCGGCCGGATTGCGGTGCTGACCTGAGCGTCTCACCAGCGAAACATGCCGAACAGAGTCCACTTGGTAACACGGATTTAACAGCTGCTGCCTACGCTGCGGACATGGATCGCCAGAAGGAATTCGTGTTGCGCACGCTGGAAGAACGCGACATTCGCTTTGTCCGGCTGTGGTTCACCGACGTGCTCGGATACCTCAAGTCCGTGGCGATCGCGCCGGCCGAGCTGGAGGGCGCCTTCGAAGAGGGCATCGGCTTCGACGGATCCGCCATCGAAGGCTTCGCCCGCGTCTCGGAAGCCGACATGGTGGCCCGCCCGGATCCGTCCACGTTCCAGGTGCTGCCGTGGACCACCAAGAGCGCCGGCAAGCACTACTCGGCCCGCATGTTCTGCGACATCACCATGCCCGACGGCTCGCCGTCCTGGGCGGATTCGCGCCATGTGCTGCGCCGTCAGCTGTCCAAGGCCGGCGATCTGGGCTTCTCCTGCTACGTGCACCCGGAGATCGAGTTCTTCCTGCTGCAGCCAGGCCCCAACGACGGCTCGGTGCCTGTGCCGGCCGACAACAGCGGCTACTTCGATCAGGCCGTGCACGATTCGGCGCCCAACTTCCGCAGGCACGCCATCGACGCGCTGGAGTCCATGGGCATCTCGGTGGAGTTCAGCCACCACGAGGGCGCACCCGGCCAGCAGGAGATCGACCTGCGCTACGCCGACGCCCTGTCGATGGCCGACAACGTCATGACCTTCCGCTACCTGGTCAAGGAAGTCGCGCTCAACGAAGGCGTGCGCGCCACGTTCATGCCCAAGCCGTTCAGCCAGTACCCGGGCTCGGCGATGCACACCCATATGAGCCTGTTCGAGGGCGAGACCAACGCCTTCCACAGCGCCGACGATCCGCTGCAGCTGTCGGACGTCGCCAAGTCTTTCATCGCCGGCATCCTGACCCACGCCAGCGAGATCAGTGCCGTCACCAACCAGTGGGTGAACTCCTACAAGCGGCTGGTGCACGGCGGCGAGGCGCCGACGGCCGCGTCGTGGGGCGCCGCCAACCGCTCCGCCCTGGTCCGGGTTCCGATGTACACGCCGCGCAAGGCGTCGTCGCGCCGTATCGAGGTGCGCAGCCCCGACTCGGCATGCAACCCGTACCTGGCGTTCGCGGTGCTGCTGGCCGCCGGTCTGCGCGGCATCGAGAAGGGCTACGAGCTCGGGCCGCAGGCCGAGGACAACGTCTGGAACCTCACGCCCGAGGAACGTCGCGCGATGGGCTACAAGGAGCTGCCCGGCAGCCTGGGTGTGGCGCTCGGCGAGATGGAGAAGTCCGAACTCGTCGCCGAGGCCTTGGGGGAGCACGTCTTCGACTACTTCCTGCGCAACAAGCGCAGTGAGTGGGAGTCCTACCGCAGCCATGTGACACCGTTCGAGCTCAAGGAATACCTGTCTCTGTGATGGCCTGAAGGTGCGCTAACGTCGGGTGGTGCCCAACCCCGCGACGCAGCGCCCCACACAGCCCAGCGTCGGGCGCCTCGGATTGGTGGCGCCTTCGGCTCGGGCGGATCTGGACCGGCTCGGCTGGACGACCGACGCGCACGTCCCGTTGTTGTGGTCGCTGTCGCGTGCCCCTGACGCCGACAGTGCGCTGCGCGCCATCGTGCGGATAGCGGACGCCCTCGAAGGTGACTGGGCCGAACTCAGCACGCTACTGGTGACCGACACGGCGCTCCGGGGTCGGCTGTTCGCCGTCCTGGGCTCCTCGCTGGCCCTGGGCGATCACCTGGTGGCACACCCCCTTTCGTGGCGACTGCTGCACGGTGACATCACGCTGCCGTCCCGTGCCGAGCTGCTCGACGACTTCGAGCGGTTGGCGGCCGAAGTCGCCGGTACGCCAACGGCTTCCGCGGTATTGCAGACCTACTACCGCGACCGCATCCTGGTGCTGGCCGCGCTGGACGTCGCGCCGACCGTCGAGAACGAGCCGGTGCTGCCGTACGTCGAGGTGGGCGAGCACCTGTCCGACCTGGCCGATGCGGCGCTCGGGGCGGCCTTGGTCGTCGCGACCCGCACGGTGTGTGGCGATGAGGCCGGACCCCGGCTCGCCGTCATCGCCATGGGCAAATGCGGTGCGCGCGAACTGAATTACGTCAGCGACGTGGACGTCATCTTCGTGGCCGAGGCGGCGGATTCGGTGACCATGCGGGTGGCCGGCGAGATGATGCGATTCGCCGGTGAGACCTTCTTCGAGGTCGATGCCGCACTGCGGCCCGAGGGTAAAGCCGGTCAACTGGTGCGCACCCTGGAGTCGCATGTCGCGTACTACCAGCGCTGGGCCAAGACCTGGGAATTCCAGGCGCTGCTGAAGGCCCGGGCGGCCGTCGGCGATGCCGAGCTGGGCGAGCAGTACATCGACGCGCTGATGCCGATGGTCTGGGCCGCTTGTGACCGCGAGGATTTCGTGTCCGATGTGCAGGCGATGCGCCGCCGCGTCGAGGAACTGGTGCCCGCCGGGGTGCGGACGCGGGAACTGAAATTGGGCAAGGGCGGCCTCCGGGACGTCGAGTTCGCGGTGCAGCTGCTGCAGCTGGTGCACGGCCGCAACGACGATTCCCTGCATGTCGCCTCGACGGTCGACGCATTGGCGGCGCTCGGCTCCGGTGGTTACATCGGTCGCGACGACACCGCGAATCTCACTGCGTCCTATGAGTTTCTGCGGCTGCTGGAGCACCGGCTGCAACTACAGCGGCTCAAGCGGACCCACCTGCTGCCCGAGGACGGCGACGACGAAGCGTGGCGCTGGCTCGCGCGGGCGGCGCACATCCGGCCCGACGGTCAGCACGATGCGCTCGGGGTGCTGCGCGAGGACCTGAAGCGGCAGAACATGCGGGTGTCCCGGCTGCACGCCAAGCTCTTCTACCAGCCGCTGCTGGAAGTGGGGAGCCACTTCGGTCCGAGCCTGACCACCGCCGCAGCCGAAAGGCAGTTGGCCGCACTGGGTTACGAAGGACCGCAGAGCGCCCTGACGCACCTGGCCGCTTTGACGAGTGCGAGCGGGCGCCGTGGCACGGTGCAGCAGGTGCTGTTGCCGACGCTGCTGGACTGGCTGTCGGACACCCCGGACCCCGACGCGGGCCTGCTGGCGTACCGGCGGATCAGCGAGGAACTCGGGGACCAGCGCTGGTTCCTGTCCACGCTGCGCGACGAGGGCGCCGTCGCCAAGCGGCTGATGCGGGTGCTCGGCACCTCGGCCTATGTACCGGAACTGCTGATGCGGGCGCCGGAGGTCCTCCAGCAGTACGCAGACGGTCCGCAAGGGCCGAAACTGCTTGAGGTGGAACCGGATGCGGTCTTCCGCGCGCTGGTCGCCTCGGCCGGGCGGCATGCCGACCCGGCCCGGGCCATCGCCGCGGCACGCACGCTGCGTCGTCGTGAACTGGCCCGGGTGGCCTCGGCCGACCTGCTGGGGCTGCTCTCCGTCGTCGATGTCTGCAAGGCGCTGACGTCGGTGTGGGTGGCGGTGCTGCAGGCTGCCCTCGATGCCGTGACCCGGGCCCGCTCGGGACCCGGCGGTCCGCTGGCGCGCATCGCCGTCATCGGCATGGGCCGGCTCGGTGGCGGCGAACTGGGCTACGGCTCGGACGCGGATGTGATGTTCGTGTGCGAACCCGTCGAGGGCGCGGCCGGGGTGGACGAATCCGCCGCGGTGCGCTGGGCGATCGGGGTCGCCGAGCAGGTGCGAACGCTGTTGGGACAGCCCAGCAGTGATCCGCCGCTCGAGGTCGACGCCGGACTACGTCCCGAAGGGCGAAACGGCTCGCTGGTGCGGACTTTGGCGTCGTATGAGACGTACTACGCGCAGTGGGCGCAGCCGTGGGAGATTCAGGCTCTGCTGCGGGCCCACCGGGTGGCGGGCGATCTGGAACTCGGCGAGCGGTTCCTGCTGATGGCCGACAAGACCCGGTACCCGGCCGACGGCGTCTCGGCGGACGCGGTTCGCGAAATCCGGCGGATCAAGGCCCGGGTCGACGCCGAGCGGCTGCCCCGCGGCGCCGACCCGAACACTCACACGAAGTTGGGCCGCGGTGGCCTGGCCGACGTGGAGTGGACCGTGCAGCTGCTCCAATTACGTTATGCGCCCAAGGTACCTACGCTGCACAACACCTCGACGCTGGAAGCGCTTGATGCCATCGAAGCGGCCCAGCTGATCGAGGGCGACGAAGCGGACATCCTGCGTCAAGCCTGGCTGACTGCCACCCGCGCGCGCAACGCCCTGGTGCTCGTGCGCGGCAAGGCCACCGACCAGCTGCCCGGTCCGGGCCGTCAGCTCAACGCCGTCGCGGTGGCCGCCGGCTGGCCGAGCGGTGACGGCGGCGCCTTCCTGGACAACTATCTGCGCGTGACTCGTCGTGCCAAAACCGTGGTGCGCAAAGTGTTTGGGGAGTAAGCAGCGTGACAGAGGCAATTGGTAGTTCCTCCTTCGACGTGATCACCGACGAGGAGTACCAGCGCCAGCGCGCCGTGTACGAGCCGTTCACCGATGCGGTCCGCAAGCTGATCGATGCCGGGATTCGTACCGGGGTCGATGCGGCGACCCTCGCCGATGCGCAGGCCGAGATCGAAGCGATCGTGGACAAACTTCTTGCGGTGGAAAAGCCGGTGCCCTCGATCGTGCGGCTCGCCGACACCGGCCGTCCGCTGTCTTACGCCAATCCGACTGTGGGGCTGCGCAACGCCATCGCCCCACCCATGGGCATCACTCATGACGACGGTCCGGACGGCCGCTGCTGGGCGCAGTTCGACCTGGGGCTGCCCTACGAAGGTCCGCCCGGCCTCGTGCACGGCGGAATCTGTGCCATGGTGCTGGATCAGCTGCTCGGCGAGGTGGCCAGCGCCCGGCTGACCAAGCCGCATTTCACGGGCACCATCACCGTGCGCTATCTGCGCGGCACCCCGCTGGGGCGGGTCCGGGCTGAGGCCTGGGTGGACCGCACCGACGGCGTCAAGACCTTTGCGCGGGGCACCCTTTCGGACGCCGAGGGCGTCACCGTCGAAGCCGACGGCATCTTCATCCGCCCGCAATGGGCGCGCGGGTGAAGTTCTACGTCTCCCTGGCCTTCCTCGATATCAACGAGCTGGTCGAGATCGCCCGGGCCGCAGATGAACTCGGCTACGACGGCATCGCAATCCCGGATCACGTGGTAAACCTGGAGACGCTGAGCACGCCATACCCGTACACGCCTGACGGGCAGCGGCGCTGGCAGCCGTTCACGCACTGGCCCGATCCGTGGGTGCTGGTCGGCGCGCTGGCGCAGGTGACCAGCCGCGTGAAATTCGTGACCACGGTGTACATCCCGGGCATGCGCGATCCGTTCTCGGTCGCGAAGTCCGTCGGGACCGCGGCCTGTCTGTCCGGCGGCCGGGTCGAGTTCGGTGTCGGCGTGGGCTGGTGCGCCGACGAATTCGCTTTGATGGGACAGGCTTTCGAGCGCCGCGGCAAACGCACCGACGAGATGCTGCAGCTGATCCGCCAGCTCTGGCAGCCAGGGTGGACGTCGTTCGACGGCGAGTTCTACCAGGTGCCGCGGCTGGAAATGGAGCCCACACCGCCGCCGGTGCCCATCTACGTCGGCGGGCTCAGCGAGATCGCCCTGCGCCGGGCCGCGCGCCACGACGGCTGGATCGGCGACCTGATCACGTTGGAGCAGGCCATCACCGCGGCCACCCGGGTGCGCGAGCTGCGCGTCGAAAACGGTTTACCGCTCGAGCGTTTCGAGATTCTGACGCCGTTGTCCGATGCCTACCTGCCGGAGCATTTCGAGCGCGCCGCGGAGGCCGGCATCACGGGCAACGTCACGATGCCCTGGATGTTCTACAGCGGTCCGCAGGCCACGCTGGACGAGAAGATCAACGGACTCAAGCGCTTTCGCGCGGACCTGGGGCTCGACGGCTAGCTAGCGTTTCCGTAGCGCGTCCAGGGAGAGCGCTCCACCGCCGGTGAACACCAGCAGGAACAGCGCAAAGCAGTAGAGGACCGCGGGCTCGCCGCCGTTGGCGATGGGCAGCAGGCCGTGCGGCTGGTGCTCCATGAAATAGGCGAAAGCCATTTCGCCGGAACCGATGAAGGCGGCGATGCGGGTGGCCAGGCCGGTGAAGATCAGGATGCCGACGATCAGTTCGATCGCACCGGCGTACCAGCCCGGGAAGCTACCGAAGGCAGGCGCGGCCATGCCGGGTGCAGTATCGACGGGCCACTTGAACAGCGTGGTGGCGCCATGGAGCGCGAACAGGAAGCCGATGACTATCCGGAAGACGGACAGGACGAGGGGGGCGACAGTGTCGAGGCGGGATTCGATGTCCAGCTGAGCCATGGGTCGATCCTAGGGTGCGTCGAGCCCCGGCGCCGATGTGCGTCAGCCTTTTCGGCGCAACGCATCCACTGCGTACGCGCCGCCACCGATGAAGACCAGCAGGAAGAAGCCGAAGCAGTACACCACGGCGAGTTCACCGCCGTTTTCGATGGGCAGCAGGCCATTCGGCTGGTGCTGGGTGAAATAGGCGAAGGCCATCTCGCCGGAGGCGATGAAGGCCGCGATCCGGGTGAACAAGCCGGTGAGGATCAGCAGGCCGACGACGAACTCGATGAGACCGCCGTACCAGAACGGCCAGGTGCCCACCGGGACCGCGGCGCCGACGAGCTCGCCGGCCTTGTTCGGCATGCCGACGGGCCAGGCGAACAGTTTCTGGGCGCCGTGGATCGTCAGGAGGAAACCCATGACGATGCGGAACAAGCTGATGACAGCGGGGGCCTGCGCGGAGAGCCGAGTGTCCAGTCGAGTCGTCATGGACCGACGGTACGACCGGCCGCACGGTTGCGAGCCGCCGTGCGTGGCCGCGTTATCGGACCGTCATCGGGTTGGTGCCTGGCGTGAATTTCGGGGGTGGAGACGCATGACCGATTCGGTGACCCTCGTTCGGACCTTCGACGCACCGCAGGACCTGTGGGTGGGCAGCTTCCTCGAACTCGATCCGCCGCACCGCGTGGTGTTCGACCTGACCGATGAACCCGAAAACCCGGAGCGCCTGCCGGTCACGGTGACGCTGCGGCCCGTCGACGGCGGCACCGAACCGACCCTGGTGCAGCAGACGCCCGGCTGGCCCGCCGAGGACCGCGCCGCGCTCGAGCACGGTTACAACGCGTTCCTCGATTCCATGGGCCGGCTGCTGGACCGGTTGCCCGCCTGACTGGGCGCAGATGCAAACTGCCCCTCTCCCGGAGGAGAGGGGCAGTTGTGCGTCCGCGACTCAGCAGTCGTAGTAGAGCGAGAACTCGTACGGGTGAGGGCGAATCTGCACCGGCAGGATTTCGTTCTCCCGCTTGTACGAGATCCAGGTCTCGATCAGGTCCTCGGTGAACACGCCACCCTCGGTGAGGTAGTCGTGGTCGGCCTCGAGACGGTCGATGACGGCAGCCAGCGAGGTCGGGGCCTGCGGGATGCTGGCGGCCTCGTCCGGCGGCAGCTCGTAGAGGTCCTTGTCGATCGGGGCCATGGGCTCGATCTTCTTCTTGATGCCGTCGATACCGGCCATGAGCATCGCCGAGAAGGCCAGGTACGGGTTACCCGAGCTGTCCGGGCAACGGAACTCGA
>Ga0265327_10003060_pt1 | contig 16529 bp, 13 predicted proteins | sample 41621metaG_FD_202089 | JGI IMG/M metagenome (GOLD analysis project Ga0265327, IMG submission 202089) | Rhizosphere microbial communities from Carex aquatilis grown in University of Washington, Seatle, WA, United States - 4-16-21 metaG | ecosystem: Host-associated > Plants > Roots > Rhizosphere... | reverse complement strand
GAATCTAACGTGGTCAGGGCTGACTGGCTCCACCACTTGTTATCTGTATGTCAACGCATCTACGGGTGCAACAGGGTTCACTACGCTTGCACCGATCTACCAATGGGGCGGCACTCCTGCTGTAACCAATGGACAAGCTACATACAACCTCCAACAAGGACTGATGTATCTCGGCAATGGCTCAACCGCTCCTGCAACTCCGATAGTGTTTGTTGGTGAAGCGGTAACGGCGGCTGGATCGGTAACTTCTACTGTGGCTTATGCCTATCGTGGCAAGTACGACTCAGGCTTTACCGCAACGCTTCCTTCTGCTGGCGCGACGGTTTCCAAGAATCACAACATTGGAACGCAACCCGAAATTGGAAACATGATTATCGAATGTACGACTACCGATGCGGGGTATGCAGTGGGCGACAGAATCGTGTCGGGAGCCACAGGAGGAACCTCATCAGGCTATGTTGCTCCAACTCTTGCAATGACTAGAAATGCCGTTTCATTTACGGCAGTTTCTTCCAGCCCTTGGTTTTTGGCGGCAAAATCTGGCGGTGTGGCAACAAATCTTACCCTAGCAAGCTGGAAATACAAATTCATTGCAACGAGGAACTTCTAAATGTGGATTAACGAATCAGGTTTATTGTATGAAGGCGACTGTGTTGTGGGTGACCGTGAGGCTACGGCTGAAGAAGTGGAATCATGGGATAACAGGCCTGTTGAAGTAATTACGTCAGACCCAGTTGCAAAACTAAAAGCATTTCTTGAAGCCAACCCTGACGTGGTGGCTATTCTAAAATGAAGTTCCTGATCTCCTTCACCATCTGGCTATTCTGGCTGTTCTGGGCAATCACTGGCTGGTTCGCTGTTCCTATCTTGCTTGCTTTCGGCTGGAAAGGTTACACAGGCCCGTGGGGGAACTCGCTGTATGGCAAGAATGGTAATGGCACATCGCTCACCAAATCGAATCCTTACCTCTTCCTCGCATTCCGAAACATGGCCTCCAATGTCGGCAAACACTGGCTGGGTGTATCGTCTGACTCTACATGGCCTTGGTATGTGGATAACCGCTGGATTCGCTATGGATGGGCAACAACTCCAGATAGCAGGGATGGAACTCGCAAATTCTACTTCAACCCGTTTCGATGGACTCACCAATAACCAATAAAAATGGAGCACCGCATGCACGACCACGAACAACTTAAACATTTCCTAGATGCCGCATCGTTGAGCGCGGCCTTTGGCTCATTGCTGGGATGGCTGCCTCACCTTGCAGCCCTTCTGTCGATTATATGGAGCTTGATCAGGATCTACGACCGGTTTAATAAATAAGGGGTTTGCATGAACTTCGATGAGGCACTAAAGCAGTATGCGACACCGATTCAAGCAAGTTACATAGAGGCAGTTAATCAACATGGTTTGCGCGGAGCAGCAAGAAAGCTTGGCGTCTCCAAGGGTACGATATGGAACGCTATCGCAAGAGTGCAGGTTAAAGCAGCCACGCGAGGGTATTCTCCTGCCCATGGCATGACGCGCATCGTCCCTGAGCCCTTTATCGTTAAGGGCGTGTCAACGTATTACAACAAGGATGGTAAGCCAACTGGGCAGTGGGTAAAGTCGCAGTTGGATGGGGAAAAGTTGGAAGAAATGATACGTGCTTCAGTTGAGGCGATGTGTCAGGAAGTTCCAAGGTTTGACAAGATATCTCCGCCATTGAAGACCTTTGATGACCTGCTAAATGTCATCCCTATCGGTGACCCGCACCATGGATTATATGCATGGGCTGCCGAGTCCGGAGATGACTTCGATAGCGACATCGCCAAGCGCATGACGCTAGGTGCCGTCGATCGACTGATGGCATCTGCTCCAGATGCTGGTACGTGCATCATATTGCCATTGGGTGATGTGTTCCATGCGAACGATCAAAGCAACGTTACGCCTGGCCATAAGCACCAGCTCGATGTCGACTCTCGCTTTGTGAAGGTGCTTGGAATTGGGATCGATACATATCGATACGCCATCATCAAGGCTCTGGAAAAGCATCAGAACGTCATCGTCAGATTCGTGCAGGGTAACCATGACCCTCAAGCAGTATGGGCTCTGGCATTTACGATCCAGGCATATTTTTCAGATAACCCTCGGGTGTATGTCGACCTGTCTCCAAGCAAGTTCTGGTTCTATCGGTTCGGCAAGGTACTGCTAGGGGCTACTCATGGCGATACCGTAAAGCATGAAGCGCTTCTTGGCGTCATTGCGTGCGACCGGGCAGAGGACTGGGGCATGACCAAGCATCGCTATTGGTATACTGGGCACGTTCACAATCAGACCGTCAAGGAGTTCCCTGGCGTCATCTGCGAGTCATTCAGAACATTAGCTGCCAAGGATGCATACGCAGCTGGACATGGCTATCGTGCTGGCCGGGATATGGTCTGCATCACGCACCATATCGAGCATGGAGAAGTAGAGCGACACCGATGTGATATCGGGATGCTCAGTTGATGGGTCGCTTAGGCGGCCCTTTTTATTTCCTATAGCAGGAGTTTTAAATGTCACTCGAAGACATGACCCGGGACACCGAGTTTTGCAATGTTTGCCATACGGCTTTCATCCCCAAAGAGGGCGGAATCTGCAAGTGCCCGGAAGAGCCGGTGGTAAATGAATGGGAAGACGCCATGAAGCAACAGGAATGGCATGACTCACTTGTAGCTGGAGACTGAAATGACGCCAAATAAAAAAGCATTCCTGGATGCTATTGCTTACAGCGAGCTTGGACCTGAAATACTGGCTCAGTCTGATAATGGCTATGACGTCATCGTTGGATCGACGCCAGGTCATATCATTCGCTTCTCAAGCTATGACGACCATCCGCATCGTGATATCCGGATCAATGAGCACCTGACATCAACAGCTGCTGGACGGTACCAGATACTCGGCAGAATATTTGATCACTACAGAGAAACGCTCGGGCTGTCTGATTTTTCACCTGCATCTCAAGATGCCATCGCACTGCAACTGATTCGCGAGTGCCGCGCTCTGGATCTCATCGAGGATGGGAATTTTGCAGATGCCATCACTGCATGCTCCAGCCGGTGGGCATCACTTCCTGGAAGTCAGTATGGGCAGCATACCAACAAGCTGTCATTGCTGCAGCAGGCTTACGTTGACGCTGGCGGAATGCTGGCATAGATCAATAATCACGGAGAACAATAATGGGTCAAACACTCAAATCCCGTATCAAGGGCGCACTCCGCTCGGTCACCATCTGGTTCAACGCTTTGGTCGGAGCAGCGATTATCCTTTTGCCTGATGCTGCCACCAGCCTGTCTGGATTGCAGCCATATATCCCACACAATATCTTCCAGTGGACGATGGGTATTGTCGTTGCCGCAAACATCATCCTACGCTTTCACACCAAGCTCGACCTGAAGGATAAATCATGAATTTCATCCCCAATCCATGGGCCATTTTAGGCGCTGTTTTAACAGCGATTTTACTGTTTGTCAGCGGACACCATATCGGATATAAAGACGGTGTTTTAGCGCAGACTGTTGCAGATCAAATCAAGATAACAGAAGTTAGCGCCAAGATCGAAGCAAATAAGCGCGAGGCCAATGCACAACTCATTGCCGCCACGAAGAACGTAAGCGACATACTGATTGAGCGCGCAGACCTGCATACAAAACTTGAACAGGAGCACCAGCAAAATGTTGAAACTACTGATCGTCTGCATACTGCCCTTGATGCTGTGCGCTTGTCTTACGTCAGATCCGGTGATTCCGGACCCGGGCCAAGTGGTAGTGACTCCGTGTCCACCTCGGGACAATCCACCGGTAACGCAGAAGCCGATCGAATCGAGCTTCCAGCAGACGCTAGTCGATTTCTTTTCACCCAAGCCTACCAGTGCGACTCATTGAGAGATGACTACGCACTTCTGTATCGCTGGGCTCATCAGGTAAAGGAATAGCCATGGGGATCACAAACGTACTCGACCAGGTTGCGGCATCCCAAGCTGCCCCAACATCCAGCGGCACAGCAAACCAGGCTGGCTCCTCAGTCTCTCCAAATTTTGATGCGAATGGAGTTCCATCTTCATCAGCCCCTACTGCAGTAGATGCGAGCATCTACAATCCGACAAACGTCACGGTAGACCCTGCAAAGCAAACTGTTCAGGGGCAGATGACAGGAATCCTGTCGCAGAACTCTCCGCTGATGCAACAGGCTGCTACTACTGCCAATGATGCAAGCAATAGCCGAGGTCTTCTGAACAGCTCCATGGCTGTAGGTGCAGCTCAGAATGCTGTGATTGCTAATGCTCTGCCAATTGCACAAGCTGATTCTTCGACCTATAACTCTGCTGCACAGCAAAATGCACAAGCTGCAAATACTGCAGCTGGAGCAGCGGCCAGTGCGATCAATCAGACTAAGCAGTTCAATACGTCTCAGACAACACAAGTGTCACTGGCAAACCTGGATAGCGCGACCAAGACAGGTCTGGCTGACATCCAAGCCAATTACAACATCATCATGCAGGCGAATGCCTCTGCCGGTCAGCTGTATCAACAGGCCGTCAAGAACATCACTGATATCACCAACAACAACACGATGGATGCAACATCGAAGCAGGCAGCCATCGATCAGCAAATGAATATGCTGAGCTCTGGCATGAAGATTTTCGGTGCGATGGACAACATGAACCTTGGATCGCTGTTGTCATTTAATACGAATGGAACGACTGGAGCCGCTTCTAATACTACGCCAACTGCAGCTGCAAACACTACTCCAACATCATCTCCACCTACAACCCCTGGCTCATTCAACGGGCAAGTCCAAGCAGTAGGTGGAGTGCAGTATCAATGGATTTCTGGTTCTGTTCCTGGTATTGGCATGGGTGGAGGGACTATTGCTAATCCTCCCACTAGTGGTCATTGGGCGAAGATTTAATTGAAGCTTACCGCATCCCCGATCATGGATGGTGACATAGAAGTTGGAAAGCTTCTGCGTAGCGGAACTGAAATCCACTTTGAAATACATCAGGAGTTCCGCCATTGGTGGATCACGCAACGATCAAAGGTAAATGCGTTTTTCCAGAAGTTGATGGATGAGGATGCCATCCTCACAACCCGTACTCTGCACACCGAACCGCTATCACTGAAGTTGATTCCGCGCCTTGGTTTTACCGAAACCTGGCGCGATGACAATTTCGTTTATTTCGTTTTAGAACGACTGCCCTTTGAAAGGAAATCCAATGAGGCATAAGCAAATTCATATCAGCCTGAGCCAGTCACGGGCGTGGTCATCTGAAATTCCAATTGGAAATCCACATGGCGGCCCTGCCTATGGCGAGAAGTGCGGTCCTGCTGTTGCCGTCGTTGGTCTGGCGATGTCAGTCTCAGAGGTGGCAGCAGTTGGCCTGACGCTTGCATCTGGTCTGGCGCTGGCAGGTTCTGCCCTGGGTGTCATAGGCATGGTGACCGGCAATCAGACGCTAGGCATGATCGGCGGCCTGATGGGTATGGGCGGAGCGCTCGCCAATATGACTGGATTTAGCGGTGGTCAGATCACTGACATGTTTGGACAAACAGATGTTGGCGCTGGTCTTACAGGCGACGCTGGCGCTGCGATTGATACCGGGGTGACAGACGCGGCATCGAATACTGCAGCAGGCCTCGCTGGTAGCAATGCTCCTGTCGCTGCTGGTGGCAATGTTGCCAGCCAGGCATCTACTACAGGAGTCACTGGCATCGGTGATGGCAATAGCATCCTCGGCGGAAACATGATGAACCCGAACGATGCACTGTCTCCGTATGGTTCAAGCAGTAATGCTCTTGGCCAAGCGAGTGCAGCTGATGCAACAGGTACCGTCAGTTCTGCAGTTGCTACCGGCCAGCAAGTTCCAGGAGCTGCTGCAGTTACTCCAACAGACCAAGTCGGCATGAATTATAGCGCGGCCGGTAGTGGCACAGATACCACTGGTGGCGTGTCTCCATCTGGAACCTATGGCCCATCTTCCGGAACCCCTGGAATCATTGGATCAAATGCTGCTACTCAGGCCGATCCAAGCCTATGGCAGAAGTTTGCACAATGGACCAAAGACAATCCTGAGTTGACCAAGATGGCTGGCAACGGCATCAGTGAAATGATGAAGCAGATGTTCCCATCTGGATTGACGAAAGCACAAGAGGAGCAGGCTGCTGCCTATGCCGCATACCTGCGCCAGAAGACTACGATTGAAGGCCAGCAGGCAGCCAATGCAAACAATGCATCTCAGCTTAACGTCAACCCGCAAGTGACAGGTAATTCCCAGACGGTCTATGCGAATAATCCGCAAGTCACCACGGGTGGCATCCTGGCAAGTAACCGATTTGCGACTTCACTGAGGACCGCATAATGGATCTGAACACACAAAACATTTCGTCAAAAATGACGATCCCTCCACAATTGAAGGGCGCATATCAACGTATTGTTCTGGCTGGGCAAAAGTTCCTTTACGACCCAAGCACACGCGACATCATCAAGCAGCAACTGGCCGGTCCTGGTCCTATTGACCAGAAGTTGGGACAGGGAATTTCAGACATGATGATCATGCTGTTCAACAAGTCAAACCACACAATGCCGCCACAGCTCATTATCCCGGCCGGGGTCGAGCTGCTGATAGATGCTGCTGAATTCCTGAACAAAGCGGCACCCAATACGGTACCGAAAGAAGCGATCGGGTCTGCGACTGAAGCAATGATTTTTACACTGCTGCAGAAGTTTGGCATCCCGAAAGACAAGGCTATGCAGATGATGCATAACTTCCACCAGAATGCACAGAAAATGAATGCTGGCGCTCCAGGCGCACAGACTGCTTCGGGAGCTTAACGATGGGTATTCTTGACGGTATTGCACGCGGGATAGGCGGGGCTGCAGATGCTGCTGCCAGCACGGCAGATGAGCAGATCAAATCTCAAATCGATTTGCAGCGCCAGCAGGCTTTGGCCGAGTTCACCAATCACCTGACCCAGGGGAACATGCAGATGCAGCATGACCTCGGAGAGCAATCTGCTGATTCTCAAGTCGACAGAAATGTAAAGCAGGCTGGACTTTTGCATGACCAAGATATTGCAAACAACAAGGAAATGGCTGCCAATGTAGATAATTTGATGCAGCCAAAACTGATGACCATCGCGCAGAAGAATGCTTCTGCCAATGGTGGGTCTCCGGATGATCCTAAGAATGCGCCGACAGACCTGCAAAAAACCTACGCTCGCCTTGAAGCGGCCGCAGAGTCTGGATTGTCTCAAGACAAGATTCTGTCTGCCTATGAAAAAACCGGTAATGCAGAAGCCACATTAGCTCTGAAGCAAGCTCAGTTGGTGATGCAGGGTGAGCTGACTGATGCCAAGGTACGCATGTTCGAGGCCAACGCCCAGCGCTATGCCACGATGGCCGCATCTGGCGCGCTGAAGAAGAGCGATGCCGAACTGTATCAATCGTTGGCGACCGACGTTGCGCGCGACAAGGCCACCGGAAAAGATCCAGACCCAGCAAAGGTTGCAACGCTGACCTTCCTTGACAAAAAGGTTGGCAGTAAGGCGGCAGATACAGAGTCTGATTATGAATACGATAAGGCTGGGAATGTCACCAAGAAAGTCACTACCAAGATAACGCCTGGCGTCAAAACCAACCCAACACCGGCTGCACCAAATATCGACGCACTTTTCCCACTGAAGAAATAAGGACACACGATGGCCGACAACAACATCGTACAGCAGGCGCTTGACCGTGGTTACTCGATCGATGAAATCGCTGACAAGCTCAGCGCAGCACAGGGGATGGACCCGGCCGAAATCCGTGACCGTGGGTATGAAAGCGCTGACATTCTTGGGAAGCTTGGGTACCAGGTTCCTGATCAACAGGGCCCCCTGTCAAAGGCTGTTGATGCCGTCAGTAATCTATGGGATAGCGCAACGTCCAACAATGAAAAATTCCAGCATGATGTTGAAAACTCTGTCAAGAAACCTGTCGACTATACACCGTCTGCTCGCGAGCTCGAAGCGTCATCGAGAACAGCAGATGGTAGCGCGCATCGCGGGGTAATCCCAGAGGCTGACATTGCATCACAAGTACGTGGTGATATGTCTCTTCCTGGGTATCAGAATCGCGTCAATATCAAGCCCAGTGTAGCGCCAAACATTCAAGGCCAGGTCGACCAGCAATATCAGCAGGATGCTTCTGCAAAGCGCGAAAGCAACCTGACCTCAGACATGCCAGATGCAACGCCAGCAAACATTGCCGAAGGGCTTGGTGCGACTGGATCTTTGAGCCTGTATAAAACCGGGTTCAACCTGCTTAAAAACTATGCTGACGCTACGGGGAACCAGGACCTTCTGGATCGCGCCAGAACAGCCTATGACACGGTTGATGAAATCGAGCGCAGCTATCAGCCAAACATCAGAAATGAAGCTGGAAAGATGGCCTACGAGGGGGCGGCAGGCGTGCTCGGAGCTGCTCCTTTGCTGGCCGCATCCTTTATCGATCCGCTGGTCGGTGTAGCTGGATTCACGGCACAAACCGGATCTGACAGTTTTGCGCGGTATCGCGACGCCGGGTTAAGTGCTGGAGCATCCGCAAAAGCGGCTACAGAACAGGCGGCTGTTATGGCTGCAACGTCTGTTATTCCGCTTGGCTTTGTTGCGCGCAACATTACCAAGATGGGAGTTGGCGAGTTCACCGCAAAACTGGCAGCGATGGACGTTCCAACATTTGAGGCACAGAGTATTGCTGCCAGTGCCATCGATAAAGCGGCCCAAAATCCTGATCGATCCTGGTCTGATTGGTGGGAAAAAGATGTCCCTGGAATCGCAAAGCAGGCTGTTGTTTCTGCCGTCATGTTTTCCGCAGTTGGATCTGCCGCACATGGGCTGATCAACCGAGGCGAGTCACCATCTCCAGTACCTTCTGACTTTAAGGCACCAGAAGATGCTCCATCAATTTCTGCTGCTGACATTACCGACCACTCGCAGCGCGTACTAAATTCGCTTAATGCCAAGATTAACGGCACCACAGAGCAGACCGTCACCTTGCCAGATGGCACAGTTCGTACAGTCCCAGGACAACTTGCTGAAGCCGTCAGCCACGGAACCATCGCCCATCGAGATTTTCTCGCTGCCAATATGGATAACCCGGAAGCACTAGCCAACTACCATGGCTTCAGGCTGGCAGATGAGCCAGTAAAAACTCCAGATCAAATTGCCAGCAACCTCGTTGCTAAAATCGCAGATCCATCGGTTTTTGCTGATCAAATCATTGAAGAGGCCAAGCAGTCCATTGTTCCCGACGCCTCCAATCAGATCGATCAGATGCAAGCCGATCGCACTCGTCTTGTCGACAACATTCTCAATGAGCGCAAGCAGCAGGTACAATCCACTCCAGAAGTCAAAGATGAATCTCTGCTGAAGCAACAGGAGCACGTCAACAATGTCATCCAAGAAAACCATGAAAATGGATTCAGTCAACGTGAGCAAGCCGCCTTGGATCAAACGAATAAGGCTCTCGTTGCTGCGGGTGGTAAGCCGTTTGCCACTATTGAAGAAGCTAATGACGCCAGAGCAGATCAGGGACTGCCTCCTCTTGGAGATATCCCATCTCCCGGTAGAGTTGCCCTCAGAGAATCGCCCATGGTGCGGGACGATGGCAATCCGGAGAATGCAGGCAGAGAAGCAGCATCACTCATTGCCAGCGCCTTCGGAAAGAAAGTCCGATTTGTAGAGTCTACTGACGGTACTGATCTGTCTCGCCACCTGCATGCGTGGTACGACGGATCTGACCCGAATACCATCTGGATGACTGGTGCTGGCAAATACAAGCCAACGCACCTGGTTGCCCATGAAATTCTACATGCCCTGAAGAATGATCACCCAGAGCTCTATAAGCAGCTCGCAGACAACCTGCGCCCACTGATCGACAAGGCTGGTCGTGATGCTCACTTGGACAAGCTTGGGTATAACAATGACCCAGAGCATGTGAAAGAAGAAGAGGGTATAGCAGAAGTCTGGGGCGATATCGTTGGAGACAAGAATGGATTGCTTCAGATTGCCGAGCGTCTGGATGAGCCGCATGCCAAGCAATTGTTCCGCACTGCGCGCGACTTCGTCAGCAGGGCGATTGGCAAGCTTGTCGGTAAGCAGAACCTGGTAGCCAAGCGCTACGTCAAGGACCTGGTCACTGCGCGCGAGCACATCATCGATGCCGCAGCTGAATATGCCAAACGTGTCCATGCTGGGGAACAATCTGTCATCGACAGCGCCGATAGTACGACCAGAATGCGCCGAGGAGAAAAGGATGAGGAAGGCCATGACCTAAATAAATTGACCCCGGAGCAACGGTCATACCAGCTCCAGATAGAGCGCGAGCAGCGCGCCATGACAAAGGGTGCCAAGCTGTCTCCTGCAGAGCGTACAGCGCTTCCTACAAAGAAATTGCGTGACTCAGCAATGGCTATCCGCCACGCTAATCCTGTATCTAAGGGCTGGGCTCCAGTCGATTTTATTGGCCACGAAGAAGGCGCACCAAAGGTCAAGGAAATCCCTTACAGTTTCAACGTTCCTCCAGGTATGGATAAGGCCCCAACCAAGAATGACATCTGGGAAAAGACGGTAGGTAATCGCATCGTCAAGGAAATCATGTCGCTGGTTGAGCGTGCCAAATCTGGAGACAAGAATGCCCAGGAAATCATTGCCCACAAGGACTGGTACCGCGCAATGGCTACGCGCCTACGTCAGGAGTTCGGTGCATTTGGTGACATGTTTGCTGACCTTCTTGGAGCCACCAGTCCAAACACGCAAGTTCCACAAAACTGGGCAAACTCTATTGATGTGCTGCGTCTTTTCGTGCGTGGAGATTTCGATGATAAGCTCCAGGCGCTGCAGGATCACATGGATGCAGGTGGAACCGTAGATAACTTCAAGAAAGAGATGCCAGAGCAGCTGATCACCAAGCTTACCGGCAAGAAGTATGGCATGAACTCAGACAAGGCCATGAAGGCAGTCCTGGGTATGTGGCGCGAGATCAAAGCCGGTGATGCTCCGAAGGCACGAAACTTTGCGCTGAATCTGATTGGCCAATCCGACATGGCAACCATCGATGTATGGGCAGCACGATTCCTGCAGAGGTTGGCAGGGAAGCTCAGAATTCCGGTGGCGGCAGAAGGAGCAGTCAAAGGCAAGTGGAATGCCAACGTCACTGGTGTTGCTGGTGCATATGGATTCGGTGCCAGAGCCATGGAGTTTGCTGCAGACAAACTGCGTAAGCAAGGGGTCGATATCACGGCACCTGACCTGCAAGCAGTCGTATGGTTCCTGGAGAAAGAGCTTTGGGGAAAGAATGCTTGGACCAACAAGGCCGGTGAAGGTTGGAGCTTCGAGCAGGAGCTCGACAAGACGCCATTGGATCGCTTGATTTCTGGCAGCTCTATCGCGACGTCTGACCATGTTCCAACAGATTCAGAAATGGCCGATGCTATCAAGCCAGTATCAGACATTCTCAAAGAGGATAAGGATGTTCTGGCTTATCGCGTACTGCCCACCCAAGGAATGTATGCGGGGTTTGGGGAGCGCTCATTCGATACTGAGCTGCTGACAGAAAAAGGATGGAATCCAAGCAAGTGGATTTCCAAAGTCGTCAACATGGCCAGTAAGACAAATCCGCAACAGTACGACACATTTTTCAGCCGCGTTCTTGGTGAAAAAGAAGAAAGTCCTAACGCCAGGCCAGGCATCGAGGTATACTTTAAAACTGAGCAGGCCATCAAAGATGCGATGCCGATCATGGAAAGGATCGTCAATCATGGTCTTGATGGGTTTACGCTCATGGTCGACCCTCGCCAGCGCAGGACAACTGCTCCTGGCGCAGACCCATCTGGTTACATTGGAATCAGGATGCAGTATGTTCCTGAATTCAAGATTCGTGAAGTGCATGAAGGATGGGCTGATGAGGACGAAGAATATCGTGCGTTAGTATCTGGTGACTCTGAGCAAGTTTCAAAGGTACTTGAGGCAAAAAAAGATGCCATCGCTGATGCCGTTGATGATCTAATGGAAAACCATGAAGTAGCCTACGCATCTGGCGTGAGCTATGACACACATGTTATTGACAAGGAGTCCTATCATGACTACTCTGAGACAGGATCTGGAAAGACAGATAGCCCGTTTGCGGGAGAGAAATCCCAACAGCCTATTAGCGAAAGACTTCGAGAATCAGCTAAAAGGATTAGACGCATCGCAGGGTCAGACAGCACAGAGTCTGTTCCTAAGCGGGAGTCTGAGCAAGCCGGATCTGTCAAAAACAGACGCGCAGACGACGAAGACGGCTTCCTAGAGCCTGTACCGCGCAAGTTCGGCCAGGAGATTGTCGACGCATTTCAGCGCATTGCTGAATATGACGATTCATTCCGCTATCCAAAAGTAAACCGCCCGACATTCAAGTCCACCCTGGAGCACATAGTCAAGGGTGGCAGCAGTCTATTCAAGATCGGTGAACCCAAGCCCAACGGCAAGGGATTCATGGTGACTGAGATTCGCAATACGAAGACCGGAAATCCTGCCTTCATGATCGAGAACAATCGTGGAGAGTTCTGGCTCAACCTTGCACAGCTAAAGTCTTCGGTGGACTCTGGATCTGCAATTTACGCGGCCGCGCAGGACTTTGCGCATTACAACGGCAAGAAGTTCATTGGTGATCCGGCCGGGCTATCTGACACTGCGCTGCTCCGTCGCACGGAAAACATGCTATCCGGTGCATTGCGTCACGGGACCACGGACTTTATGGAGCCACATCACAAACAGGTGTCTCCACGCGATTTCTATGGAACATATGATTTCGGACCATTCGCTGCTGCTGCACAACCATTACGCTGGACCCCGGGGGATACTCACGCGAATATTGCTAATATGGCTTTGACCAGTTATCATAACATCCGTAAACTATTTCCGGAGATCGAGAATGCAATATGGAACCCAGACACACAAGCCTTTGAGTGGCTTGACGGCAGGCCCTTTGACGCTGACGCCATTGTTCGCCACTCGATTATTCGCGCAATTCGAGAGAACGGTTTTGGAGACTTGGTTGGCAGAGCGCGCCTACCTGACGGAGGATATCGCGAAAGCAGTCCTATCGGAAGCGGTACTCTTCTCAGAGGGGTCCTCACACAATCCTTACTACGCGCAGAAAGTCAGGAGTCAAGGGACAAGATTCTGGCTAGACTCAGCGAAGGGTTACAACGGTCCGGTTATGATCCAGTAAAGCGGCCATTCAATAACATCCTGTATCGCCGTGGCGAAAATGATGACGAGCCGTCTCCGTTTTACTCCCAGCTCCAGCGCTCGCTAGAGTCTCAACCTGACCGTATTTTCAACCAACCAGCCAAGCAGTTGTCTGCATGGCTGCAGTCAAACGCGCCCAAGCTCGGCATCAAGAAAGACGAAATTCAATGGACAGGTGTCACTGATTGGCTTAATGCTGTCGGTGGAAAAGTGTCGAAAGAAGACGTCATGAACTTCATCAAACAGAATGGGGTTCAGGTCAAAGATGTTTCTCTGCGTGACCATAGGTATGATATGCACGATATCATCAATGGCGGCACGGTCCATATGGAAGGTGATGATTACACCGTTGAGTCTCGCGGAGACACGTACGTCTTGCTCGATTCCAATGGCGATCGGCGCAAGGTTGAATACTCTGCACAGGACATGCTCGACTACATCAATGGAATGCAGGATGAGAAGACCAAGTACAGCGGATATACGCTTCCTGGTGGAAAGAACTACACTGAGTTGCTGCTGACACTGCCAAGCAAAACAGAGTTCAATTCATCTCACTGGGATGAACCAAACATCCTAGCCCATATCCGTTACAACGAGCGTACTGACGCCGAAGGAAAGAAGGTGCTGTTCCTGGAGGAAGTGCAGTCTGACTGGGGCCAGCAGGGAAAGAAGGCAGGATTCCAGCAACGCTATAATCCTGCAGATGTAGTGTTCGACCCTGAAGAGTCTGCAGGAGAAGATAAGTGGTACTTTAGAGTGCCAGGAAACATGCTGATGATTCCAAAATCTAAGTATTCAACTCCTGAAGCTGCCAAGGATTACATCCTCCGCGAGAAATTTACTAGCGGGGCGCAGACACCTGCTGCCCCATTTGTCACAGATACTAAATCATGGACCGGACTCGCGCTGAAGCGCATGATCTCCTATGCTGCACAGCATGGGTTCGACAAAGTCGCATGGACGACCGGAGAGCAGAACGCCGATCGGTACTCGTTGGCCAAGCAGGTTGAGGCTATCGATTACGCCAAGCAGTACGATGGCAATGGTTACATCCTGCAGATCGAGACAAAGGGTGACCGGGACGGCAACACGCACTACGGCATCGCCGAAGATAAGCTGGAGGACTACGTCGGAAAAGATGTTGCCCAGAAGATTATCAACAATGAAGGCCGTGAAGTTGGCGCTCCTGAAGGTTCTGGTCGCCTGAATAATGTTGACCTGAAGGTCGGCGGCGAAGGCATGAAAGCCTTCTACGACGGCATCGTCCCCCAGGTCGCCAATGACATCCTGAAGAAGCTCGGCACTGATTCAAGGGTAAAGCGCATGAATCAATATGAACCAAAACAATATACTGCAGATGACCTTGAAGTAAAAATCATCAAGACTGCCATGGGAGAAGATAGAAAGGCAGTATTCGATAAGGCATCAGATAAACAAGTAATTGACAATATTTTCGTCCCATCATCTTTGGAGCGAGGCGGTGTCACGGATGACAAGCTAAAGGAAATGGTCGCAGAAGAAGCCAACAAGCAGGAGAAGGAAAAGGCCAACAAAAGAGCAGATGGTCCACTTGGGTCAAATATGTCATTCGACATCACCCCAGAGATGCGCGAGAAAGTGCGTTCCGAAGGCCTTCCAATGTTTCGGCGTGCCGATGGTGATGACCAAACAGAAACGCCTGAGTTCAAGAAGTGGGCCGCCGGTGCTGAGGTGGTGCCGCGGTCGCGTGACCTTTATGCCAGCTCTTTCACCACAGGCAATCCGGTTGTTGTGGAGGCGCTGCACGGAACCGCAGGGGATTTCAGCTCGTTTGATTTCACCAAAGCCGGGGACGTGATGGGTGGCGAATCCGGTGTCATGTGGTTTACTACCGGAGAAGGTCGCGCCTGGGGGGCTGCAGATGATGCTGCTGGGATGAATGCGGATGAGAGCGGGGCGAATGTAATGCCTGTTTACGTCCGCATGAAAAACCCTTTGGTGATAAACAACATTTTCAGTTTTATTGGGAAGAAGTCTGTTACCGGTAAAGACATCGAAGAAGCCCTGAGTAAAGCGAAGAGCGATGGGTTCGACGGAGTTATTATGGACGGGGAGGCTGACGGGGTAGATCTTGCTGCGTTCTCTCCCGAGCAGATCAAGTCTGCAGTCGGCAACAACGGCCAGTTCGACGAGAGCAACCCGGACATCCGCTACCGTCGATCAGGTCCATACAACGGCCCTGGAGCCAAGCTGCTAGACTCAACTAAGGATGTAATTCGATCCCTGCTTGATGACGCATTGCTAAAAGTTGCGCCAATGTCTGTCGGCACGGCATCTGACGAAGCCCGTCGTATCGCCAAGGAATACGCCAATGCTGATCGTCTTGCACGCTGGCAGTGGTCTTTGATCGACTCTAAGCTGCACCACGACTTTACTCCTGAAGAACGCGAGCAAATGTGGAATGCTGCCGATGAGCAGAATGAATTACTATCTCTTGGAAAGTCTACCAAAGGCAAAGGACTGGATCTCCTGAATGCAAAGCAGCGCGCCATGATGGATCAGATGCACATATATGGCGAAGGTCTGCTGCAGCGTGCTCGCGATGTCGGACTATTCAAAGGTGAAGGCGTTCCTTACTGGACCCCTCGCATTGCTATCATGCTTGACGATCAAGGTGAGTATAGTAGGCCGCCAAGCTCCAATGTTGAAGGCGGAGTTGGTGGTGTGACTACCAGCGCATCCAGTCTGAAGCAGCGCAAGTATCTGACCTCTGCTGAAACGGAGGCAGCTATGCAGGCTAAGTTTGGCGAGGATGCATTGATCGCCCGTGACATCCGGACCATTCCGATGGCCATGGCCAGGCTTGAGCGTGCCATTGCAGGACGTGACTTGGTCAACCAGATCAAGCAGCTTGGCAATAAGCTCGGAACTGCTACCGTTTCGACATCTGAAGAACCCGGGTTCTTCACGATCGACAGCCCGGCATTCAAGACCTTCCGTCCGCGAATGATCGAGATCAATGGCAAGCTGACCCCGGCGTTGGACCAAAACGGCAACATGATGTTCGACAAGACGCCGATCTATGTGTCGAAGGAATTCGAGGGTCCTCTGAAGGCTGTGATGTCCCAGAAGCAAGGAAAGTTCTACGGCGCGCTGATGCAGCTGAAGGCGAAGTCCATGGGGCTGATCATGTACTCACCACTCATCCACAATGCTGTGGAGTGGGGGCGCGCTCTTCCTATGATGCCAGGCAAGGTC
>Ga0265327_10003059_pt1 | contig 16533 bp, 13 predicted proteins | sample 41621metaG_FD_202089 | JGI IMG/M metagenome (GOLD analysis project Ga0265327, IMG submission 202089) | Rhizosphere microbial communities from Carex aquatilis grown in University of Washington, Seatle, WA, United States - 4-16-21 metaG | ecosystem: Host-associated > Plants > Roots > Rhizosphere... | reverse complement strand
ACTGGGCCCGCATGAAGGAGGGGAGCGGACCCAGGTCTCTTCGAGCGTGCCGCGAGGGAACGACGGCATCGCTCGAGCAGATCTTGCCCGCAGCGCCTGCGACTGCTGTGTGTTTCCCCACCCCTCGTCATGCTCAACCTCGAGCGCGTTCGACTGCTGTCCGTCTCTGATAAACGCTGCCGTGTACGTTAGACGAGATCGCGGACGTTTGCAAGTAGTTCACGGATTCCGGCTCGCAGGCTGGTATTCACTGTGGGTTCGCTTGCCGTCGGGCGCCTCGTGCGGGCCTTTGGTGACGTCGGCTGTGGGGATTTCGGGCTGTCAGACGGTGGCGGTGCTGCTGGGCTGACGTTTGCCGGCCCACTCATGCAGGAACGCCTCGGCTGCCTCGGCGTCGAGCGGACGGGCGAACAGGAACCCCTGGCCGCCGTCGCACTGCTCGCCCTGTAGCAGCGAGAGCTCGCTGTTCTGCTCGATCCCCTCGGCGATCGTCTCGATCGCGAGCGCCTTGCCGAGCTGTACGAGCGTGCGGATCAGGCTCTCCCCTTCGAGGTTCTGTGCGAGCCCGGTGATGAACGAGCGGTCGATCTTCAGGGCGTCGACGGGGAACTGGCGCAGGTGCGCGAGCGAGGAGTAGCCGGTGCCGAAGTCGTCGATCGCGATGCGCACGCCGATCGTCTTGATCTCGGTGAGGCGTCTGACGGTCTCCTTGGCGTCGCGCATCAGTGTCGTCTCGGTGATCTCGAGCGTGAGCGCCTCGGCGTCTAGCCCTGACTCGGCGAGGGCGTCCTTCACGTCGGTGATGATCTGGTCGCTGTCGAGCTGGCGGGCGGACACGTTGACGGCGATCCCGATCGGGTAGCCGCTGGCGCGCCATCTGGCGGCCTGCCCGCAGGCGTGCTGCAGCACCCAGCGTCCGATGTCGACGATCAGCCCGGTCTCCTCGAGCAGCGGGATGAAGTCGTCGGGTTGCACGACGCCGCGGGTCGGGCTCTCCCAGCGGATCAGCGCCTCGAGGCCGGTGGGGCTCATGTCGCCGAGGCTGAATGTCGGCTGGAACGCGAGGAAGAACTCGCCGTTGTCGAGCGCGACACGCAGGTCCATCTCGAGCTCCATGCGGCTCTGCACGGCGTCGGCCATGCCGCCCTCGAACATGATGTAGCGGTTGCGTCCCCCCCACTTCGCGCGGTACATCGCGATGTCGGCGTCGCGCAGCAGCTCCCCGGCGGTGGCGCGGTCGCCGGTGGCGATCCCGATGCTGGCGGTGACGATGACGGAGATCTGCTCCTCGCCGACGCGGATCGGCTCGCGCAGCGCGTCGAGGAGCCGTTCGGCGATCAGCTCCGGGCCGGCGAGCAGTGACATGTCGGCGGCGACGACGACGAACTCGTCGCCGCCGAGGCGCCCGAGCGCGTCGACGTCACGTACGACCCCGTCGAGGCGGGCGGCGACGGCGCGCAGCAGGTCGTCCCCGGCGGCGTGGCCGAGCGTGTCGTTGATCGCCTTGAAGTTGTCGAGGTCGATGAAGAACGCGGCGACGGGCGCTTTGCTGCGCCGGGAGCGGAGCAGCATCTGCTCGAGGCGGTCGGCGATCAGGGTGCGGTTCGGGAGGCTCGTGAGCGCGTCGTGGGTGGCCATGAACGCGAGCTCTGACTGGCGGCGTTCGAGCTCGCGGTCGGAGAGGCCGCGCTCAGCGTCGAAGCACTCGCACATCTGCACGATCGTCATGCGCAGTGTCTGGTCGATCATGCCGAGCGCCTGGTGCAGGGCGATCGGGTCGACGGCGGCCTCGGCGGCGGCGTGGGCGAGCAGTTCGCTCGCGGCGTCTCGCCAGCGCCAGCAGCGCTTGGTGACCTCGTTGAGTGGCGCGGCGCGCTTCGCGGCGAGCTGCCCGAAGATCTGCCATACCTCCTGGCCGGTCTCGATCGCGTCCTCGAGGCTGTCTCCGGCCATCCAGCCGGCGACGGCGATGGTGGAGATCTCACACAGCCTTTGGAAGCGCTCTTCGACGCTGTCGCTGAGCTCCGCTCCGGACTCGCGGGTGCGTGCGACGGTGCTCGCGAGCACCTCGTCGCGTCGCGCGTTGAGGCTGCGTCCGAGCAGCTGGATGTCGGGGTGCGGGTCGCCTGCGAGGCGTTGGGTGTGCGGCTGGAGGCTGGGCATGGCCGGAGGATCGACGCCGTGGCCGCCGCGCGTTAGGGGTGGGCGAAAACCCCCAACAGACGTTTATCGTGGCATCGATGAACCGTGGCGCCTGGGACCGGTTCCCCATATGAGCAGGGAGTTGGGTGACCGTGACGCGGGGCCACAGGGGCGTCGATCGGCAGCTGATCGTCAGCGTTTTTCGCCGGGCGGGCGGCGGGTGATGCGCCGGTGGGGTGAGGGGCTTGGTTTGGTTCGGGGGCCGCGGCGTCTGTCGCGCCGCGGCCCCCGCGCCCGGTCCGCCTGAAGCGAGGGACGGCGGCCCGGGTTCCTCCGAGCCTCGCCGCCCATATAGGAGGGGAATCGGGCGGCGGCGCTCGAGCGAACCCGGCGGGTCTCGCGGCGGCGGGCTATTCAGCGTGTTCTGATGGCCTGGGTGACGGCTTCTCCGCGTGTGGTGAGGTGCCACTCGTTCGCTGCGCCGAATGCCGGGCCGGCGCCGTGGTTCTCGATCAGCTCGAGTCCCGCGAGTCGGCTCAACAGCTTTGAGATCTGGCCCTGGTCGGTGATGCCGGCGTCGGTGGCAACCTGGCGGTTGCTGGCGCCGGGGCGCGCGCCGATCGCGGCGAGCACCCTCATGGTGCGGTAGGTGACGCGCACGTTCAGGTCCGTGAGCCCCTCGGCGTCACCGTCACGGTTTCGAGCGGGCCGGGCACGCGGGGTGGCGGTCCTGGCGGGCCGGCGGCGTATTTCCTGCTGCGCTGTCTGTGCACCGAGGTATGGGAGGGTGATCATGCTCATCAGCGGGTCGAGCAGCTCGATCAGCGGGCCGGCGTCGTCGTGGACGAGGCGGCTGTGCAGGACGGCGGCGACGGCGCCGACGAGCCCCTCGGCGGTCAGGGCGCCCAGCTCCGGCTCGGCCCCGGGGGCTTCCCGTCCGGCGTCGATCGCGGCCGCGAGTTCGCTCATGATCTCCTCGCGGCGGTTGAGGACCCTGTCTCCGGCGGCGAGCGCGTCGACGACGCAGAGCCGGGCGCGGACGCGGTCGGCGTCCATCGCTTCGAGCAGGGCGCGCAGGGCGGCGCGGGTGCCGGCACGCCAGTCGGGCGCCGTGGCCTGCGCGTCGGTGACGGTCACGCGTGCCCGCTCGATCGTCTCCTCGAAGGCGAACATCAGGCAGTCTTCGCGGTCGATGAACAGGTCGTAGAAGGTTCTGCGTGACACGTGGGCGCGGCTCACGATCCCCTCGACGGTGAGCTGCGGCCAGCCTGTGTCCTCGAGCGCCTCGAGCAGCCCGCCGATGATCCGTCTGAGCTGAAACTCGGTCACGTTCGCGCGGTGTGGGGGCTGGGCGGTGAGGCGCGGCGTGCCGGCACGGGCGGCTGTCGCGTGGCTCGCCATGACGTCAGTGTCCGGTGTTTCCGCGGCGGTTGCATGCCCTCGAGCGGCGCGGCTCTGCGCATTGTGGGGCGTGGCCCGCGATCTCGATAAACATCGTTGTGGAATGTAGCCGACCGCCGGTCCGCGTGTCAAATCACGCTATCCTGAGCGGCGAACGGCAGGCGTTCCATCGTGGCACCGAGGAGGTGGGGGTACGCAGCTGGCGGGTCGGGTGATCGGCGATAAACATACGTGATGTAGTTTCTGGTATTTCCGGCCTCCGGACCTGAGGCTTGGAGGTTGATTTTTCCGGGCGCGCACGCCGTTAGGTTTGCCGGCGGGCCGCCGTTATCTGGGATACCGTTCGGCGGCACGAGATGGCCGGCGGGAGATAAACAGCATGGTGCAGCGATCGAAGGGCACGCAGCGGCAGCGTCTGCTTGATGGCATGATCGCCGTCGCGAACGAGGGCGGCTACACGGCGTCGAACGTGTCGGCTGTGATCGCCGAGGCCGCCGTTTCAAGGCCGACGTTCTATGACTTCTTCGCGGACCGTGATGACTGTTTCGTTGCGACGATCGCCTACGCCAGCGAGCGTCTGATGGAGGCGGTTGCGGCGGCGCTTGAGGATCGGCCTGCGGCGGAGGCGCTGGGTGCGACGGTGGAGGCGGTCGTGGCGTTCGCGAGCGCGGAGCCGGCGGTTGCACGGTTTCTGATGAGCGAGTCGATGACGGGAGGCCCGCGGGCGCTGGATGCTCGCGATGATTCGCTGCGGCGTCTCGCGGCGCTGGTGCTAGAGGCGCAGTCGGGCCTGGGGCCGGAGGAGTCGGTGGCGGATGTGGAGCTCGGTGTGCTGCTTGGCGGCATGTTCCGGGTTCTTGCGACGCGTCTGCGTCGCGGCGAGCCCGCGATCTCACGTGTGGCGGATGATCTGCTGGCGTGGGTTGCGTCCTATGCCCGGCCGGCGTCGGAGCTGCGTTGGGGCGGCCTTGAGCCCGCGCCGCGCGCGCCGCGCTCGCCGCATGTTCCGGATGTGCCGATCCAGGAGATGCCCTCGGCGTTACCGCAGGGGCGTCCGCGGCTGACGGAGGAGCAGATCGCGGAAAACCACCGGCTGCGGATCCTTTATGCGACGGCGCGGATGGCGGAGCGAAAGGGGTATTCCGCGACGACGGTGAGCGATATCTCCGAGCTCGCGAAACTCGACAAGCACGTGTTCTACCGGTTGTTCTCCGATAAGCAGGACGCGTTCATGTCGGTGCACGAACTGGGGTTCCAGCAGGTGATGGAGGTCACCTCGAGCGCGTTCTTCTCGGTGTCGGGCTGGCCGGAGCGCAGCTGGGAGGGCGGCCGCGCGTTGACGGGGCTGTTGGAGGCGAACCCGCTGGTGGCGCATGTCGGCTTCGTCGAGGCGCATGCGGTCGGGCCTGGAGCGGTGCAGCGGATCGAGGACAGTCATGTGGCGTTCATGTTCTTCCTGCAGGAAGGGCTCGTGTACCGTCGCCAGGAGGCGCCGCCGTCGAGGATCGCGATGGAGGCGATCATCACGACGATCTTCGAGATCGTCTACCGCCAGTCGCGTCTGGCGGGGACCCCGGATGTCGCGCCGATGCTGCCGCATATCGCGCATATCTGGCTGACGCCGTTCCTTGGTTCGGAGGACGCTGACGCGTTCATCGACGGCCGTTCGGCGGCGCCCGCTGCGAAACGGCGCCGGCGCCGCGCCCCGGCCCGCACCTGAGGGCCGCGCCGGGGGAGCACGGGGCGTGCGGTAAACGCGCGCGTGGTAGGTTTGCGGTCGTGTCTGGGGATGGCGGCGCAACGGATTCGGCGGGTCGCGACGCGGGGTTCGGCCACGGTGGCGCTGCGACGGCGGACACCCCGGGGCGGGGGCTGCGTCCCCAACGGCTGACGCCCGGTGTGCGCGGCACGCAGCGCGAGCGGCTGCTGCGCGCGATGACGACGGTCGCGGCGCGTGAGGGGTATGCGGCGGCGAGCATCGCGAAGGTGATCGGTGAGGCGCAGGTGTCGCGCCCGACGTTCTACGACTATTTCACCGACAAGGATGACTGTTTCCTTCAGGCGCAGCGAGCGGCGGCCGGCGTGCTGCTCGAGCGGGTGCGTATGGGTGTGGCGGCGGAGGTGCCGGCGCGCGCACCGCAGGCGCTGGTGCGGGCGCTCTGCTCGTTCGCGGCGGACGGTGCGGAGCAGGCGCGGCTGCTTGTGTGTGAGCTGCCGGCGGGCGGCCCTCGTTCGCTGGATGTCCGCGACGGCCTGGTTGAGGATCTCACGGCGCTCGTCCGTGCCCGGCGCAGGGACATGCCGGCTGGTGAGGTGACCCCGGATCTGCCGTTGACGGCGCTGGCGGGCGGGCTGCTGTGGCTGTTGGCTCCGCGTGTGCGTCGCGGTGAGGACCCGGCGGGCTTGGCGGGTGAGCTTGAGCGGTGGGTGTGGAGCTTCGCTCGTCCTGTGGGTGAGCACCGCTGGGGGGAGCTGGTGGCGGGTCCGGCGCCGCCGCCGTCACGGTTCGTCTCGGAGCTGGCGCAGAGCGCCCCGGCTCCGCTCGGGCCGGGGCGTCCCGGGGTCTCACGGGAGGAGGTGGCCAGGAACCAGCGCGAACGAATCCTGTATGCGACGGCGCATGTCGCGGCGGAGCGTGGCTATAACGCGGCGACGATCGGTGAGATCGCCGCCAGGGCGCGAGTCGACGCCCGGGTGTTCGGCGCGCATTTCGCCGATAAGGAGCAGGCGTTCCTGGCGGCGCACGAGCTTGGCTTCCAGCACATCATGGCGGTCGCTGCCGGCGCGTTCTTCACGGGCAGCTCATGGCCGGAGCGGGCTTGGGAGGGGATCCTGGCGGGCACGCGTTTCCAGGCGACGCACCCGGATGTGAGCCACATGCTCTACGTGCAGTCCTATGCGATCGGGGCGGGAGCGATCGAGCGGATCGACCAGACGCATGCGGCGTTCACGATCTTCCTGCAGGAAGGCAACCAGCATGCTGACCGTCAGGTCTCTCCGCTGGCGATGGAGGCGATCGTGGCGGCGAGCTTCGACATCGCCTACCAGCTGTCGCGTCGCAAGCAGGGCGAGGCGGTGGTGCGCCTCGCGCCGCACATGGCCTACCTCTGTCTCGCACCGTTCCTCGGGCCGGCCGCGGCGCAGAAGCTGATCGACGCCAGGATGACCGTGTGAGCCAACCTCGGTTGCGGAGTGTGTTTGTTTCCCGGTCTGGTGCTCGACGCGTGCGCCGGGGGCCTGTCAACCGAGCCGCGTGAGATCCTCGAGGTCCTGTGGGCGGCCCGCGGTGCGCTTCATCGCGATCAAATGCTTGCGGCTGCGGACCGCGACCTGCGTGTCCCTGAACCTCACGGTGAGTGCGGCGTCGGCGAGCGCCCGGTATGCGGGTTCGGTGTCGATGCCCGGCACCGACTGCATGACGTCGAGGGGCCCGAGCCGTGTCTCGAGACGAAAATTCGCTCCTTCTGCGGGTCCGTTCGGCTCCGTCGGGTCGAACGGGGACTCCTCGGCCGAGAGGTCGCCCAGCCCGACGTGCAGGTAGGCTCGGCGCGCGGGCATGGCGAGCGCGGCCGCTACTCCTCGCCTGCGCGTGCGTTCTGCGGGCTGCGCAGGGACCGAGAGCACGGGGGCCGGGACCGCGTTTGCGCGGGAACTCCTCCAGGGCGGTCGCGAGCATCCGGGTTGCAGTCCGCTTGGCCGGGTTCCGCTCGCCGGTTGCGGGTACCGCAGCGCCGATCGACGCGGATCGTTGAAACCCGGGCATGCACCGCCCATGGGGCGACCCGGCTGCCTGAATGATTGCCGGGCCCTGGAGGGTGGGTCGGGCTGCGGTTTCGCGTGCGAACATGCGAGGGGTGGCGGATGTGGCGTTCATCGCGGTTGCGGGCCCGACCGGTGTCGGCAAGACGACGGTCACGGGCGCACTGGCGCAGCGGCTTGGCTTTGGTGCGTGGCCGGAGCGGGTGCAGGCGAACCCTTTCCTCGAGCGCTACCGCCGCGACCCGGCCGTGTGGGCATTTCGTTCGCAGCTGGCGTTCATGCTGGGCGCGGTCGAGGATGCTGTCGCGATCGGTGACGGTGGGACGGGCGGGGTGCTGGAGCGTCCCGTGCAGGAGATGTTCGCGATCTTCGCGGCGGAGCAGCTGGAGCGCGGCGAGCTCGACCGTGAGGAGTACGAGACGTTGCGGCGTGTCGCGGCGGCGGGCGCGCGGCTGGCGGGTGAGCCCGACGTCCTGATCGTGCTCGAGGGCGACCCGCAGGCGGTCGTTGCGCGGGTCCGTTCGCGTGCGCGCACGGGGGAGCGCGATCACATGGTCGCTGATGCGCGGCGTCTCGCGGCACGCTATGAGCGGTGGGCGGCGGGCTGGGATCCGGACAGGCTGGTTCGGGTCGACGCGGTCGCGCGCGACCTGCGCCTGGAGGATGAGCTTGATCGTCTCGCGGAGGAAACCGCGCGGGTGCTTCGCCGGGCGTGCTGACGTGAGGTCGGAAACGTCGGTGTGTGCGCCGGCGATACCTGTCCGGGCGAACCCCGGTCCGTCTCGGACGGCTACTAACATGGCGCTCGCCTTCGCTGGTGTCGCGCGAACACGATTCGCTTCGATGGACCGGCGTTGGCTGCTCTTGATGCTCTCCCCGTTCTCGCATACACCGTCCACCGCTCCTCCCCGGGCCGGGTGGCCCTCTCCCCCGCCCGCCGGGCGCGCACGGTTCGCCGCCGGGGCCGGGGGCGGCGCCAGGCGGAGAGGCTGGTCGTGAGCGCGATGTTCGAGAGTTTCGCCGCCGCGTATTCCGCGAGTCTCGCCTCGATCTTCGAACGGGGCAGGGTGGTGGCGGCGGTGCGTGACGTCTCGTCCGTCGGCTCGTCGTTCGGTCACGCTGAACGTGACACGCTTGAGCTGGTGGCGCACTCGTTCTCGGTCGCTGACCCGGCGAGCTGCCTGATCGAGTGTGTGGAGCGTCAGCTTCGCGGTCGCGCAGTGGCTGTGGGTGATGGCCGGTTCGGATGAGCTGGACCGGATCAGCTTCTACAACAGTCACGGCCGCGCGTTCTCCGATGACGGACGTAGCCTGTCGGGGGCGTTCGGGCGGCGGATGCGTCGCAGTGAGGGTGATCAGCTCGCGCGGGCGCTGGAGCTGCTGCGCAGCGACCCGACTTCGCGTCGTGCTGTGGTCGTGATCGCCGACGGCGCTGACGGGGCGCGTCCGACACGTGATTTTCCGTGTGCGCTCGCTGTGCAGCTGTTGCTCCGTGACGGGCGCCTTGAGGCGGTGACGACGATGCGCTCGCAGTCGGCGCTGATGGTGCTGCCGTATGACGCGGCGCTGTTCATGGCGGTGCAGGTGTGGGCGGCGGGAGCGCTCGGGGTGCCGGCCGGGCCGCATCACTGGTTCGCGTCGTCGTTTCACCTGTATGAGGATGAGTTCGATCTCGCACGCCGGGTGCTTGATGACCCGCCGGCACCCCGGTCGATCCCGTCGCGGGTCGTGGACCCCTGGGTTCGCCTGGCCGCACTGGAGCGCTATGAGCGTGAGCTGCGTGGTGCGGTCACGGCCGGCGTGGCGGTCGGTGACGGTCCGCCCGCGGGCGTGCTGGAGGACCCTTCGGAGCTGCATGGTGCGTTCGCGGCGGTGCTGCTCGCGCACGCCCGTGAGCGTGAGTGTGTTCAGTTCGGGGCGGCGGGTCGTGATGGGTGAGCAGGCGGGGGTCCTGACGGCGGAGGCGATCCGTGAACGCTGTGTGACCGACTCTGATGGTGTGCGCGAGCCGTTGATCTCGGAAATGGCGGACGGCAACCTGCGGGGTGCTAAGTACGACATCCGGATGGCGGTCAACGGGATGGTGCTGCCTGGCGGGCGTGTCGTGAAACCTGTTGACCCGCCGCATGGTTCTCCGGTCCTGTTGTACCCGGGCGAGACGATCTTCGTCAGCAGCCGCGAGCATTTCCATGTTCCCCTTGACCTGGTGGGGAACATGTCGATCAAGGGTGAGCTGTCGCGTGAAGGGATCCTGTCGTTGACGGGGCTGATCGTCGACCCGGGCTATGAGTGCGGGCCGAGCGCGGACGGCCGGCTGCATTTTCGTCTCGCGAACCTGGGGGCGCGTCCGGTGGTCCTGACGCCGGGGGAGTCCGCGATCGCCTCGATCCAGTTCCTGGCGTTGACGGGTCAGGCGCAGGCGGAACCTGAGAGTTTCCCGGACGTGTGGTCGCACACCGAAGATTACGAGCAGGGCCTTGGGTTCATCGAGGAGCTCAGGGAGCTGCGGAACACTGTGAAGGTTCTGCGGCGGGATTTCGAGAGCCAACGGCGGTCGGTGGAGTACGTGGTGTTCGGCGGGATCGTGCTGATCATGGCGACGCTGCTTGGTGTGGCGGTCGCGGCGATACTGTCGCTGGGTGCCGATTCGCGTCTGGTGAGCTCCGCGAAGAACGTGATTCCGAAGGACGCGGAAGGGCAGTGGCTGTTCGTGCTGGGTCTGTTCGGTCTGGCGGCGATCGCATCCGCGACGGTGATCTCATTGTCGTTCGTGCACCGTCCGAGCCGTCCGCATCTGAGTGATGTGCAGCGGACCCGCCGTGAGGCCTACCGTGCGTTGACGGCGGCTCGGGCGCTGCGGCTGTCGTGTGCGGCGGTGGTGATCGCGGTGCTGTCGTGGCTGACGGTGATGGGATGTCAGCTGCTCGGTCTTGCCGTTGCGGTGGACGTGCTGGTCTGCGTGGTGGTGCTGGTGCTCGGGAGCGGCGTTGTCGCGGCGTGGCTGTGGAAGCCGATCACGCCGCTTTCGATCCGCGAGCAGCTCGTGGCCTGGCATCAGGCCGAGTCCTCCGGCTGACCGTTCGGCGGTCCTCCTCCGCGCCACTGCGATCGTGCTGGGCACGGCCCAGCACTCTGGCCGTGCCGGCGCGCAGGTCCGTGGGCGGATTGATGATCAGACGGTTGATCGCCGCCGTCAGCTTCCCGTCGCCGGTATTCAGATGACCGGGCTCGTGTGCCAGCACCGCGGCCAGGAGGTCGCTCTCGAGCATTCCCCTCGAGAGCATCACTGTCTCGCCGCAGGCCGCCGCGTCCGGCTGGGGGATATCGACTACAAACCAGGGGCTCGGGAGCCGCACCGGCCCACGGGCGTGAGCGAGGAGCAGATCGACCGTCGGGATCAGCGCCAGTTCGACCAGGCCCTCCGCGCCCGACGGGGAGTCGCCTTTGAGGGTGAGGATCACCGCCAGCAGCGGGAGACTCAGCAGCATCCTCACGAAGATCACGGTGACGATCCGCACCCCCAGGGAACGGCACGTCGCCGTGGAATCAACCATCTAGGCGTCTACGGACTCGGACCGAACGGTCCGAAGCCGAGCTCATCCACAGGCAGGAATGTTTCCGCGACCCATCTCATTTCCGCTACGCGCTCCTTGTGGAGCACGGCGTACACGGTGATCAGTCGTCCTTCGGCGTAGTCCTTCGCTTCGATTATGCACCCGGACTCGCCGTATGCCTCGCCGAATGTCAGTGGGTCACGTTCGAGCGCGAGCTCGAAGTTGTGGATGTGGTAGCGCAACCGCGCTTTTGGCAGTTCGCAGTCATCCAACGACTGTTGAAGATCGGGACCGCGCGTAACGGTCCACCGGGCGAGCAATCGGCCCTCCCTACAGGCCGTACTTCGCTACGGCGCTTCCCAGCCGGCGGCGTGTCGCCGCGGTCACGGGCGTGGTGTCGATCATCTGCGCCCCGAGCGGCACGGTCTCTTTCGGCTCCATCATCTTCCAGCCGGGGATCAGCCTGTGGGCCTCGTCGCTGACCGCGGCCGCGGGTCGGCCGCCGACGCGGGCGATGACCTCTTCGACGAGTTTGCGCTCATCTGCGGTGAACATGTTCGGGTCGGCGTTCCGCTTCGCGCGCGTGACCGTTTTTTTGTGGACCTTCTTGACTTCGACCTCGCCGGCTTCGGCCATGGCACGTCGGGCCGGGACGAGCGCGACGGCGCCGGGGCCGCCCTCGAGCTTCTGGTAGCGGGCGCCGGTGATGGGCTTTCCGAGATACTGGATCGCGAGGGCATCGGACCAGTACAGGACCTTGTTCATGTGCGTGTCGGCGAAGTAGCCGTCGTCGGCGGACTTCTCTGCGATGAACAGGATCAGCTCGCGGAACTTCCTTGGATCGTAGGTCCACTCGGACACACGGCCCTCCCGGGGGGATGGTTGTGTATTTAGGATAGCTGCGGTTTCGGCGGCGAAATGGGCGCCGTGTCCCGGCGCCGCCGAGGTGTTGGGCGGAACCGTCGGCGCCGCGCGTGACCGGGGCTCCCGGCGTTGGCACTGGGGTGTTGGACGGCGCCGGGTTTCAGGCTGTTGGCGAGTACGGGCCGGTGGCGGTCACCGTCGCGCGGCGTGCCCGTAGCGTTTGTGTGCCTTGCGTTCGCATACGGCTCGTTTGTGGCCGTGTTTGCGCCTGCATGCTTTGAGGGCTTTCGCGAGCTGTCCGGGGCGGGTTGAGTGGCTGTGGCTGCCGGCCTGGTTTTCGGCGGCTTCCTTGGCGTTGAGCGTCGCGATCGGCGTGTACGGCAGCAGCGCGACGGCGGGCGGGGCGGTGAACGCGGCGGGGACTCCGGCTGTGGTGAACGTGCCCTGTTTGCCTTCGGCGGTGCCGTCCGGGTTGGTGGCGGTCACCCGGTAGTAGTAGGTGGTGGCGGGCTGGAGCCCTTCGAGGGTGCCGGTGACCTGGTCGATCGTGCCCGCCTGCCCGGTGACCGCGGTTGCGATGGCGGCGTCAGGTGAGGGTTCGGTGCCGATCAGGAACCGGATGGTGGTCGCGAGGCCCCGGGTGTCCACGGTGCCGGTGATGGTGGCTGTGGACTGGCCGATGGCGCCGGCGGCGCCGGTGGTCGCGACGGGCGGGGTCGCCGGTTCGGTCGTGAACGTTTCGTCCGGGCCGACGGTGGTGCCGGTCGAGTTGGTGGCGAGGATCGCGTAGTGGTATGTGGTGCCGGGTTTGAGTTCTTCGAGGGTGATCGGCCCCGCCGTTTCGGGTTCGTAGCCGGTCGCGAACAGGCTCCGGCTGGTGGTGGTCACACCCGCGGCGTATGCGCATGCGACGCCTTCCTGGCATTCGCCGGCGCCCGGCAGGTAGCCGGCGTCGGTGACGTACACGACCCGGTAGGTGGTGGCGGCGCCGCCGGGGTTGACTTCGCCTTCGACGGTGGCGGTGGTGCGGGTTGTTTCGATCGCTTCGCCCGTTTCGACGGCGGGTTTCGCGAGTGTCCCGAAGCTCTGGGTGGGGCCGTCGGTGGTGCCCATGATCGGGTTCGCCGCGACGACACGGTAGTAGTAGACGGTGCCGGGTTTCAGCCCTGTCGCGGCAACCGGGCCGGTGGAGAGTTCTTCGTTCACGGCGGGGAAGGCGCTTTCTTGGATTGCTCCGCCGACGCGTTTGCCCTTGGCTTCGCCGAGGTTTTCGGTGAACGCTTCATCGGTGGCGTACTGGAAGGCGTAGGTGGATTCCTGGCTGTTCGGGTTGACGGTCGCTTCGAAGGAGACGCCCGTTTCGGTGACAGCGGATGCGGTCTCGGTGATGATGGTCGGGGGCTGGGCCGGCGAGGTTTCGAACTGCTGGACGGGGCCTTCGCTGTCGCCGCCGCCGTTGTGCGCCGTGACACGGTAGAAGTAGACGGTGCCGGGTTTCAGGCCGCCGCCGATGTCGAGCGGCCCGGCGGTTACTTCTTCGCCCGCCGCGGGGAGGTTGCCGACCGGGAGCTGTGTGCCTTTGCCTTCCTGGACCGCCGTTTCTTCGGTGGAGTATTCGAAGACGTAGCTGGCTTCGGTCCAGTTGGGGTTGATCCGCGCTTCGAGCTGCGCGTCGGTCGGGGTGACCGCCACGGCGGCCTCGGAGGCGATCGTCGGCGGCTGCAGGGCGAGGGTCGTGAATTCCTGTTCTGTGCCCTGGGTTTCCCCCGTCGCGTTGCGCGCGAGAACACGGTAGTGGTAGACGGTCGCCGGGGTCAGGCCGGTGACCGTCGCGCCGACGGGCTGTTCACCGAAGCCTTCCAGCAGCCCCGGTTCGCAGCCGACCGTGTTTTCCGCGACGGCCAACCCGTAGGTGAAGTCGCATTTCGTCGATTCGAAATCGGGGTTCAGGACGGCTTCCAGACGGGCCTGGAAGGGGGTTATCCCGCTAACGTTCTCGGAGGCGATGAGCGGCGCCTGTGCGGTGGGCGTTTCGAATTCCTGTGCGGGGCCTTTCGTTTCGCCGGTCGCGTTCTTCACGACCACCCGGTAGTGGTATTTCGTGGCCGGCGACAGGCCGTTCAGCGCCCGGGTCGCGGTCTGTGGCGAGGAGCCGGACAGCTGCAACTGTTCGCAGGGGAGTTTGTGTTCGCCGATCGTTTTGCCGTATTCGAAGCTGCAGCCGGTGGTGGTCTGGTTCTCCGGGTTCACTTCCGCATCGAGGGTCGCGGCGTACGGCGTCAGGCCGGTTGTGCTCTCCGCGACTACGACGGGCGTGGAGGCGGGGGTCGTGAAGTGGATCACCCCGCCGGCGGCCTGTTCGGATTCTTCGGCGGGATTGGCCGCCACGAGGCACACGCTGTAGGGGGTGGCGGCCTCGAGTCCGGTGACGGGGGCGGTGACGGGGTTGTGGTTGCCTTCGGCTTCGGGGAACGGCGGGCCCGCGGGAACGACGGGGCCACCGGCGCATTCTTCGCCCTGGTTGTAGGCGAAGTGCCAGGCGGCGTTGCCGGTTGCTTCGCCGGGGTTCAGGACACCGTTGAACGTGGCGGTCGTGCCGGTCAGCGCGCTCGGCGCTTCGGTCACGGGCGCTTCGGGTGCGGCGGCTGCCGCGACGGCCGGGGCGCCAGCGAGCACGGCGAGCGTGAGCAGCGATGCGGCGGCGCCGCGAATCGTCGTGCGGGTCATCGGTGGGCCGCCTTCCGTGAGGTGTGGGTCGTTCGCGCCCTGCGGGCTTTGGATGCTTTGCCGCTGCCGGGGCAGCCGGTGATGGCGATGTTGGTGGTCTGTTTGAGGACCTGGCCGTCCTGGGCGGTGATGGTTGTCGGCATCGGCAGTGGTGCGGGGACGGTGACCTTGACTTTCCGTTTGACGCGGCGTTTCTTGCCGTGCACCCGGATCGTGACGGTCCTGGTCACGGTCTTGGTGGTGGTCCGTTCGCACATGCCCCCGTTGGGGAGGTAGGCGGCGAGGATGCTGCCGGGCCCCTCGGGAAGTTTCAGTTCGAAGCTCGAAATGGGTGCGTCAGGGACCGTTTCGAAGTTGCTGTAGGTGACGCCGTGTTCGATGTTCGTGTGGCCCGTGAGGACGACTGTCAGCCCGTTGCCGTGGAGGATCAGGTCGAGGTCGGGGAACGCGGCGCCGCCGTGGCTGACGAGGATCGCGGGCCCTTCGAGGGGGTCTGGGAGGATCGGGGTGTGTGCGATCGCGGTGCCGACGGTCGCCCCGGCGGGGCAGCCTGCGGGGTTGGCGGCGAACTGCTGTTCGGTGCAGGCCTTCTTCAACGTGGCGTCCTTCGACGGCAGTATCCGTGGTAGCTGCACGTCGACCTTCGCGATGTTCGCTTCCCCGCCGCCCGCGGCGGTGGGGCCCTGGTGCGTGGCGACCCGGACGGTTAGCGACGCGCCGTTCCCGCGGCCGCTGTCGTTGCCCTGTGTGGAGGCTGTGAACGACGGTTTGAACGTGAGGTTCCTGCAGCCGCCTGCCTGGAAGGCGCTCTGGACGTGTGCGGTGCTCCCCTGCGCTGAGCTGATGGTTCCGGTGACGGTCTCCGGTTCGCAGCCGGTGGGGTTGAACGTGAAGTGTTCACGGTCGATGACGGCGCTGACCATGCGGGTCTGGAGCGGGATGCCCTGCAGGATCTGCGGCAGCGGGTCGCTCGTGATGATCGCCTGGCCGGTCGTCGGGTTCACGTCGATGCGGGCACGGTCGACGACGGTGCCGAGGTTGAACGGTCCGGCGACGGCGGGGACGACGAACGTCAGGCCGTACGGGGCGCCCTTGTAACCCGTCGTCAGATAGACGGGGTTGGCCTGGCCGGGCTCGGGGAGCGTGACGGGCTGGGATCCGGGGCCGGCGGAGATGACGGTGTGCCCGACCTCGGTGGAGGCGGGGCAGGTGCCGAGCGACGCCTGTGGTTCTGCGCACTCGGGGACACCGGCGAGGATCGCCTCGAGGCCCGGGGCGGTCGTGACCTGCACGCCGGAGATGTCCTGGTCGGCGTCGGCCCGGCCGATGTTGACGGTGAGCGGGCTGTACGCGCCCGCCGTCGGGTTGCTGGTGGCGGCGGTGAACGTCGGGTTGAACTGCGGCGCCCCGCAGCCGGTGACCGTGAACGCGCTGATCGGTTCGAGCGGTGTGGGGCTGTTGTAGAACCCGAGCTGTGCACTCGCGGTGGCGGGGCCGCAGCTGGTGGGGTTTGAGAGGACCGCGCCGGGGCCGCCGAACAGGTGGACCTTCAGCTCGCTGAACGGCAGCTCCGGGTTTTCCTTGAACGTGGTCGTGAGCTGGCCGGTCGCGGGGTTCGCCTGGACGTGTCCGGCGAGCTTCACCTGGACGCCCTGCCCTTCGGCCGTCAGGTAGATCGCGAGCAGGGACCCGAACGGGTTCGCTGTCTGCGCCGCCGCATACACCGCCCCCTTGAGGGGTTCGGCAAGCAGGGGGCTGATGATTTCCACGGTGCCGAGCTTGGAGGCGTCGGGGCAGCCGACGGGGTTCCCGTTACCCAGGCCGATCTGTGCGAGCGAGCACGCTTCCAGGCCGTTCGCCGCCGAGGGCGAGACGACGGTGCCGGCGGGGAGGGTGACGGTCGCGTCGCGGAGGTCGGGGGTGGCGAGCGCGTACGGTTCGAGCTGCTGCGGGACGGTGATGTTCACGTCGTAGCCGGAGGGGCTGCCGGCATGGGTCGTTTCGGGGGTGACGGTCAGTTCGGGGGCCACGTGCAGCGTGTCGCAGCCGGTCGGGGCTGGCATGGTGGCGCTTGAGGTGGTGGTTT
>Ga0265327_10003058_pt1 | contig 16533 bp, 15 predicted proteins | sample 41621metaG_FD_202089 | JGI IMG/M metagenome (GOLD analysis project Ga0265327, IMG submission 202089) | Rhizosphere microbial communities from Carex aquatilis grown in University of Washington, Seatle, WA, United States - 4-16-21 metaG | ecosystem: Host-associated > Plants > Roots > Rhizosphere... | reverse complement strand
TGCGAAACCCGGCTGCGCGAGGGACAACTTCAACACGAAGCCCAATTGCGCCAAAAACAAGCCGAGGCGGACGCGCAAGCCAAGGCGGCGGAATGGGAAAAGCACCGCGCGGATCTAGCCGCCGAGGCCGCCCGTCTAGCCGAACAAATCGACAACGAAACCCGGCTGGAAGAAGCGCGGCTGCGCCATGAAGCCGAATTGCGCCAACAACGCGCCGAGGCCGAATTGAAAGCCATGGAAAGCGATTTGGCCGCGCAGCGGGCCGAACTGGCGACCGAAGCCGCCCAACAGACGGAATTGCAAAACCACGAACTGCGCCGCCGCGAAGACCAGCTTATCCACGAAGGCTGGCTGCGACAAATGCAAACCGAGGCGGACATCAAAGCGCGGGAGATCGAACTGGAAACCCAGCGGATGGCCGAAGAAGCGCGTCTTAAAAAACAGCGGGAAAGCGAAGTGCGCCAGCGCGAAGAACAACTACGCCACGAAGCCTATTTGCGACAACTGCAAGCGGCGGCGGAATTGCGAGCCAAAGAATTGGAATTGGACAAACTGCGCGCGGACATGGCTAAAGTCGAAGCCCAATTGGAACAGCAACGGGAATACGAGACGCGCCAACACCAAGAACAACTGCGCCACAACGCACAACTGCGGCAATGGCAAACCGAGCAGGAACTCAAGGAAAAAGAAATCCGCGCCCCAGAAATTGCCGAATTGGAAGCGTTTTTAAACCGCGAAATCGGCATACTCGCCATGGAACGCCAGCGCCTGCGCTTGGAGGAAGAAATCCGCGAAACCAAGCTCGCCCGCACCCGCGACTTCATCAGCAAAACCCGGCGGCGCACGCCTTTGGAAGCGGAGCCGAACGAACCCAACACAGAGGGATAAACGACGAATGCAGGCGGCGCGGCGCATCAAATTTCAATGATCGGCGTTATAACGCCTGTCAGGCAGCGAATCCGCCCTGTCGCCGCCTGACTTAACCACCCACAGGGCATCACCTCACCACACAGACACGTTTTTTACAACCTAACAGGAAAATCCATGGCTCATTCTTTTACCGTCAACTTTACCGGCGACTTGCCTGCCCTATTCCAGCGAGTCAAGGACAAAATCATTGGCGAAGGCGGCACCTTCAATGGCGACACCCGCAACGGCAAATTTTCAGGGGAAACCGCACTGGGCAAGGTTTTCTTAGATTATGAAGTCATCTCCGCCAATACAATACGATTCACCATCACTGACAAACCGTTTTTAGTTCCGAACAGCAAAATCGAAACCACCGTGAGCAGCTATTTAAGCTGATAAAGCCGATTAGCCAGCAGGCGACGGGGCTTAAAGCGGCTGTCCAAACCGTCTGGATTGCCCATGCCAAGCCGGAATAACTCGGGCAACGGCGCTATCGTTGCCCGACAGTTACCCTTGATTGCACGGTGGATCACAATGTTATTGGAGTTTCTTTTTTTCTTCCTATGAAGTAGGAGCCTGCATGTATTACATATGCCATTTCGTACTTGGCTAAAAATTTATCAAGGTACTTAACCCAGAACAATAGCCATCTAAATATATCAACATTCACTCCATAAACAGATTTGTTATTAAAAGAAAACAGCATCGCAAGGAAATGCACTAATAAATGATGCATGGTTGAAGCAGGGCCGCGATTAAAGCCGCTATCCAGTTTTTCAAAGTCTTCGCACAGAATGTCTATGCCTTTATATGTAAAGCGATAGAAATCATACGGATCTGCGTGAAAAGGAAAGATAAATGGTACACTTATATATATGATACCACCTGGCTTTAGTATGCGCAGCATCTCTTTTACAACTTGCTGCGGATACTTTACATGTTCAAGCACGCTGACACTTGTGACAAAATCTACGCTGTCATTCTCTACCATATATAAATCATGGGCATCCGCCACTAAGTCAATGCCTGGGCCGCTTTCAATATCAACACATATCACTTTTGCATCTTCCGGCGGCTTCCCAAAAGCGTATGAAGCTCTGACCTCTTTGGAACCTATGTCATAGATAAGAGGGTTAGGCGGAAGGAAGCCATAGGGATTTGGGCTTATTTGCCTGTACAAGTAATTCGTACTCGGGGGCTCAGGAAGGCTATGATAGATATTCTTCAGTAATTGAATCATTTTACTTTCCTCTTCAGTTTAAGCTGGGCTTTTAATTTCGAAGCAAAAACGATGCGCCTAACGCCAGCGATCAGCGACTCGCGCCACACCACTAAACCCGAAAATATCAAGATGCTTCGTGGCGCGGGTGCGCTGGAACGGTTTATTAGGCCAGTACTTATTTTGCAACGATAGAGCCCGTTGCCCGACTCAGCTATTAGGCGGGGCCATAGTATCTTTTCAACCAAGTACATAGACCTGGAAGCCCTGGAAACAACATACGCTCATGAATGTTGTTCTGATCGAGTTTATCCCGTATCTCTGACTTCGCGTCTTTGTCAATGACAATCCGGTGTACCACGTCCGGGTGAATCGTCGCCACTTTCTCCATATATCGCTGATGGCTGACGTCCGCGCCGTTCATTGCCGAAAGAATGCCGGTTTGATTGGCAATGCGTGCGTCTAGCGAAGGCGGCTCAAAAAAAATACACGCTTTACCGAGATTCGCTTTCGTCGCGTCAAAATCAGCAAGCCCAGAATAGGCGGCCTCTAACAAAATGACATCATAGACTGCTGCGGGCGCACGTTGGATCGGCTTTGCAATTTTAGCGGGTAGAATTTGGTCACGTAGTGCGATCACGTTAACACACCAGATGACCCCGTGCTTGGAAAAGTACTCACGTTCTGCTGTTGCAAAATGCACAGCGATGAGGGGAGAAACGCTCCAGTCCAGCAACCGTGTTGGTAATCCATTGTGCTGGGCCACCGAGAGAGCCTCCCAATCTGAATCGCGGGCGAACGTTCCGCGGGGGGCGTACTTGCGAAAGCTACGTAAAAGAGCTGGCTCAACTACCTTGGATGGGCTTTTGAGCCGTTCTAAGCTTGAAGCGAGAGGCCATTCACTATCCGACATTCCGCGAAAAACAAACGGCGCTCGATAATGCCCCCCTTGGCTGGTCTGTTTAGGAATCACAGAATCTGAATGCAATGCGTCAAGCAAAGCCTTCCAGCTATCAACAAAGGTTTCTCGGATTGGAAAACTTGCCATATAACCTCCGATATATTTGCTTGGCTGTAACCCGCCTAGCTGAGAACAGCAAATTGGAGGCAGTGTCAAGCGCGAACAATCCGCCCGTCGTACTGAAGCTCGACATGAAGTCGTTTGCCACCGGTGTGCCGGCTAGGGAGCTGATGCCGTCGTAGGCAGCCAGCGCGCTGGACGACACGTCAAGCACGTCGCCCGAAAGGTTCTCGATCAGGCCCACTTCGGATAGAGGCTGGTTCACGAAAAAGCTGAAGGCATTGACGGCGAGGCCGGAGCCCACGCCATCCACGGTCACATCGACGCTCTGCAGCGCCAGCACGTAGACACCGACATCGATGGGGATCCGTGCGTCGGTGTCACCCAAGGCCACGGCCTGGAACGCCTTTTCTTGGAATGCCGTACCCCCGAGGGTGCCCGACGCGGTTCCGCTGATTGTGTAGGTGATGGGTGCGGCCAGGCAGCTTGCACTCAAGGCGCTGGCCAGCGTCATGAGCAGCCCAGCGAAGAAATTCTTGGTTCGCATAAAGTGTCCGTTGGTTGTCGTGTTGGGGAAGGGGCCTCGCTTACTCGCCCGTGGTGTCGGTGCGGCGAGCGATTTTCTCAATGCCGCATGCCTGGCACCAGACATCGGCCAGGTCAGGCGGTGTGCTGGCCAAGTCCGCAGGAAGTGCCTTCAACACATTGGCCTTGGCTGCCCTTGCTGCCTGGGCGGGATCCGGTTGGCTATTGGCCAGCTTGATCCATGCCGCCATCTTGACTCCAGGGTTGATGCTCCAGGTCTCGGTCGTCGGCCTCTTTTCGCCGGGGCGCAACGGTGTAGTGGCCGCAGACGTGCGCCTTAGCTGCAGGGTGTTTCCTGACCAAAAGAGATCAGTCCGAGTTGGGTTTGAGGCAGTGGCGGCAGGCAGGCGGACGATCCGCAGGCCCTGCGGTTGCCAATGGGCGACGACGTCTCGGCCTGTGGCATCCTTCATCGGTATGGCGACTGACCGGCTGTCTGGCGACCACAAGGGAGCGCCAAAGCTGGCCGCGTCCACCGTCGACGGCAGGCTGATGTCCTTGCTATCGACGCGCAGAACAGGTCTGCGGTTGGCAGAGGGGGTGAAGTGGGGTGCGCCGGTCAACTGGGCGGTGTGCTTGCCGTCCGGCGAGAACGAAACGCCACCACCGTCGTCTATGAATTCATCGGCCACGGCATCGCGCTGCAGGTCGACGACCAGCACCTCCTGGGTGGACGGATTCACGCTGCCGCTCACGGCGATACGATGCGAGTCGATCCATTGGAGCGCCTCAACGGCACGCATACCGCTGTTGACCTCACCGGCGACCACGGGTTTGATGGGCAGGCTCAGAAACGACTGACCATACCGGTCCACGACGTGCAGAATCGCGAGCGCCTGGGAAGGTGGAGCGTTTTCGACAAAGGCGACGAGTTCGCCGTCCTTGGACCACAGGGGAAGTCTGACGCCCCCCAGGCTGGGTGCCAAGCAGTTCGCAACGGCAGTGCCTTCGACTAGGCAGAGGGATCTGCCTTTGACGGCCGCAACCCGCGTGGCGGGTTCGGCATAGGCTTGGATCTGGCCCGACAAGGCCACAAAGAGCGACAGCGGCATAAGAACGCGGAATTGGCTCATTGGAATCCCTCACTGGGCAAGTATCCACCTGGGCGGGCTGGCAGGCACTATAACCGCCGATGGGGTTGCTAAGGGCCGTAGGGCGGGTAAGGTGCGCCACACAAAGCCACAAAAAACCATGTCCAGACCGCCCGCGCACCGTAACCTGCCAACATCGTGAGATGGCGGGTTACGGCGCGTGCAAGTCCTAAGGAAACATCAAGCTTTTGCCGAAACGCGCCTAACCCGCCCTACACAGGCTTGTATTCCATCAGTTGATCCGCCGGGTATTCCGTCAACTTGCACCCCGTTCTCACGATCCGACGCACGCTTGCTCCATCGTCCTCAAACCACAATCACACTGGCTGGATCTGTCCATACGCCCGCGCCTTGGCTGCCGATGCCCCTGACCCGCAGCCAATAGGCTTACGCGGGGCCGGCCCTTTTAATAGGATATGGGAACTGTTGATCGAGGAGAGGGCATGTTTCCAGTTGGTCTCAAGGGTCGGGTCGCCTTGCGCGGTTTGCACTTCATAACTGCCCGCTCCGGATAGGCGGGCAATATGGATGTCCAAAGTACCGCTTTTTTGCCCATGCACGACACGGAAGTTACCGGGGGCGGGCAAAGCGCCGCCATTGCCATGCACGATGTCTTTGCGCAAATCGTAGCCCGCAGAGGCGAGGATGGCCGTGTCGCCTTGGGCGACGAGTTCCAGATAAGGGGCCAGCCGTTTGAGCAAATCGGTGAGCGCCTGCCGGGCGCTTTCGCGCTGGGCTATTTTGAGGGTGTCCCGCGTGAGACTGGCATGGTAGGCGTCACGGTAGGCCGCCAGTGCTTCGTTGAGCTGGCTTAGGCCAGGCGCTTGCGCCGCCCAGGGTTCGGGATAATGCGCATTGCCGACCAAAGAGGCCATAATGAAACCCGCTTTGGCAAGAAAATCCGCCTCGCTGAGGCGGTCGAAAGTGATGATGAGTTTGGGCTGCATGACCATTCTCCACCGGCGTATGTTCGCCTTTCCAAAGGGAAAACAGTATAGATGTCGGGGTCATTATGATGCTTCGCATGGCAATGTCTAGGCAATATTACCTGTTTTTTCGATTATTTTTAGCATGATAATTGCTAGAGACCCGATTTTTGTTTCAACCATGAACTTGTTTTAGCTTGTATTGCATCCTTGCAGCGCAGGTGATGCACGCCTGCACGGATGGCCCTGCACGCTTGCAGAGAGGGCGGTGCCTGCTTGCTTTTTGGGGTTTCCCGAGCGTTTTGAGGGCGACGCACCGTTGCATCGACAAAATGCGCGGGGCGCATCGCCTTCGGCGCACTCTTGCGGCGAGGTTTATGTGCGCTTGCATGGATAGCAATGCGCTCTTGCATCCTAGGCTATGCGTCCCTGCATTGCAGCCGATGCGCTCTTGCGTTGCGTTCACCGCTCCCTTGCTGTGATCTCTTGGCGATGGGAAAAAAGCTTGTCTTTTTGAGACGACTGGTCGTATTCTATTGAGCATTATGAAAGCCACTTCCAAACATCTCACCAAGGAAAAATTGCTAGACCAAGGCGTCGCGCTGTTCACGGAACAGGGCTACCACGGCGTCGGCCTGCAAGACATTTTGCACAGTGTTGGCGTGCCGAAGGGATCTTTTTACAATTATTTTGCCAGCAAAGAGGAATTTGGCGCGGCGGCGATTAACCATTACATCGAGCCGTTCATCACGTTGCTGGATCATTGGCTGAAACGGCCCGGCCTGGATGCCCGCGTTGCGCTGGAAGGTTATTTTGGCGAATTGAGCGCCGAATTGGAACGGCGGCAATTTAGAGGCGGCTGCCTGTTGGGCAATCTGATCGGCGAGGTCGGCGACACCAGCGAAACCTGCCGCTTGGCTTTAGGCAAGGCGGTGCATCGCTACCGCGATAAGCTGCGTATAGGCATTGAGCGCGGCCAGCGCGAGGGATTGTTCCGTACTGATTTAAGCGCGGAGGCGATGGCGGACTTTCTCGCCGACGCCTGGCAGGGCGCTTTATTGCGCATGAAAATCGAGCAGTCCATCCGTCCGTTGGAGGCTTGTTGCCATAATTTGTTGCGGGGTTATTTTCAGGCTTAAAAATTTTTGCCCAAGTTCAAGACGACCGGTCATATTGCATAGGGCAATCGCGCTGGCGGCTCTCGCAGGTCTCAGCGAGGAAAAACGGCCTCACGCCACAGCGCACTGTTAAAGCGACTGCCTTGCTTTGCGTGAGACATTGTTTACCCACATCACCATAACCCACGGAGAACCACACGATGCCCAAATACCTCATTGAGCGCGAGATTGCCGGCGCAGGCCAGCTTACGCCTGTCGAGTTGCAAGGCATTTCACAAAAATCCTGTTCCATTCTTAAAAATCTCGGCCCTGGCATTCAATGGGTCGAAAGTTACGTAACGGACGACAAAATCTACTGTGTCTACCTTGCCCCCAACGAAGAAAGCATCCGCGAACATGCGGAACAAGGCGGCTTTCCCGCCAATAGTATCCGCCGTATCGTGTCAATCATCGACCCTTGCACAGCCGAATAAGATCTGGGCTTAAACCAGACTTCCCCCATAAAAACAACATTCCCTGAGGTTAAGCAAAATGAGCAATCGCTCCAATATCCACCGGACTATTCGAGGCGCTTTATCGGGTCTTGCCGCTTTCAGCTTAGTCGGCGCGGCCACCCTGCCCTTCCCTGCAACCGCAGATGAAACCTGCGCTTCACCCTATATGAAAAAAATCACTGGACAAGAAGACTATGTCTATGTATGGACTTTAGGCGAAGAAGGCATAGGCGATGAACAAGACAAGCTCGTCACCGTGGACGTAAATCCAAAATCGGCTAAATATGGCAAGGTTATCGCACAATTGTCGGTCGGCGGACGCAATGAGGCCCACCATTCTGATTTCACGGACGACCGCCAATTCCTTTGGGCCGGCGGCCTGGACACCAGCAAGATTTTCGTCTTCGATGTGAAAAGCGATCCGTCCAAGCCTAAGTTAGTCAAGACCATTAGCAATTTTGTCGAAAAATCCGGTGGCGTAGTTGGCCCGCATACGATGTATGCCTTGCCGGGGCGGATGATTATTACCGGGCTATCCAATAATAAAGACCATGGCGGACGCACCGCCTTGGTGGAATACACCAATGAAGGCGAATATATCACCACGCATTGGATGCCAACCGACAGCAATTTGGAAGGCGCGATCAAGACCGGCCAGTTCGCCGATGGCTACAACTATGACGTGCGTGCTTTGCCTCGCAAGAACTTGCTCGTAAGTTCCTCTTTTACGGGCTGGAATAATTACATGATGGACTTTGGCAAAATGCTGGCCGACCCAGAAGCCATGAAGCGCTTCGGCAATACTGTCGTCACCTGGGATTTGCATACCAAGCAAGCCAAAAAAGTCTTCGACGTGCCCGGCGCACCGCTAGAAATTCGTTGCGCTTGGGGCGAGACGCATAACTATTGCTTCACCACGACCGCACTAACTTCAAAAATCTGGTTGATCCACGAAGATACCCAGGGTGAATGGCAGGCTAAAGCCGTCGCCGATATTGGCGACCCCTCCAAAGTGCCTTTGCCGGTGGATATTTCTATTAGCAATGACGACCAGCATTTATGGGTGAATACCTTCATGGACGGCGATACTCGTTTATTTGACATTTCCAACCCCGGAAAACCTGTGCAAGTTTATCAAAAGCACATTGGCGCACAGGTGAATATGGTGTCTTCAAGCTGGGATGGAAAACGGCTGTATTATACTTCTTCGCTACTCGCCAACTGGGATAAAAAAGGCAAGGACAACGAGCAATTCCTGAAGCTGTTCCATTGGGATGGCAAGGAATTGAAAGAGCAATTCGCTATCGACTTCCATGCCGAGAAACTAGGCCGTCCGCACCAGATGCGGTTTGGGGCACATGCTTTGTATTCGGGTTTGGCTAAACACCAAGGGGGTCAGGCCGTAGCAAAGGCAGAGTAAACCAGAACCCGCCTGGGATAGCGTCGCTTGCAGCGATACTATTCCAGGCGACTATGCGGAGAGGGGTGATGCCGGATTTTTTTATTTTTTTGCGCTTGCTTAGTTTAGCGCTGCTGTTGGGGCTATGTGGCGGGGACTTGCGGGCTGATGAAGCGACTGAGGTAAAACTTGCGCCAGCTTATAAGCCCCTCCCCTTCGCCCCGCCAAAGCCTGGCTCCTATCAATTGCCGAAGATGGGCGAAGCCGCCGATGGCAAGATTTTAGATTCCGACGGCACAATGATGAATCTGCATGATCTTTACGGCGATAAACTTGTGCTGCTGGGATTTATCTATGCCACCTGCGACGATGTCAATGGCTGTCCGCTGGCGACTTCGGTGTTCCAGAAAATCAAGGCAAAACTAAAAGCCAAGCCCGAACTGACTGACAAGCTGCGCCTGGTTACTTTGAGTTTCAATCCGGCACATGACACGCCGCAAGCCATGGCCCATTATGGCAAAGGCTTTCAAGAGGCCGGAGTGGAATGGCGTTTCCTGACCACGGCCTCAGAAAATGAAATCGAACCGATACTCAAAGCCTATGGTCAATTGGTGGAAAAGGAATATGACGAGAAAGGCCAAGCCACCGGTAAGTTTTCCCATTTATTAAGAGTTTTTTTAATTGATCGAAATAAGCGTATCCGCAATATTTACACTGTGTCCGTGCTGCATCCCGACACGGTGATCGCCGACATCGAAACCGTGTTGAAGGAAACCGGCACTAATGCCGCGTCCACCCAGCCAGAAAAATTGGATGGCAAGGCGGCTTTGCTTCGCCCCGGTGATGACAAATCCGGATACGAATCCGCCCAATACCAAACCCATTCCGTCGCATTGGCCCAACGCCAGGGCCACCCGGCGGATTTATTGAAACTGGCGCAAAATCCGCCCTTGGGCTTGCCGAAAATCCCTACCCCGCCAGACAATCCCTTGAGCCGCGAGAAAATCGCCTTGGGCCGCAAGCTGTTCTTCGACCGCCGCCTGTCTTTGAACAACACGTTTTCTTGCGCCATGTGCCATATCCCAGAGCAAGGCTTCACTAGCCAAGAACAAGCGAAGGCGATAGGCGTTGAGGGGCGTACCGTACGGCGCAATTCGCCGACCCTATACAACGTGGCTTATGCGAAAAAACTATTCCACGACGGGCGCGAGAGCAGCCTGGAAAACCAAGTATGGGGGCCATTCCTCGCAAGGAACGAAATGGGCAATCCTTCCGTTGGCTTCGTCATCGATAAACTCAAACGCCTGCCGGACTACCGTGGACTTTTTGAGCAAGCCTTCCATCGCACCCCCTCTATGGAAACGGTCGGACAAGCCATCGCCAGCTACGAGCGGACGCTGGTCTCCGGCAATTCCCCGTTCGACCGCTGGCGTTACGGCAAGCAGGCGGACGCCTTGAGCCCGAAAGCCCGGCAGGGTTTTGAGTTGTTCAGCGGCAAGGCCGGCTGTTCACAATGCCACACCATCGGCGAAACGCAGGCGCTGTTCACCGACAACCAATTGCACAACACCGGCTTGGGCTTTCGGGAGAGTATGGACAAAGCGCCTGCGACGCAAAAGGTGCAAGTTGCGCCGGGCGTCAGCGTTGACCTCGCCACTTCAGCCATCCATTCCGTTGCCGAGGCCAAACCCAACGATTTGGGGCTTTATGAAATCACCCAAAACCCGGCTGATCGCTGGAAATACAAAACGCCTTCCTTGCGCAACATCGCACTCACCGCGCCCTATATGCATAATGGGGCGTTTTCGAGTTTGCGGGACGTGGTGGCGTTTTACAATCAGGGGGGCGTGGCCAACGAAAACCTCGACCCGCTAGTCAAGCCGCTGAGATTAAGCGAGGGGGAAATCGACGCGCTGATCGCGTTTTTGCAAACCTTAACCGGAAACTCGGTGGAAACCTTGGTCATGGACGCTTATGCTGCGCCAATCGGCAATGCCCCGTGATGCTTTAGGAAAACAGATAGACAATCGCCGCATATCTTCCCAGCTTGCCCAGCGCGATGGCAAGCACAGAAGCAACGAAAGACATCCGCAGCCAGCCGGCCGCAAAACAAAAACCGTCGCCGACCAGGGGCAGCCAAGACAGCAGCAACAACGGCACGCCATAGCGGCGCATGGAACATACCGCCTGCCCTCGTTTATCGTCTGACAAATTTTCCAGGGGGTAGCGGCGGGCGGTCCAAAGCCCTAGCAGCCAGGTGGTGACAGCGCCCAGCGTATTACCGATGGTGGCGACAGACAGCAGCAACAGCGCAGGAGTTTGCGCTTGCTTGACCAGATAAGCCAGCACCACCTCGGAGCCGCCCGGGGCTATGGTTGATGAAATGAAGGCGCTGGCGAACAGTCCCCAAACGCCCAGCGAGGCATAGTCCACTGCAATGGCCTAGAGGATGCAGCAGGTCAATTGAAAACTCACATCTTCTTCACTTTGCGTCGGCCTTTCGCTGGCGACACTGGTCATGAAACGGATGGTGAAGCGGTGTTTGCCGCCGCTGATCTCGGCGAAATACGGCTGCGACCGCTTCAAGCCGACCCGCAGCAATTGAAACGGCAGGCTGTGATCCAGCGTCTTCTGAAAAAAACCGGCCTGCCCTTGCTCCAGGCTGGGCGCACCACTTTGGCGGATGAAATTCAACAATAGATCGACGGCGGTGCGGATAGTCTCAAAAGGCCGCAGCCAATGTTCGAGATCCTGCTTGCGCTGCGCCTCCTCCTGTTGCAGCCAGTAATGGTAGGCAGGCAAGTCGAAGGCGCAGGTTCCGCCGGGAATCGAACTGCGCTGGGAAATGCACTTGAACAACTCGTTTTCCATCAGTGAATAGCCGATTTTGCCAGGCGTGGCGTAAAGCTCGTCGCCGATGGCATTGAGCTTCGATAGGATTTTTTCCAATTTGGAACGGTCGATCTTCTGGTTAGTGGCCATTTTATTCAACACGCCGGCATGGCGATCCACTTCCTTGAGGATCTCCGATTTCAGGTCATTGCGGCTGAAGATCGTGAGAATTTCGAGCAGGGTGGAAATCACCGCCCGGCTTTCCCAGATTGAGTTCCCCTTGAGGAAATGATCAATCTGCTGAAAAAGTTGTTCAAGGCGCATGAACACGCGAATCCGTTCATTCAACGGAAACTCATAGAGAACCAAGTCGTTCAAAGTGGGGGCCGGTCGTAATGGTGAGGGGTTTAAGCTGAATCCTTGTATGGCCGACATTTTGACCGATGCCAAGGATTAGTCAATAGCCCTAAGCAGTCGGTTCATATCTACTTAAGCGCCAATGCCAGATAGGCTTGATGCAACGCTTCAAGCTGTCCGTGCAATTGCTCGATAGAGCCCGCGTTGTCAATGATATCATCGGCGGCGGCGAGCTTGTCTGCACGGCTTGCCTGGGCAGCGAGGATGCGGCCAATGGTGGTGTCGTCCAAGCCATCCCGCCGCCTGACTCGTGCATATTGCTGTTCGGCGGGACAATCCACCAAGAGTATCCTGTCCACAAAGGCTTGCCGCCCAGTTTCGATCAACAGCGGAATGGCAAAGATGCAATAGGGATATTCAAGATGCTGCGCTTTGGCATTGAGGGATTGGTAGACCAAGGGATGCAATAGCGCTTCCAGGGTTCGTTTGGCCGACTCATCCACGAAAATCCGCTCGCGCAGCAGCGTCCGATTGAGTCGTCCATCCTCCAGCACGCCCTCGCCGAATTGCGCGACGATAGCGGCCAAGGCAGGCTGCCCAGGCGCGACCAGCTCGCGGGCGACCTCGTCCGCGTCGAAAACCGGAACGCCTTTACTAGCAAAAAACTGGGCGGCGACACTTTTGCCGCAACCAATGCCCCCAGTCAAACCGATCTTCAGCACGTTTAACGGATCCCCGACGCGCCTAGGTAATAAGCGGTGATCTCAGGCCCCCACAGCAAGGCAATCCACCCGGCAAGTCCTAAAAATGGCCCGAAAGGGATGGGAACCGCGCGATCCCGCTTGAGCAACAAAATCATCGAAATGCCCACGACGGCACCAATCAGCGAGGATAACAGCACAATGATCGGTAGACTCTGCCAACCTAGCCAGGAACCGAACAAAGCCAGCAGTTTGAAATCGCCATAGCCCATCCCCTCTTTGCCGGTAAGCAGTTTGAACACATGAAAAATCAGCCAAAAGCTCAAATAACCTGCGATGGCACCGACAATGCTTGACCGGCTGTCGGTGAACACATCGAATAGGCTGAGAAAAAGCCCCAGCCACAGCAAAGGGAGAGTAATCGAGTCCGGGAGCAAGCGCCGATCAATATCAATCGCGGACAGGCAGAGCAAACACCAACTAAGCGGCAAAGCCCATGCAGTTTGCCAGCTTGGCCCCAACCTCCAGGCGACAGCCACCGACACCAAAGCCGTGATTATTTCAATCAGAGGATAGCGCAAGGATATAGCCGCCTTGCATTGCAGACATTTCCCGCCCAGAATCAAATAACTCAAAACGGGTATGTTTTCATAAGCGGAAATGGGATGCTGGCAATGTGGACAGCGAGAACGCGGAACCACCAGATTGAAGGCAGGCCCCGTCTCCTCTTCCGCCTTGTCCAGGCCAAGAAACTCCTGGCACTCTCTGCGCCAAGATTTTTCCATCATCACCGGCAGGCGATAAATCACCACGTTCAGAAAGCTTCCCACCAACAATCCTAACAAGGCCGTGGAAGTGATGAAAAGCGAGCTATTGCCTAGCAGAGTTTCTACAGCTTCCACTTGATCGGTCTATTCCAGAAAAACCAGGGAGGACCCAACAAGTCCGCCAACAGTGAGTCAGGCAAAAGGCGCTGTAGGAAAGCCGCCCGCGTTTACTCAAGGCCTAGATGGCCGAACCGAGTTTGAATATGGGCAAATACATGGCGATGATCAAGCCGCCTACAATCACGCCCAAAATAGCCATAATCATCGGCTCTAACAAGCTACTTAAGGAATCGACGGCGTTATCCACCTCTTCCTCGTAAAAATCAGCCACCTTCGACAGCATGCTGTCGAGCGAGCCCGACTCCTCGCCAATCGCTACCATCTGGATCACCATATTGGGGAAAAGGCCAGACTGTTTCATGCATATCTGGAGCTGCGTCCCGGTGGCAATCTCATCGCGCATAGCCAGGATGGCGGCGCCGAACACCACATTGCCGGTAGCCCCAGAAACGGATTGCAAGGCTTCGACCAAGGGAACGCCGGCGGCGGACATAGTCGACAAAGTACGGGCGAAGCGTGCAATAGCCGCCTTGCGAATAATTTCGCCGATCACCGGCACTTTCAGCGTTACCCGATCCAGACCGTGGTTGAACGCCTTGGAATCCCGTTTAAGCCTGCCGATGACGAAACCTACCCCCGCTATCCCACCGATGATCGCCCACCAATATTTCTGCATGAAGCGCGACATGCCAACCACCATTTGGGTGAAAGCTGGCAACTCCGCTCCAAATCCTTTAAACAGCTCCTCGAATTGAGGCACGACAAAGATCAAAAGAACGCCGCTCACGATGCCTGCTATCACCAGAACGGCTGTTGGATAGGTCAACGCTTTCTTGATTTTCGCTTTGATCGATTCGGTTTTTTCCTTATAGTCGGCAATCTTGTGCAATAGGCTTTCCAGCACGCCAGCTTGCTCGCCCGATTGCACCAGATTGCAGAAAAGCTCGTCAAAATAGATAGGATGCTTGCCCAATGATTCGGCCAGCGTATTTCCCGATTCAAGATCCGCTTTGACCGTCATCAGCAAGTCTTGCATTGAGGGGTTTTCGTGCCCGCGTCCAACAATCTCGAAAGACTGCACCAAGGGCACGCCGGCAGTCAACATAGTAGCGAGCTGCCGACTGAAAATAGCGATGTCCTTGGTAGTAATTTTTTTCTTCGATGGGGCGAACAAAGGCGCGGCTTTTTTCTTGATCTTAGTGATCTTGACGCCCTGCCTGCGAATATCCGCCCTCGCCAAGGTTTCCGAGCGCGCGGTGATTTCGCCTTTAGTGCGGGTACCGGTTCTATCGGTTCCTTCCCAAACAAAGTTGATTAATTCATCTTTTGCCATATCCTAAACCTTCGCCTTTACTCTACGGTCACGCGATTGATTTCTTCTAGGCTGGTGATTCCCGCCTTGACTTTTTTTAAGCCAGATTCTCGCAAATCAGCAATGCCGTCGCGTTTGGCCTGCTCTTCGATTAGCCTGACGCTGCCGCCTTCGAGAATAATCCGGTTCAACGCATCGCTAATAGGCATAATCTGGTAAATACCTACCCGCCCTTTATAGCCTTTGGTACATTTTTCACAGCCAGCGGGGCCATAAACAGTGAAAGTCCCCAACTCATGTTCCTTGAAGCCTGCGTCCAACAATACCTCTGGGGGCAGATCTTCCACTCTTTTACAATGTTCACATAGCCTGCGACAAAGCCGCTGGGCCATGATGAGCAATACCGAGGACGCGATATTGAACGGGGGAATTCCCATCTGCATCAAGCGATTCAGCGTTTGTGGCGCGTCGTTGGTGTGCAGCGTCGATAACACCATATGCCCTGTTTGCGCAGCTTTGACGGCAATCGAAGCCGTTTCGAGGTCGCGGATTTCGCCGACCATGATAATGTCAGGATCTTGGCGCAAAAACGCTTTCAAAGCTTCCGCAAAAGTCAAACCCGTCTTGGGGTTGACATTGACCTGATTGATGCCTGTAACCGTGATTTCAACCGGATCTTCCGCCGTGGAAATATTAATATCCGGTTGGTTTAGAATATTCAGCGCAGTGTAAAGCGTCACCGTTTTGCCGCTGCCGGTGGGGCCGGTGACTAAAATCATGCCGTAAGGCTTGACAATATTTTTTAGAAACGCCTCTCGCTGCTCCGGCTCAAACCCCAGCCGCTCAATGCCGAGCGTGGCGTTGTTGGGATCCAGAATACGCAATACGATCTTTTCGCCGAACAAAGTTGGACAGGTATTGACGCGAAAATCAATTGCCCGGGTTCTGGAAAGCGCCATTTTGATACGACCATCCTGTGGAACCCGTCTTTCCGCGATGTCCATCCGGGACATGACCTTTATTCGGGCCGCAAGGCGGCTCGCCAGATTGGCGGGCGGACTGGCGACCTCATGCAGCATGCCGTCCTGCCGGAACCGGATACGGAAAGTTTTTTCATATGGTTCGATGTGGATGTCCGAGGCGCCTTTTTTAATCGCATCCAGCAGGATTTTATTGACGAACCGGACAATAGGAGCATCGTCAACATCGCTGTTTTCGATAGGTTGCTCGTCATCGTCGCCACCGCTGATCTGCAGATTCTCCAAATCGGCGTCGATCAACTCCTTCATTGAGGTGTCCGCCGCTTCCAGCGCTTGATCTATCGCCCGCGTCAGCTTCTCGTCCTCCACCACGATGCTTTCGGTGGACAGGCGGGTATGGAACTTGATTTCGTCGAAGGCTTGAAAGCAAGTCGGGTCGGAAACGGCCAAAAACAAGCGGTTGCCTCGTTTAAACAGAGGCAATACATGGTGTTGGCGAATCAGTTTTTCATTGACTAGTTTGATGGGGATATTGGCGACCGTGATCGCGGACATGTCTAGCAAAGGAAGGCCAAATTCACGGGACACCGTGTTGGCTATCGAAATGCTGTCGAGAATCTTGTTAGCAACCAGATAGCGAACCACGGGCATTCGCTTTTTGAGGGCTTCTTCACAATGCAATTGCGCATCTGCTTCCGTTAG
>Ga0265327_10003057_pt1 | contig 16538 bp, 18 predicted proteins | sample 41621metaG_FD_202089 | JGI IMG/M metagenome (GOLD analysis project Ga0265327, IMG submission 202089) | Rhizosphere microbial communities from Carex aquatilis grown in University of Washington, Seatle, WA, United States - 4-16-21 metaG | ecosystem: Host-associated > Plants > Roots > Rhizosphere... | reverse complement strand
CCGCATCTGCGACCGTGCGGGTCATCGGGCCGATGTGGGAGAGCGTGTCGGTGCTGCTGGGCGGCCACAGCGGCACGGTGCCGAAGGTCGGCTTGAGTCCGAAGATGCCGCAGAAGGCGCTGGGCACGCGGATCGACCCTGCGCCGTCCGAGCCCTGTGCGATCGGCCCGATCCCGGACGCAACCGCCGCCGCCGCGCCGCCGCTGGATCCGCCTGCCGCGCGGTCGAGCCGCCAGGGGTTATAGGTCGAGCCGATCAGCCGGTTGGTGGTCTCGGCCTTCCAGCCGACCTCGGGGACGCTGGTCTTGCCGAGCATGACCGTGCCTGCGTCGCGCAGTCGCTCGACGACGGGGGCGTCGGCCTCGGGCACGAAGTCCGCCTTCAGGAGCGAGCCCGACGTCGTGCGGACACCCTTCGTCCACACCAGGTCCTTGATCGACACCGGGACTCCCAGGAGCGGCGGTGCGGTGTCGCCGCTTCGGTACCGGCCTTCCGCCGCCCGCGCCCGCTCGCGCGCGATCTCGGGGGTGGGGGTGATGAAGGCGTGCAGGATCGGGTCGAGCTGTTCCATTCGCGCGAGGATCGCCTCCGTCACCTCGACAGGTGACAGGTCGCCGGCCAGGTAGTGGCCGCGCAGCTCGGTGGCGCTGAGCGCCCAGAGCTCGTCGGTCATCCGAGGCGGGCGGCGTCGGCGAATGCCGCGTCGAACCGTTGGCCGATCTCGTCCAGCAGCGGTCCGTCGATGATGGTCGCCATGGCCACCAGCCCTCGCGGCGCCAGGAATAGGCCGTGTTGCAGCGCCAGCAGGTGGAAGGCGTCCATCAGCGCGGCGTCCTCCCGCTCGATGCGGAGCATCTGGGGCTGCTCGCTCAGGTAGAGGTTGAGGAGCGAGCCCTGACGCGACAGCGAGAAGGGGACGCCGTGCCGCGCCGCCGACTGCTCGAGCATCTGTGCCAGGCGGGCTGCCTGGCCGGAGGTGCGCTCGATCGCCCCGGCGGTCAGGGCGGCGGTGGTGGCGTAGCCCGCCGCGCAGGTGACAGGGTTCCCGTTGAACGTGCCCGAGTGGGGCAGCGCATCAGGCCGGCGGGGGTCGAGCACGCCCATCAGGCCCGCGCGGCCGCCCACTGCGCCGACCGGGAAGCCGCCGCCGATCAGCTTGCCCATCATCGTCAGGTCGGGCCGGATGCCGAGGGCGTCCTGCGCGCCGCCGATGCCCAGGCGGAGCGTGATCACCTCGTCCAGCACCAGCACGGCGCCCGCATCGTGTGCGGCCCCGGCGACTCCCTCCAGGAACCCCGCCCGCGGAGTGATCACACCCCCCAGCACCGGTTCCAGCACCACGGCGGCGAGATCGGACGCGTGCTCTTCGATCGCCGCTCGGAACGCCACCAGATCGCCGAATGGCGCCTGCAGGGTCTCCGGTCCGGCCTCGAGCTCGGGGTACGAGCCGTGGTACCCCTGGCTCGCCTTCAGCACCTTCCGCCGTCCGGTCGCCTTGCGGGCGATCCGCACCGCGAGCATGCCCGCCTCGGTGCCCGAGTTGCAGAACCGCACCTGCTCGACCGACTCGATCCGGCTGCACAGGAGCTCGGCCAGCTGCACCTGCTCTTCGCTGGGCGCGGGCCACACGGTGCCGCGCTGCAACGTCAGCTCGACGGCCTCCATCGCCGGTGGGTAGCGGTGCCCGTGGACGAGGCTGGTGTAGTTCATGAGCAGGTCGACCAGCCGGTTGCCGTCGGCGTCCCACAGGAACGGGCCGTCGGCGCGGGTGATCGCCAGCGGGAAGGGCGCGTAGTAGGCCGTCGTGCGGGTGTTGCCTCCGGGCATGACCGCCCGCGCCCGCTCCATCAGCGCGGCCGAGGCGGGATAGCGCTCGCCGTACGCATCGGCGGGAGACAGCTCGACCGCGGGCGCCTGCGGGGTCACGGCCCGACCATACCGCACTCCCTAAGATCCGGCCATGCCCGATCCCCTGACAGATCTGCGGCCGTCGACCGTGCGACTCGAGGACATCGCGGTGCTGTACCGCAGCTGCGCCGACGAAGTGCCGGCGATGCAGGCGGCGTGGGCGTCGTTCGAGCGGGCGGTCGGACTGCACGGCCGCCGGTTCTACGGCATCTTCGACCCCGTGGCGCACGAGTACCGGGTCTGCGTCAAGACTCGTGACGGAGACGACGCGGCGGCCCTCGAAGCCCGCGAGGGAGTGATTCCCGGCGGCCGCTACCTGCGGGTGATCCTGACCGGTGAGCCCCCTGGAGTCTACGAGCTGATCGGGCCGACCTTCCAGCGCATGGAGGCGGCGTCCAGCGTCGACCCGGCGCGGCCGTTCGTCGAGTTCTACAAGCGCCGCGACCGGATCGAGCTGCTGGTGCCCATCTCGGGCTGATCTTCCCGGCGGCCCGTATGATCTCGCCCATGGCGGCCCAGGGGGACCTCAACCAAGATCGGATCCGCTCCCTGCATGCGCAGGAGCTGGAGCGGTTCCGGGCTGCCCGGCCGCGCTCGATGGCGGCCGTGGAGCGGGCCCGGGCGCACATGCCCAACGGCGTCCCCAACTCCTGGATGGCGTCCGACAACGACCAGCCGGTCTACATCGACCACGGCAGCGGCCCCGGCTTCACCGACCTCGACGGCTTCTTCTACGTCGACTTCAACGCCTCCGACATGGCGATGTTCTGCGGCCACGCCAACCCGGCGATCGTCCGCGCCATCTCCGAGCAGGCCGCGCGCTCGACCCAGTTCCTGTTGCCCACCGAGACATCGATCGACGTGGCCGAGGAGCTGGCCCGTCGCTATCCGGTGTCGCACTGGCAGTTCACGCTGGCCGCCACCCAGGCCAACACCGAGGCCATCCGGCTGGCGCGGGCGACCACAGGGCGAGAGGTCGTCCTGCTCTTCCACGGCCACTACCACGGACACTTCGAGGAAGGTCTGGTCGATCTCGACGACGGCACGGCCCGGGCGCTGCAGCGCGGCCTCTCGCGCGGCGTCACCGGCCGCGTCCGGATCTCCGAGTTCAACGACGCGGCGATGCTGGAGGAGGCCCTCGCCCCGGGCGATGTGGCGCTCGTCCTCACCGAGCCGGCGATGTCGAACGGGCTTCACATGCTGCTCCCGCAGGGCGACTGGCACGCGGTGCTGCGTGAGCGCACCCGCGCCCATGGCACGCTGCTGGCCGTCGACGAGACGCATACACACGTCGTCGGGCGGGGAGGGGCAACGGCGTTGTACGGGCTGGAGCCGGACATCGTCAGCATCGGCAAGGCTGTCGCCGGGGGCGTACCGATGGGTACCTACGGTGTCACCCGGGAGCTGGCCTCCCAGCTCGACGTTTCCCACAACATCGCCACCGGCGGCACGCTGTTCGGCAACCCGCTGTCGGCGGCGGCGGCGAACGCGGCGCTGACCGAGGTGCTGACCACGGAGGCTTACACCCATACGACCGAGCTGGGAGGGGTGCTGGCCGATGGCATCGAGGCGGCGATCGAGGCTGCCGGACTGCCCTGGACGCCCATCCGCTTCGGGCCGCGGACCGGCCAGTGGTACGGGCCGGAGCCGCGCACGGGCGCCGACGCCCTGGCGCTGACCGACTCGGAGCTGACCGGCCTGATGCGGGTGTGGCTGGCGAACCGGGGGATCTGGGAGGCGCTGGCCGGCGCCGGGCCGACCGTGCCGGTGCCTGCCACCCGCGCCGACGTCGACGGCTACGTCGAGGCGTACGCGGAGCTGCTGACCGCCCTCACCAGCGGGTGACCACCGCCGGCCCCCAACCAGGGCTGCGGACGGTGTTGCGGGAGTGGGGGCGGATCGGGTGCATTGGCTTCGGCGGGCCGCCCGCCCATATCGCGCTGCTGCGGACGCTGTGCGTCGACCGCCGCAAGTGGCTGGAGGCGGCCGAGTTCGAGGACGCGCTGGCGGCCTGCAACCTGCTTCCCGGGCCGGCGTCGACCCAGCTCGCGATCTTCTGTGCCTGGCGGGTGCGGGGGAAGGCGGGGGCCGCAGTCGGTGGCCTGGGGTTCATCGTGCCCGGGCTGGTCGCGATCCTGGCCCTGGCCGTCGTGTTCCTGGCCGGGTCGCCTCCCCTCTGGGTCCGCGGCGCCGGGGCCGGGGCCGGGGCGGCCGTCGCGGCGGTCGCGGTCGAGGCTGGCACCAGGTTGGTCCCTGCCAGCTGGGCTCGCGCGGCCCGCCGCAGCCGGGTGCGGTGGTGTGCGTACTTGGCGGCGGGCGGGGTCGCGGCGGCGACCGCCGGCCCCTGGGTGGTGCTGATCCTCCTGCTCTGTGGGCTGTGCGAGCTGGGCATCGCCGGCGTGCCCCGCCAGGAGCTCGGTGTGCGCTCCCTGATTCCGTTGCCGCTGCTGGCGACGACCGGCTTCCTTGGGGGCGGCCTGGCCTCGGTCGCCTGGGTGGCGTTCAAGGTCGGCGCGCTGTCCTATGGAGGTGGGTTCGTGATCGTGCCGCTGATGCAGGGCGACGCCGTCAACCGCTATCACTGGCTGACGTCCGACCAGTTCCTGAATGCCGTCGCGCTGGGGCAGGTAACCCCAGGACCCGTGGTGCACACGGTGGTCGCCGTCGGGTACGGCGCCGCCGGCGTCCCGGGCGCACTGCTGGCCGCGGTGGTCGCGTTCGCCCCGTCGTTTGCCTTCGTGCTCGTCGGCGGGCCGCACTTCGCCCGCATCCGTACGAGCCCCTGGGCACAGGCATTCCTGGACGGAGCCGGGCCGGCCGCCGTCGGCGCGATCTTCGGCTCCGCGGTGGCGCTGACCCGGGTGCTCTCCGAACCGTGGCAGTTCGCGGTGCTGGCCGGCGCGGCGGTGCTGCTGCTCGCCCTGCGCCGAGGCGTGGTGCCGACCCTGCTGGCCGCGGCCATCGCGGGGATCGTGGTCGCCGTGGCCGGCGGCCACATCCCCTGACCTTTCCGCGCCGGAGGCTTTCAACCTAAGAGAACGATTGGAGCTGTCTCAGGTTCGATTGCTCTAAGTCGATTACTGCGTCTGGAAGCAATGTCCCCACCGAAGGAGCGGATGTGATCGACTCAGTGAATGGCGGCCAGAGCTCTGTCTCGCCGGCCGCCGGACAGGGCCCCGGCGCGGTGTGGCAGCAGGTGCTGCAGTCTGCAGGGTCGGTGCTGGGGATGTCGACCAGCGACCTGGCCACGGCGCTGAAGTCGGGCCAGAGCCTGTCGGAGATCGCCCAGCAGAAGGGCGTCTCCCAGTCCGACCTGACCGGTGCCGTGACGCAGGCCCTCAACGCCGCTGCCCAGAACGGCGCCCAGCTGCCGGCGGACGCGTCGTCGATGGCGCAGCAGATCGTCAATCAGAAGGGTGGACCCTCCGGGCATCACCATCACCACCACCATCATGGTGGCAGCTCGACGGACGGGAGCTCGTCGGGCAGCGACACCTCGGCCGACAGCATGCTGTCGTCGATCTCGGGCGCACTCGGCATGCAGCCCACCGATCTGCTGCAGGCGCTCGTCAGCGGCACCAGCCTGCAGACCCTCGCCCAGCAGAACGGCGTCAGCGAGCAGTCCCTGGAGGGCCTCGTCGGCGGCGCGCAGGGCCAGGGCCTGGCAGTGGACACGACCGCGTAGGCTCCCATTTCCTCCGACGCGTCGTGGCACCAGGGGCCTGGGCGAGCCGCCTCCGACTCGCCCAGGCCCGAGCCTTCGGTAGGCTGTCGGCGATGTCTACCGATGCGGGTCAGTCCGCGATCGAACGGTTGGTCGACCAGGCGCGTGCCCGGCTGCAGCGCGTGAAGCCGGACGAGGCGGCGGAGGCCGCCCGGGGCGGCGGGTTGATCATCGATATCCGCTCCGAGACGCAGCGGGCGATCGATGGCCTGGTGCCTGGTGCCATCGTGGTTCCGCGGAATGTGCTCGAGTGGCGCGTCGACCCGACCGACGACTATCACGACGAGAAGATCGTTTCGCGCGGCGGCCCGCTGATCGTGATGTGCGACGAGGGCTACCAGTCCAGCCTGGCTGCGGCGACGCTGCTCGACCTCGGTATCGAGGACGCGACCGACATGGTCGACGGGTTTCAGGGGTGGAGGGCAGCCGGGCTCCCGGTGGAGCGGCCGGCGTGATCACGTCCGAGTCAGTCGAGCGGTACCTGCGGGAGACCCGCACCGCCCACGATCCGCTGCTGGCCGAGATGGAGGCCCACGGGGAGCGCGAGGGGATCCCGATCGTGATGCCCGAGACCGGCGCTGTCCTGGCGATGCTGACTGCGGCCTGCGCAGCGACGCAGGTGGCGGAGGTGGGGACCGCGATCGGCGTCTCGACTCTCTACATCGCCCGCGAGCTGCCGGCCGGGGGCCGGATCGTCTCCTTCGAGATCGACGCGGAGCGGCACGAGCATGCGAAGTCGTATCTGGGGCGCGCCGGGGTCGCCGATCGCTGCGACCTGCGCCTGCAGAGCGCGACGGAGGGGCTGCCGACCCTGGATCCGGGCTCGCTGGACATGGTGTTCCTGGACGGCGTCAAGGACGACTACCCGGCACACGTCGAGGTGGGGCTGACGCTGCTCCGCGAGGGCGGCGTGCTGGTCGCCGACAACACGCTGATGGGCGGCACCGTCGCCGACGGCGTGTCGGACGGCCACTGGAAGCAGGAGTCGATCGACGCCATGCGGGCCTTCAACGCCCGGCTGCTGGACGATCCCGGTCTGCGAACGGCGGTGCTGCCGGTCGGCGACGGCGTGACCGTCGCAGTCAAGCGGTAACCGCGCACACTTCCGGGTGGCCCATTGGTACTGCACCGCGAGCCGGTCGGTGCCGATTATTACCCGTATGAGCGATATCTCGGTCAGCGACGCGCTGGGTATCCTCGCCGCTGCGGGGAGCGTTGCCACGCGGACCGATGCCGATCTCGAGCTGCCGGTGGAGATCACCTCCTGGAACGGCGTGTACGCCGACGGCGTGGCTCCTCGGCTGCAGGTTGCCCGCGACATGGAGCTGCGCGCACGCATCCTGGCGCCGGACGGTTCGCCGTGGGTGCTGGTGTTGCGGGTCGACCGCGCCGACTACCTCGACCAGGATCGCGCCGAGATCGAGCTGCGCCCGGTCGCCGTCGAGTTCGACAGCCACCGCCGGATCGCACAGCGCCAGGCGGTCGGCGGCGCCGTGTGGCTGGAAGCCCTGAGGTGCCAGGAAGTGGTGGACGGCGACCGCGTGGACGGCACGATGATGGACGTCTCGACCACCGGCGTCGCGTTCGCCACAACTCGTGTGCTGCGCCAGGGCGACATCCTGATGTTCCACGGGCGGTTCTTCACCGAGCTGATCGAGGCGGAGGTGCGCGTTGCGTCGGTCCGCCCGGGACGCTCGGCCGACCTCACCGTCTACGGCTGCTCCATCGTGGATATCAGCGACGAGGATCGCGACCGCCTCGACCGCGTCGTCCGCGGCGAGCGCGCCACCCCGGTGCCGGCTGTGGACTTCGCCGCGATCCGCAGCCTGGTCGAAGAGGACGCCGGCGGCCGCTGGCGCAAGCGCCTTCGCCGGGCGAGTTAGCCCGCCGGCAGAGGCGCGGCGGGCAACTGGAGCAAGAGCAGGTGGGGGCGGCTGGGTTCGAACCAGCGACCAACCCGTTATGAGCGGGCTGCTCTAACCGCTGAGCTACACCCCCTGCCAGGCCATCGTACTTGGCGGGGTGGCCGCCGCAGGCCGTGCGGCCCGGCTCCAATCCGCCGCCAATCCGAGTGTCCCAACCGGAAACCAATCGCGCGGTGGCAACGTATTAGGTGGGTGAGGTGTCACACGCCATGGATGCCGTGAGTCGCTTGGTAAGCGACCGTCAGGTGGATCACGAGATATTCGACGGGCTCGACGATTCGGACCTGGCAGATCTCGATGACCGCTTCTCCCTGGCGTCGTTCCGCAAGGGCGAGCTGATCTACTCGCCGTACGACCGCGGGGACGCGTTGTTCCTGATCGAGTCGGGTCGCATCCGGCTCTACCGCAGCGCCCCCGACGGCCGTCAGCTCACGCTGACCATGCTCGACGAGGGCATGGCCTTCGGCCAGATCTCGGTGCTCGGCGAGGCAACACACGACGCGTATGCCGAGGCCATGGTCGACTCGGTGCTCAGAGTTCTCCGCCCGTCCGACCTGGAGCGGGCAATCGCCGGTCACCCGCGCGTCGCCCTCAACCTGATCCGGTCGCTGGCCGAGCGGCTGCGGCTGGCCGAGGATCAGATCGAGAGCCTCGCGTTCCGCACCGTCCCCGCCCGCCTGGCCGGGCAGCTGCTGGCGCTGATGGACCGCTACGGCCGGGTGACGACGGTCGGGATCCGGATCGACGAGCGCTTCACGCACCTCCAGTTGGCCGAGATGATCGGCACCAGCCGCGAGACGCTGACCAAGGTCCTGAACGAGCTCCGCGACGCCGGGCTGATCGACGTCCGCGAACGCCTGATCTGGGTGCTCGACGCGGACGGGCTCGAGCGCGTCAAGCGCGCTGGTTGAGCCACCAGCCCTAGTAGACTCCACCTCAGAGAATTCGAGGAACAGGGGCTGCTGTGGCTGAGACCGGAACCATGCGGGTTAAGAGCGGGCACGCCGAGATGCTCAAGGGCGGCGTGATCATGGACGTCACCAACGCCGAGCAGGCGCGGATCGCCGAGGACGCAGGCGCGTGCGCGGTGATGGCGCTGGAGCGCGTTCCCGCGGATATCCGCCGCGACGGCGGGGTTGCCCGCATGGCCGATCCGACGAAGGTGCGCGAGATCCAGGAGGCCGTCTCCATCCCGGTGATGGCAAAGGCGCGGATCGGCCACTTCGTCGAGGCGCAGATCCTGGAGGCCCTCAAGGTCGACTACATCGACGAGTCCGAGGTGCTGACGCCGGCCGACGAGGCCAACCACATCAACAAGTGGGACTTCACCGTGCCGTTCGTGTGCGGTGCCACCAACCTCGGCGAGGCGCTGCGGCGGATCGCCGAGGGCGCGGCCATGATCCGCTCCAAGGGCGAGGCCGGCACCGGCAACGTGGTCGAGGCAACGCGCCACATGCGCGCGATCCTGGGCGAGATCCGCCGGCTCGGCTCGATGGACGAGAACGAGCTGTTCGCGGCCGCCAAGGAGCACAGCGCGCCCTACGAACTGGTGCGCGAGGTGGCGGAGACCGGCCGGCTGCCGGTGGTCACGTTCACCGCGGGCGGCATCGCCACCCCGGCCGACGCGGCAATGATGATGCAGCTGGGCGCCGACGGCGTCTTCGTCGGCTCCGGCATCTTCAAGAGCGACGACCCCGCGCCCCGCGCCGAGGCGATCGTGAAGGCCACCACCCACTTCAACGATCCGGCGATCCTGGCAGAGGTGTCGTCCGGGCTGGGCGAGGCGATGGTGGGCACCGAGATCGCCGACCTCGGCGAGAGCGGTCTGCTGCAGACCCGTGGCTGGTGAGGTAGGCGTTCTCGCCCTCCAGGGGGCGTTTCGCGAGCACGCGCGCGCGCTCGCGGGCGTCGGCCTGAACGTGGTCGAGGTGCGGCGGCCCGAGCAGCTCGCCGGCCTCAGCGGCCTGGTCATCCCGGGCGGCGAGTCGACCACGATCAGCAAGCTGATGGTCGCCTACGGCCTCGAGCAGCCGATCCGCGACTTCCACGCCGACGGAGGCGCCCTGCTGGGCACCTGCGCCGGCATGATCGTGCTGGCAAAGCACGCTGTGGACGGGCGGCCCGACCAGCACTACCTGGGCCTGATGGACATCGACGTGCGCCGAAATGCCTACGGGCGCCAGGTGGACAGCTTCGAGGCGCCGGTCGATCTGACCGACGACGCGGAGCCGATGACCGGCGTGTTCATCCGGGCGCCGCGGATCGAGCGGCTGGGTGACGACGTCGAGGTGGTCGGACGGCTCCGCGAGGAGCCGGTGGTGGTGCGGCAGGGCCGCGTGATGGCCGCGGCCTTCCACCCGGAGCTGACCGGCGATCTGCGGCTGCACCGCCGCTTCGCCTCGCTGCTCGACCCGGCGCGCGTGGGGGTGGCAGCATGAGCGGCCACTCCAAATGGTCGACCATCAAGCACAAGAAGGGCGCCGAGGACAAGAAGCGCGGCAAGCTCTTCACCAAGCTCTCCCGAGCGATCATCGTCGCAGCTAAGGAGGGCGGCCCCGACCCGGAGGCCAACGCCACGCTGGCGGCGGCGATCGCCAAGGCCCGCTCCTACTCGATGCCTAAGGACAACATCGAGCGCGCGGTGCAGCGCGGGGCCGGCACCGGTGAGGGCGCGGACGCCTACGAGTCGATCACCTACGAAGGCTACGGACCGGACGGGGTTGCCATCATCGTCGAGGCCCTGACCGACAACCGCAACCGCACCGCCGCCGACGTCCGCAGCATCTTCAGCAAGCACAACGCCAGCCTCGGCACGCCGGGCTCGGTCGCCTGGCAGTTCGAGCGCAAGGGCGTGATCCTGGTTCCTGCCGCCGATGTCGACGAGGACGACATCGTGATGGCCGCCGCCGACGCGGGGGCGGAGGACGCCTCGCTGGACGGAGACGTGTGGCAGGTGACGACCGACGCCGCCGACCTGGCCGTCGTCCGCGACGCCCTCGAGGCGGCGGAGGTGCCGGTGCAGTCGGCCGAGTTGACGATGGTGCCGAAGAACACGGTGGCGCTCGAGGAGGACGGCGCGCGCAAGCTGCTGCGCCTGGTCGACGCGCTCGAGGACAACGACGACGTCCAGGACGTCTATGCGAACTTCGACATCCCCGACGCCGTTCTGGAAGCCGTCGCCGGGTAGTTTCGCCGCCCGTTTCACGTCGAACGCACGTTCGATTATCGTCCGACTTCACCGCTAGACTTGGCCGGAATGAGGGTGCTGGGCATCGATCCGGGTACGGCCTCCACCGGCTTTGGCGTCGTCCAGGCAGACGGCAGTCGGCTGCGCGCCGTCGACCACGGCGTGGTGGCCACGGCGGCCGGCGAACCGATGGAGCAGCGGCTTGCGCACATCTTCCAGCAGGTGGCGCTCCTGATCGAGCGGCACCAGCCGGACGCGGTCGCTCTGGAGGATCTGTACGTTGGAGGTAACCCGCGGACGGTGCTATCGGTCGGCCAGGCTCGCGGCGCGGTGCTGACCGCCTGCGGGCTGGTCGGGCTGAGCGCCGCCGGGCACACGCCGGCCGAGGTCAAGGGCACCGTCTGTGGCTATGGGCGCGCGGACAAGTCCCAGGTGCAGCGGATGGTGCAGGCGATCCTGGCGCTCCCCGAGCCGGTGACGCCCGACCACGCCTCCGACGCCCTGGCGGTCGCAATCTGCCACGCGCAGGTCGGCCGCTCCCGCAGCCTGATGGCCGGAGCTGCCGGATGATCGCCTCGCTCCGCGGCCGGGTCGCCTCGGCCGGGGCCGGCAGGGTGGTGCTCGACGTGGCGGGGGTCGGGTACGACCTGTTCGCGACCTCGTCGGCGGTGCGGCTGGCGGCGGCGGCAGGCGACGCCGAGATCGTGCTGGTCACCTACCTCAACGTCCGCGAGGACGCGCTGCAGCTGTTCGGGTTTGCTCAGGCGGCCGAGCGGGAGCTGTTCGAGCTGCTGCTGGGAGTCTCCGGGGTGGGGCCGAAGGCCAGCCTTGCGATCGTGTCCGGCTATGAGCCGGATCAGATCAGGCGGGCGGTTGCCACGGCCGACCATGCGCTGTTCACCAGCATCTCGGGGATCGGCAAGAAGACGGCGGAGCGGGTCGTGCTCGATCTCAAGGACAAGGTCGGATCGGTGCCGGTCGCCGTCGCCGAGGGAGCGCCCGCTCATGCGGTCAACGGCCACACGGCGGCGCGTGACGCGCTGGTCGGGCTGGGCATGACCGTGTCCGAGGCGGAGTCCGCGCTGCGCGAGGTCGATCCCGAGCTGCCGCTGGAGGAGCGGGTGCGCCGGGCGCTGGTGGGAGGCGTGGCATGAGCACCCGGATCCCCGACCCGCTGCTGGCGCCGGACGAGGAGGAGCTCGACCAGACGCTCCGGCCGCGGCGGCTGTCCGAGTTTGTGGGCCAGGACGCCGTCAAGGAGCAGCTGTCGATCTTCCTCGCTGCGGCTAAGGCACGGTCCGAGCCCTGCGAGCACGTGCTGTTGGCCGGGCCGCCGGGACTGGGGAAGACGTCGCTGGCGGGGATCATCGCCGCCGAGATGGGCTCCGTGCTGCGCGTCATGTCCGGGCCCGCGATCGACCGCAAGGCCGACATGGCGGCGATCCTGACCGCACTCGAGCCGGCCGACGTGCTGTTCATCGACGAGATCCACCGGCTCAACCGTGCGATCGAGGAGCTGCTCTACCCGGCGATGGAGGACGGCTGCATCGACATCGTCATCGGTCAGGGCCCGGGAGCGCACTCGCTGCGGCTGGAGCTGAAGCCGTTCACGCTGGTCGGCGCAACCACCCGCACGGGCCTGCTGACCACGCCGCTTCGCGACCGCTTCGGCATCACGCACCGGCTCGACCACTACAACGAGGCCGAGCTGGTACAGATCGTGCAGCGCTCGTCGCGGATTCTCGGGCTGGTGGTCGACGACGACGCCTGCCACGAGATCGCCCGCCGCTCGCGAGGCACCCCGCGCGTCGCAAACCGGATCCTGCGCCGCGTCCGCGACTTCGCCCAGGTCCGCCACGGAGGAGAGGTCTCCCACGCGATCGCGCTCGAGGCCCTGGAGCTGTTCGAGGTCGACGGGATCGGGCTGGAGCGGATGGATCGCGAGATCCTGCGCACGGTGGCGGTCACGTTCGGCGGCGGCCCGGTGGGGCTGTCGACGCTGGCCGTGGCGATCGGTGAGGAGCCGGATACGCTGGAGGATGTCTACGAGCCGTACCTGCTGCAGCTGGGCCTGATGCAGCGAACGCCCCGAGGGCGGGTGGTCACACCGGCGGCGTTCGAGCATCTCGGGCTGCCGCCTCCGGCGCGTGACCCACGCCTGTTCTGAGAGTATCCGGGTGCGGCATGTACCGGTTTATCCGTCGCCATCGGCAGTGGGCGATGCTGATCGGGGCGGCGAGCGTTCTGCTTGTCGCCGCGGGAGCCATCAGCCTGACCATCGTGGAGAATGTCTCCAAGGGCCCCGCATTCTCTGCCGCCGTCAGTTTTCTGCGCAACGACCGGCTGGCCCGCCAGCAGCTCGGCGTGGTAACCGGATTCGGGCTGGCGGTGACCGGGTCCGTGGCGGAATCCGGCCAGAGCGGCACCGCACACCTCAGCTTCGACGTCCACGGCCAGTGGCGGAACGGGCACGTTCACATCACAGCGTTCAAGCACGATGGCCTCTGGCATGTGAAGAGCGGCATCCTGTCGGTGGCAAACGAGCGGTTCAAGGTGCCGTGCGTACATCTGAGCTCGATTACGAGCTGCCGCCTGAGCTGATCGCGCAGACCGCGGCCGAGCCGCGGGAAAGCGCCCGCCTGCTCGTCTACGACCGGGCCAGCGGCGCTGTGCGCCACCGCACGTTCGGGGAGCTCGCGGAGGAGCTGCGCGACGACGACCTGCTGGTCGTCAACGACACGAGGGTGCTGCCGGTGCGGGTGCGCGGACGCCGGTCGACCGGCGGTAGGGCGGAGCTGCTGCTGCTGGAGCCGCTCCCGGGCGGCCGCTGGACGGCGCTCGGGCGTCCCTACCGCAAGCTCCGAGAGGGCGAGGTGGTCGAGGCGGGCGGGCTCCGGCTGCACATCCGCGAGCGGCTGGGGGAGGGCGAGGTGGTGGTCGAGCCGGAGCACGCCGGCTCGTTCCAGGCCGCGCTCGACGAGGCCGGCGAGATGCCGCTGCCGCCATACATCACGACCCCGCTTGCCGACCCCCAGCGCTACCAGACGGTGTATGCGGCCCATCCCGGCTCGGCCGCCGCGCCGACCGCCGGCCTCCACTTCGGGCCGGCGATGTGGGAGCGCCTGGAGGCCGAGGGCCGGGTTGCGCGGGTGACGCTGGGCGTCGGCCTGGACACCTTCCGGCCGGTCGCCAGCGAGGAGCTGGAGCGGCACCACATCCACAGTGAGCCCTACGCGGTGGCCGAGCCCGATGCCGAGGGGATCGCAGCGGCGCTGCGCGACGGGAGGCGGGTGGTCGCGGTCGGCACCACGTCGGTGCGGGTGCTCGAGACGGTGTTCGGGGAGCGGCCGGGCCGGCTCGAGGGCCGCACCGAGCTGTTCATCACGCCCGGCTTCCAGTTCAGGGCGACCGGCGCGCTGATCACGAACTTCCACCTGCCCCGGTCATCGCTGCTGGGGCTGGTGATGGCGTTCGCCGGAGTGGAGCAGACGCGGGAGCTCTACCGGACGGCGATCCAGCAGCGCTACCGCTTCTACAGCCTCGGCGATGCGAGCCTGCTCCTGTGATCGGCGACTTCCAGGTCGAGGCGACCGACGGCGACGCCCGCGCCGGTGTCCTGCAGACGGCGCACGGAGTGGTGCGGACGCCCGTCTTCATGCCGGTCGGCACCCGCGCCACCGTGAAGGGCGTGCTGCCCGACGAGCTGCACGCGCTGGGCGCCCAGATCGTGCTCGGCAACACCTACCACCTACACCTGCGGCCCGGGGCCGACCTGATCTCCGAGCTCGGAGGTCTGCACCGGTTCATGGGCTGGGACCGGACGATCCTGACCGACTCCGGCGGGTTCCAGGTGTTCTCGTTAAGGCATACGGCCGAGCGTGTCGATGACGACGGCGTGCGCTTCCGATCCGTGTACGACGGCAGTACCCACCATCTCACGCCGGAGCTGGCGATGGAGGTGCAAAGGCAGCTGGGATCCGATATCGCGATGGCCTTCGACGAGTGCACGCGGGCCGATGCGACGCTGGACGAGCACGCCCACGCCGTGCGGCGGACGTCGCTGTGGGCCCGCCGCTGCCGTGAGGCCGAGCGCGCGCCGGGACAGCTCGTGTTCGGGATCGTGCAGGGCGCGACCGACCGCCGGCTGCGGGAGCAGAGCCTGGAGGCGATTGTCGGCCTCGGCTTCGACGGCAACGCCATCGGCGGCCTGTCGGTGGGCGAGGAGCGCGGGGTGATGCTGGACACCGTCTCCTTCACCACGGAGCGGCTGCCGCGCGAGCAGCCGCGCTACTTCATGGGCATCGGCGACCCGGCCGGCGTACTCGACGTGATCGAACGGGGCGTCGACATGTTCGACTGCGTGCTGCCCACGCGGATGGGCCGAACCGGCACCGCGATGACCCCCGACGGCGGCCGGATCAACCTCCGCAACGCCGCCCACGCGCGGGACGGCCGTCCGCTGGTCGAGGGCTGCGGCTGTCCCGCCTGCGCTCAGGGCTTCTCACGGGCCTACATTCGCCACCTGGTGGTGCAGCGCGAGATCAGCGGGCTGCGCCTGCTGACGCTGCACAACCTGCACGTCCTGCTCGACCTGGTCGCCCGGGCTCGTGAGGCAATTGTCGCTGGAACCTTTGCGAATTTCCGCGCTTCTGTGACAGGTTTGGGCGAGACGAATGGCTAGACTGGAGCCCTCGTGAGCGAGAAGCGCCGGAACCTCGCGATCCTGGGGATCGTGCTCGTGGTCCTCCTCGGATCGGTCGCGGTCATTGCCACGAAGAGCTTCAAGCTTGGTCTCGACCTCAAAGGCGGCGTCGAGGTCGTGCTCGCGGCGCGCCCGCAGCCGGGTGAGCAGGTCACCTCGCAGGACATGTCCCTGGCGACGGAGATCCTGCGCAAGCGCATCGACCCGCAGGGCGTTCTGTCGCCGGACGTCCGGTCGAGCACCAATCCGAACCAGATCACGGTCGACGTCCCCGGCCTGACCGATCCGCTGGCGGCCGAGAAGCTGCTGGTGTCGAGCGGCCAGCTGCAGAACTTCAACCTGTTCGGCTTCCTGTCGCCGGTCTCCACGCAGAGCCAGTACGTCGCGAAACCGTACGGGAGCCTGTTCGATCTGCTGACGGCCGCCAAGCCCACGATCAAGAAGGGCGCGAGTGGAAAGCCCGACGTCAGCGGCTGGGCCCTCTTCGACAAGACGACCAAGAAGCAGTACGGGGCGGTCGAGCCGACGCAGCACCAGGTGCTGCAGGATGTGATCGGCAAGAAGCTGCCCGCCGCCGCCGATCGAGTCTGGCTGGGCGTGCCCGCGAACAACGAGACGGTCTACTGCCACTCCGTCAACGGCTGCCCGAGCGCACAGGCGACGGGCACGTGGTGGTACCTGTTCAAGCTGAACGTCGACGAGCGAGGCAATCCGTACGTGGTCACCGGCGACCAGGTGACGGCGGTCTCGACCACCGACCCGCAGAGCGGTGCGCCCATCGTCCAGCTCAACTACAAGAACGGCGGCGGCGCCGAGTTCACCAACATCACCCGCCGCATCGTGGTGCAGAACGGGACGCCGACGGCGCAGCAGGCCTGGCCAAGTGGCCTGCCCACGGCGATCGTCGTCGACGGCCAGCTGGTGGCGTTCCCAACCGTGAACCAGGTGATCGACACCAGCATCAACGACTCGTCGATCATCACCAACCTCTCCAAGGCCGAGGCCGACCGGATCGCGCTGGAAGTGCAGTCGGGCTCACTGCCGGTCAAGTTCACGGCGATCTCCTTCACGACGGTGTCGGCCACGCTCGGG